>Ga0056128_1002162_pt1 | contig 22991 bp, 12 predicted proteins | sample WorMetLIZISLAND2_FD_71113 | JGI IMG/M metagenome (GOLD analysis project Ga0056128, IMG submission 71113) | Marine gutless worms symbiont microbial communities from Max Planck institute for Marine Microbiology, Germany - Olavius geniculatus... ... | reverse complement strand
GACTAAAACGTAAAAATTTTTAGACCCGACCCAACCCAACCCACAACCCATGTCCATGTCTAGCTAATATTGCCCCTTAACGTGCCGCGACGCCACTGACGTCCCTCTTGAATAATTCCTGACTGACTGAGGTCATTTCAGCTATCGTTGACTATAAAAGAATAACGTTTTAATAATTACATGAAATAATAATTTACGCTACGTGCGATAACTATGAATCGCAGATGGCGGTTTAGCCTATAGTAGTAGAGTCTATAGTCGCATTAACGACGCGAGATGGGTAACAGTTCGCGACTATAGTCGCTATACCGTCTTCGTATTCAACTAATCTACTCGAGCCTAGTCACCCTTAGTGGTTAGGCAAAAAGAGTACTGGGCTTGGCGAACATGGCTACGGCCACCACTAGGGAAGAAACGGCAAGTTGTGCGTAACAGTGAGCATATATGGGCGCTTCTTTTAGCAGCGGATTGCAAGTAATGCCATCGTTTGTTGTCTGTCCATCTGTCTCTGTTTGGCATCATCGTATAAAATGAGTGCATCATGTAACGTTACAAAACACGTGTTAGTACGTACAGTAGTAGGCGCGAGACTGTTGTCGCTACTTGCTGCCGTATAGCAGTCGTTGGACTGGAATTGATCAATACTGCTGCACGGTTGGCGGCGTCGTCGCCAATGCTACTGCATCCGCAGCCGACTCATGACGTGCCTGCATGCCTGTCTGCGCGCCGTTAATGATATGACGATGACGGCATTCTATAGCGCCATTTTGAACGAGCCGTCGTCTCACTGACAACGTTCTACGCACGTATATTTGCAGTCGACCACAACTAGTGACTGGCGCCACTGGCGCTCAGAGGGCCAGCAGGTAGAAATTGAACTCGCTATTATTATTAAGATCAGTGGAATACTGTCGTACTAATTGATTATATAGGTCTATAATAATAGCACCAGCTGTTTTTCGGTGTTGTGCAGTACAGGCTTTTAGCTAGGACTGCATTTGATAATTGAATGTCCGACATCGTTTGTTTTGTTTGCAAATTTATAAGTGGCATTCATTTCATTTCACTTATAAGCCTAATCAGGTTTTCTTTTCTGTAATCGCTCTTTTTGGCCTTAGATTTTTTTGAACTTCGCACTCACAATTATGCCTCCTAAGCCTATAGAAAGCAACTAAGGTCACCGTAATTTGAAAACTGGGAATAGACGATTACTATTTAAAATATCGAGTATTTTTGTTAGCATAGGACCTGCATGGCTGCAAAGCTTTCATTTGGATAAAGAAAAAAGGTTTATTTGCCAATTATCGTGTTTACAGGCCCTTTTCATAGGACCTATAACGAGCACAACTTAATTAGCAGTTGTCATAACAAATTCAGAGGTTGTTTGAGCCTATTTTTATTATGTTTTTGTTTATTTTTTGACGTCTGGACGCACTTATTTGTAATTGTAGGCTCTATATTTTGTTTCATGTGTATTTTTCAGGAGGCAGCTAGCAGTATGTCGTGGCCGTGGGTGCTGCTGTCATGCCTTGTCGGCGTGACAGTAGGCTACTCGAGCCACTACGACCTACGCTCGGCGGCCTCTGACATAGGCGCCTACGATGACGACGTACTAATGCAAGACCTGTATCGACGACTCGCCGGCTTAGATCCTTCTTACTTCCTCCGACGAGATGACGAGCTGCCAGCACCGCTCGATGACAGACAGGTCCGCGTTAGTAGGCCTATTGCGTTTAATAAATTGCGTTTAAATTGTATTTCAACATTTTTCCAGTCACAGTAGGTCCTGCGTTGCAGTTATTGGTTTGTGTATGACAACCTAATGGGGTTTCTACGCGCGAAAGCAGCTAACTGCTTTCAGCGCGTCTTAGCCATCGCAATTCTGTCTGTCTGTCCCTCTGTCCGTCACACGGGTAGATCAGTCAAAAACGGTGCAAGCTAGGATCACTAAAGCTTCACCGTCGGCTGCCTGGAAGACTCTAGTTTCCGGAACCGTAAAGCTTTTCCATAAATTCGAAGGGGGTCACCCCAAACAAGGGCGCTAAATGAGAGGGGGTGGTCAAAATTTGCGATTTTGGGCCAATAAGTCGCTGTATGCATGTTTCAGTTGCCTGTTTTTAACGTTTTTAATCTGTTGTTAACATTAGTTTCTATTTAGAGTACTTTTTTGTTAGTCGTGTTTATTTTCCGCACACACAATGGACGTTTTTCGTAAATGTTTGCATGTTTTTTGACATTAGATGATTGCGTTGATAGAAGTTGCGTATGTCAACTGTCATTAAACGAATATGTAATGATGATGATGATGATGATGATGATGATGTATCTCAGTAACGGTGCGAGATAGGGCCTAGGTTACTATTAATCACTAATAGGAAGTCGTACACTGGCTCTCAATTGGCGCCGAATTCAATGACCTTGAATGACCTTGAACGCCAAAATAGAGAGTTTTATGGATTTTTTTTGGCGATTTCGGGCTGCGACACAAGTCTATATGATTCACAAGGTGGCGTCACGCTACTATCGTCATTATTTATCTAATAATATCTGCAGTTTACAATAGGTCAAAAATACCTTTCAGGCTGTTTTTTCTGGCAGATGTACGGTGAGGCGAGCCGGCCTAGAGTGGCGGGGGCGGGGCGTGAGGACTGGCTAGAGGACGCAGACATCGAGGACGAAGACGCATCGTCAGAGCTCAAGTCACGACCTCGCTCAGCGGTCGCCGGCGGACAGACCGACACACGCGACTCCGAGTACATAGGTCATAGCTCCAACGCAGCCACCGACCGTTTCATCTACATGTCCGGTATTTAACTAACGACAAATTTCCATATTGTCTTATTATTTCATGACTTAGATTTTGTCGCCTATCTCTCGCTGCAGTGTCTGGAGTGTTATAAGTGCCCCTAATATAATTTCATTCCACTCAGGCGCGTGACGATCGAAACGTGGCTCGAGTCCGTGTACAGCACCCGTTCTCAGGCAGAACTCTCCCTGTCATGAACTACGGTTTGCTGTACATTATTTATGCCTTATTGAAATGCATAGGCCTAATACACTGTATCATGTTGAAAGCTACACTTAGCATAATAGTTTCATGGGTCGATCGTCGGAGCAGTTTTGTGAACGTGATGTTTCTTTAGGATTCGAGATTCTATATGATTCTACATCTGTCATCTCTGTTATTCTACATTGCAGGCTCTCGTACTGCCTTTCATGATGCTAATATGCTTACAGCTAAAGTGCTAACTGTGAAATGCGAAAGCACGAAATCTGTTTAAGTGTAAAGTGCGAAACAAAATGCGAATTTTGCGTTGTAGTTTTTATTTCTCGGTTTGCCCTGTCTCACTGCAACGACCGATCAGCCCACTGGCGAATCTAAATTAGCAAACATCCGAGTTCGTTTAACGCTCGCGTTGTCGACCGTCGTGTGTTTTATAGGCCTAGTCTATCTATAATCTGTGAACTTGTTTATTTATTTATTTATTCATTCATTTTTATTGTCGTCAGCGACAGTTCATTCTAAGCTATTAGCTTGTTTACTTCTTTACTCAGTCATGGATCATTTTGCGTTTTGCGTTTGAAGTTTGAACTGTGAGCTCTATCTATACAAATCTGGAGTTTTAGTTAAAAAAACACGATGCTGCTTGATGTAGAATAGAATACATAGGCCTAAACCCCTACTGTGACGAGTTGCGTTAAAGAAAATTGAAAAATATTTATGAATTTTTGAGCTGGTGTTGAACTATAGTAACATATAGAGTGTTTGTTAGCGGTCACCTACAATGTGATTTTCGTCGTGCGTACGTATAGGCGGAGCGGGCGAAGGAAAACAACACTTGACTCCCGCCGGTTCACTGAAGAACATTCATCAAGTCAAATCCGACGAGTCGTTGCCATTCTATTGTCATCCTCCAAACCCTTGTCCGAAAGGATACACCAGTAAGTCTGCCGCTGCATGCATGTAACTGTTAAGCTAATTAATTATATCAACCGAAGTGTTTTCAATGATTGACGCATTACGAGTCTTGCCCGTCCCTCCATTGTTCGTCCGTTTTTTTCGTCCGCACGGGTGCCTAAGGCATACGAAAACCATAAACGGTGTGAACGTTTTCCAGGATAAGAGTAATCTGCATGCCAATTTTAAGCTTAAAAGATCATGGGTCAGGGTTGGAAATTGGGTTGCACTGTGCAGTGGACCAGTAGATGCCTACGCATAGGCCCTATAGTTAGACGGACTGCCGCATATTATGTCAACACTGGACCGACATCTTCAACTGGTTTACACACATTGCGCATTGTACACGCTGATGACTTTATCATTAGATCATGCCAATTAGCTGCTACCTCCGAGATTGTGCAGCGCTTCTGGTCACGAGTCTGACTTGTGTAAAAAGTGCTATCTCAAGTAACGGACCTTTACCTTTAGGCCTACCTTTTTATCACGCGCGTGTCAGCCAGTGCTAGGTGGTTTCAGGCGAGGACGGATGCCAGGAGCTGATCGAGGACACGGCCGAAATGCAAAAGGCGTGGATCGAGAAGATGATGGAGAAAGGACTGTGCAGTTGTGACGAGGAACACATGTTCGACTGTCCGTCAGCAGCACGCGGTGATGAGACCGGTGTCGCCAAGCCGAGCCAGGCCGACGTCGAACAACAGGCTTTCGACGACGTGCTTGAGAGAATCCTAGGCGAAAAGGTTTGTTTCGAAAGAAAGACAAGAAGCCCAGCTGTCGCTAAGATAACCGACCGTAGGTTGTCAGTGGCCTTCAAGATCATCCAAAATCGACGATTTTCATGTCATTTGAAAGCCAATATTTGCGACTTGTTATCAATGATCAATAGCAACCTAGGCCCTATCTTACACCGTTTAGCCACAGTACATCCGTGACGGACAGACGGATGAACGACAACCATGACAACAGCTTAATTGTTACATAAGTACGGTCGGCTAACTAGAAAAAGCACTCGGGGATTGTAAACCATGCTGTGATTCAGGGGTTTCTATTCGCTCAAATCTAGAGTTCAAATCGGACTCGAATTTTCCTTGTACTTTTACCTTTTTCCTTTCCCCCTTTTTCCGCCCTATTTTTCACACTCTTCTTTTTATCCTTTAAGTCTCTTTTTCTTCACTATTTTTTCCTTCCCGGTTTTCTTCTTTTTTCTTGTTTCATTCTCCACCTCTCCTTCTTGACAGCCCCACACCTTAGTCCAGCTATAGAGGTTCGATCGTTAGAGCGCTGTTAGCTCCCCCAGCTGGTCCTGGTGAAGTCCGGCCGCCAAACGGTTTGTGGTGCATTTTTGAGCTAAAACCACCGCTTCTGGCGACAGCAATTTTGCATACACTTTTTACAAAACTCCCCCTTATTTTTCACTTGGTGGAAGCAGCGCCATGCACTAGGTATAAGGAAAGAAGCCCATGCAAGTGATCGACATACCCTGCAGTTATCAACGCACTGACACCATCTTGCGAAAAGGTTAGATATTATGCCTTACCTAATTAGATTACAACAGTTAGAAAGGAAAATTCTTAAATTTTGCTCGCTTGGTTACAAGATTGTGCAAAACAGTGTATGAACGCGGATTTTGCTGAAATTTCCACACACTCATCTGAAGTCTGAGCCCTAATGACGATTGACATTATCGTCTATCGTATGCCTGCAGTTTTGAAATTGTATGCATATTGGTGTAACGTGGTAGTAAATCTGTTTTTTAAAGTTTATACTGGCGTCTGCTCACGTAACAGGCCTATTGTGTATGTGTATAGCATGAGGACGTTGAAAACCCGTACGTCGGTGGTCAGAAGCGCCAGACTCTCGTAGCAAAGAAAACTCCAAGAGCTAAGCGGGTCAGATGATTCTTTTTCATAAACCTATCTGACAACCTTCCCACATGTTATAGGCCTTGCTGGTAGTATCAGTAACGTTTGAAGGCGTTTGCATCAAGACCATTCAAGGCTCATTTGTCTCTGCGATAGGCCTACCAAGAACGTAATAATTTTATTCCAGACTACTGCTTTACTGCATCACTGTATTTTCATCAGTGCACATTCATTGTGTGTTTTATGTAGGCCCTAGTTTAACTTTCAACGGACAGTCAATTATTAGGGCAGTATTATGGGTTTTTAACCCCCCCCCCCGTTTCTTGTAGAGGGTGGAATAATAAGCTAAGTGCTAGTGAATATGTTACAGTTGTTATGGTTCCTAATTAATTTGAGTATGTTGGACTGTGTTATCTCAACGTAAGTTTTTGATTAAACAGTTTATATGTCCTAGCCCCGCTATTTTTCTTAACGACTAATATGCTTGCATCATTATATCTTGACAGGAGTTGCGGGACGACCGAATAGAAATGGAATTGAACAAGTTGTCCGATAAGAAGAACGAAAATCCATATTTGAAGGGCACAAGGCTGCGTACAGTCGCAAAGAAAGGATTTCCTGGAAAATAGTGGTGTTTAAATCATCATATTGTAACAATAATTATTTACACTGTAATTTCTGTTGTGCCGTACATTCTGACGTTCTTCGAGTGAAACGTAATTTATTGGTATTTTGTTTTTTGAGAACAGTATTTAATATTTTGTCACGCGGCTGTGTAAGAACTTAAATTTTTCGGCACTCTCTGTATAACACGGTTCTATATTAATCTAAGCTACTATATGGACAATATGCTTACTAACTATATTAAACAGTGATTGCTATTTAACGTCGGGTCATCTCTCACAAAGAAGCTCATGTTAAACCACTGTCTGGGGTTTAACATGAGCTTCTTTGTGAGAGATGGGGGTCTGGGGTGGGATTAGTGTTAAATAAACTTAGTTAGGCGTATCAAAATTCACGTTTTCAATGTTTTCAGATCAGCCAACACAATGCATTGAAGAAACTTTAGGCCTACATGTACTGTGGTTAAGATATTGTTTCAATTTTTGTCTCGTGTAATGGAAGTTAGCCTATTTTGAAAAATTACGGTGAATGATAGGCTACTAGATCTATACTGAATACTGACACATCTTGGATATATTGTACCGTAGGCTACGAATCAGACTTCAAATGTGTTTGTTTGCTTCAGAATGTTGTGTGACTAACGTGCAATTAGCATAAAATAAACACAGTGAGAGCATCGAACATTCATGTTGTTGCAGTGTGTTGTTGTTAATTATTGTGATTTGTGATTTTAGTGACTTGCTGTAAATTATTTGCTGTTATTGTCTATTTTACCATGCAACTCCGACATTTTGGAAATGTGTATGTATCTAAAACTTTTTGAAACACATGAATCGTTAAAATAAACTGTGATAATGGAATAGACTAATAGTATTTTTACTATTATTAATTTATAATTCACTGTTTTACGATTACGTCTTTATATATAATAGGGAGGCCTATTTTTGATATTTATGTACCAATCTCTTAAGCATTCGCAAGTCTGTATTTAGAGTTGCATGGACAAACAAAAAGCCAAGCTGTCGCTAGGGTGGGCCGACCGCACAGTCTGTATTCAAAGGCCAGCGTCTGCATTCCAGTGTCGGAAAGAAAGCGATTTTCCTGACTGAGTGACTACAGTCTCACACACGCTACGGCGACGCTGTTGTATCGAATGCTACAATCAACGTTAGGATACGAGCAGGCCGGTCGAGAGCCACAGCGGGGCCCGAGGAAACATTCTCGCGGCGGGAACCGAGGCCCCTCGAACATTTTCGCGAGACCCCTCTGGAGAGAAAATTTTTGAATTTCTTTTTTCATAATGGTGCATTCTGGTGTACTTTATAGGCCTACATGTATTTCTCAGCGACGGCGGGGCTCCCAAACGTCGCGGGACCCGGGGTAGCTTATCCCCCCTATACTCGATCCTTTCGACGGGCCTGGATACGGAACGGTCGACGAACGTGGGTGATGACTGCAAGCAGCAACATATTGCATTCAAAGTTGCGGCCAAACCGCTACAGATAGAGACACAGTTGCCATTGACAGCCTATTAGACCTATAGAACTCGTCATAGCCCTATCCAACGCAGTACCATCGCCGATCCCACTACGATATAGGCCTACAGTTTAGCTACAATACACACGTTACAGTCTTTTACAGACGACGACGATGATAGACGATCGACGACGTCAGACAGACTGCGGACGTCACATCGTACCCAAAGCTCGATCGACCTAACGGTCGGTCAAAAAGTAAGTAAGTAAGTAAGTAAATGATTTATAAAGCGCCAAAGTCTCAGAAAGAATCAGGGCGCATAGGATGATGGACGCTAGGTGGCAGAAAAGGCTGACTGAAAGTAGTGGGTAACAACGTATTAGGTTGTTACAAGAAATGCAGCTGTTGCCAGGATGGGCCGACCGTACGCGGGTCTCCGAAGGCCAGCAGATGTGAACTAAATAAGTAAACACTTCTTATTCTAAACGCATGTAATTGGCTCCAAATAATACCTCTGTTTGGGGAATGGGGATTGTACGGGGCCCAAATTTGGTCGGTCGGCGACGCGGTACCGTTCGATAGAGGAGTGTTTCAGTTTCTATAGGCTGTCAATATTGTATAGGCTAACAACCATGACGCTAACTGAAGCGGCTTGGCCAAAATTTGCAACTGCCGGCAACAACTTTGCAATCAAAAATGCGGCTAAACCGCGCTGCAGATAGACATGGTTAATATTGACAGCATGCCATATGAAAACAATGATCGTCATCGCCCTATCGAACGGTACCATGGCCGACAACGTACAACGACAAACGTACCGTTTAGCCACAATACTGCAGGATTGGCATACATGTAGCAGAGTGCGTAATGACTATTCACCGTCATCGAAGATCGATAATTTTTGCGTCATCTGACAGGCCTTAAGCAACTATAAATTAGTGATCAAAGCAAATTGGCCCTCTCACCGTTTCTGAGATAAGGCGACTTATCTGTTGAAAAACACAATTCCTACTCGATTTTTGTTTAACCCAAATTTGAAAATGTTTTCCTTGCACTAGATTCATGAAATTTTGACTAATATGCTAATTGTACGTTGCGATGTATGGAACTAGCAAGAAATGTGAGCTAATGCTCATGATACGCGCCAGAGCATAGCAGTTCCTGTTCGCAGGTGATCTTGGTCGATCTCCATCCATTTCGTCGCAATTCAGTCTTTTCCAGCCAAAAATCGCCCAAAATCACTAAAACTATTATTTTTAGGGTCTAAGGTCATTCAAGATCATCGATGTTGACATAAGAAGCTCGATCGTCACCAGTGCTTGTTATGATAAGCAGCATGTATGCCTAGCCTATCTGCAATCATTTTCACGCTAGACAAGTTAACAACGAATAAATAACCATTTTTAGAGGGGTATCCCTCTTTGACACCCGCATGCGCTGACCTTGAATCTGCACTCTACAGGGTCCGGATGTAGACTGTTGAAATCTACATTCAATGCTGAAAATTTCATACGCAGGTTGTCTTGGTCTTTTTTAGCCATTTTGGCGCAGTTCACTCTTGAAATCCGTGTCGCAGCCCGAAATCGCGAAAAATTCACTATAATCCTTGGGGGTTCAAGATCATTCATGGTCATCGATGTTGACATTCCTATTCCTAAGAAGCTTGTCGCCAGTGCTTGTTATGATAAGCAGCATGTCTGTGTCCACACTTTGGTCTGTGTCTATCCGCAACCATGCATTTTTACGTTAGACGAGCCAATAGTGGTAGAATAACACTTTTTAAGGGGGTGCCCCTTTTCGCTTTTTCGTTCGTGGGGACCCCCTTTACCACGTGGCATGAAATTTTGTCACAAAATACTACAGACTCTTTTTAAGCTATCATATGGTGAAATCGCGAAGCTAATACGCGCTAGCTCTCGCGGGTAAAATGCATTCGGGAGTAACTCGCGACGTTACACTAATGCTTACTTACTATACGCTGATCCAGAAGCACTGCGACCGGAAGTGTCGTCAATGTTTGTCAACAATAATATTTTTTTGTAATGCCGCAAAACTGCATAAATGTTGTAAATACGATATCTCCGATCCGCTTACTATACATATAGTTTTGTTATTTATAAATAAATATGAGCCGGGCCAATATGGCAACATCGGGTAATTTGCTGACTTAGAGTCGTTAACATTTCTGTTCACATATAGGTGTATTTTCACTATTTTGTCATCTATGTTTTTGAAGTTTGTCTTCCAAATCCTGTCACCCAATCGCCCCTGTCAAAAATATTGTTGCCTGATTGTCTTGTTTAAACGTCAGTAGATCATATTACACTGTGTTGTTATACTGAAGGATTCCATAAAGCATCGTTACACATTATCGAAGGGTCTGTACAATTTGCAGATTGGAGGCTATGAGTAATAAGTTGATGTGCGGATGTGGCAACGGGTAAAAGGCGGATAAAATCTGCGGATGCTAAGTGCGGATGTGTGGGTAAAAGACGAATATGCGGATAACAGTTGTCACGTACATTACCATTCATGAAAGTTGTTGAGTTTTTCAATCATTTGCTCCGTAATTAACTGCTCAGCAGACGCTTTATAGGCGGCAGTCATATGAAGTCTGCCGCTGTGAATTTCTTCACAGTTTACACTCTGCATAGGGCTAGACAATAGCCTAATTTCTGATCGTGAATTCGTCTAGGCTCAGAAAACAATGGTCTGCTTTGTCACTCACTGGACGACGACAATGCACAACGACAACATACGATAACAACAATCCGCAAGAACGCACGATGAAGCGTGACGTTGACGTGAGTCGACAACGCAACACGTGACAACGACGCGCAGCTAGATGATATACGATCACGATGACATACGACGACGCGCGACAATGCACGATGACGACATAGGCATACAGTGACATCACGCGATGACAAACGACAATGGATAACGACAACAATGACTACTAAGTGCAGCAAAAAGTTACTATTGTAAAGCCAGATTTGCTAACTTTCTTATTTTGCCAACCTACGATTTTAACTCAAATGATATGAAAAGTACAGTAATTTCAATTACATGCCAGTCACAAAGCAGGGTGCCCAAATGTCCGGCGCCTAAAGGCCCCAAATTAATGCACGATTATACACCGCTTATTGGTCCAGAGGCATGGCTGAGTACAATGGGTAAAATGCGGATGTCCTCCACATCGACATCCGTCTTTTACGATCATCCCAGATCGGAGCAGATCATGGGGCTGATCCGCAGATCTATTTTCCAGCATTAGGGTCAGGTGTAGGGTTATAATTAGGGTTATTTCATTACTGCAGATCCAAGTCACATTTCTAATTATATGGCTATTTACTACTTAGACCCACCCCACTTCACAAAAATATGAATGCATATCAAATCACAGACCATGCAGTACATATCCATAGCTATGTAGGCTGGACTGTTACTGGAGCATTTAACAGATGATTATATGGCAGATTTTGTCTCACTAGGAATCCAACCCAGGAGAGTATGTCACTGTGTCATAATAGTAAAATTACACTAAATTATTATTGTTCAGTGTGTGTTGTAAACAGCTTTGAAAGTAATCTTCAACTTGTGTTTATTTCAGCACTTGAAATATGTTTATCATGTTTACCAGTTTTTAGTCACTACTGCACCATAAATATTGTATGTAGTTGTTCTCTTTATGACTTTGTAGATGATGAACCTTTGCTGGTGAAGCTTTTGATCCCATCATCATCTGCTGGCATTATTTTGGGCAAAGGCGGAGAGACGATCATATGTCTACAGAGCCAGTATTGTGTAAATATAAAACTGTCAAAAGCCGGCGATTTCTTTCCAGGTTCATTAATGAACATTGTTTTTGTGGAGAATTTCTGTTGTATGTTGTAGTGTTAACTTTTAGTGATTTCACCCTGTTAGGAGGACATTAAGCGTAGTGTTGTTACGGTTTCACACTAGCTGAGATCGGTCCATTTTGGTTGGGCGTTGTTGAAAAAAACTGCGGTTTCGGTCGGTTGTTTCGGTTTTTTGACCAGCAAGAAAACCAGCTGTGGACGTCTAGTGATAATGCCCACGCCCGCCGCCGCGAAACACAAACTACATGGGTGGGGGAGGGAGAGAGAGGGAGAGAGCGGACAAGACAGTTCCACAGTATCCGGTGCCTGCTAATGAGTAGTTCACGGGAGTGGAGGCACTGCTGCAGATACACTGTTACGGTTTCACGCTTGCCAGTTTGCCATGGTCGGTTGATTTGACTGACGTGATGGGACAGGTGGACAGCGTGGCATGAGGCTGAGGCAAACTTGCATTATTACTTCTCAGAATGAGTGAGCTAAGCCCCCCTCCTTCCTTTGTCAGCCAGACAGAGACAGAAAGGGAGATCGAACAACACGTGCAGAAACACACGCTCGCGGGTCGCTGATCGATCACAATAACGACCGACATTGTCGATTAGGCATAAAAACAAGTAGACTTCACTCACATCTATTAGTAATTAACTCTGCTTTGCAATCGTGCTGCAGGCCAGTAGACAGGACTTTAGTTTACAACAGCACCGTGTACCAGGGACTACGTAAAGCCAGAGACACACAAGCCGCATCTGCGGGCCCGCTCAAAGTGGCTCGTGTGTCGCTGGCTTAACTGCACGCACTGCCACCGCCGTCGCTCACCTCTGTTGCAGGTAGCAGACGATCTGTACTACACTTTTATTCCATGGAATTTGACGAGAGCTGGAGACTGGGCACGCTGCTTCTTATTGCCTACCTAGTCGTCAGTAAAGTCATATAACTAGACATAGCCGAGCTTGCAAACATATTGTTAGCATACATTGGTTACAAAAATTTTGCTTTATGGACATTTACTGTCTTATCTCTTCCATTTTGCCATCATCTGAGTGATAAGAAGAAGCTGCAGCTTTAAACATGATCTACTCCTTCATGACGTGTCACACATGGCCGACTACCATTGTGGTACGATGCTGTTGTAATAAGTATTATGTAACCGGTCACTTTGTCTTCCCCGCATCATCAGCAACTCTGTGGCTGCAAAACTGTCTGACATTAAATAGTAACTTACTGATGCTTGACTGCTTTCCTACACTCCTTCCTTCAATCGTTTTAAGCCTCCCCCTCCCTCTCGTATACTAGACGCAGCACCGCAGGCGATCTCAGTTTGATCTGAGCGATTACGCCGGCAGCCAGAGAAGCAGGCGAGACGAGTCCTGTGCCAATTTCGATAACTGTAACGATACTAATTAAGCCTGTAAAAACATTTCCGAGAATTTCTGCTTTGGAGACCTGGCCTGACCTGAATTAATTTAAGATGATTAGGGCAGTTTGTCAAAAACTGGATTATTTTGCGTAACAAGTTACAGAATCAGTCAGAATTAGTAATTTATCATTATCTTGGCTTTTTGTTTCATTGTGCATTAACTAATTGCTTACTGTCTCAAGATGTGGCTTCTTAAATAACTGAATTGTATGCTGTACCTTCAGTAACTACCATTAACTAATTGGTGAATTGTGTATTGCGCAGGAACAATGGATCGAGTGTGTGTGATACTTGGTGGTCAGAAGAGCATACGCTCTGTGTTAGATGACATCGTTGATAAGATACGAGACAAACCAGACACTCGTGGAGTTCTGTCGGAACTTAAAGTAATTAGTATATTTCAGTACAATTTTAATCTCATCAGTTGTTACCTCCGTCAAGGAGGTAATGTTTTTGCCAGTTATTGTTTGTCTGTTTGTTTGTCTGTGTGTGAGCAAGATAACTCGAAAAGTTATGGATGGATCTTTCTGAAATTTTGAGGGTATGTCGGGCATGGCACGAACTACCAGTGATTCAATTTTGGGCGTGATCCGGCAGGAATCCTGAATTCTGGATCACTTTGAAATTTTCGTTACCATTGCGTTAAAGGGGGCATAAGGGAACCGCTGGCGAAGCGAAGATGGTGACGCCACCTGGTGAATAGTTTTGCCTTGGCAGAGGTACCTGCGGGCTACGACTGCTTTCTAGTTGTTAATTAATTCATAGTTAGCTGTGACTCTGTAGTGGTCTTTAGCATATACTGACAGCATGAGATTGTTATGAGATTCACAGCCGCTTGCTTAGAAGCTGCTTTCAGGCCATTGTTCATGTGACACATCTGTATCATGCACAGCTGTCAGCACCACTTATCAGCCTACTTTCACTGCTAAGGTGCACATCAATGTGGTGGTGGCAGCGCATTCAACTTACAGCTAAACTCTCTTGGTTTTGTTAAGTCACTCTTTTGTCTTTTGCATTTTGATGCCGCTGTCAAAAAGTGTACCGTTGATATAAATTCAGTGGCATAAGCTATACTGTGTTGAACAAATTGCCTATTTTAACTTGCTAGCACTCAGTATTTTATAATTTATTTAGTAGTTTAGTATGAGTTGTGGGTTATAGTAATATGCTTAACGCATTTAGCTGTGGTCACTGGTCACATGAAGCCGTTTGTTCTACCAGGTGAAGCTAGTAGTTCCTCACAGCACTGCAAGTCTAATTGCTGGCAAGGCTGGCGAAACAATTGCTCGGATGCAGAAAGATTCCTTGGCGCACATTCAGCTGCAGCAGCAGACCGATGACGGTTCATTGCAGGAACAAATTGTTACAGTTCATGGTAAATATAAACCAGTGCTACTGATTGAAAGTGTGATGTTAGGAGCTAGTACTTTTTCTTGCAGATACAGTACATGCAGCAGTGCGGTATTATGTACTTTGCTTTAGAGTTTTTGCTGAAGGGAAAGCAGTCCTAGTTTAGTTGCACACTGAGCTAACTGACTGACTGTCATCGCTGGAAATAATGAACATTTTTTGATAGCAGTGCTCAAAAAATGACAGGTAGTCAGCTTAGTGTACTGCATGTAGCCATAATGGAAAGTGGGTGAAAAGGAACTAAAAGTAAAAACCAATTATTGTCGTGTTGTCTCAGGCAAAACTGGCCGTCATGTGACTTAAGGTCAAAATTCCTTGTCCCAATGCGCTCTATTGAGCAGGAGCAGTCTGTGGTGTAAAAGTTTTGTGTGAAATGTAACAAATGGATTTTCAGTCTGGGTTGATCCAGTGATGGGCAATGTGATTCTTGATTGAAAAATATAGTGCCACTTTTCAATATAATTTTCTTTTCTAAGTGATAGGATAGCCCAGGCATTACCACTTATTATGCAGCATATACTGTTAGTTCTGGAACCACGTGAAAGCCCATCACCTCAACCAGTGGCTCTTGTAACTGGTGCTATGAATGAAGCATGTATCGCTTATAAATTCTGTTAGACTTCATAAATGATGAAAACATTGCTTATGCCTATTTCCATACTTAGTAGCACCTACCTTGAAAATGCTGCATAAAATTGCTGTTTTGCTGTTTATGATTAGTGGACTTTGCAGTTCTGCTATATACCAGTAACTAAGTTTACGTGCACGTGTGTGTCTCAGGTAACACTACTGCAATGGGCCGTGCTCTAGACATAATTCTGGAGAAGATCTTTTCTGATCCGTCAAGTAACAGCTGTCCCAACGTCAGCTATTCTGATGCACAGCTGATGGCATCATTAGCTGGTGGTGCTGTTCCAGGTGTTGGGTTGAAGTTGCACACCGGTATCATACCAAATCATCCGTCATTCGCCATGCTGCGGTATTCACTGCGCTACGGTGGGTATACCGAGTCATCCATAGAAGAGATTGTGGCCTCCATCTACACTCTGGCCAGCTACGGCTTCCTATCTCTGGCTGAAGGTAGCACAGATCCTAATGATCCAACAGGTGTAGCAAAAATGCTGGGAATAGCTGCCGCATCTGGCATCTACCCATATTCTGCCAGCACATCATCTGCTAGTGATACCACAACAATTTATGCTACAACAGTTGCAACATCTCAGTCGTCCAGTGCAAACTATGCCATAACTGCCCCGGGCTTTGCTGATAATTCTGCAAATGCGGGCATGCCGTATGGAACCTATCCTGGTTTTGTGAACATGGTTGCTGGTAATTACGATTCAAATGCTGCTGCTTATCAGTACTATGGATATAATTCGTCGGATTATTCAGGCTCAACAAATATACCTCCCCCGCCTCCACCTCCTCCAAGAGAAGCTGCCAACTCTACCCAGACTGTGACACACTCATTTGAAATAGGGGAGCATATGGTTGGGGCATTATTAGGTCCGGCAGGTCGAAGCATCACTGATCTGCAGACATGGTCCGGGGCAACAGTGGAAGTGTCAAAGAAAGGTGTATTTGCTCCAGGAACAAGAAATCGTATTGTGACGATAACAGGCAGCCCAATGGCTGTCCATTCAGCGTCGTACTTCATGAAGCAATGCATAGACTATGAAGAGATGCGGCGTGCTTCATCTGCTATGCAGCCAGGCCCACAAGCACCTAATTTACCAGCCACCAATATGTACAGTCAGCCGTGGCCCACACCACAGCAAACTGCGCGGTAGAACCCCCACGAGAGAGTGAAGTTTTATTCCTTGTTTGCGCTTGTATGTCTGCCTTTGTGTCTGGAGTGGTATAACGAATTGTTTTAACTGTCTGGGTTCACTAAGGTGCAGTCAAATGAGGGGGGAGTGTAGGCTTCCATCGATGACCATGGAATAAGTGCATTAAAACAGAATGTATAAATTGTTTTAACGCTCACTTATCCTACTTCAGGCAGAGGTGTTGCATGTACCTGAATTCGTTATCATAATACCGCTGGCCTCATCTACCCAGTTTGATATGTGTGATTGGATTGATAATAGTTAGTCCGGTTAATCTGTCTTTCAGTCAGATAATTCCTGTGAAATATCAGCTTGTCCGTGGCAGATTTTCTAATAGTTCTGTAGTCTTGATGATACCCAGTATTGTCAACAATATCCATTGAAAGTGGCATCATGGTAGGGGTGCAGTTGTCCCCAGGAATTTCGGCATTCGGAAATCATTTGTCTCGTCATAAAATTTTCTTTCAAAAGTATATGATTTGGGCTGAAAATCCCCCACTTTGGAAAAATTTAGGGATGAAATTGAAACATTGAACACCCATAATTTCATGTCAGAAATTTGCAGTTGTTTATGAAAAATTACAATGTCCTGGGCCCAATGTAACCCATAACAAGTAACCCGTGATGCCATGGTTGTCGATGTGAACAGATGTCTATAGATGCAAATGTTTGTTGAACTACATTTGGAAATGTGTTATTTCTGATGCACATAATATGTGAGTATATGTCGAGATGATTTGTGTCGGCGAAACTTCATGATTAAATGATCTGTTACTGTTTGTGACCAAGACTTTCATGATTTATGTCCGCAACTTTGCCTGCAGGGAAGTTTCGGTGAAAGTTGGCGTAACTGAATTTGGGCTTTAACACACATGGGAAAGCTTGTGCATTGCTACATCTAATCCATTTTCTGTGACATTAACTGACAACAGAAAAAATCTGTTAAATGGAGCATTGACATGCTTGTTTCCCGTCTGTTTCTGGCTGAAAAAATGGGTGATTATCAATAAATACAACAGTGACTTTTTTTCGGCTTTGAAAGGTGACAGTACTGGTAAATGCTTGCATTCAGTTACAAATGATACCATCAGAAAATACACATTGCCATAAAAATTTAATTGCAAGATACATAACAATGCAGAGATGTGGCTTGATGATAGTGGACTTGTGGTAGGTTGACCACTATCAAGGCTTTATAGCACTCCTACCCATACTACAAGCATAACCAACTATGCCAAGCTAACAGTAATATCAGTATGATAATGCAGTAGTGTCTGGCCACAAACATGCACATTCAAAACTATTATCTTACTGCCATATTTATACTACTAAACGCATGAACATAATAATCTGTCCCACGCTATGCCATAGCAATGGGACAGATAACAATGCAAACTTTTCCCTGACAGCTATTTTACAGACAAGTGATCACATAATTTATAATGTGCCTAGATATGACTAGCGGGTGTCATGGAGACAATATAATGCTCACGCAGTTAATGTCGCATCTGATGAAATAGTATTAACCACAGAGACACACTGATCTATAGAAAACAACTACTGACTTCTACGGTCTTTGACTCATGGACAGTCCGGTTTGGACATTTGATCAAAGAATATTGGCAGAAAAGCATGATTCAAAAAGTTAGAATGCCATATAATGGCAGATAGTCTCAAGAACTGTTGCCGTTAAGGCCTCGGACCGCAACTAGTCGTTAAGTTAGCGGCCCTAGACCGCTAAGGTTCCACGCCACTGCCACCGCTAGCGGGTTTAGCAAACAAAATAACTATCAAACAATATGTTGTGATCACACTGCTGCAAGCAGAGGCACCAGCGCGTGCACATGTCCTCGTCAGTCATCAGTTCTGCATCAGTTACTAATGTGACTCCTAGAAAAACGGTAGTTATCGTATGTTGTTATGAATCACGGAAAGGATGTTGCTTTTGGGACTCAAAAATTACTACCAGTGACAGACGTCTTAGTGGTCCAGACCGCTGCTAGCTTAATGGCTTAGCAGTTCAAACTGCCAAGCCTTCAGACCAGCCATTTAGGCCTTGGAAAATAACGGTTCTGGGAACTAACAGCAGAGTATGTCCAGCACCCAATTGTACAGCAAACATCTACAGTAGGAGCTGCCAACACTTGTACAAGTCACTAACAAAGCAATAGCACATGATGCAATACAGGAACACTAAGAGACCAGACAATTAGCAAAAATAGGCACATATGTACAAGCAAAACTGTTAAGTACCACCCATGCTACAGACCAATGTCATGCACTAGCATCAAACTCTGCAAACAGGGTGAACAGTACAAAAAAATCTAGCAACTACTAACACAGTGCCACTGTCACATGGCATATAGCAGGGCATTAGCAATATACAAGCATTGCAGGATAAGCAATCAGTAGAATGCAAAATTTCCTAATCACACAAAACAATAATAAACTTACATAATAATGAGCATGATGCAGCTAATTACAATGTACATGATTTGACTAGATCTGCTGACAAACCTCATAAATAATAATGATGTAGAACATAATAAATACCCATGGGGTGCAGCAGCATAACAGCACATAAATACTTAAATAATGTTCTATATTATCATCGTGACATAATACTGACGAATGAGAATAATTCTGCATCATAAAAAATGCCAACAGACTGAACGAGTTTGTACATGCATAATGTAGCTGAGTTTTAGCTAGTTTCTGTTTTGGTAACAGTGGCAGCTGATTGGTCCCCAGTGGCAAACTTTGATACTAGTGTATCAAAATCCCGGGAACGAAATCTTATTACACGTGATGATGACGATGACTGGGATTTGTTCATGTCAGTGAACTGAGCTTCGCGTTCTGAACGATTATGCCGCAGCTCACGTGCAAGCTGGCAGCCGGCGATGCGCTGTCGATCAGCCAGGTTCATGCCAGCGTCCGAGCACCGCAGCTTAGCACTGGCTTGCATCAGGTCAGAGCATGAGCTCCATGTCTCGATGCAGCGTGGCTTTGCCGAAGCCATGTCACCAACGGCCGACAAGTGACCAAGCAGCACACTGACACTCTTCTTCACTGCACCCACTATTGACCGACCAGCTCCACTCTTACCATCTTTTCTCGCATGCTGAAACAGCCGCCGATCGAGTGAATTGGTTGTTCCGGTGGGAACCGATACCCTATCAGGAAAGCCTTCGGTGTCACTGGTACTCTGCACCAGGCTGTGCTGGTGACAAAAATGTCTGACAAGGATTGATGAATCATCTTCATCGTCACTACTGCTGCAGCCAGTCCTTCGCTGTTTAACAACCGATGTCCACGATTTCCCATCAGCTTCAGCTGTAACACTTTCACTGTCAATCGGCATTTCTTTCGTTGCTATGGTGGCCAAATCTTTCCCCTGTTTGTGACCAGAATTGCGAGAGAGAATAGGAGCCAAAGCCATCGATGACTGAACTGCGGCCATTTTCTTCGTTGACTTTCGATTTGCTTTCCTGGCACATCCGCCAAAATTCCCGGGATCTGCAATGGAAAACATTGCCTGGTGCTGAGGATATGCTGAGAATGAGCAGGACATGTCATCGCCTTCGTCCTCCTCTGAGATCTGATTGAGCATCAGCTGCGGCATGCTGTGCACAGTCTGCAGCCGTCGAGTGTTCGCCGAGGACTGAGAACCCGGTGATGTCGTTCCGCATACACCGCCACTGTCTGCAGAAGTGAGCTCGTTTGCTGACTGACATTGTTTCACTTCATCAAAACTGAATCCGTTTTCACTCAATTCTTCCTCGTCTTCCTCCCGTAGCTCCTCTTTGATCAGACTGCAGCGCTTGGAGCGTGAATGACTGTTTGGTTTGACAGCGACAGAGCTGCAAGATGACTCCGACGTCGGCGAACTATTAACAGCAGGGGGACTGTCTTCACTTGAACTAACACCATTTACAATCGTTTGCCTGCAACAGCAGCAAAAATAATCAGCATAACGATGGCTATGTTTTTAATACCATTTGCTAACAAAGGTAAGCCTATCACAAAATGCAAATGCCTGACCAATGCTAACCAAATCAACAGACAACTAAAAAAAAGAAACTATATAATTGGTTTGCATACAGGAAAAACGTCTTAATCAACTGCAGATGTGACAATGAATTTTGCAGTTACTGTTATTCACTTCATCTACATCATTAACATCAATTTTCTCCATTCAACTTAGGTACTGTCCAGTGTTCAATTTGCCGGAAGTTCGGGGGGTTTAACCCCCTTCCTCTCACTGGATGAAGATGACCCATCCAATTTGCATTATATTGGATATATCTGTCTATCTGAAACCCATCACAGAAGCTAGTGACCTCCTACTGCTATTTTGACAAATCAAACACTGGTATTTTCCATGATAACCAAGGGACAGGGACCTGGGACAGGTCAGCATCAATTAAATTAACTATAGCTCACTGCATGCCATTCACAACAATATTTCGAAAATCAGGTACAAAAATGTCAATAACAACTACAAGTTACTAAAAAATACAGGTAAGTACAGCAGATGACTGCTTACAAATATGTAACTGATTGGAAATTAACCAGATTCTTATCACTAGTCTACAACAGTAAATCGATCATAAAAGCTGAGAATGTCAGATAAATTTCTACACATGGCTATGCTGGCTGTTTCTTCACAAGTAAAAAGAAACCCAACAGACATTACTAGATGTGCCAGTACGGTACCGTGACAACGTTGCAGCTGCAGTAGCTGGTTGTTTTGAGTCGGCAGAACCTTTCGATGGACTGCATTTCCGCAGAAGTCTCTCGGCCAGCAGGTAATACGTAGCACTGACGTGATTGTAAGCATTGCGTTCTAGTGCCCTGTGCATGCAATTGCACAAAACATTAGTGCTACCAGATTATAGACACTGGTTACAGAGGTGCACAAGCCTACTTGAGGCTCCTGCAGTGGGTGGTTTACTGCACCACTGGGTCAGCTTTTTCCTTCTTGAGTGACCAAAAAACCACAAAACCATTAACTAGCTCAGCTGGAAAGAGTCTACTGCTCTAACCACACCACCCTGTTATGGTTTGATAATGCTTCATGCTCTGTTATTTATCTGGCTTATTTACCAGGGTTACTTCAGGTTAGGCCAGTTAATAAAAGTTAACGCATGGGAATCGTGACAGTAAATACTTTTATTGGCTGGGTGCCTTTGCTGGTGTTCAAGGAATTATTAGGCACAGATGATGCATTAAAAGTAGTAAAAAAATCCTGTGAATAATGCATAAAATACTTTATCTACGAAAAATTAAGATATTAATATCAATTTAACATAAACTCTACATCAATCCAACTACCGGGTTTAAATGAAATCTGGTGCAGTGGCTTGTACAAAACTACACATCGTAAGTTGGGTAATAATAAATATCAAATAAAAAAAATTGACACTTCATTGAAAAAACTATAACAATGATAAAAAAGTAACATCTAGTGTAAGAGAAAAAGTACTCTGTGTTTCATAAAAAACCAGACCCTGAAACTTCTTGTTATAACTTCAAGAAAACGGCTTTAATATCGAAAAAAAACGTTGGTACAAGCAATCAACACGTACGACTGAAGTTATAGTAAATGTGTAAAAAAAGTTGTCCTTTGGCATTGACGCAGGCTTTGAGTCGTTTCTTCCACTGGTCAATGGCCTCGTCCACAATCGTCTGTTCCAAGTCAGCCCGGACCTTAACAAGTCGCTGCTTCAGTTCAGCCAGATCTGTTCTCATTGCCATGGAAACCGTGCAGCTGGTACTCGGCCCATACCAAACTTTTAAAGCACAATGAATCCGCAACTGAATGGCAGTGCACTGTGTGAAAAATCATTTTAGGCAAACTTATTTTGATAAATTTATGCCGACCTACCTTAAGGGTCCGGTTTTTTATGAAACACAGTGTACTAAGTCTACCGGTAGTAACATCCTTAAGCAGCCAATCAAATTGCTTCATACAAATGAATGCAGCAGTGACTCTTACTATGCTGAAATACACCGGTACGTAAGATAAATTGATGATAAATACACAACTGAAATAATGGTATGAGGAAGCTTACTGAATGATTTCATCACTTTTGGCAATTTTTCCATCGACCATCTTCTGCACAATGAAGCTGTGGTTGTCCTGAGTCAGTGGTCCAAGGCAAACTAGTGGAATCTTTGGCACAAATCGGAGATTTTTACCCGCAGATTTCTTGCCCAAGTCGTGTGGTATTGACAAGTTTTGTGCAGCAACGGCAGTGGTGACACGAGGCGAGAGAGCAAACCATGGATGGATGCATATCTCGTTCAGTGAGATTCTCTGCATTGGATCACGTTTCAGCATTCCTCGCAGCAGACTGCAACATTAGCACAGCAAACTAAAGATTGATTAACACAAACAAAAGGTAAGCATCAGCAAATAAGCACTGAAGAATCAAAAATATCGACAATTTAGCCACACCAACAACAGGCATTATCTGGATATATGTAAAAAACTTACCAGTTTACAACTGTGTGTAAGGACGATGTGATGATATCAGTCCTCTAAAACAG
>Ga0056128_1002161_pt1 | contig 22996 bp, 14 predicted proteins | sample WorMetLIZISLAND2_FD_71113 | JGI IMG/M metagenome (GOLD analysis project Ga0056128, IMG submission 71113) | Marine gutless worms symbiont microbial communities from Max Planck institute for Marine Microbiology, Germany - Olavius geniculatus... ... | reverse complement strand
TTCGTCGCAATTCAGTGTTGAAATGTGCGCTGCATCCAAAAATTGCAAAAAATTCACTAAAAACCTCTTTTTGAGGGGTTCAAGGTCGTTCAAGGTCATCGATGTTGATAAATCCAAAAAACCTGTCACGAGTGCTTGTTATGATAAGCAGCATGTATGTACCTATCTGCAACCGTTTTCACATTATTCGAGCCAATAACGGCAAAATGACGTCTTTTTAGGGGGGACAACTCTTAGACGCCCTCGTTCAAGGGAACCCCTGTACCCAGTGGCACGAAATTTTGTCACGATAAACTAGAGACCTTGGGGCAGCCCATAGTGAAGATTTCGTGATCCTAGCTTGCACCGTTTTGATACAGATCACGAGTGTGACAGACGGACAGACAGACGCCCAAACGATGGCAAAGACGCGCGAAGCATTCTGCTTTCGCGCGTAAAAACGTAAATATACGTTATCATGTCTGTAGTGAAGTTGGAGATGATTAACGCATTTTACTAGAACCTCCAATACGCCGTCTACGGGCATCCACTCCTAACATCACGTGGTACAAAGAAAATGACGTCATCTACGACCGCGTGACGTCACGAGGTGACAAAATGGCTTGGTGATGTAACGGTAGGGTGTCGGATTTAAGTAGCGAATACACGAGGCGATCGTCGCAGCGATCGGTCGCCGCGACGATTGCCTCGTGTAAACACTACATTATGATCGAATGGTCGTGGGTTCGATTCCCGGTCAGGACATTATCAAGCGGCTACTACTTGGATGGGTGACTGTCTGCGGACAAATAAACCATCTTGTGGTATAGCCTATAACCAGCACCAATGTGAACTCAGCCTTCCATCTCTCCGGGGCAGGAGAATCGAGTACCAGCCTATCTGGCTGGGGTTAAGGCTGCGTTCACATAAACACGAGTACGGGTTACCTGTAAATTTCACTCGTACGAGTAGTTTCTGTGCAGGTCATGTTTTTATCCAACTCGTAGAAAGTAAACTACTCGTAAATAGCATTAATATAATTTCTAAAAACCGTGGCACACATTTGACGTCAGAACTGACGTCATCGTAAAACTGTTCATTGTTAGAGCTCTGCGGTTTGTAAAAATAGTAACTTTGTAGTGGAATATTGTTGTTTTAATAGCGAAGCATTTCATCGATTCAATTTTATTCAATACGGCCGTCACGCGTCTAGTTGTGTGCTTGTACAGGTCACCGTGAACGCTCCACTCGTACGAGTGAAGTTTCTAGGGACCATAAACGGAAACCCAGACACGTACTCGTACTCGTACTCGTGTCTATGTGAACGCAGCCTAAGGCGCAGCGCGTTCACTTCTGACCGTTAGCAGCTAACACTGTGTGATCCCATATGGCAGGTGACGCTCCGTGGCTCTGTGAAGGGTTTTCTATTAAGACCTATACACTACCTTTACCTTTAGCTTTAAGTGCGGACTGATATTCAAGATGGCGAGTCATTTTAACAACGGAAATTTACACCCTGGTCGCCAGTAACATTTTCGGAAATAGCAACCGGACTGTGTCCGCCATATTCCTCCAGTCGCTCGGTATATTTCAACCGTATCGCGTTACTGCGCCTATAATCAAGCGCTCGAAAAAATTTCCAGTAATCAAAAGCCTTCCCTGTCGGCTTCCGACAACTTCTATTAGTCTATTCCCTATATAATTTCTCCGTCTTTTGTCTATCTAATCTGTCTTTTCTAAATCGCACTCCTCCGCGGTGTCTTGTTCGAAGTGGCAGCAATTATTGCTTCGGTGCCCATGCCTGCGGACGCCCATGTAAATATTGGCTCGCGACGCTGCAATCTATAAGCGACCCTTAATGTCAGGCACCGTCTGTAGCTGTGTCCGTCTATCTGCCCGCAGCACGTAGGTTTGTGCCATACAGACAAAGCTTGCAGCGTTGCGAACCACGTCGCCGAATCGGTTTGTCAATATAGGCCTAAACTAAAAACTCAAAAGTACTTTTTAAGTTTGTTTTTTTATTTGTTGTGACATGTATTTTATATATTTTTAATTTATAGAAAACAATGTGCTTTTGTGACAAACAGCGTGTATAAGATGTTTTTCATGGCCTCGTTAATCCTAATTTTGTGTACACTACTAAACCAGACAAGAAGCCCAGCTGATAACGGCTAACGTTTTTTACTCAACTTTTATAAACGTTGTCTTATGCCTGCCACGATTTTTTTATATTTCTTTTCTGGGACTTCATGTGCATCCATGGTTTAGGCGCGTGTACTGTTTACCTGAGCGCGGCTGGCCTGCACCTTGTAGGGGTTGCAGCGATCACTGAAGCGGCGGCCGCGGCTAATGAGTGCAGGGGACGGTTTGAACATATCGTCGTCTGTGTCAGACTGTGCGTCATGTGCTGGTGACAGGGGGTTTCCCTGCAGTGCGTCCACGCTGCCGCCCTCTTGCTGGCGCAGAATGCAGGGGTCTTGCGGCAGAACAGCAGACAAGCTGCCGACGCCGCGACCGCCGTGACGATTATGATGCTGACGATGACGACGATGATATCTTTGCATTAATATCGTCTCACTGCGCTCCCGACTCTCCACCTCTGCCACCCACCAACGATGAGCAAGTCAGCACAGATTTCGGGCAAAAGAGCATTTTTGTATGAAGCAAGCCCGCCGCCAACCCAACATTTGAAACAGCCACCCTCTCTCGGTTAAACATTCCACTGCACACCCACCCAACCTACAAACGTAACCTCCAAACCTACCTTCTCAGTTTATCATACCGCCCATAGCCATAACCCATCTCTACCCATCTTGCGACTGCCGGCGCATCAGATTCAGTTTGCTGACATTGAGCGCCTTGCAAATGACTATATTATTATTAAATAATAAGTTGTTAATTAATAATTAAATTAATTAATTAATTTACTTCAGTTATAGATCAATGGTTTACTCAAGATAAAATAGTTTAGTTAAAACAGCAACTAACTAATAGTTTAATTGGTTTACTTTAGTTAGATGAATGGTTTACTTAAAATACAAGAAATCTGAGTTAATGCTCATGAGAAGCGCGAAAGCCTATAGCAGTTCCTGTTCGCAGGTAATCTTGGTAATCTTGGTCTATCTCCATCTATTTTGTCGCAATTCACTCTTTTGCTGCCAAAATCACTAAAAAGTTACTAAAAACACCATTTTAAGGTTCAAGGCCATTCAAGGTCATCAATGTTGACATACCTAAGAAACTCGTCGTCAGTGCTTGCTATGATAAGCAACATGTCTGTGCTTATCTGCAACCATTTTCACGTTAGACGAGCCAATAACGGTAGAATAACGTCTTTTTAAGGAAGGTGCCCCTTTTCGTCCCCTCGTTCGTGGGGACCCCCTTCACTCAGCGGCATGAAATTCTGTCACGAAATACAATAGACTCTAGGCTATCATATAGTGAAAACCCGAAGTCTCTATCTCACCTGGTCTTGGAACGGTACCGAGACGTGACAGACACCAAGACGGATAGACGGACAGAATTAGGCCTACCGTAGCTAATACGCGCTATAGCTATGCTAGCTCTCGCGCGTAAAAATGGTTTAGTAAAACGGCAGCTTTATTTTTTTCGTTAGCAGCTGAACAGTTTGATTCAAACAAAATATTTGAATCGTTTGTACGATATCTGACTAAGATATCACTGCTGGACAAACTGTTGTTTCTAAAATCTAGGCTGAAGTGCTTAGTCAGTTTATTCAACAGCCACACAAAAAATCAAACTTTTGAACTAACACAACAAAGCTGAATAAATAACAATAATTAAATAATTAATTAATGTGACAGCGCACAAATACAATATTAATAGAGCTGCAAAAATTAACGATGAGTCGCGGGACTGATCGTTAAATTGTTGGATGATTAATAAAATTTTAATTGTCAAATGCTCATTTCTCATCCCGCTAGGGGTAGGAGGCTGAGTCAGTGACGGTTCTAGGCTGGAACATCTGGAGGCAGGGCCTGATGGCGAGCGCGGAAGCGCGAACCTACAACAGGGAGTCAGAAAGTAAGCCCCCCTGAAGCTGAAACACAAAAGTTTTGGCTCTTGGATGTTTAATGAAAGCCCCAAATTTACCCACTTTGTGGCAATTTGGAAGCGCCAAAAAATCAGATATTTGTGTTGTCTTTGCAAAAAAATGAAGTACAATAGGCCGCATTACGTCACAGACTACTGTGAATTAATGAAAAGTAATAAACTTCGCAATTCGCACAGAACAATGTAAACTCGTATAGGCCTAAATAGGGCCTAAGTATACCTATAGCCGACTGTCAAACCCGGTCCGTCGTCGTCACTGAGGACGCGTTGATCGTGGTCGTCGTCGTCGACGTCGTCGCTCGCAAGTCGCAAGCGTGGTGCTGTGTCTTTAGTGTTTGTCATCACCCCACACACAAAACGTCAGTAGGCTATGGAAGTCTAAGCCAGAGCATCTGAGGCTTGTGAAATGTGAGCCCACCGGCTGATTTTTTTATTGCCGATCACCACTTCGCTCACGCTCTGCGGCTCTGAGATCCGCTCGGTTCCGAAAAGTGATGGGCAAAAGTTCACTGTTTAGTCCGCCCAGAAACGATAGTTTTCAGGAGTGGACTTACGTTTGATCGCACGTTTTTAAAAACTTTTTTCCAAAGCGAGATCTCCGAGCTCCGTCGGCCAAGCACCGTGAAATTCTGCATGATGATCAGCAGCAAGCCGAATTTTGTAATACCTGTCAAAAATTATGAAAAGCCCTCCCCCTAAAAAATTTAGAGACCAAAGCATGTAAAATTTGGGGCGATTTCAGACGACTTCAAAATTCGACGGCAAATATATCCGGAGCGAATGGAGATATTCACAAGAAATTTGAGTTAATGCTCACGAGACGCGCGAAAGCCTACAGCAGTTCCGGTTCAGTAGTTTAGCTGAAAATTGGGGTCCTCACGCTAAGTTAATATACAAATACCAAATTCTCTACCTGGATCGCATAACAATAGTTCCGTGGCGCCACCTTGTGAATGATATAGACTTGTGTCGCAGCCCCCTCTAGCCACTCTCTCGACGGGCCTGCGCGCTGAACGCAGTAGCTGCTTTCGCGCGTAAACATCGGACAAGTATTTAATCTACCGCGATTCCTCCGCGTTTGGCGAAAAAACAATGAACTTTGGTCCACTACCTATGGAGATCTGAAGACCAAACCATACCCACTCAAATCGACCGTTTCGGAAAACCATGTTTCGGCCCCTAAAAAATGCTGCACTGTAAAATATTTACACGTGCTATAGAGAATGACCAAAACTTGCTAGCGTACACCACAACGAGAACTGGGATCTCCCACCAATTTTTTTTACAAAAGGGGCAAAAATGGCTTAAAATTTAGTGAATTAACCACAATAACTTTGAAGCCTAATGAAACTCTGCTATGAGACGTGCCGCTAGGAAAAGTGATAATGAAGGTACAACTTTTTGAGGCCTTGGGGGTACCGAAACCTTAAAATTTGAGAGGGCAAAAACATCTAAAATTCGTCGCAGTTTCGGCCAACTTTAGACTTTGACCACGAGTATCTCTGGAAAGGACAAGCGGTCAACGGCGTCACCAACAACGATCATTTCCGCGTTAAACAAAAAATTGGAGAGCTTTGGTCCACTAACAACAACGGCTATAGGCGCTCATGTTGACCCACCCTAAGTCTACATCATTGCGCGTTCTGCGTATGCTAATGCATTTAAGTTCGAGCCACATAACTTTGCTATTGTAGAAATTTCAACCCCCTAAACTTTCTCCCAATCAAACTTACGGTGCCGGGCTTTGCCCCAAATTTTTAGTTTTTTCCCATTAATTAAAATAATGGAGGAAAAATTTTGTTACAATACAGTTTAACTCAGAAAATCAATTACTAACAAAAAAATTTAACTAAAAGTTAGTTAATTACGTAAACCTTTTTTACCTTCAATAGCGTTTATATTTAGCCTAATACTAAGCATCTGCTTTTTGAACCAAGCTGTAAAAGCATCATGGCAATGCCAGTAAATGTGAAAGTATATGACCATTTTTTGGCGATTAGAAGGCCATTTTTGTCTAAATTACGTGAATTTTGTTTTTCATACTCTACATTATCATGATGGTAGGTCTAACTTTCGTGATTCCATTCATTTTTCGTACAAAACGAATTTCTTGTGTCCATATTGAATAAAGGATCCGCATGCTTGCAAACTGTAGGCCTAATGAGTTTTTTTTAAAACTTTAGCACTTTTTTAACTTTTAACTACTTTTACAACTTGTTTAAGATAGCTAAAATAGTTTTTAAGTATCTATGTTATAGTTCAACTAGAAATGAAACGTTTTTGCCCATCACTAGCTCAGCTTCAGAGATACTACCGCTGAGTGTCAAGCTGCAAGTGTCAAAGAGTGACCGAGGCGTCAGTGTCATGCCATCCTTCTAAAAACCAGTTCTGCCAGTTTTTGCCAAAGTAAATTTTGACATTAACTTGTAACAATTTACTTGTCATTAGCTAAACCAATAAATACTAGAAAAAGATTAACAAATTAATTACAAGAAAGTTTAGCTGTCGCTAAAAAAGAGGCGCTACCGCCTATACAATTCCTGTTGCAGTAGTGACCTTCAAAATCATCCAAGGTCGATGATTTTCATTTCATCTGAAAGAGTGTATGCCACTTCCTAGTAGTGATTATTTCTGATTAATAGTAATCTTGACCGTATCTCTCACCGTTTTCGAGATACAGTTTTCCAGTTTTCCGTTGAAAAACGCACATTTTTCCTACCTCCCCCTCCATTCAACCCCGAATTTGATAATGTTCCACTTGCATTAGATCGCTGAAATTTTGCATGCCTAAGTTAAAAACAGAAAGTTAATTACTCGTGTAAAATGTTTACTCTATGACTTACCATTTAGCCACAATACATCCGTTACAGACGCACAGATAGACAGACGACGCGTCAAAAATGTACCAAAACGCCAGTGATATGACCTATCATCATTACTTATTTAATTATTAGCCTTTTTATGCTTACATGGCTTAAACAACCTTTGGCAGAAACCAGCCAACCCTAGAACAAAAGCAATAAAACAGTCAATGTAAAAAAAGTAAATACCAATAGTAGTGAGTTATTCACAAGTTATTCACAAGTGTCCAGTCCATAAATTTCACTTGTACAAACAAGTCTCTCCTGCCCAGCGATACCAGTCAGAATACAACGTCAAAAACTGCCTCAAATTACAATATACACATACCTAGAACCTAGCCTAGTTTCCGTTTCCTGTTTGTTGTATGCCTTTGCTTTATTTTTTTGCCTTTTTTGTTTTAAAGGTTAATATAATAATACATTTTTTTTGTTTCTTTTTAAAATATAATTTATTGAAAGTCGTATTGCAAATAGTTCCTATTGTGCTACAAATGATAAATTTTGTTTCTGATGTACACACGAGCGTGTTTTAGGCCTACTTGGCAGTTAGCACCAAGTTTTGCCGGTTAAAACCACTGGCATGGCAACAAGAGGTTTCTGCCGACAGAAACCGAACCGTGTAAAACCGCCACTGGGCTGAGTTAACGTGAACAGACAATAGGTTAGCAGGTGTTTACCCACCCGACAGACTGCTGGTCCTTGGTCTAGCACTAGCAGCCCCACGTGAACTCCTCTTGTCAACCAGACTCTTCTGATGCAGATAACGACTGTGATGCTGACGCTGGCGATAGGTTCTTGCTGTGTGACGCCTGGCCAAGCACCCGGCCTGACCAATGCCAGCTGCTGAAGCTGCGGATGACAATGATGAGGTGGCAGGCTTCAGATGAAGAACTGGTCGACCGTAACACAACTCGCCACCGCTGTCGTAGTCGTTGCAACACTGACAACCAACCACACGTAGTACATGCGAACGGTTTAAAAGCTTTAAAGGGTGTAGCTCTCCACATGTGGAAAACCCATCTCAGAGATACGGAGCGTCACCTGCCGTATGTGATCACACAGCGTTACCTGCCACCTGACACAAGTGAACGCGCCCTGCCTCAACCGCAGTCAGACAGCCCGGGACACTACTTACCTATACCCTGAGGGATGGAAGGCTGAGTTGCCCTTGGCGTTGTTAGGTATATACCAAGATGGTTCACCTGTCCGCAGACAGTCACCCAGCCAGGTAGTAATTACTCGATAGCGAACCACGGACCTTGCGATCATAAATACAACGTCTTAACCGTTATGGCGTTACGCCACCTTAATCACCACACACCTGACCTGCACTGGTCACGTTCTAGCAATGAAATTTATTCCAGTTTCGGTTTCAGCTATACCGTTTTAGCTATCATTTAGCTTTAAACATTAGCGTACAATGCAATCATTTTAGTTTTTATTTTTTTTTCTGAGAAGCACTTCATGCAGACAATTGATGTGTGGACACTTTTCCCACAGACAGACAGACAAACAGACGGGCAAGATTTGTAACGCGGCCACATAACAAACGTTACAAACGAAGAAAAACGCGATAAGCCAGCCATGAAGAATATAAAAGTGTGTAAACGCATAAATGTAAAAACATTGCAGAAAAAAACGTTAAAACGTAAAAGAACGTTGCAGAAAACATGTTTCAAAACGTTGATAAAAAACGTTAGCCCTAATATGCAAAACTTCAAAACTTTTTGCCTAAAACATAATGCTGTAAGTGCAGTATACCTAAAACTAGAGAAAGAGCGAGAGAATTTTATTCAATTTCAATTCAACAGCGTGGATGTAAGAACAATTATTACTAAAATAAGTAAGTAAACTAGCCTATTAATTTCGTTTTAATGGCTAAATAAGCGTTTCTCGACGTTCTTGATGGAATTTTCAAATCTCAGCGAACGTTTTTAAAGAAAAATATATATAAAATTGTTGAAAAAATTAAAACCGTAAAACGTAAAAACATGGCAAGAATAAAAGACGTAAAAAAGTTTATTATATCTATGTGTAAACGTACTGAAAATGGTAGCTGCTGCTGCTGCTGGTGGTGGCTGACGTTGTCATGACGACGATGATGACGACGATGATAATGATGCTGAGACAAGTGATGATGACAGCTGAGACGTGACGTCATGCTGACGTCACTCAGAGCTGACTCCGACAGCGACGCCAAGATCTGCCTCTCTGTTCGAACACGCCGACCGGTGCGCCCAGACCTACAGCCGTGACAGCAGTACACACCACACAGGTCGACTCAGCCTCCTATTCTTAGCGGGATGGCAAGTGATAACGACGCCACGATTTCACTCGTTTTTCCAGCACCACTGACCACGCCCTCAGACCTACAGTACGCCGGCTAACCTACCGTGTGCACATTTAAAACGGCAGCTAAATTATCAGCTGCAATGATTTTTTCATTGTGTTTCTATCCGTTATGTAATTTGGGTAATTTGTATGAACACAGTCACTCGGAAGCAAATTAACATAACCAGCTCCAACCCGCCACGCATGTTGCTCTATTTTTAAATAAACATTCACTTGACTGACTGACTGATTACTGTCCGCGGTAGCGTGCGACAGTATTGTTTTCAGCATCATCGTGTCACTAAGTTTTTCTGTTTGTCTGTTTCCCTGTTACCACGATTACTCATAAACTGCTGCACTTAGCTCGAAAAAACTCTACGTGCAAGAACCCTAATGAATTTCAAGCACATATGACATTACGTCAAAAGTCAAGGTCACAAGACCGAACTTCAGGATACTTTACCACTGCGAGATAAGACCATGCTCAGCCCCCTGCCCAGACCTCACCGACTACGCTTCCACTCCCCTATTTCAAAAATCTGGATCCGCCACTGACCTGTGCTGCTGCTGTGGCTGTGGCGGCGGGTGGCTGGTGGAAGACTGTTGGTCGTGGGCCGGCCTCGACGACCAGATATTCTCACCACCGACCGCCCTGATGAGCACAAGACGGAGCGGCGGCTGACGGCCTCCAGTGGCTGGCCGAGTCTCCGTCACCGTTACGGCCGGCGTGTCGACCAGGTCCGGCGGCGTTGGTCCCGGGCAAGGGTCGGTCGTGTGCCGGTCAGCAGGATGCATCAACACGGTCTCGCGCTCAGCAGGCTCTGCAGGCGCGGGCTTCGCGGGGGCGGTGGTCGGTAGCAACCAGTCGCAGTCCCAAAGTGACCTGAACCCACGCTCAGGCCCGCCACCTCCCGGAGACACAGTCCATCCTGCAGATGAATGCATGGGACCTGATCATTCACAACTAAAAGACGCTCGTTAGAGTGCATATCTCCGCCAATTCGTGTACACAGACAGACAGACAGACAGACACACAGACAAACAGATCGACCAATCTCATAATCTCCACTAATTTACTTCGTTCCATTGGCGGAGATAATAAATACAGCTCAATGTCAGCAAAAGCTAAGTCCGGTACTTGGTACAGCGCTTCATACACGAGACAGAAGCGCTTTAAGATCTCGGAAGTGGCAGCTTAGCATGAGCTAATGATACTGAAGCGCATTATGCGGCCATCCATTGCCCGCTTCAGTAAACAACTAGACCCACGGTTTGCAGCTAGCAGTCATACCACCGCTGAAATCAGACACACTAGGTCTTTAGCATGTAACCCAAAAGCCACTACTCATTTCCCATCCCGCTGAAAATATGAGGCTGAGTTGACGTGAACACACAGTAGATTATCGTACCAACTGGTTGAAAGTTGTTTGCAAATGACTCGCGGTGAGAATAGTATGTAACCTGCAGTCCTGCTGGTACTTGTCTACAACAATGTAAGATCATGCATGTCATAGACGTTCGCAGAAAAAACAATTTTAAAAAGTGAAAGCACGCTTTCACGGACAACATTTTTGGAAAAAAAATCTTCTTAAACGCTCAATAAAAACGTAACCTTGTTTACTTGACGTATCAGCAAGTCCAAAACACTGCAGCTTATTTAATAGAGGATAATCATCACATTTTTCACACCACACGCAAGTAAGTAAATCTGAAAAGCAGGTACCGGCTGACTGCAAAGCGGCAACAGTGGTAGTTGTAGATGAGTTGAGTGAATCGCTGATGCCGGAACTACATGTACTTGTAGGAATCAGGTCAGGAACACTGGACTGCAACGTCAATGTCTTCTCGGTAGGTGGTCTGGCTGCACTAATCGGCGGTCCCGCTGGACTGTAAACTGTCACTTCATCACCAGCACAACTATCTCTGCCTCCTTCAATGCCACCTACAGTACCATCACTACCACTAGCACTGAAACCAGTAGCACAAACATTAGGATGTCTGCCTACATCAGCATTAACCACTAAGCCGCCAGATGTTGCAGTAGTCCAGTCCAGTATATCGGAGAATGCGGGCAGCTGGCTGCCGTGGTCCTTGAAGGAAATTCTGGATCCGGTCCGCCAGACGTGAGTGCCGTCAGTCAACCACGGTGGACACCCAGTGTCGACCACGGTGGGCTCAACATCAGCAAACCGTCGTGTGGAAACGGTAGCTACCATGTTAGCCTCAAGACCGGGCAACCTTGCTTCAGAACTGGCAGTGTTAGCAGTGAAAACTGGTGGTAAATCGGTAGCAACCATGGAGGTCCCAGCACTGACCATTCCTGGTAAAGAACTAGCAACAACCACCATGGCACCAATATCTGCTGGTAAGCCAGTAGCAACTACGGTGGTTTCACTGTTAGTCAACCCTGGTAAAGAACTGGCAGCAACCACGGTAGTCTCACTCCCAGTCCAACTAGGGACAACCACGGTGGCCTTAACATCGATCAACCCTGGTGGTAAACTGGTTGCAACCATGGTAGTCTCACTGCCCGTCCACCCTGGTGGAGAACTGGGGACAACATCGGAGGCTCCAACATCAGCCAACCCCGCTGGTAAACTGGCAGCAACCATGGTGGTCTTATTGCCACTCGAGCCTGGTGGTAAACCACTAGCATTAGCAATCATTGTGATAGTGGGAGTTGGCTGGATGTAATCAGTAGGAACCACTGGAGAGCCGACAGCCGAAATAACAACTTCAGACAGGTAGGGTGGAGGAGAGTCGACTAGATGTAGTGATGTAGATGACATAGGCACATGACTGATAATGCTAGTATAAGTTGGTGGTATAAGCGCCGCGGAGCCACTATGAACATCAGCAACAACTGGCTGCCACACTGCTTCAACGTCGACCACTTCATCTTTGACTGACTTCACTGGACACAGCTTGGCAGACCAGCCTCCGCCACAACTGATACCTGTAAACACAGCAACAACCAGAGATATCCATGTTTGTGATGACTAACTGCACTGAGACAGATGACAAACCAACTTCACACGTTTCAGTCCTCCCTATAGGTTGAAACATCTACATAGTTCTCATCATGCATTTAACTATCCGACACAGGTGAATGCACCCCGCCTTAACCCCAACCAGACAGGCCAGTGCTCGATTTACCTAGCCTGGAGGGATGGAAGGCTGAGTTGATCTTGGTGTTAGCTATATACCAAAAAAGTCTACATATACCCGAATGCAGTGCAGATAGTCACCCATCTAAGAAGTAAACACTTGATAGTAACCACTGGGAGTCAAACCCACAACCTCGTGACCCTAAGTCTAACACCTTACTGTTAAACCACCAAGCAAGCCACATACCCGAACGAATGGACAGATCAAGTGGCTCGCAATGGCTGAACATCATCTGGTTAGCACTGTCATAATCATCCGTTTTCCTCAGTGTCTTCACATCAACCTCATCATTATCATCGCCATCATCATAATCATGTGTTGCGCTGAACTTGAGACGTCGGCGTTTACAGGCACCTGAAAGCAAACATCAAAAGCAATATTCTATGATTATACACACAGCGTGAACCTATTTTGGATAAGCCTACCAGTTTCCACTGAATGGCTAAATCGTAGATAGTTTTTGTTGCTTACGGCGAGAGAGAAAAAGTAACCGAATATACTCCCCCATGGTGAACAAATCAAGGAAAAAAATCAAACCGAAGACGACCTGAAAAAGTGGATAGACAGCATCCAAGAAGACGACTTGCAGATGGGACTATCATCAATTTAAGTGGACAGACTTGCATGCAACAGAAACAGATGGAGATTATTTGCTTTACAGAAGCTGAGCTGCCAGCATGCATCAACCACGTCTTTGCCATCAAGTCAAACTTATGGCGTAATGTGACAAAAATCTGAAATTCACTTCACAAACTTAAAGAAAGAAAACATAAAATTTGAGCTAATGCTCACAATACGCGCGGAAGCGTAGGCCTATAAACGTTCCTGTTCGTAAACTGTCAGTCTATCTCCAGCCATTTCGTCGCAGTTCATTCTTGGAGTGTGCACTGCAGCCGAAGATTGCAAAATTCAATAAAACCCCCTTATTTTGAAAGTTTAGGGTCTTTCAAAGTCATCGATGTTGATATGAATAAAAAGCTCGTCACTAGCGTTTGTTGTGATAGGCAGCATGCCCATGCCTATCTGCAACGGTTTTCACGAAAGACTGGCCAACAACGTTAAAATAACGACTTTTACAGGGATACCGCTTTTTGATGCCCTCGTGCGCAGATTTCCTTGAACCCAAAAAATCGAGACTTGGACCGTCGAAATCTACGTTAAATGCTGAAAATTTCATATGCAGCTCCTCCATGTCAATCTCAACTGATTTTGGCACAATTCACTTTTGAAATGTGTCTCGCAGCCCGAAATTGCCAAAAAATCCATGAAAACTCCGATTTTGACATCCAAGGTCATCCAAGGTCATTGAATTCGGTGGCAATCGAGAGCCAGTGTACGACTTTCTACTAGTGATTAATATAACCTAAACTGTATCTCGCACCGTTATTGATATACAGCGACTTATTGGCTAAAAATTGCAAATTTTTCCTACCCTTCTCTCATTCAGCACCCTCGTTCGGGGTGACCCCCTTCGAATTTATGGAAAAGCTTTACGGTTCCTAAAATTAAAGTCTTCCAGGCAGCCGAAGGTGAAGATTTGGTAATCCTAGCTTGCACCGTTTTTGACTGATCCACCCATGTGACAGACGGACAGACATACAGACGAACAAAATTGCGATGGCTAAGATGCGCTGAAAGCAGTAGCTGCTTTCACGCGTAAAAACAGTACTGGTACAAGGGAGCTCAATCGCATGGTATGCAACGTACAGTTGCTGCAAATAAACTATTTATAACATTATACAGTGCCTACAGGCTTGCAAAGGGCTGAAATACAAAAGAGCTCACAGACTTTTAACACTGGCTCCCGGTTTTCTTGCAAGACTAACATGTGGTGCTTTTTGAGAAATACATTAAGCTTGTCAACATTTGATCAGAACTCCATTATATTTCTCCAGAACTTTTTTCAGTACTTTACAGAACCATGGCCCCTTTGCCGAAACTTTTCAGGCGTGGAAATTTCCACGTTTAGACTCCAGGTCTTTCCAGGACTGTATGGTCACTGTTATTATCTGTATGACCGTTTTAGCAGTAGACTTACTGGGTTTCGTCTGCTGGTAGTCTGCCAGCGTGGAAGTACAGCTATGCTTGACGTCATTATCGTCGTCGTCGTAAGACAGGTGCGCGGCGGCGGTGTGATGACGTAACAGTCTGATGACGTCATCGCAGTCAGCGACGTCTATTGGTCGCTGGTCGTCGTCATTGCGCATGTCAGGGTCGGCGCCATGACGCAGCAGCAACGACACCACCTAAGCGCGCAGCGGACACGTGGTTATGATTAGTATTAAGGTTAGCGTTAAGTTACAGCCCAAAGTCAATCGACATAGGCCTACTTGCGCTACACAAATTCCGTGGCCACCCGTACGTTAGTAATCGTAGGTCTTATATTTTACTGCTGATGTTTCCTATTTTCAGCGCGAGATCTTCGAGCTCCGTCAGGCGATCACCATGAAACTCTGCCATTGCCAAATAATGAGAAGCGTCCCCCCCCCTCAAAAAATGTGGCCAAATACATGAAAAATTTGGCGCAATTTCAAACAACTTCTGACTTCGATCGCGAATATCTCCGAGATGAATGGAAAATTAGAAATATCCAAAATTTGAAAACTAATCGACCGACTGCGGTTCTACCAGGTTCGGTGGAAAAAAAGTCCGGTCTCGGGTGAACGTTGATCCACTAACCACCACAGAGTTTAGACGTCTGAACTTATTCGAAAGACCATATTTCAACTACTAGGAGGTGCTGTCCTCTGAAAACAGACAGACAAACGAACGGACGGACGGACCACGGTCAATACACATACCCGTGGATCAGAGGCCCTAGCGGCGTCATGTAGCGGTGTTTCATCGTCCACACCCAGTGCGTTGACGTCGGCGCCGGCAGCCAGTAGGTGACGAGCGGCGTCTAGTGACGCTCGCGAGCACGCCTCGTGTAGTGGCGTCCAACCTACATCAGCATCATCATCCGGAACAGCAGCAGCAGCAAACCAAACATAAGAAACCTCGACTTTGTGTGGCGCGATGGATTCTACCACAAAGAAGTTTCAACTACATTAGAAGTTAATTTTCAATGTTATGCGCTATATAAATTCATGGTTTACTTACTTACTTACTTACTTATACTTACTAACCCTCATGCCTCATGCCTCATACCCTCCACTGGATCGGTCAGGCGGTTCAGCATTTTTACCCAAGTTCGTCGTTGTCCGTTGAGTAGTCTATCGTCAACGTCATCATTCCCATCATCGTTTAACACCGGCTACACGCTTGCCTAACACATCTAGCAACGAAGACTCCAAATCTTCCATTCAGCTGATCCGCCACTCGATATCTTACCACGGTCCACCGATCCGCTGCAGGTGATATTGTACGCGCGAGAGACTTTTCTATCGTGACACACGGGACGTCGTACTCGGCAGCAGCAGCAGCAGCAGCAGCAGCAGTAGACAGAATGGAATGAAACCCAACGTAACGAAACTAAACTAAGCTAAAATAAAATCAACAATAATCACAACATCAAACGGACTAGCCAAAGTCTCCCAAACCCAGAAAACAAACGGAATCAACGGAAAAATGATCTAGTTGTCACCGATGGCCAGTTGACAGCTACGACGCCGACGCGACTCAACTGTTGTGTACTGAGTACTGAGTAGCGTTGGCGCTCGGCGTCGTAAGTGTGAATTGGGCATGAGTTCGCCGGTGGCATTTCCAGGTTTCCCGGCGCAAGCCGGTGGTGGCCGTACGTACCGGCATAGTCTCTGGCGTTGATGTCGGCGCCCTCGACGAGCAGCGTGACGACGTCGGCGACTTTGTTGAGCCGCGCGGCCACGTGCAGACGGGTCTCACCCTTAGAGTTCAGCTTGCAAGCACGCCGTGTGGTCCGACCACCGATCACGCCAGACCCCGAGCTCTGCCTCACTGCCGTAGATGACATCGCCAGCTTCCCTGCACCAGTCCTGCTCTCAGACTTCACCGTCACTACACACGACCCAAATAACAATCAAAGGCAATTAGGGCATTAGAGGTTTTTACGTGAAATAGCGCTACAGAAATCTACATTTGACATTTCTCATCAGCATAAACACATGCAAACTGAACTCATACACTCTGAATTCATATGGTTAGTATTTTTTCCCATCAAAAATAAGACTATGGAACATACCATCAGATATGTTTAATGAGTTTGGAAGTGCTCAGTACTGAACACATCTGTTTCTATACTGCTCTGACTGTATATTCGTCACACCAGTTTTTAGCTGACCGTACTTGAGTAACTGTCGAGCTTATGACATAATTGTCGTCTGTCAGTCCGTCTGTCACGGATGTATTGTGGCTTTTAAATGACATGAAAATCGATGACCTTGGATGACCCTGAAGGGTCAAAACGCACTATAGTATGCCAATTGTGTGGTACTGTGGCCAAACGGTAAATCGTAGGGGGTCCGCAATGGTACCATCGGATAGGGCATTGGCGACTTTCTATAGGCTGTCAATGGTAACCATGTCTCCATCTGCAGCGGTTTGGCCGCAATTTCAATGGAAATTTTCAAGCTGTATCTCGGAAACGGTGACAGATTATCCAAAGTTACTATTAATCACCAATAGAAAGTGGCATATGCCCTTTCAAATTACATGAAAATCATTGGATGACATTGAAGGTTAGTAAGCGCTATTGTGGCAAAAAATGGCGAGACATGGCCAAAATTGCTATTGATCACTAATAGGAAATCGCATACGCCGTTTCCAGATGAGATGAAAATTATCGACCTTGGATGACCTTAGGTCACTGACAACCAGTACGGTGGGCTATGATAGCAACAGCTGGGCTTTTTGTTCTTCTGTGTTCTGAACGTTTCTTTCTGTTCACGAACTAGGAGTTGGTACAAGGTAGAAAAACAGACAAACAAAACAAAAAGATGGAAGACACAAAGCACGACCTTGGGTCGGCCGCATAACAACAAAATTTTTAAAATGTAATAAAACATGAGCACAAAATAGTTCACGCACCAGACGTCTGCGTGTCTGGCGTAGTAGCACCTTCTTCTTTGATCATCATTTCGCGGATCATGGCGAGCTGTTGGCGCTCAGAAATCGGCATTCCTGGCACTAGTAAGGTTCCTGTTCTCCGTCTTGACGCCATGTCAACCAGTGGCACTGAATGCTGATTCAGTCTTCTGCGAACTGCAGTCTTTGGTTTGTCTGTTGCATACATACGTGCCACGTCGCTATTGTCCAAAATTATTCAAGTTATACTAAAAAGTAACCGCAGTCAAGTGGAATATTGAAACTCCTGCTGCACATAATTTAGTACACCTAAATTTATGCGTGCGTTTATTTTTTTTAACGCGCGTTGATTTTTAACGCGCCTTCAGACAATTAGTTAAGTTTTTCTTTTATTTTGTATTTGTTTTCTACCTCTCATGGTTAATAAAAATGTATATAAACGTAAAAAACGCCACTTGATTCTCTTGGCGGAGGTAGGCCTAATATCTGTCTCACTACAGCTGTTGATGTTGCGTCTATAAGTAGACTTTGTGTATATGGCATTAGCATGCACAAGAAAGAAAGAAAACATGGATGCACATCAACACTTACAACTGCCTGTGCTCCAAGAATCGTCATCGAACTCTTTCTTCCTCCGTTGAGACATTTCGTAATTCGTATTCATCTAATACTTCAGATACAACAAATAATTTTGCTTTCAATCTAAGTTAGCCACAGTATACCACTGTTACATTTCTACATGTAAATACAGACAAGACAATATCACTAAAGCCGCTAGTATTTGGCTGCTATTTTTACATAAGCCTACAGATCCGTTAGACGTCAATGTGAAATTGATTGGACGTCGTTAACAACTGATAGGGGCCTATCTTATAAGCCTAGGCCGAATGCTGTGTAGCCCTGCTAAGTCTCATGTCTCGCGTGAGTCTCAGCATTTTCAGTCATCCCACGCAGAAGCAGGCCACGCTTTGCCGTCCGCCTAAGTTCACACATTTCTGTTTTTAGGCAAAATGTTCCGCGCGTCCTAGCTATCGTCTAGACGTCCGTCCGTGTCTGTCACACTATGGAGCCCGATCAAAACGGTGCAAGCTAAGATCACGAAATCTTCACTGTGGCCGCCACAAGCACTCTAGTTTTTTGTGACAAAATTTTGTGCCGCTGAGTGAGGGGATTCCCCTCAAACGAGGGCATAAAAGATGGGTACCCCCTAAAGGACTTTATTTTACCGCTATTGGCTCGTTTAGCGTGAAAACGGTTACAGACAGGCAGAGACATGCTGCTTATCATGACAAGCTCAGGTGACGAGCTTTTCAGGGGTATCAACATCGCTTCAACCCCCAAAATAAGGGATTTGAGTTTTTTGCGATTGTCGGCTGTGGCGCACATTTCAAGAGTGAACTGCGACGAAATCACTGGACGTGGACCTAGACAACCTATATATGAAATTTTCAGTATTGAACATCGATTTCAGCAGTTTAAATTTCGGCCCTCTGGGAGTTTAGGTTTAAGTAGTCCTCTGTACGGCAGCGTCAGGGTACTCCTTCAACATGAGCGATTTCTGTATCCACTAGTTTATCATGCAACGGTTACAGATGGACATAGACTTGCTGCTTGCCGTAATAAGCACTACAAACACAATTTTTAAAAAACGTACCAACATCGATGACCTTGAACGACCTTGAAATCTAAAAAGCGGGATTTTAGTGTTTTTCCCAACAATTTTAGGCTGCAGTGCATATTTTAACAGTGAATTGCTTCAACATTACTGCAGATAGACAGGACAACCTGAGTACGAAACGTTTAGCATAAAACATAGATTTTAAATATGAGTTTTGACCTCCTAGGTTCAAAGAGTCCTGCCTACATATGCGTCAAATTAGAGTACACTTTCAAAATGCATTACTATTTTATCACACGTTGTGTACTCACTCCCCAGACGGTAGCAACCATGCTTTTGCACGTCACGTGCGCTTTGCTCAAATAACTTGTATTCTCACGCGCAACAACTTCGCTCATCCTAGATATCGTTTAGGCGTCTGTCCGTGTGTCTCTCAGACTCTGGAGCCCTATCGAAACGGTGCAAAACAATCACAATATCTTCACTGTGGGCTGCCACAAATACTCGTTTTTTTTGCAACAAAATTTTGTGCCCCTGCGATTTTGGACTGCGACACACATTTCAAGAGTGAATTGTGCCCAAATGGCTAGAGATAAACCAAGACAACCTGCATATGAAATTTATAGCACTAAACGTACATTTTAGCAGTCCAAGCAGCCTGACCCTCTAGTCTAGGTTCAAGGAGGTCTGCATGTGCACATTGGCGTTAAAGAAGGGTACGGGTACCTCTTAGAGGTTGCAGACAGGAATAGATATGCTGCTTATTATAATAAGAACTAGTCAAGAGCTTTTTAGTGGTATCAACATCGATGACCTTAAATCCCCCAAATAGGGTTTTTTAGCGTTTTTTTGGCGATTTTCAGCGGCGGTGCACATTTCAAGAGTGAATTGCACAGAAATAGCCAGAGATAAACCAAGACAATCTGCACATGAAATTTATATCACTGGACGTAGATTTAAGCTGTTTAAATTTCAGTTGTGTAGGTTTAAAGTCTTACGTATGGTATCGTCAAATATGGGTACTGCTTCAAAATAAGCAATTTCTGTTAATATCCACTAATATTTAGCCTGAAAACTATTGCAGACAGACACAGACTTGCTCTTACCATAACAAGCACTGCTGACGAGCTTTTAAAATGTATTAACATTGATGACTTTGAAATCTAACAAGCAGGTTTTTAGTGTTTTTTGCAATTTTAGGTAGCAATGCATATTTCAACAGTGAACTCACCAACAGTACTACAGATAGACCAGGACAACACTGTGTATGATTTTTTTTTGCATAAAACATAGATTAGATTTTAACCAAGTATTAACTTCCTAAATTCTAGGTGCCCTGTGTATGGAGGCCTCAAATGTAAGAAACGCACTATTCTTCTATTCCACGTTGTACACTGATTCTCCACATGGCAGCAACAATGTTGTTGCGCATCACGTGAACTTTGCTCAAATTGCTTGTTCTGTCTGTTACACAGTTTTGTACAGCAGTAGTGGTCAGTACGAAATAATTAGAATAAATTACTAACATTATCGCGAAGCAACAAAAATTAATTTCACTAGGCACAATTTCGGAGCTAAAAATGCACAAAAAAATGTATCAGCTGCCGGGGCTCTGCAGTGGGCCCACGGACCCCATTAGGGGAGCTTAGAGCGCTTCGCACAGCCCGAGCTAGATTTTGAAGCAAAGGATGGGAAGGGGCAAAAAGGAGAGAAGGGGTAAAAGAAAAAGAAAGAACAGGACAAGGAAGAAAAAGTGAAGGAAAGCCAAGGCGGACAAGATTTGATCTCACGCATTTCGCTTTAAGGACCATGGCAGCTATAGTTAGGCCTATGCACATTTTAAGGTAATTTGCCATCAGGTTGAATTTCAGAGGTGTGCCATCATTTTTATTTACATAAACGAACGCCGTTCAGAGCCCGCGTTTTGTGACCGGAACATCCACCCAATTTTAGGCTACTGCACAAAGTCAGGTTGTCAATTTTTTAATTTTAACATATGTAGAGTCTACCAGAATCGGTTATCAGAATACCAACTTTGAACAGCAACAAACATATGACTTTTTCACACAATTTCACAACTTTTGAAAGTATGACGCTTACTGGCTGACGTCATTTTTGCGACGCTTGGTTCGACAGTGCAATAAATAAGTAATGTATATCAGTTCAACTTAGAAGAGGTCGATCCATTTTCGGCCACAGTTGAGGCAACTGGCTCTCTAGCCTCTGGGAATGGATGGCAGCTATTGTCATTAACATTCTGTTTCTGATTTAGCTGACGAAAAACAAAATTTCTGATCGGTAGAAACCACGGCGTATAAACTTACACCGTGGTAGAAGTGCTCGAGCGCACTCACGTAACGGTCGAGCTATTGGCATGGTTGTCGTCCGACGTCTGTACCCTGGCTAACGGGTAGGTCATAAGGGACAACTTTTTACACGAATAATTAGTTATGTGCCTTAAACTCGGACATGCAGAATTTTATCGACCTATATATAGTGCAATGGGAACATTTTCAAATTGGAGGTTAAATGAACGGGAGGAAATTCAATGGAAAACTGGCCATGTCTAGGAAACGGTAAGAGATAGGGCAGGAAGTGGCATACCCCTTTCAAATAAGATAAAAATAATTGATCTTGGGTGACCTTGAAGGGCAGTGGCGGTTTTAAACCCGGCCAGTTTTGCTCCAGGCCCTCGATCCTTCCCAGTTTCGTTGCCACCCATTTTTTGCAAAGATAACACAAATAATTTATTTGCGTTTCCAAATTTTAGAAAAATGGCCAAATTTGCGGCTTCCATTGAACGTCCAAAAGCCAAAAGTGCTTCAGCTTTAGGAGGGCTTCGCCCCTGACCAGAGGCTCTGCCCTCATACCCCCGTTATAGGCTCACGCTATACCGCGCTTGCCATGGGGCCGTGCCCCCAGATATTGCGAGCTAGAACCGCCACTGTTGAAGGGTCATAACACACTATGGTAGGCCAACAGTGCAGTATTATGGATAAACTCTTAAGTCGTAGAGGGTTGGCGATAGTACTAACGCTAAAGCGCTGGCGACTTCCTATAGGCTGTCAATAGTAACCATGCCTCCATTTGTAGCGGTTTGGCCGCGATTTTCAATGGAAAGTTTCAAGCTATAATGGCTATATCTCGGAAACGGTGAGAGATAGAGCCATGACTACTATTAATTACTAATAGAAAGTGGCATACGCCCTTTCAGATTAGATGAAAATCATCGACCTTGCATAACCTTGAAGGCTGTTACGCGCTATTGTGGCTAAACGGTGCAAAATAGGGCCGAGGTTGCTATTGAACACTAATAGGAAGTGGCATATTGGCTTTCAAATAGCTTTGAAATCATCGACCTTGGATGACCTTGAAGGTCACTAACAAGCAGCACGGTTGGCTATCCTAGCGACAGCTGGGGTTCTAGTTATCTACGCTCTACCATACAGTACAGCAGATGACCTTTAAACAGGATTTACTGTACTAAATAAATAATGCTAGAAAACACTGTAAGAATTCAGAAACATTTGTCGTTGTTGTGTCTATTTTCACATGTACTGTGAGCAAAAAAAATCAAACCATCATACCATACAGCCATATATTAAACTGATATTTAAACTTATACTAAATCAGCAGAAAATTTTCAACAAAACTGGCGAGTATGGTGCACAACTTTATATTGTCTCACTACGTAAGGTTTCATTTTACAACACTGTTATATTTACAATTTATGATTTTACAGACTGGAACCAGATCTAAATATTGTGTGAAACACAGGTTTGTGAAAAAGACAGGCAAATCTAAATATTTAGCCACTACTCTTCAGACGCTGAAATACTATCTTTATGTTTATGTTTATTCGCCAATCAAGGCAACACTACATGCCAGACATACAGAGACAGACAGGAACAGACAGTGAGACAGACAAACAGACAGACAGAGAATACAGACAATATGACAAACT
>Ga0056128_1002158_pt1 | contig 23013 bp, 14 predicted proteins | sample WorMetLIZISLAND2_FD_71113 | JGI IMG/M metagenome (GOLD analysis project Ga0056128, IMG submission 71113) | Marine gutless worms symbiont microbial communities from Max Planck institute for Marine Microbiology, Germany - Olavius geniculatus... ... | reverse complement strand
ACATTTAGACTGCAATGGACATATGATAACTTAATCCTAGTCGTAAATTATTTGCATATTAAACCTTTAAAAACACTGTTTAATGCATCAAACTTTACTAGCCATAGCATTCACATAGGCCAGAGTTTGTAGAAAAATCAATACATTAAATCAATACAGTGCTTCACTGGGCAACGGGCAGGGCACTGGTATCGGTATTGGGTATTGGTATCGGCAGGACCCAATAGTATTCGGTATTGGGTAGCTTTTTTGGTATCGTTCTAACCCTAGTCGTTATACTCAATATGGTAGAGGCCTAGATGGTTAAGTCTAGTGAGTGAGATTGCGTCACATCTCGCAAGTAGATGGAAAGCTGTCTCTTCCTCCTGTTGACAAAGGGGGCAGAGTGGATCTGACCTGATTTTCATCAAAGTCAAATGCTGATTGAGGTCTGCATGACCAGTTAATAGACCTATAAGGATAGGAAGATCCTTTCTAGATAATCGTAGGGTATATGTAGAGAGACTAAGATCAGCTCCTTTGAGCATAGATTTAGCCTGCCTACAAACTGGTGTTGAGTTCCACAGTTGACACTGTTCCCAGAGAGCCCACTGTTTTATAGCATTATGCACAGTGGTGGAAGAAATACCGAGGACCAGTTCAGGTCCAATGTAACGCTGTGCTGATGCTTGCTTTGCAAGTTTATCAGCTATCTCATTGCCTGGAATTCCATGATGTCCAGGAACCCAGAGCAAACGAACGCTGTTAAAAATGGCCAGCTCCTGCAGGGCTGCCATCGTTTCTAGAACCAAAGCAGAAGTAACCTTGGGTGAAGACAATGCCTATAAGGCCGTCTGACTACCAGTACAGATGGCAATCGAGTCATTGGGCGACTTCACTTTTTGACTTAGACTTTTGCTGAGCCTTTTCACTGAGCCAAAGCTAAAGCTGAATGCTAAAGTCTGTACTTAGACCAAAGTTCAACTAAACGATTAAAAATTGCGGAAAACCGGTAAACCTAACAGGAAATAAATCAATCACTTACGCTTGGGCTTGCTTATTTAATTGCGCCGCACATGCAAATGACGTAATTATGTAACATCTTACGTCACTGTGTAGCCATTACGGCGTTTATTTTTGGTACCAGACTGTTTTAATTTACTAAATTATTCGTGTTATTCGCCATGTTTTTGCTCAGCAAAATCACTTCACATTTTGACTCAAGTAAGTACTTAGACCGAAGTTTAGGCTCAGTGAAAGTCTAAGTCAAAAAGTGAAGTCGCCCAACGTGTCTGACGTAAATCGTCAGATTTAGCACATTGTAAAATGGCATAGATCTCAGCCTGAAATACTGAGCAGAGTGTACCTAAAGGTAAGGAAATATCTTCCCCTTTAGATTGATTATAATAACTGGCCCCGGTATGAGTAAGGTAACGTGAGCCATCAGTAAAACAAACAACACTGTCGTCAAGTCTGACTTTGTTGTTATCCCAATCCTCCCTAGAGGGAGTCTCTATAGCATAATTATTACCATAGATGAACTATGTTAGTATTTTATCACATCTCATCCTAGAAATAGGTATGAGTTGCGAAAGATGTGAATGAATAAGTGTGTGGCCACAGTAGGTAGATACCCACTGGGCAGCTAACCTTAATCTGTTACAAGCAGACATGGCTTCCTGCTTGACATAAACCGGTAACTGTGTAATGCCAGTTATTATCTCAAGGGCTGCAGTAGGAGTAGTTCTTACTGCTCCAGAGCTATACAAGCAAGCAAGTCTCTGAAGATGCTCAAGTTGTTTGCTTACGGTTTTATAAGTGGTTCTGGACCAGCATATAACTGCTGCATAGCAGAACATTGGCCGAAAGTGAACAACTTTGGGAGTCATACCCCAAGTGGCTCCTGTAACTCTTCTTAGCTGTGAAAAAGCAATGATAGCCTTTTGATATCTAGAGTCCAGATGGGACTTCCAGCTAAGCTTGAAATCTAGTATTACACCGAGGTACTTAACACTCTGACTGAGTTTTGAAAACTCGCTAAAAAAGTAAATATGTTTATTCTGTTCTGGTTTATATCGCCTAGTGAACCGAATCATTTCAGTCTTAATAGGACTGACTGCTAAAGTCTTGTCAAAACACCATCTCTCGACCCCACGCAGCACACGCTGCATGATGTCATAGATGGTGTTTAAGAATTTTCCACAGACGATTACATGCTGCTACAACTACATATCCAAAAAATATGTTGACTATCAAAGTTCTGAAAACAATAACAGAGCTGTACAGACTAACGTTACATTATCTGCTTTAAGTATGGCATTCAACAGACTAGTCAGTTAGAGAGAAACCAGTACAATACAGACCGGGTGACTCATAGCAGAACGCAGAAGATCGGCCGCAGACTGCCAGTCAAACTGGGCAATGTTTTCACACAGATCCAGCGCTGTTTTACCATTCTTGTCAAGAACATTCTGCAACACGAGCATTCACACTCAACATCACATCAGTCATCAATATGATCCTGATACACAAATCTGAAAAGATATAAGTAAGTAAATCAGTAACATAGCCTAGCAGGTGCAGTTCAACAGTCAGCCACGATGTCAGCACCTGAACAAAAATGTCTTTAGCAGCCGCTTGAACTGTTCAAAGTTAATGTCAGTTTGCCTCAGATGAGCTGGAAGGTTGTTCCACAGCCTCAGACCTGCAGCAGCAAAACATCTGTCTCCATAGCTGCTGCAGGTCCTTGAGTTGGTAGAACGCAGCTAACGATGACCTTCATCAGAGACCAGCTGACAGTTAGCTATAATCAACTACTGGCAATAAAACGAAGAATGTTTCACAACACGTATTCCTGAATGACAAAACAATTACTGCAGTAAAGCAATAATTTCCTACTGCCAGCACTACAAGTCTAGTTAATTTGTAACCTTCAATAAAGCTTTATTACTGGTATACACAATTTTAAACTTTTCTATCACATCACACTCAAACAAGAAATCTAAGCTAATGCTAATGAGATGCGCAAGAGCTTATGGCAGTTCCTGTTTGCAGCTAATATTGGTTTATCTCCATCCATTTTGTCGCACTTCACTCTTCTCCAGCCAACAATCGTAAATGCAAATAAATGTAAGCAAAAACTAACGATAATAACAGAGATTTAAGTAAATAAAAAATCGCTTCAGACCAACATTGTGATAAATGATTCATATGACACTATACCCACACAGTCTAGTGTCATACAGACCACTCACTGCAATGTTGGTCTGAAGTGTTTTTTTTCAATTTTACCAAAATGTTTGTTTGTTATTATCATTATGTATGCATATTTCATTGATATTTCACAAGGTAATGTAGAGACACATTTACGGTGTGGTGGGATCTATAATAATCACATTATTGTAAATTGTCTGCAGAGTGTGCCGGTGAAAGAATTTTGAAAATCAGAAAACTGGTAAAAAATATGGACAAAAGTAAAGTGGCACGTTTTTTTGGCCCACCCTGTACATCTGAATTACACTATGTCAAGAGCAGCTGTTAGGACCTATCCATTCTGTTGACTCTGGCACTGACCTGTGTCTTAGTCAGTGAGTGAGTGATTAAGGTTTTACATCCCACCCGACACAGTATAGGTCATTTTGGGGTCAGCCTTTCCAGGCAAAATGCAGGTACACATAATAACAAAACAAAAAGTTTAACCTTTACACAAAGTTTAACCTTTATGAGACACAAAACCTAAAAACAACCTAAACATAAAATTGTAAGAACATCCAATCCAAAGCGTGCATATATAACTAACAATAATGGCAGTTCTAATAATTTTCCTTCTTATGTTCCAGTTAGTTATGTGTTTTCTGAGCATAGTCTTCTGTAAGTTGTGCTTGTATGTGCACTGCTGTACAACTTTCATAATAAACAAATAGTCAGACTTGAGCAACTGACCACGTCAGCTTCCTGGTGTGAAAGCAGTAGCTCCACTACAGAAACCATGCCATTCTCGGCTGCAAGATGCAATGGCGTGGATAAGTTATCATTTGTCACATTCGGAGAACATGCGCCCTCACTCAGCAGTACCGCAACTGCCTCAATGTGACCATGCCTATGCATAACACAAGCCATCACAGATTAGCAATTAAACTGCATTCAAAGCGACATGAGTATGAGCATAATCTTGATGTGCGTAATAGTAAACATAATTTTGTACACACTCGAAAAATAGTGTTTGTATAAGTACCAGTTACCCATGAATCTTACTCATATGATCAGTATTGGTTCTGGTTCAGGTTCAAACGATACACTAAAAGTATTAACTTCTACTGAGGTGCACGTTTGGTGTCAACGCTTATTTCGTCACTGATTATTAGGGTGCATGTACAGTAAAAAAATTATTATACCAGGTGGCGCTAAAAAACGTCCCGAACTTTGCGTAACTATAATGGCAAGTATACTTTATGAAGATAAATTTCCTTTTGTACATTTTTAGATCAATAAGTACTTTTACTTGCTTATAAATTTCAGTGACCTCGCTTATGACCCACTGAGTGCCGCTCAGTGACGTAAAGCGAGTTTTAAATCCAATTATGTAAGGACAGGATTCCATCACACCGCATCAAAGCAGCTCAAAATTTTCTTTGACACAACATGCCCGATTTTATCAGCTGAGAAGAATGAATACCACATTCAACAAATTTGAATCCACTACAGTACTCAGTTTGGGATACCTTGCAACAACTTGTCTGTGAAAAAAAGGCGTGAACCATTTGCGAACTCTATGTTATCTCAGACAAATGCCATGATGTCACCATCAGAGAGCCAGAATCAGAAAAACCATATTGTCGTAGGAAAAGCTTCTAGCAGCAGTGGCAAAGGAGAATGGAGGACCTATTCAGCACTTTCTGCTGATCAGTTACTTATGATTCGGCCTACTGTGATGTTTTGGCATAGCCTGCGTACGAGCAACAACACAAATGATTGAACAGCTTGCAAAAATTGCTTTATGGCGTGTAACGCTATTTTGTTTGTATTACAGCTAACACAGAAAGTGTTATAAACGAAAATTCCTACACATATTCGTTGATGTTTGGTAATTACAGAAAGGCTTTTGTGCTGATTCATTTTGACCATGCAGCTGAATAACGCATGCACATGTTCGGGACGTTTTTTTGCGCCACCTGGTACATTGCAAAGCATTCACTCAATTTTACTGGAGATTCACAACACTGAAGACACAATACATGTTTTGCATTGTACAACTGTGGAATCAACTAACTTAATACTTAATCGACTGAGAGTGGTGCAGTGCCTAAGCTGCCACTTTGTTTGGTGAATCCAGTATACAATAATGCAACAGAGAAAATCAAAAACTAACTTGGCTGCGTAATGTATTGGCGTGAAGGAATCAGCATCTCTCTGAGTGACAGACCAGCCTCTCTGCAGATAATGCCGAATGCCGTCAGCATTGCCCTGTGCAGAGCAGCTGTGCAGCGGGTAGTCATCCAATCGGCTCTGTACGCGTGACGACCTAATTCACATCAACGAACGTATAGAACTTCGTTATTTTGCATGACAGCCAATGGCTGGATTATCCCACAAGTGCAGCAAAAGTAATTCGGTAAAATGTGAAATCGCTGATCGATGGTCTCCTGGTGAATGATAAATAGATGAGAGCAAGTTTTGGCTGGGAGGTTCAACATCTAATCTCCCTTTTCCTGTAGGGATTAAGATCACCATCTAACACAATGTGTCACTGGACCCTGCAAGTATACCTGCCAAGTAGAATGTAATTCTGTTGAATAGTTTAAGCAGGGTGCAAAGCTGTGACAGACAGACAACAGACAGACAAACTGTTATTAAAAATTTGCTAGCTATAAGCAGAATTGCTTACACTGCAAGAAGCAATTTTGCCTAAAAATACTACAAAAATTTACATGCAATTACACAACAAAATTAGTTCAACAGCAGGGTAAAAAGAATTTCACATCGAGCTGTTACATTATAGGTAGTTCATACAAAAGAGCACGTCGAAGATAGATAGTGGTATCAAGTGCAGACTGCCAGAAAATATCAGCTGCTAAAAAAATGTTGTAAATCATTCGCAATGATCAACATTAATTACCAATTACACCGGAATAAAATTGATAACAGAAATCTGCACTGCAATTCGAAAGGAATGAATTTCTTCCACAGAATTGTTTTTATTAGCATGCCCTGTTCTCAGCACTAAAAGTGCTAAAATAATACCTTTTGGCAGTGTCTGTGACAAATGCTGGCCACTGAGAGACAGCTGTAAGTTGTGAATAGTTTGGAACACCAAGACCCCAATATCTGTTCACTACGACTTTGTCAACCTGCACATTCAGCAACAAGCTACTGTCTACACTGTGAGTGAAACAGGAAAAGCCTAGCTAACGCAAAGGGGAATGCACAACAGCAGTGCATGTTTGACAGACAGTAAAACAAAATCTTCTACAGTTGCCAGAGGGCGCCATACGACCAGCGGATAATTATGTATACTGTTTTACTCGTACTCGCCAGAGAGCATGACCTGTCTTGCTCAGCCAACACTGTATCGGCTGCAAATCGCAAATTTTGCCCACCCCCCTCTCATTTAGCACCCTCATTCGAGGTGACCCCTTTCAAATTTATGGAAAAGCTTTACGGTTCCTGAAACTAAGGTCTTCCAGACAGCTTACGGTGAAGATTTAGTAATTCTAGCTCGCACCGTTTTTGACTGATCCACCCGTGTGACAGACAAACTGACAGACAGACAGAATTGCAATGGCTAAAACGTGCTACAGCAGTAGCTGCTGTTGCGCATAAGAAATTTTACAATATTACGATGACATAATATAATACCCATTTCCATTTTAATGAATCTGCAGCAATTAAATTACATACAAATTTGCATACTGAATGATTAACAACATACAACTGAAAATGACACTTAACTGTGGCAATGCACCTTGTAGGAAAAGAGAGGAACAAATGGGAGTTCCCCATCTTGTTTGTCACCACAATAGTAACAAACAAAGTTTACCAAACAATTAAAACTAAATAGTACTCATATCAGCAGCATTACAAAGCATTACAGATTATTGCACACAGTAAACCTAGTCAGTGAGAGCTGAATATCAAAGCGTTAAGTATGGTTTCGAATGGCTTGGTGATAATCCATCAACTTATACCAAAGATGGCATGTTTCAAACCATGAAAATGACATTCTTAGCATACATGTACTGAGTCACATGACAACTTTTAAACCCAAAAACCTACTTAGCACATCTATGTCTCAAGATGTGCTACTGACAAACATTACAGTAAAAATCCACGAATACAAACCACAGATACTGCAAAAATAACCTCAAAGATAAATACACTGACACAGGCCCACTCAAATGGACGGATAACAACAAAATGTATCACACAACAACTTGTATTTTAAAAAAAATAAATGCTGCAGTAACAAAATAGATCTGATATAGAATTAATTTCTTACTGTCACTACTATAAGTCTGGTTAATTTGTTCGTATAACTTTCTCCAATTACCCTTAACCAATAAGCCTTCTTAATGCTCAATTACTGATGCACAAAGTTTAATTTCTTCCAACATGGCTACCACCTAATAGTGGCAAAAACATAGAAATTACCAAGACAAACAGTCTGAATCAACTTACTGAACACTTGAACTGAAGATCAGCCAAGCCGTAGAGAGGACTGATTTTAGTCACGTCACATTTGTCTCTTGCCAGCATCTTCGTAAGAGCTTCGTTGGCAAATGATTTCTCAGCAGACACATCGCTTGATGCCGAGATATCATTGTTGTCCACATATGCTGGGCTAGTAACTGACTGCTTCAATCTGTAATGCAGACATTAGTGTAGTTGTCATTAACATTATATTTTTGTTTTTTTTTTATTTAAAAATGCACAACTAATAAGAAAATTTTCCCCATTTTTCTACCTTTAATAAATGTTGAAAATTATGGTAATTTTAGATATTTATATAGAAATCTGAAGTGCTATTTAAGAAATAATACTTAATTCTGTATCATTATTTATATATAATGACAAAATAATTCGATAAATATGGAAAAAACCATGTCCTAAAGCAATTAATTTAGTGCTTAATAACTCAATACACTACTGGTATGGAAAAATAGGGTCACATTTTTATTCAACATTTGCGCATTTTTTGTTTCATTAAAACAATTTTAGCACCTTTTTCTTCTTTACCTTACACTTATTACATCGAAATAATTGAATACACATCTTGTATATCACATTTAAACTGAAATGACAAACTTAAACTTGGCATGTAATAAAATGCCCATAAACATCATGCATCAAGCAGCAGACAAGGCCGCCTACCTACACAGTCAAATCAGAACAATGATTATAAATTCAGCTGACCTGTCACTGGAGCTAGAGGAGAACAAAAGGTTTATTGCACCAGGAATGCTGTGCGTATCAACCAACCAGCTACAAAACAACAGAGCTCTCTATTTATCACATACACTGTGTTCAGAAAAAAAAACACACCCTCACGTTTTCTTTTATATCTCAATGAAAAATGTTTAGATTTCCACAAAATTTTCAGGGAGTGTTCAGAAGGAAACTAGTATTCCATCAGTGTAAAAGTTAGATATTCTTTGCTTTCGATGGCGTCACGCTAATGTCATATTTTCGTGTTTCTAAATTATGGGTTTTACCTTTGAAGACAGACATTGATAAATGTTTGTGAGTCAGCAAGAGTTATAGAGCTGCAAGTTTGTGCAAGATGTTTCTGGACAATGGACAGAGAATTAAATATTGATGGAATAAAACTTTTAAATAAAAAAATGACATTCGACTGATAGCAAGCAAGTGGTCATCCATGCACTGACACAGCATGCGAACGCCTGCCAACATCAAGAAAGTTGAAGATCTCGCACTCGGCCAAGAAGATAAACCACGAAAACCAAACGAAAAACTGCATGACGGATTAGCATATGTTTGGGTTCAGTCATCACACTGATCAATTTAAGTGTTTTAACATTTCATCAAATGTCTCCCTTCAACGGTAAAACCCATAATTTACAATCTAAACATTTTCCATGGAAATATAAAAGAAAACGCAAAGGTGTGTTTTTTTCCGAACACAGTGTATGTTACTGCAGCAGCAGACAAAATTTTTAAAATCCATTATGATGCAGAGCCCACAAATTATGTGGCAATCCACCTATTTGCTTGTTTGCCAATTTTCATGTACGGTGTCAAAATTACCCAAAATGATTTACGCAAAAATCATCCGTGATAAATTAAGTTGAGCGCTATTTATGTTTTCTGCGTTTGTGCCACATACAATTATACACGCCATTTGTGTTGAGGTTTCCGATCTGGTAACCATCATCTTTGACCTTTTAAGTATCCATACTGGTTACTCTGACCAAGAGGTACAATCATGTTTTTTTGTTATTCTATGTCTTTTCACTGTCGAGTCAAGAGCCCATACAAGACAGAGAGATGAATGACTGACACACAGGGAGACGAGAAGACATAAACACGTGAGCAAAACTTGTGCTGCAGCCTATTGAAATGACTGTACTATAACGCATGCAATATGAAATTGATCAATAAGCAGTATTTAGAATATAAAATTTTCTTGCTGATTCCCTAGAGTCTTCTCACGTACAGGTATCATGTTACACCGGTTGCACCAACATCTCCCATCAATCAAAGTTTGTCATTATTAGTAACATTTGGCCGTTGGCAGCTGTGGAATATGTTGTGACTGTGTGTTCAACAATTCTATCACAGATATCAAACATAGATTACCAAACAATTAATAACAATATGTACGAGTTCACAAAACAGTCTTTTATTCCACTCCTGACAATGGCTTAACGTAAACTTAAGCAAGCAATCACTCTGGGCTGATGAATACCTGTGTAATCTGTTGAGCATCACTCGTGTGTGCTTGTGATAAGGTACGGCATTACTGCGTAATGTACTGAGCACCTCACTCAAGCAATGGAATGCTGGCTTTGACGGCAGGGTATCCACATACACTGGATCAAGCACATCTGCGCACAATAGGATATATCAACTGTATAACGAAATAAAGAAAATAAGACAGAAATAAACAGCGAATCATATGTCTTAAGACAGGATAATATAAAGTCTGAGAATCGGCAAGAAAACCACGTAACCCAGGTTTAGCTGAAAAATGGCCGTTAAAATAGCATGTATTCATGTCAGCACAAAATCATGGCTTTCATGAAAACGAGTTTTATGGACGATGCCCAATGTGACAGAAAATGACACAGACATGGTTACCTACATTCTAAGTTGATTGTAATATATCTACACTGTGTCCCAAAAAACGTCCCACTTTGTGATTGTCCATATCTTTGCTAAGTATTAACCGATTTTCAAAATTTTTTCACTGATGCATTCTGCAGACAGTTAGCAATAAAGTGATTATTGAATATCCCACCAAACGTTCACTGTGTCGCTACACTACCTTGTGAAATATTAATGCAAGAACAGCTAATAGTAACAGACAGCACTTTTTGAATTCATCAACATTCATGACAGTCATATGGTTGACACAGTGCTGCATGACAGTCAGACAGTGTAACTGATTGGCTGTTTGGGGCCACAGGTCCGAAGATATACCAGGAGGCCGCGGCAAAATTGTTCAAATTCCGTGGCTTACAGCGGCCTTCCATCTGTGCATAAACTAAGCTTTATTCCGTTCAAAAACTTAAGTTTTTGGATGCCGGCATGGTGCTCAGTTATGCTAGCAATATACAAAAGAAATTATTAATCTTTTTTCTTTTCAAAAGTGCAATTTGTCAACTAGTTGCATTGGGTTAATTTACGATTGTGCCTATACGATAGTAATTATTAGTAGCGACGAAGTTTTAGGCAGTTCGGTTTGATTTTTCTCCTTGATATAGTTAGTTTAAAGCCAACAATTGTACTAATCATCAGTCATTTCTTAACTTCTGTAAAATTCCGCGAAATTCCACGGCAATATCAAAATTCCGTGGAAAAGGGCAAATTCCGCGGCTTGGCTCAAAATTCTGTGTCCCACAGAAAACTGTGGGCCTTAGTCATGAACCTGATGGACTTGCCTTTGTTATCTACAGACATGCAGAACAACGACGACTTGTTGGTTGAGTCATGATCACCACGTGATTCCAACCCAGATGCAGGAATAAAAAGAGTTCTTTTGCCTGAAAGCAGCAGACACATGTTCTTAACTAATTTATTAGCTACTGACACACTCATCACGAAACAAAAATGATGTACATCTGATAAGGGATCATACAATAAGTATGTCATGCTATGGGGAGCAGAGAAAGTATGCACGGCGCAACAGTTTGTGATGGGAAATGAAAAGAGTATGAGTTTTGTCTGTGAATATGTATGCCTTGGCATTGGCTTATGATATACACACTCTCTAATTTTTAATAATACTTCAAAAACTGCTGCCATTTCATGTCAGCACATCTAGCAGAAGCTTTAACTAAACAGTGTCCTACATTATAAGACTGAACTCTGCAAAAGTACTGATATTAAAAAACAAGCAGATGATACATTTATGACAAATATATAAAATCACTCACCTCTTATGCCGCCATTTTTGCCACCAGTAAATCGGTACAGAAATGAACTCAGTGCCTCGCCTGGCTCATCATCCAGCAATATGTTGGTAGTAGGGAGCTGCTTAAATGTCTGTACACCTTTATCATGGGCAAGGAGTGCTTGCATTTCAACTAACAAGATGTCATAAGACGTCAGCAATAGTTCTTTCGATGATGCAATACTTTCATGTTTTGGTCTTAACACAGCAACTACTGCATCCATTGTTCAAATGGTCTGCTACATATCCTGCACCAAACACCATCATCCATGTATCAACCCCAGTTCCAAACTTCACCAACTGACTGAGCAGACAATATTTGGCAAATGCTATGCACCAAAAAGATGTGCCAACCGACTACTATAAAACAGTTCACAGCTGACTAGCACCAAATTTTCAACAAAAAAGGAACAAAGAATGAAGCAACTGTATAGAAAAAAAATATGCAACTGGAGTTAGTGTGTAATAAACGAGGCGGCGTGCGAGGCCACATGGTACTGTGTGCTGTTGTGGAGGGAGGGTAAGTAACAGTCAGCGAAAAGGCACCATTCTTCGTGTTAAATAGGCCTACAGTGTAATCAAGACATTCATTTTATCAAAGAAATATTTAATTTTTGTGCGCCAGTGGTGTAGCAGGCCCGTTGATAAAAAAACAGTAAAGAAATTGTGCATTTTCATCTGACAACAAACATTAGCCACGTGCGAATGCGCCACATTTTGGCCGAGCATGGTTGACCGAACAGCGTCGTCCACGGTATAACCACAGCCGTTCAACTGAATGGGATCAGCTGATCCAAGTTCTACTTGGTGCAACGTAATTCAGCGTGAACTTGGTTCAATTTTTGATCTAGGTTCAGCTCAACTGAGATCATGAACGACGTTGGTGCAACGCGCCCAACAATTACGCTCTCAGTTGAATGGCCGCTCGCATTTACTTCCCGATAATGTCGACGGCAGTCCTGGTTATTACGTAAGCAGCTCCCTGGCGTGTGGTGTGCAGCGTGCTTGCTGCGCCTTTCATCTTGCCGTGCTCACAGGTCGCACGCTGACGGCCGCAGGGCCGTATTGCCGTAATCCGTTGAGTCGTTCCTGTGGGGAGGTCGGCACTGTTTCGACAGGCAGTATTCCGACAGGCACTGTTCCGACAAACAGTATTCCACTATGGCATATCCCACCCACGCGATGATTTAATTATCAAGTTTTGATTCTTGTTTATAAACACAGGTTTACATTTTTTGCTTTGCTACCAATATGCTGAGACTATTTTCTTTTGACTAAATCCATCCGCTATTTCAGTATCAGGCATAACATGTTTCTTCTGTCACAGACAAACTCTAATTTGTTGTCAATCACTAAGCATTGAATGAATCTTGTGGAATCAATTGTCGCATAAAATCTTCAGTTGCAGACCTACCTCATTATAATCATTGAAGAGAAATATAAAACTACATGTGATTTATGATTCTGTCAGTGTATAATTTTCAAGTCGCGTGCCGCTGCATTTCCTGTGTTTGTCGTTGCGTTGTTTATGCACAGTTCCGCGCATTCTACAAACTGAATTCGCCAAACGACGAGATTCTGAGGCACAACTACTTCCGGTTTTCTGGCCGCTACTGCTGTTCACGGCAGGACTACTGTTTCTGTCCGGTGTGAATCCTTTCATGCAGTTGTTACGGTTTGCAACAGCTACGTGTTTGTGACAAAACCAACAGGAATGTGGCTTAACACTGCTATGGGTCCTTTCGTGAATCGCGAGTGGCAATTGCTACTTTCTGAAAATCTTTTCCACAATACTGACATGCAAACAACTAACTGTCTAAATGAATGTTTCCTTGCCCTTGCCTTCAGTGGTCAATGAATGACACACTACACTGTAAGTCAAAAAACATGCCACTATACTTATAGGCATAACTTGGGCAAATGTTGGCAGATTTTCAAAATTCTTTCAGACTTGGATTCAGCATTAAATTTGCAATACGTATTCAGATGACATATAAAGCAGCCATTTAAATGGGCACATGTGGAGGTGTCTTTTATGGTACTATAATGCCCAGGGGTAGCACTTGTCGGAACAGTGCCTGTCGAAACAATGCCTGTCGGAATACTGCCTGTCAGAACAGTGACCTGTACCCGTTCCCGTGCATTAAGTAAACTGCGAGGAATCTATTTATAGCCGACCAATAGCGCGCCGCCTCACACGCTCCCTCGCACTATACCCTCCTCGCACCTTGCGCCTCGCAGTTTACCCGACCCCTCTTGCCAAAGAGAAAGCGAGACAACACAACAACAATATTTATTTGGGAAAAAGAAACCAGGCTGCCAGAAAGGGCACAGGCCCATCAAAGCTGGCCACGCAAAAGTCGAATAAGGAAAATACAATACATGCACAGAAAAAACATACAGAACAGAAAATAATATGCTGAGTATATCCACCTAAAATGTCTAAATCATATCACATACAACACGTCAAAACCAATTAAACCAATAAAACTAAAAAAACATACAGCGTATGTACTTATGCAGAAAAGCAGTACGGATTTAAGTCAGTCAAAACGATACACTTAATTCTCTGGTATGTAAACCCCCATTCAATAACAATAAAACACGTAACGCACAAATAATAACTAAAATCTTCACAAACTACAAAATACCCAACAAAAAGTAAACAAACACCTGACACTGACAGGTTGACACTATCGGACCGCAAAAAGAATTTCGCATTTGCAAGTTCGCAACTTCAATGCAAGTAGGAACAATGCCAAATTTTTTATACAAAATAAAAAAAAAATGAAATTTTTTTTAAAGTTTAAAAAGTTAAGAAAAACTTACCGACTAGAATTTGTTGCAACTTGAATTTTTTGGCGGTTCGATAGTTTCAGCCTGTCGTGATAAAAGTGGGCGTTGCCCACGTGTGAGAGTTTTTACTTTTCGTCGATTGAAAGTATTATTCTGTTGCAAAGTGTTCGATGTTAGTGGCATGGGTAAAAAGAAAGCGAAGAAACAGATTCTCACAGCGCAGCATTTAGGTTAGGAGCGTATCACTAATGTTAGTTGTGCGGTAAAAATTTACATTAGCTCCGCCACCCCAGATTGCTTCAGAAGTGACTGAAATAGGTAGAATTAGTGTTGTTATACATGTTTCAGATTAATTTAATTATGGGAAACTGCAAATAATTGACTGTTGAGACCCGAGAACAAAGTTCAGTTTTAACGTGAATTCCATCATTCTAAAGAGGGATTTTTGATGGGGCCTATAAGGGTATGACTGAAAACCGCAGGTTATTGATGGTTATTCAAAGTGTCCTGCGGTGTTCTGCCGGAAACCACATATAGGCACATATGTCACATGATATCCCCGCCTGAGACTTTAGTACTGCTTTTCCACAATCCACGCAGTGGCTGTTGTCATTTCCTGAAGCTATTTTCTCTGCATCACTACTTTCAGCACTAGATTTGGCCAGTTTCTTGCTGTCGACCTTTTCTCCTTGGGATAGTTTAGTTCTCTTTGTCATTGGCATGACTTCAGCTTTGACACGGTATTAGATAGCTTCTCAACAAGGTAACGGTGTGGCGCCATCGATTGTATAATAGTTCACTGGTGGGTTTTTTATGATAGTTCTACGAGCAGCGAAGTGGGCGTATCAGATTCCTTTCATTGACAATGAAAACAAGCAGTATGGCTGTTCAAGCCTCTTATAGATTCATCTCGATTCACCTCACCAAATCCTATCAATCCAGGAAGCAAGTAGCTCAATTGTCGATACAGTGAACCACCAACTATTTGACACTAAAATGCTACATTAAACACAATAAAAACACTAAAATTAATTAAAAACAGCGAGAACATCAAAAGACAGCCATATTCGCTGTATTCGAATTGGTGGCATTACGTCATTTAAGAACGGATGCCATATAGTTGTTTTCTTGGCCGGCGGTTTCTCATAGTAAAAATTGGCATTAATCAAAGCTGAATATCAGCTACCACTTAAGTCGTCCAATTATCCCTAATTGACCCAAAAAGTTATTAAAAGTATGCACCCTTCAGTTGATCTTAGGGTTGATTTTTGCCAATAGGCTAAACGCTAAACTGCACTTTAAATTCTGCCTAGTGCAAAAGAAGTTTATTAAAAATTATGCTATCTAATCGTGTGTGATTTGCGCATGGTAAATAACACTTTGTGACTACATATGGATCGTGTGTTCACATGGTAAATATAATCATTGTACCGAAAATCCTAACTGTAACTTCTGCGCACGGTGATACGTTCAGATCGGCGATCTGAAAAGCGTGTAAAAATTGATACGCTGAGATCAGCGATCTGAGCACTACTGGGCATGTTGCCATGACGGCATGATGCCTGTCAGTGCTCGTAATGCCGCAGACACAATACCATCATGGTAGTTGGCCAACTGACGATCTCAATCTCTACAGGATATCACAAGTTACGTGCAGTTGTTCAAGTTTGCAGACTCAGACCAGTTGATTCTAATACATAACTAATGTTACACTCTTATTATAGGTGTCCACAGTACAGTATATCAATTTAAAAACTGTTTGAATCGTCAATTGCAGCCGGAAACAAAAAGTTGATTTTAGTAATTATTTGTGATAGCAAGCTTCATATGGCTTAGCCTGTCTTTACTCATGCCATCAATAATACCAGTGGCTTCGGTGAAGAATTCGGTCCATCTATTATCATGTAATTCTGTCAAATAGACTAACCCTAATCCTAAACTTAAGCCCAATCCTAACAAAAATGTATTCTAGTATTAGTTTAGTTTTTGTGGAAATTTGTGTGTATAAATTGTTTATGTTGCTGCTGGTTATTCATTGATGATGATGATATTCTGGTGGGTATCAAGAGTTAGGGATGTAGCATAATAATTTGCCTGATATATGTTGCAGATGAACCGTCACTGTCAAAAAATGATAAACCAGCTGCGCATGATGTGAGCAAGCATCGTTATTCTGCGACTCAGCTGTTAGACAAAGCTGATGAATATATCAACTCATGTAACTACGAGCTTGCACGGAAATTTTGCCAACGAGTTTTCGATGTTGAACAAGACAACATTAGAGCACTGGAGACACTTGGCTTTGTTGAATTACAGTCTGGTGACTATGAACAAGCCAGACTCGTATTCTTTTCTTGTGGTATCATCTCGGCACTACTAATGTCATAGTACTAGTAGCTTTTTGTTGCTGATTGTTTACTCAGCAAAACTGATGCTCTGTGCTGCCTCCAGGCGGTTGGACGGATGAAACAACAAAGTCTACGTTGCAAATGGTTATTATTGTCATGTTGGATTGTTTTGGAGAAATCTATTACAAATTCACGGCATTTGTGCCAAGTTGACTCAGCCCAAAACAGTATTACACAATTAATTAAACAAATTTAAACTATTATGCAGGATTTGACAAAATTATGGTATGCTGTTTGGGATTAAATATAAATAAAATTTGTCAATGTATAATTAAATTTTTTTTTGTAGCGAAAGCTATGCTGGGAACGTTGGCAATGTAAGATCATTGCTTGTGTTTTATTTCTGATTTTCATGCAATTTGTGTAGCTTGATATGTGCTTCATGTTTGATAATTCAGTGCATTTACTGAGTTGTTGCTTTAACGCGACTGACTAGCTGTATGGGAGAGCCATAGAGCTGCAGCCGAAAGTCGGCCACAGCAAGTACATGTACATGGGTCAGATAACTGTTGGTCATGAGTCGGTCAAATATTTTCTGTCTGGAATTGAACTGATGAAAAAATCACTTACTTCTGCAACCTCAGAACAGGTAATGTCATTTTTTAATGAGTGAGTAGGGTTTAGCATTACACTCGACTCAACACATTATCGGTCATTTTGGAGACGATGTCATTGTTTAGACGACAAACTTTGTTTGCATATTTGAAGTTTAATTGAGTATTGTCTGCAAAAATGACAACTTTTTGTATATACACAGTGTCCCAAAATTATTGCCCACCCCTACAGATAAGTTGGTGTAAAACTGTTAATACCTGATAGATATTTACCAAATCTGAAACAATCGTGGAGACAAAATTTTATTCTGAACTATCAGCTCAAATTGACGCAAGCTCTTAGTCTAACGCAGGTATGCTTCTGCTTGAACCCTTTGTCAATAACAACGTATTGAACGTAACCCTAATGTAAACAAACTCTGATGTCATAATGACATTGCATTGAGCACACACGGTAAGGTGCGTATGTCATGATGGGTGTGATTGTAAGTAATGTTAAGATAGTGCAGTGTACGATATTTCATTGAAATCCATGAACTACAAACTGAACTAGGCGTGTTTGAAGCAGGGGGCCACTAATTTTGGGACACAGTATATGTGAATCAAATAGTGTAATTTAGCTTTTTTACATTTAAAAAGCACAAAGTACTACTGGTATTTGTATAGTTTCATAAAGTTTTTAGGTTGTTGGAAGTTTCTTATCAGAAAAAAATTAGCTTGAGATTAAAGGTGAGAGAAATTAATTAGTCATCTCTAAAACTGCCTAATTTTTGCTTCATGTGTAACATGACGTGTTAATTACTACACTATACCAGTGCTTTGTGGTTTATTTCTGTCGTGAAATGGTGATAGGTTAATAGTGCCACTGATGCAACGGATGGACATGAAGCTGCAGTAAAAGAAGTGACGTTGCGTGATCTCTCAAGTGCTTATTGCTCTGTAGCCGAGATCTACCTCACAGATGCATGGTTTGTGTGCAGCTAAATCTTTACCTCCGCCAAGGAGGTTATGTTTTTGCTGGACTTTGTTTGTTTGTTTGTCTGTCGGTCTGTGTGTCAGCAAGATAACTCAAAAAGTTATGGACGTTAGGAATATTCGTATCAAAAATTATCAAAATCTGGTAATTGGTTTTCAAGTTACAGTCGAAAATGTTGGGGATGTTTCTTTGAGACACAGCGTACATGTCTTGTTTCTCTGTCCTGTAAGTGCTTCTAGTTTAACAACAACAAAAAACACTAAAACCAAAATTGATGAGAATGTTTTTTAGGCAGGAATACCTGATTTGCTTGTTTTGAGCTAAAGTGGGCAAAGGCTGCACAATATGTTGGCACTGGGCTGGCATATTTTGCTAGTTTTGTTCATTTCATTGTCTTGTCATTTAAATTTATTTTCAGTTGTCGCTGCCATGCTAGCTGGAAAACACTTATTTTATGCTGGTGCACATAATCTTATCAAACTGGCATTTCTTTAGCAACAAGATTTATTCGTCAGTCAAACAAGACTCATTTTTATAATGCTATATGGCTCAAATGAATCAAAGAATGAAGAAAATAAATTTCAGTGTGTCATGTATGTTTTGAATTGTGCATCCAAACAGTATTAGTATTAATTGTTTTCACGCTCGAGAGCTAGCATAGCTATAGCACGTATTAGCTACGGTAATTCTGTCTGTCTGTCATGACCTGGTACCAATCCAAGATCAGGTGAGATAGAGATTTTTGGTTTTCACCGTATGATAGCCTATTGTCTCTAGTATTTCGTGACAAAATTTTATCCCGCTGGGTAAATGGGATCCCCTCGAATGAGAGGGCAAATGAGGGGCACCCCATTAAAAAAGCGTTATTTTACCGCTATAGGCTCGTCTAACGTGAAAATGGTTGCAGATAGGCACAGACATGCTGCTTATCATAACAAGCACTGGCGTGGAGCTTCTTAGAAATGTCAAAATCGATGACCTTGAATGACCTTGAACCCCCAAAATATCGGGTTTAAGTGAATTTTTCACGATTTCGGACTGCGACACGCATTTCAAGAGTGAATTGCACCAAAATGGCTGGAAATAGACCAAAACAACCTGCATATGAAACTTTCAGCATTGAATGTGGATTTCAGCAGTCCAAGTCCAAACCCTCTACAGTACTTTCAAGGTGGGTTGCGCAAACGGGCATCAAAGAGGGGTACCCTTCTTAGTGGTTATTTATCTGTTGTTGGCTTGTCTAGCGTGAAAATAGTTGCAGATATCCACAGACATGCTGATTATGATAACAAGCACTAGCGACGAGCTTCTTAGAAATGTCAACATCGATGACCTAAAATGACCTTGAACCTCAGAATATTAGTTTTTAGTAATTTTTGGCGATTTTTGACTGCAAAAGCGACGAAATTGATAGAGATAGACCAAAATTACTTGTGAACAGGAACTGCTTTAAGATCTCGCACATCTCATGAGCATTAGCTCAGATTTCTTGTAGTAACCTTTGTTATAAATAAATTGCTCTATGGTGAATTAATTGGCCAGAGGTGTTGTTTATCGTAGTGATGATGAAGATGCAGAGGTGAGATGTAAAGAGAACTTGGACCTTGCTGTTTCCACGGATCCATCAAATGCTGAAGCTCATCACATTCTAGCTAGCTACTGGCTGTGTAAAGGCGACAGGCAGGTAGGCCTAAGACTGGTGTTCTTCTGTGCCAACTGCATGGAATTGTGTTTCAAGCTACTTGCTCTTTGCCATAGAAAAACTGTGCTACCATGAGTAAATCATGCAATGCCACTATATTTTGGTATGTGAGTACAAGCCTCCATGTGCTACAATTCTGCTGCTGACAATGTAAATCTGTTTTCATTCGTATTTTAGTGGGCTCCAAGAAATGCTGTTTACTGCAGGTAAGGTGCATAATGACCATTCAAGTTTTTCCACCTTATTGTGGCAATGCTATACTTTGCACTGTGTGCATCAAATTGATAAAAAATCATTGTTATTGACATACCTAGTGGAGCATATGAATTCTTTGTCTAGTTTGTTTTATCTGGTTCAGAGTTTGATTTTATTTGGTTCAAAGTTTGATTTTATTATCGTGTTTTTTTTGCTCTATTTGTCACTTTTAGATGATTTTTTCTTTCAGAGACATTTTTGATCTGCCTTAAAGATTACATGTACACTGTGTCTCAAAAAAACATTCCCAACATTTTTGACTGTAACTTGAAAACAAATTGTCAGATTTTGATAATTTTTGGTGCAAATATTCCTGACACAACTTGCCATCAAATGACTATTCAGTTTCCCATCTCACCCAACGTTTGTTTCTGCACTGCCTGGGGCCTAATTTACAAAATTTCGTACGACAAACATATGACAATGTTATGACATGCAGAAGGTTTACGACAAATGTACGATAAAACGTGATTTACAAAAAGTCGTACAACAAAGGTACCACAAAAGTTACGACAAAATGTACGACAGCTCATTAGCTGTCGTATGACAGCATCAAGCATGCATGCAGTAATATTTAGATTTTTCATTAGTATATAATTCTCACATAGTGCCGTAATACGTATAAATTTCGTTTGCGGTAACTTCGGCAGCGAAATCGCCCCGAAATCAGTTCACTTGTTATTGTTTATATTGGTAACCTTTTGCAACGGCGGAAGCAGACGATCGGCGTGCAGCGCCGTGCGCCGCCAGCTCAGTGACACTGCGTTGCGATTGGTTGAGGTCGTGGTTGAGGTCAACGTAACGGCGGTTGATTGGCTGGCTAATTTTAGCGACTACGGAGTTACGACAAAATTGCGAGAGAGTTACGATGTCATAAAATCAGCTTCCAAAATTCAGATACAACATTTTTACGACAATCTCACGACATCGTAACTCGTTTACGACAAAGTTGCGATGATTTTACAACAATTTTAGGATTGTCTTTCGATATTTGGTAAATTAGGCCCCTGGAGAAAGCACAACCAGCAAAATATCACTTTTTTTCCAATGCAATATGATTGCTTAATTAACATAATGCGTAAAAAACACATTTTGTTCACATTTCTGACACTGACTGACATTTCATTCAGTTGTCCATTTTTCAACTGCCTGCAGTAAAATTGCTTGAAATGTTGGCCCACTACGCGAACACAAGCAAGGAGACGCTTTTTCCATTCATTGACAGTAGTATCGATAATCTTCTGCTACAGACCAATACAGGCTCTACCAGTCACTTCTTGACTTCACAAACATTCTTAAACTTCATCTGGTAGACACACTGCTGCAAAACACTCAAACCTTGTAATGGACCTGCTGCTGGGGCCCACAAATTAGGACAGATGGAATTTATTGACATTTTTCAATTCATTTTAACACGTATTGTGCTTGGTTTGCTTTCCCCAGGTAGTGCTAAAGCAGACGTTGGGTGAGGTGAAACCTACAACACTTATTTAATAGCCAGTTATGTGAGAAATATTTCGCTAAATATTACTAAAATCTGCTAATGTTTATTCAACGTACGATCGATAATGTTGGGGATGTTTTTTTCAAGTTTTCTGTTTTTTTAACGTATATTTCACTTGATCTGCTTTCCCTAGGTAGTGCAGAAGCATACATTGGGTGAGGTGGGAAACTGAACAGTCATTTGATGGCAAGTTGTGTCCGAAATATTTGTATCAAAAATTATTAAAATCTGATAATTGGTTTTCAAGTTACAGTCGAAAATGTTGGGGATGTTTTTTTGAGACACAGTGTAGTTATATTTTTCAATTTGGAACAAACTATTTTTGTTTAAACGGACTGGTAATTTATTGTACTTTTCAACAGAAAATTGTGTATCCAAATTTTTGAATATATTTATTGGATGCAAACAGCGTGTATTTCTGTTGCAACATGTTTATGCTTTCAGAATGCCGTTGATGCAATAGAACGTGGATTGTCACTTTGGCTGCCGCAAATACAGAACTGCAGTAAATCAGCAACAGCTTCAGCTGCAGATTCCGTACTGGAAGTGTGTATGAATTTCTGCTAAAAGGGGTTTTATCTGCATGCAGTTGCACTTTGTGAAGCCAGTTAGCCATGAATAGTTTAAAGATGTAAAATCCTTTTTATAAGGTTTCTTAGGGCAGTTCGTTTCGTAGCTCTCAGGCAGATGCTAGCTCACGCTGTAAGATCACAGCTACGGGGCTTGTGCTAGTTTTGCATCCTTGCTATCGTAAGTACTCAGGGTGCTTACCCATGGAGGGATGTCCAGGCTGAGTTGACCCGGGTGGCTGGTTAGATACCGAGATGGTTTACATATCTGCCGATATTTACCCATCTAGGTACAAAACATTGATCAGACACAACATTTTAACCAGTGGCCACTACACCATGCCACTATTCAGTAAAATAATATCACCAGTTAAAGGTCCATGGCCACGGTCAAACTCACTTGCGCAATTTCTGTAGATTTAAATTAGACATTTAATATCGCATATATAATATGTCGATTTGAGCTTCATAAATATATGAAATTAATGCATGAATTCAAACGAAATGCGGCATTACGTTATGTTATGCGAAATATTCTAATCTATCAGTGCCTGCAGTGACGTCATGACCCTAGCCCATATTGATCATGAATATTAATGGCTAGCCGACGACGTCATCATTCTAGGCTAGGCCATAGCCTA
>Ga0056128_1002156_pt1 | contig 23019 bp, 3 predicted proteins | sample WorMetLIZISLAND2_FD_71113 | JGI IMG/M metagenome (GOLD analysis project Ga0056128, IMG submission 71113) | Marine gutless worms symbiont microbial communities from Max Planck institute for Marine Microbiology, Germany - Olavius geniculatus... ... | reverse complement strand
TGTGAAAACGGTTACAGATAAGTACAGACATGCTGCTTATCATAACAAGCACTGGTGACAGGCTTTTTAGATTTATCAACATCGATGATTTTGAACGACCTTGAACAGGTGCCCCCCCCCCAAAAAAGGCGGTTTTTAGTGAATTTTTTGCAATTTTTGGATGCAGCGCACATTTCAACACTGAACTGCGACGAAATGGCTGGAGACAAACCAAGACAACCTGTATATGAAATTTTCAGCATTAAACGTAAATTTTAACAGTCTAAGTCCCGACCCCCTACGTTCAAGGAGGCCGGCGCAGGCGGGCGTCAAAGACAGCTACCCTCGCTAAAAGAGGTTATTTTACCGTAATTATCTCGTGTAGCGTGAAAACGGTTGCAGATAGGCACAGACGTGCAAAAATCATAACAAGCAATAGTGACAAGCTTTTTATTGGTGTTAAAGTCGATTACCTTAAATCACCCTGAACCTCAAAATAGAAGTTTTTAGTAATTTTTTGTGGTTTCCGGCTGTGACACACATTTTAAGACTGAATTGCGCCGAAATGGCTGGCGATGGACCTGGACAACCTGCATATGACATTATTAACATAGAACGTACATTTTTAAGAATCTCTTAAATTCAAGGAGTCTTCCGTACGGAGGCCTCAAATTTAAGTACTCTTTCAAGATGCATTAATATCTTATTGGTGTAGGCCTACACTGATTGCTAAAGTGGCAGGACCGCTGTTATCGCGCGTCACGTGAGCTTTGCTCAAACTGCTTGCGTTACCGCAGGTATAGGCCTAACAGGTAACAATACCAATACAGAAATTAGTACGACACACAGGTCGTATATTTGGCGTTTGGTTGTGAATGCAGACTGGGACGGCGATTAACATGGCTAGTGGTTGTGCGTACCGAACACAGAATAATTACACGCCGGAATGTGCAGTTTTATGCACCAAAATAACTCACTCGCCATATCAACTAACCACAGCTTACAATAGTTCACCTTCAAGTGGCGCGTAGACGCTACGCACGCACATCAAAGTTATCGCAGTCGCCGTATAACTACTTCTCCCACCTTCGAATATCGCTCATTGATACAGGTAAAAAAAATGTACACACGTAATTTGAGAAAGTGAGCAAAAATCAAAAATTATTAATTATTAATTTCAGTACGTTAATGGATAATTACAGCTCACAATAGCGCCGTTTTATTTGCACCGCATCTGGCGACACACCTTTAGCTGATAGGCTTCATTAGGAGCTCAAAACTTAGATGAGGCTAGTGCTTTTTGTAGCTACTGCTGAATCTCCATGCCATATACACTTAATTTTTTGGTATCTTTTTATTAGAAATCTGGGGAGCCTCAAGTGCAGATATCATGATATGCCATGCATCACAGCGGTAAACTGCATCCCAATCTACTGACCGTCTGTCACGTTATCTTACTATACTCTACTTACCCTACCTATATTTCTCCTCATAAAAATAGATGGCTGAGTTGGTACACGAACCCAATACCCAGACTACATCATCCAGTTATCCACGAAGAGTTTATTTATCAAGTTTTAAACCGACATATACAGTACTGACATTCACTGCGTTTAGTATTCCTCCCTATCGGGAGGACATTTTTTATTTTTAACGCAAAAAAAACGATAAATATAAGTGCAAACTAACTATATGCTTTCGTATTGATACACATTTGGCCCGGTACTAAGCTTATGTTAATTACTGCCTGCCACGTACATGCAATAAGTTTTCACCTACCGCGCGATACGATACAAAGCGTCTGTTTATAGCAGTCGTGCTCTGCACTGAAACGTCTGAGCAAAAGGTGCATCGATGCATTGCGGTAGCACCAGCATGACCAGAGTTTCTTCAGCTTATGATATTACAAGAAATTACTGGAAAACGTCATAAAGGCCTAGAACATAAACGCACCAGCCGTTAACACCATTATAGGCCTAGCTTGTTTTTCTGTAGCTGCCCCTACTATTTGGAACTCTCTTCCTTTTGGCATCCGCAATAGCGGTTCATTAGCTTCCTTCCGTCGTAAACTCAAAACATTCTATTTCTCAACGTCCAGCCTTGTTTAGTGGCCCGCCTCACTCCTTATCTCAGCACCTCAGATTCAGTGAGTTTCTCGCTGACATTGTGCGTTTTATAAATTAAATTAACTTACTTACTTACTTACTTACTAGCTGTCACCGGAAAGTCACTGGAAACTTGTGGTTTTTCAGTTCGTCTGTATTCTGTAACAGAGAAATATATTAGATATTGTCGTAGATCAATTGCTTAAGGCCGTTTGAAAACAGTGCTTTTTACGCGCGACAGCTCGTCTTGGCCATCGCAATTCTGTCTGTCCGTTCGTCCGTCCGTCCGTCTGTCAATTGGGTGGATCAGTCAAAAACGGTGCAAGATAGGATCATCAAATCTTCACGGTCGGCTGCCTGGAAGACTCTAGTTTTAGAATCCGTAAAGCTTTCCCATAAATTCGAACGGGGTCACCCCGAGCAAAGACGCTATCAATGAGAAAGAGTAGGGAATATTTGCGAGTTTTAGCCAATAACTCGCCGTATCTCAGAAGCTGTGCGAGATAGAGCCAAGGTTACTATTAATCACTAATAAAAAGTCGTACACGCGCTTTCAATTGACACCGAAAGCAATGACCTTGGATGACCATGAACACTAACATAGCGATTTTTATTGATTTTTGATCATTTTGGGCTGCCACTCACATTTCAAGAGCGAATTGCGCCGCAATCGCTAGCGATAAACAGGACAATCTGCATATGAAATTTTCAGCATTGAACGCAGATTTCAACGGTCTAAGTCGCGACCCGGGTATCCCTTAAAAATGCGCACCTTTTGCCTGTCAAATGGTAGACAATGCGCGATATCTCGTCATTATCGTCATCGTATATATCGAACGTTGATTGCTAGGACCGGTGAACTTGAACTGGTTCGCAGTGGGCCCTCATACTGTACATGCACCGCTGTCGCGCGTTTCCTTTGCGTTAGCTGAGCTTTCTTGTTTGTTTTGTGTTACTAGTTTTTTAGTTTGCCGTGGATATCAATATCCATGTATATATCCATGGATATTATGCTGACAGGCTTGCTAATTAATTGCAGCTAATCAAGTTTCGCTACGATTTTATGGCGAATAAAATATTTTAATGCCTCGTGCACCCAGGGCAGAGGCACAAAAACTGTAGTTTCTCGACCTCCAACTTTGCTGAGTATAATTAGCAATAAAAACTATAGCAACTTATCAGTAGGTGACCGCGAGAAAAAATAGAGCTACAGACAACCACAGTTTGCACCGCAGTCGGCATATACCCGATGATGGATCTGTTCAACTTTTCACTCGTCGACACACGAAGTGATATATAAGTTACAGGCAAAGATAAAAAGAAGAAGAAAATTTACGTTCAGACAGTGATAAACTATACCACGCCTAACCGCAGCATGAACGCGCCATCTCGACCGTGGCGTTATTTGTGAAGCAGAAACTCCACTATCTCGATATCCTGTGGATTAGTTGTACGGCTCGTTGCACAGCATGCTGCATAACAAATCGACAACGAATCAAAACAAAAGGAGTTAGGGTCTTCCTCGTGTCTTATGGCGAGGATGTCACGAGCTTGGGGTGGGCGTCACGAAAGTCGACGTAATGGAATTTGGGCTTGAACTGCAGTTCTGATCTCAGTTGAGGACAAGACATTTCGCTAATCAGCTTCAGCGCCGGCAACGAGCGATCCGTCAATCAATCAATCAGATTTTTCAAAGTGGGCTGCGTATTAAGTAACAAGGCCAAGATTGCAAGGTTTACGTTAAAAAACAGCCACCGTATCTGAATGATCTGAAAGCCGACAGAAGGCAAAAAAACAGTTTCAAATCAATGTCGACGAGATGAATTGAATAGGCGTGAGCTCGGCGAATCGAAAAAGCACAAAAAGTTGTCGCCGTGAAATGGATAGCTGAACTGGTGACATACGCGGAGCCAATGCATAGTAATGAAACAGCAGCAGCAAGAACTTTGCAGCAAACATCGCATATGCCAAGAGCTACTGATCTGATATTCGAGGAAGTCAACACGACCGAACTTCTCTGCATAAAGCACTTGATCTTTGTGCCTCATATGTAGATAGACCTACAACTCATGGCGTCTTTAGCGTTCAAGCAAAAGGCTACAATGTCCCCGCTTCCCCTGAGACGCTCTAACGATAAATTGTCCGAGTAGCGGCGACAACCTTGGTGTCACATAAAGCATTGCCACATTGTGATGCAAACGAACGACACAGCTCGTTTGTGACGTATACGACTGTCGTTCGTAACATATGCATTGCACTGTCAATCGTCGCCCTACCGTACGTTCATACGTATATATCGCCGGGGCGACCTCATCAATGCAAATCGCACTCGGATGACCGCCAATTAGCCGCTTTACGACGCGCCAAACGAACCGAAATCAATCAGCACGACCCATCACTAATTTACTCCGACCTGGGTGGTCCGTTTATAATAGCTGGCAGCGACAAATGCAGCTGGTAAGTATACAGGATAACATCGACAGTCAACGGAAGTGGCGTGGCGACTGCGTGGACCGCCGGATAAGAAAATACGGTACGCCCCCGGGCGGGCATAAAGAGGTCAATATTGCCCTTGTAGTAGTGAGTCCAGCCACATTGCAAACTAGTGTACAAATACAATGCACCTACACAAACAGCGGCGTGTGAACTATGTGATACGCAGCAGGGATTTAAAGCAAAAAATAAAATCTCTATCAAGTGGAAGACAAGTCGAATGGTTGTAAAGTCACGTCGCCGATGTCGGTTTATTTGCCGGTATGGCGAATGAAGGTGTGCCGCGAGATGTGTACTTTTACATCATCAGAGATTCTCTGTAATTTTATAACACATTTTTTAAAAAATCCATAGAGTTTCATAAATATTATGACTGATAGGCTAAGGTTTTGTCTCTGCGACGGGTATCGGCGGAGATTAAGCTTAACTGTTTTCAGGTTCATCCAACTGGTCTTCGATGAAGTTAACTGATTAGTATAGGCCTATGTTTAAGGTCGAGGTATCATCTTCCTCAGTAAAAATTCACTGATCTACTAATTACTACAGCACCATATGTGTGTGTGTGTGTGTGTGTGTGTGGCTGTTTTTTCATTAATCGTATAAAACAAGGACATTAAAAAACTAACCTACTTTGGACTCTTCCCGCCTGTTGACCTTCTTTCAGTAGCGCGTAATCCAACAGCGGCAATCAGTCTGTATCTGAGAGAGTTGACGTCTAAACGCACCGGGCGCCGGTCGGTAGCCGCAGCGGCGCCGTGCGCGGGATTTGTGCGTATCCTCAGATGTGTCGAAATGTTAATTTATCTTGTCTCGTCGAACTGCAGGTTTTTAGTCGCACAGGCACAGCACGCCACAGCAGTGCAACGCGCTAGAAGATATACGTTCTACCGTTTTTCACGCTGAAAGGACGTGATATAGGCCTACCGGTAGACCTAAATGTCGGAGCAAGAACTGACGCTCTCTCAAAGTGACGCCTCGTCGCTTGCTCGCATAGAAGCTCTTGCTGCGAGCACGTACGTAATTCAACTGGACGGTTGGTCTACAGCGCGCTGTAGGTATATAGGCCCCTATAGTATAGGTCGCAGCGTCCATGCCTTACGGAGTCGCTAAGAGTTCAACCAATCAACGACCTTATCCAAGTCGCCGTCGGACGTGCTCTACGGTGTAGTGAGGCGCCGACATAATATCGATTTCAGTCAATCGTTTCAACAGAGCACGGCGCCACGGAATAGATATAGTCCACTCAGAACAATATATTTTTGCTTTAAACACGTTAAAGCGCTATATGCACGCATGCACGTTCATAGCGATGGCGATTGCGAATAACTGGGTGATATATTGGGCTTTATACAAACAGGATGAGGCGTAAAGCAAACAGTCTCGTCGAGAGGGACGGAGTAGGGCGAAGGGGTAAGTTACCCCCGGCTCCGCGACGTTTGGGGGCCCCGCTGTCGCTCAAAAATATAAAGTACGCCAGAATGTGCCATTTAAAAAAAATATTTAAAAAATTCTCCCCAAGGGCCCCGCGAGAATGTTTCCCCGAGCCCCGCTGTGGCTCTCGACGTCCCTGTAAGCAAGAAGTTAAACAAGAACATAATGTCATGATATTGTGACTCTTGGCCATGCATACTAACGTCGCACCTGGCACTTTTAATATTTTAGAAAAATATGCTGCTATAGTGCCGACATATTTTGCAGCTGTCCACTATGCACACGCAGCATTTAAATTTTAGTTGAAAGTCTACTTTTACATCGATCAACTTTGCACCCGCTGTGCCGCGAACCAACACGCTGCGAGTTCGCGTCGTGAGCCATAGGTGCGTTCTTACTGCGCGCGTTAATGTATCTGCTCTTGAACAGCCAATCAAGCCCTAATCCAAGCGCTACCTCACCCTAGAAGAACGAATACATTTGAGATCGTCCACGCGCATTAACGCGCAGTGAGAACGCACCTTAAACATTTATGAGACATAAATTTATATGTTATTTTGTGTAGGTTTTTTCAACTCTGGTAAGCTTATTTTTTGAACTGAAAATTGGTACGCATGTTAGGGGTCGTCCATAAATGACGTCACGCGATTTGAAGGAAAAACTTGCCCCTCTCTCGGCTACCCCTTCGTCACACTTCCCTGGACCCCCTTCAAGTATGACGTCACAAACGTCTCCTCCCGGCAGCCTGTAGTGTAGAGTACAGAGATAAGTTTCAGCATGTCCTAATTCTAATATATAAAATTATATCCATTATCAAAATTGTCTACTGTCAATTTAATGCATAAATTTGTGTGAAATTAAGCACAGTGTTCCTAAATGTTTCTCGTCTTGACACATACGGCGAGTTGGCAACATGAATTTGGCTGTCTATTGTGCCTTGCCACAGATGTGATGTGTGTGAAGTCACACTTCTTTTAACCTCCCCTTCCCTACGTCACACGTCGTCACAATAATGTAAACCCCCTCCCCCCTCGGAGCGTGACATCATTTATGGACGACCCCTTATCTTTGCTGAGGGAAAAAATCACGTCAATTTCTGCTTTTCGGCGCTTTTCGTTTTCGAGTTACGAGCTCGTATGAGACAGACAGACGTATAGGGAGAGACAAGACCCGCAATTAGTAAGTAAGTAAGTAAGTAAGTAAATTTAATTTATAAAGCGCACAATGTAAGCGAGAAACTCACTGAATCTGAGGCGCTGAGGTAAGGAGTGAGGCGGGCCACTAGATATGGCTAGACGTTGAAAAATAGAATGTTTCGAGTTTACGACAGAAGGAAGCTATTGAACAGCTGTTGCGGATGTCAAAAGGAAGAGAATTCCAAATAGTAGGGGCAGCTACAAAAAAAGCTTCTAGAGCCAAAACATGTACGGACACGAGGCACAGACAACAGATTAGTGCCAGATGAACGCAATGTACGAGATGGAATGTAATGTTCAAGAGGACGGCCGCGTGTGATCGGTTCGGCGAATCGTCGGAATCGATGTAGAAAAATACCGAATATATCATCGAACGTTTGAGAGCGGTTAGACTGACCCATCACGAATACTGAGAAGCATAATGCGTATTGCGGTTCGCGTTGTAGGCCTACGTATGTACATTGTGAGTAATCTGTGCAGAGTTCTGTGCAGTCAGCTGTGATGTGTGGACATTGCCAGCATGCCGTGATCAGCGACGCGTAAATGCGTTCTCTCAGTCTCAGTGATAGGTTTAGTCTGTATGACCCTTTGTTTGGAGGTCAGTAACTATTGGCATTACGCGCAAACAGCCGACCATAATAGGCTTGTCTCTGACAAGCACGGGCGTCACCACTGCTAACTTGTGCTAAGTGGTAGGCCTAGACGACATATTAATTTATCGCATTGCGATAAATGCAGTTAATGTCTCTATTCATCGTACTCTATAATTTCCTGTTAGGCCTACTTGTATGAACTAAGCCTCAGGAGGTGTTGGAAAATTCATTAGGCCCACACTGTCGTCTCCAATACTGTTCAGCGAGAGAGTCATTTTCTGGAAGTTTTTGACATTCCATGACTTTCACCTTTTGAGCTGGAAATTGGCACACCAGTTACGTCTGTTCCAGGAAATGCTTGTAGTAATTTAAGTTTTCTATACGCTTATTTTATAACTCACTTAGTCTCTCGATCGTTCACTGCAGTCATGAAGTGTTACAACTGCCTAATGTCGCTCGATCTAGTCAAGCATGGCGGATGAAACGCGTCTCACGTCTATTTGTCACACGCACGTCACGCAGAATACACCGTCGATCACAGTCATGAAATGAATACGTTTCAGCGCCGTCGATAGTTTATTATGCCTCGCTACACTTGCAGAATTTTAATTAATTAACTATAGACCGTGAAGAAACGCCTATTTTTCGAATTATGCGACCGTATGTGATAGACAGACAGACGAACGGACGGACGGACAGGGCCCGCTATGCGGCCTATTGGATGCCCGCATAACGAAGATGGCAACGCCTAGCAGTTGCTGCTGCTGAGGTCGAAGATGCGTCGAGTTGAGTAGGCCCTATGAACTGATCGAACCACGCACGGCTCAGTTGAACTATGGGCGTAATTGCATGCGAGCTGATATCGGCCATTCAGCGTCCAATTCACAGCTCTCGCGGGAAATATTGAACATCCACGAGAACTTGCGAGATATCGCGGCCCAAATACTGGCACTTAAAGCTGTGCAACTGTGATGTGTTACTGTGTTTTTGTCGAGTCGATTGGGAGATGATTTCAGATTTCTGTATTTTTAAATTTAAATTTGATTATTTTGTTACCGTTTACTAAGTCGATCATACTTCAGCGTTGCTATATCAATCACTCAGTCGATATTATCATTAAAAATTTAAATCACTTTGATGGAACGTACATTAGGCCTACGCATATTCGCTATTGATAATATTATTAATGCCCATTTTTCCATATTTTCAAGTTTTTGCCCGTTAACGTTTTTTTCTGGCAGACAAAAATCGCTGCTCGTAGTTGTTCAGTGCACATCAAACTTTTATCATCACATCACTTACTAACGAGTTTTTCTGTTACAGCTTATTACGACGTTTTATGATACTGCATGTATCGAGTCGAATCGAATCCGAACACGTTGAAGTCGAACTGCCCATCTTTAAATCGTCGGACTGTAACCGGCGCGGCGACTTTTCAACGAACGATTTCAGACGCGGTGCCGTCGATTGCGTAAGACGTTGTTCTGCTGGACGATCGGTCATTGTTATAACGGCCTATCTATCAGTTGTCTGTCTGCTCAGCCATCGAAAACCGATTCACGGAAGAACGTTCATTTAGACGCTTTATTCTCCGGCGGTGATCGATCCAGACAGATTACTCAAACCATCGACGAATATTGTCGACATTTCTGTATAGAACACAGTACACAGGACACGCGGATCGATAAAACATCTCTAAGCAACCGACAAGAAGACTAACATTTATGGGTGTACAGAAAAGACAGCGGCGTGGTTGGTAATACCCCATTTACACGAGGAAGCTGGCTCGAGCTGGCTCTATAAGAGCTGGGTCTAAAGGCATACTACAGAGCGACGTATAGGCCTAACTGAACTGCAATGGCATGGTTTAGCTTTTTAACGATTTCAACTAGCCAATAAGCAATAACAAGTAATGCATTACAGTAGGCACCGTTTTAACGGCATTGGTGGCCACGCCCTGCTTGCCCAGGTGTCATTCTTGAAAAACTAAACTGTGTCAGTTCAGTTTAGTTCAGTTACGTCGCTCTGTACCCGCCTTAAGATTGCATGTCGTGCTCTTTTAAAACCAGCTCGTAGGTGTAAACGGGGTATTAGAAAGGTTAGGGGCAAGAAGTTACAATTTTCCGACCGACAGTTTTGCAAATTTTTGACGGAGAAGACACAAAGGTGCGCAAAATTTCAATTTGGCCGCTAAATTCCCAAGAAATTAAAAAATTTTAGCCGCAAAATTTGTATTCTTAGAATAAAATATTTGGACAAGAAAAATATTTTCCAAGAGGCTTAAACTGCTTCCTTGCCTCGACGCTACTGCTTTTGGATTCAAGTGTGTGATTTACTGAATAAGTTTAACCATTTAATCACACCTCACACGATAGTGAGTGTTGTAAGGACCTTCAAAGTCTATATGGGAAAAGGCAAACTTTGACCCTCGGCCCACCCAAAACCCCTGAACCGATCGTCACCAAATTTGCATGAATGGCGTGATTACGTCGTGGACGCCTACCACCAAAAAATTGGGCTCAATCCGCCCGGTTTTTGCTCCCCATATATATAGGTGAAATATACACCTTTCCTGTTCGAAATTTAGGCTATGTTAGTGATTACCAACTAAAGTCAGCTTGTAAGGACGTCATATGCATAGCCCCATCTAAGGTTACCCAAATGATTTTTGCTGTTTTGAGGACTTATATCATCACATCGTCCTTACACACAGTTTTAAACTGTTAAGTTTTTTACATATGTATTTTACGGTAATATTTCCTGTCGTATTTAGCACGAGTCTCACTGATGACTAGGCCTATTGCTGAGTAATGATTGGGCATTTTGACTAAGACAGGATGGGACAGCGTGCAGCTGACCATAGTCACTCATTGATATTGACTGACTGAGCTGTTTGCATCTGCCTGTGTGTGTCAATGTTACAGCGGCTGTCTACGTCACACCGTCGCAGTGACCACACCGCACGCTGCAAATCAGTCAATATTGAAAGCCGCGGCATCTCCAGCGTACTAATCCGCGTTCCCTCCGTGATTCCGTGATGCGCTTTGTGTCCACTGTCCAGGTCCAGCAACGATCAGCTACAAAGTCACCGCGGAGATTTGGTTCGAGTCAGACGGCGACGGTGACGTCCGTTCATCGGTTCCGAGAATCAGTCTGATCGGCTGAATAAACAAATCCTTCTCGCTCTGGGAATCATGGACTTCCTGTGTTCACGCGTGCCGAACTATATCGCACATTTTCGTCGCACTTGTTATTTTATAGTTTCCTATTCATTGTTATTCAATTTATACATGGACAGTTTTCAAACGAGAATGTGTTGAACAATAAGCAGTCACCAAATTCTTTCTATTGAAGCAAACATCAATTTATGACAATCAATATTTGAGCGCCTTTTGTTAGAACGGTTTAATTTCTGAAACGGATTAAATCAGTTCGAAGAGTAGGCTACTGTAAGAGCCCGCAAGTATAATAGGTTTACTCAAGCGATCACATGAATTATTAATTAATTAATTATTGAAAATAACTGTTGAAAATTAACTTAAGTAACGGTCGAGGTTATGGTACGACTGTCGTCTGTCCGTCTGTAACGGATGTATTGTGGCTCATCGGCGCGAGATAGAGCCTAGGTTGCTATTGATCACTAACAGAAAGTCGCATATAGGTTTTCAAATGACATGAAAATCACTGACCTTGGATAACCTTAAAGGGTCCAAACGCACTACCAATAACAATACCAATCGTGCGGTATTGTGGCTAAACGATAAGTCGGCGATGGTACCATCAGATAGGGTGCTGGCGACTTCCTATAGGCTGTCAATAGTAACCATATCTCCATCTGTGACAGCTGGGCTTCTTGTTCATATTGTACATGATATAATTTTACGCATACTGAAAACTATCATTCAGTGTATTTAGTGTATTTTTAAACACTGAAAAACACGTCACACAGTACAGCCAGCATGTTACGAATTTATGATTTTGCAAGTAAATTATGACGCACGACACGAAATGTCAAAATGTGAAAAAGCGTTCACGATAAATAGGCCTAAGTATGAAATGCAAAAAAACCAAGTGGCCAACACAGCATTACAGCTCCGTGTAAAACAAATGACTTCACACAATTGTAGTATATAGCTCAATCATATCTAAGAATTTGTCTGTAATTTGTCACAGAAGTTGGCTTTCTGTCAGTGGCGTATTTAGAAGGCAGGGTGCAATGGTCCATAACCCCGGGGCCAGACAACACAAACATCTGTTGGTTTTTCTTGTGCATTCCCACATTTCAGTAAAGTGTGCACATTTGCCACTTCCACTGAGTGTTTCAGGTTCAACAAAAATTTGTCCCCTGACCCTCTAACCAGAGGCTCTGCCCTGGACTCTGTTGGGGCCTGCACTCCCAATAGGCTTAAACCTACGCTCCATGCTTGCCAAATCAATACGTCACTGTTTTCTGTACAACTGTGAATGTCAACAGTAAAACATCGGCTCACTGACAGTCATTTTGACTTTGTGCATATGAAACAGACAGCAACATGTATAAACACTGATAAAACACGCAGTAGATTTCTAAATAACTTCTAGTACACTGGTACTAACTATACACATTGAGGACCGACCGACGACCGACCTCTGTTTCTGGAAGAGCCTTCATGGAAGAACTTCAAACGGCCATATCTCCATAACGGTGCTAGATAGATGCATGGGTCACTACGGACCACCCATAGGAAGTCGACACCCGGGAGTTGAATGGACCATGGTCACGTGACCGATGACGTCACGTGATCCAAAAGGTCAAGGTCGTGACCCCATTATCTTTGAGGCGCCATATCTCCGTAACGGTGCCAGATAAACTCATGCGTTGAGGTATAACAAGACAAATAGCAACTATAGCGTCATAGATGGTTATTGGAAATTTTTTTCCTCTTAGTTCCTAAAATCGGGCAATATTTTATGAACTTCGGGGAGACAATTTCCAATAACGAACTTGACGCCATTCACTATTAGTATAGGGGCCTAATATTAAACAAGTCTCAATTAGACACCGGGTATCTAATACAAACTGAAATATAAGGAACGAAAAAGCTCCTAAAAGAATACAAAAGAAAATGATGCGTGCGAGGAGTACATTAGATTGGTCACAATCTAATAATATTTTTTGTTACATTTTAGGCTACAGTGAATACTAGAAATTTGAGCTAATGCTCACGAGACGCGCGAAAGCCTATAGCAGTTCCGGTTCAGTAGTTTAGCTGAAAACTGAGGTGTTCAAGCTAAGTTAATATACAAATACCAAATTTTCTATCTGGATCGCATAGCGATAGTTCCGTGGCGCCACCTTGTGAATGATATACAGTTGACTCCGCATAAATGCACGGCCTTGGGACTGCAAGCTGACTTGCATGTAAGCGGAGCGTGCATTTAACCGTAGTTAGCTTATAGGACCATTGCAGTCATTTATAGCATGCAGTTACAATAGACATTCATCCAAGCCACAGGAATCAGTCGCCTCACTCATCTCCTTCAAGAACGTCAGGCTATGTGCGCAGCATGTAGCAGCTGATAATGGTCACTCCAGTTGTGTTAGTTTACACGCCGACTGCCCGCCCGCCCGTCCGTCGTCTCAATCATTCTCATGCCCGTAAACAGCAGGTGGTCTAGCACTATTGACCCCCAGACTGCCGTTTGAAGTTCATTATGATGCTGCATGCTGCTGGGGTGGAGAGATGCACTGTAGCCCACATGATGCACAGTGCTCACTAGCTCTGACTACCCGCATAATTCTAGGGTTTAGACGTCGTCACCGGCATCCCAGTGAGCGTTAAGTGGCTGACTACAAGCGGTCGTATGTGCACCATGTAAGCCAAGTTGCTTATAACCGAAGTAAGTCTTGGCGCTGGGACCAAGAGTGCGAGCCGAATCGTGCATATATTGCTGGTGCTTATAAGCGAAGTTGACTGCCATTGACATAGAATAAACTCAAATGGGACTAAATGTGCGTCGTGCAAATAAGCGGAGTGTGCTTATAATCGACATGCATATAAGCGGAGCCGACTGTAGACTCGTGTCGCAGCCCGAAATCGCCAATAAAATCCATAAACCCCATATTTTGGCGTTCAAGGTCATTCAAGGTCAATGAATTCAGGGCCAAACGAGAGCCAGTGTATGACTTCCTATTAGTGATTAATAGGCCCTATCTCGCACCGTTACTGAGATACAGCGACTTATTGGCCCAAAATTGCAAATTTTGCCCACCCCCTCTCACTTAACGCCCTCGTTTGGGGTGACCCCTTTCGAATTTATGGAAAAGCTTTAGGCTACGGTTCCTGAAACTAGAGTCTTCCAAGCAGCCGACGGTGAAGATATGGTGATCCTAGCTTGCACCGTTTTTGACTGACCTACCCGTGTGACCGACAGATGGACAGACAGAATTGCGATGGCTAAGACGCGCTAAAAGCAGTAGCTGCTTTCGCGCGTAAAAATGTATTGCTACAAACGACTTTCAGCAGATATTGCCAAGTGTTAAAGGCCAAGTCGCATGGAAAAACGATATTGGTGTGTACAATGTAACATTAATTAATAATAAGCTAATCCAATGTAATGAAAACATCGCTTTGAAGTAATTTTCAGAGAAATATGTTGTGCCAGCCGGACACACCAGAACGTGCCACAATAACTGATGACGTAACTTTCAGTATGCTTTGTTGACAGACATTTGCATTGAAAAAAAATCCGTCGGTTTCACTCAGGATAACGGTAATGTCAGATTTATAGTACAAGCAATGACGCATAGGTGACATCAGAAATTACGTCATTGTTGATCTGTTCACTGCCAGAGGTGTGCGACTAGTCAAATTAACGACGGAAGTAAAGACAAAGTAACGCCGTAGAAGTAAAAGCAAAGCTGTGATAGAAACAAAAAAACTAACATAACGTAATATGTAATTAAAAAACAGCAGAGCCAAAGTCCTGAAAAAAGAAAAAAAATAAACAGATTCTTTTGCTATGCGTTTTTATACTAACTGCTAGCAGGGTTTTTATTCTGCACTTTAAAGTGCCGACTGCAGAGTCGTACGTGTTTTTGCGGCTAGGGTACTGAAATACGTCTTGTCGGTTTCGTCTTGTATTTAGTAACATCGTTCAATTGTTGTAAACTTCCGGTCATTTGTTATCATCCGAAAATGATAATTTATGGGCAAACGAAGTGAAACTAATGATTTGTTACCAATATCCGTTATTCCTTGGTAAGCCTTACGCGAATATGTTATTTTCGATGCGTGTATAACATTTATTACGCTTGCGTGCATGTTTTATCCGCTTATGTTGTCCTCTTTGTGGGCGTGGTCTCAGTCTTGTTTGAAGCTAGTTTCTATCCAACCCAACGCCAGGCTGACGCAGGCGATGCAAAGAAAGTACCGTACGGATGCAAATACGCAATGGACGCAAGAAAAGTACGCAGGAAATGCAGCGGCCAAAATGCAATGATAGAGGCGGTGTCTATTTTTGCGTTGCATATGTTGCGTTCATGTCTGCATTTTGTATACTTTCCGTGTGTTGCGTTTGTTGTATTTGTTGTGTTGCGTTAATTGCGTGCGTTGTAATCATGCAGTTTAGCCTTCTAAATTAAATATATGTTTCACATATGTACAGATAAATGATTCGTATAAGAGTCATATATGCAACATATATGTATCATGTGTTTCCCCATACATGCGTTCATATAGGTGACCTATATGTTCACGTGCATGCACATTAGTTATGTGAAAAATTTTTTTTAACATATATGTCAGTATAATTGATATATGTCACGCACATGACGCATATATGTTTCGCGGATAATTACTGCGATTGTGAAAGCAAGGTGTTATCTGCCATGAAAATTCGGGGAAAATAAGTAGTTGATTTTCGCTATGTTGAAACAAAATTACTATCAAAATGCCGTAGCACCCCCTGTTGAATGAACGATGAACTAAAGGAAAAATGACTGTAATACTGAATAAGCAACAATTTGAAACAAAAAGTAATGTCGAAATGCTGAAAATCACAAACAAACCACTTGGTGCCCCCTGGAAAATAATACGGCCTAAAAACTCCTAAAATATAGTGCCGCCTCCTAGTGAATGAACATTGTACTAAAGAAAAAATTAAATACGCTGAGTAAGCAGCAATTTGAACCACAAATGAACACAAAAATGCAAAAAAACACCAAAATCGATCTGGCGCCCCCTGGCTAAAGAATAACGTACTGCAGATACCGAATGAGCAGCATATAAAGAAGGAAGGAAATAATATCATTGCTTCTTCCCACACAAAACCCCAAATTTATTCTTGGGTACCGATAGTCAATCAGTTGCAGTTTCCCATAGTTAAGCTAGTCTGAAACATGCATAACAACACTAATTCTACCTATTTCAGTCACTTATGAAGCAACATTAAAACAAACAAATCACAAAACAAACCTACGCCTACCTTGTTCAGCCAAAAAAGTAGCGCACACGCTGATAGTGCTGCCTTTCACCCAGAACAACAACATGACACACGAGAAATGCTAAAATATCTTCCACACTGTTATACAAGGTGCACAAATCAAGTATTATCCAGCTACATGAGCGGCAGTATGAATCGCAATCGACGCCACATCGATGACAACCGTTGACCGCAACAGACAGCACATGCGTTCCTACTGTCAAGGCGAACGTTGACCACCAAGCGACCTCGCGTCACCACGTGACCACATTTGTAGGCTGTAGGTAGGCTCATGAAGGTCATGCAGTCAGCCAGCGTAAATATGTCACATCCGTGTCTCGCGACTTTGGATGCAGGTTTTCTCAATACTTGCTTACTTTTTTGCCAACAACATTCAACTAAAGCGACATTTAGCAAGATGTCATAGTATAAACAAGTTAAAACAACGAATGTGTAGAAAGTTAATGTCAGGTATAAAATAAGATAAGTAACACTGTTCTGAAAAATGTTAACTAAAAAACGTGCATAACAAAAGTAGGGCTGGTACTGATTAAAATTTTTTTTAATTGATTAATCACCAAAAATTAATTGCGATTAATCGATTAATTTCGAACAATTTTTCAATTTTGTAGTTAATGTAAAAAATCATGAAAACTGCAAAATGCAAGTGTACTTGTTACCGTTCATAAAAGTTGGAAAAGTATAGGCCTACTTGTACACTCTGCAGTCAGTTAGCACACATTTCAGGCTTTCAGCCAATCACGCAGACAAACAAGTGATGTCACATTTTCGGGCAAAAGAGCAGAAATGTGCAAATTCGTAATGTTCATATGTCCAAAATTTAATCGAATTTTAATCAATTAAAAAAAATTAATCGAACAATTTTTTAATGATTAATTGATTAATTAATCGTTAATTTTCGCAGCCCTAAACGAAAGTCATTATACCGATATACACCACTGTCATATATGTATACACAAATCTGGGCTGGTGCCCTTGTTGTAAATAAATACTGCATTGTGTGTTTGCATTGGATGGAAACTGGGCATAAGTTTTGCACTATATAGATATTGTGGTCTTTTCTAGGATACTGTTTAGGGCTGTCGTGGATACCTGGGTATTCGTCGGGTACCTGGGTAATAAACAACCTAGGTAAATTTGTTAACTTTGTTGTTTTGTTTGATGTTTTAACTTCTAAGTTTTGATTAATATAACATTTCTAAACATTTGATGACTCAGATGACGCAGTCATGGGCAATGCTTATGGGCCAAATTTGGAGAAGTTTAGTTAGGCAGGCCATGCTTAAAAAGTAAGATAGATAGGCCCCTACCAGTAGATGGATATTATTTTCCGCAGTCGTAAAACAATGGCAACAATATTTATAGGCCTATGGCGGCAAAGTATAATGAAGTCCTTCAGAGTTGGTTACCTCTGAATGATACAATAATTATGGTATAGGCCATAGTTGTTGCAAGAGTCACATTGCAATGAAATGAAACTGATGCCCTATTGCCTTTTTCTGTAACCAATAGCAGCTGATCACCTTGTTGTTGTTAAAACACAGTACATGTTGGGGTTTGTGTGTGTGTATGTGTGCAGGTGGTACTTAGCACTGCACAGAATGAGTGTGTGACTGATGGTGCAAGTGAAAATGTGAGTCTGAATTGTGAAGGATTAGGGTGAAGAATCTTTGTGAACATCGGCGGCAGATGGCGATGTTGTTCGAGTAATATAAAGATAACAGCATTGAAGTGAAGCTAATCCGAACTCCAATGACATTCCATCATTCATTGCCCGGCTCTATTTTTGATCCAGGTTTTTCCAGTTCTTATGATGAAAGATTTCATAACTTCTGGTTTTCCCCGGACCATCAGCGTAGCTTTCACTCTTTTCCGCCATACTTGGGCAGTGTGCCATCTCAGAATATTGATCCGAATTACTGTCATATTCTGCCAAAAAATGTGCCCTATTCTAGTTACTCTGCGGGCTTCTGTCATCAGCTACCATATGCAGGTCATTCGTTGTTACCCACAAGGATTCCAAGTAATTCTTGGGCAAATGTCAGTAATGGGGAAATGTCTGTTTCGACGTCTCCAGAAGACTGCAGTCGATTCCTTAGTAACTCTGTGCCCAACTGTTACAGTGTGGAGAGAAATTTAACAATGCCTGATGCTGTACCTAGTTTTTTACAACCAGATCATGACTACCATGTAGGCTCTAATATGCAGTTCAGTTGTGATAGGAATCGACGATCTTCTAGTGATGGCTTTATTAATTATGGCTGTGTGATTGCTGGTCCTTCGCAGCATCTCACTTGTCAGCATCCTGGATATCCTTTACAGAATAGTGAACTAGTTAACAGTAGAAGTGGTGACTTTTTTTCGTTGTCACCCAGCTTCTTCATTGATGACATCATGCGGAATACAGCGGCATCATCTAGTCAGCTGGCAGCTGATAACCGGATTACATTAGGTAGCCAGTCATCTCTACTGGATGAAAGTTGCATACGCCAGCCAACATTCAGTCACTTCTCTCCAGCTAGACAGGCTCATGCTGCAGAATGGAACTTTGAAGCCAGTGGTCGAGCGGAGGTATTTGACATTGTTGATTACATCACAGCTAATAAATCTGCAGCAATGAATGCTGAAAGCCCAATTGAAATTCCTTCATTGTCGAGTACAAGGCAAATGGTGAGAGAATCTGACGTGAACGACAGTGCAGCTACCAGCGGACAAGCAGACTGCAAGTTTTCAGCTTCGTGCATGGTGGCTTCGTCTGTCAGTTTAACACAGGTATCTAACCATACTAAGTATCCATCACCATCTGCTCATCAGTTTGTGTGCCGAGCTGTGTCGGAACTACCTATGACCAGCGGAGAACCTGTTATATTCACACCTTCCACTAGTGCGTTTGATGGGCAGCTGCAACAAGGTAGGCTGTCAGGCTTTGCTTTGGCTCGTCGGCAGTTATTCAGTACTCAGACAGAGTCTGCTTATTGTGACAGAGTACCTGTTGAACATTGTGTGGGCATGTCTAGTGCTGTTGTTGGTAGCACTGGTCTATGTGAAAGTGATCAGATTGCAGTTAATGAGGTTGAAACAAGGAAATCATTGGCAGAGTCAGATGCTGATGCTGTTGCAGAAGTTGGTATTTCTGCAACATCGATTGCAGTGCACTCTGAAAATTGCCAGTCACAGGTGTGCACAAGTCGTGAAACTCAGTTGACTTGTGCTGTAAATTCCGCACCGGCAATTTCATCGTCAGAAGCAGGTGTGACGAGTTCGAGTGCAGCAGCAGGTCAGAAGCCGACACTGGAAGTTATGGAGACAAGAGAATTCGAGACTGTGACCCACGATGAATCGGATGATGCATTGTCAGATGTCAGTGATGATGTGATAATTGTGTCACCATTGCCCACTGAACATGAACCCACTGCACCAGTTACCATCAACACTCAAGCCATTGTCTTTAAATCTAATAGTTATGGAAGGCAACCATCTTGTACAGTTGGAAAACAAACTACTGGCGATGCTCAGTTATGTTCCATTCTTCGTTCGAATGTGCCAAACTCTCTCTTTTTGAGTCAGTCTGATGTTGGCAGTCACGCCATCAGAGTAACACAAGGTACCAATTCACCATCGGTGCCTTTAACAAGTCACAGTTTCAATAATTTCAGAAATTGTGAGTTGCTATCAAGTCGTGCCAAACATGTGATTGGTCAGAACAGTACTGTACAAACAGCGAATTTCAAAAGGCTTTTGCCTCACCATCCTAATTCATATATTCCTAGAACCTCTCAGCAGCAATCTGCTAATGGTGAAACCTGCAGCCATACACCGCAAACATCTGATCACTCACCAGTCACAGATGTACCTAGTCCCATCATAGCGGAACATCCATATTCAGAGCAGTTAAAACAGTTGTTGCTTTTTTCGCAGTCATTCCAGAAGGACAAGTTGCCAAAGCCAGGAACAGTACGAGGTAGTAGTCACCCTGGTACATTGGACAACAGTCAACAATCACCCGTGCTTCAGTCAGTGACATCATCTCTAGTGGCTAATGCTGTGTCCACGAGTCAGAGTATTTGTTCCACTTCTTCATCTCGACGTTCCCACGTTCCACCAGCTGTCAGACCCATGCCAATCTCCGCGAACTCGGAAACCACTGCTGAATCATACTCCCGTAGAATACAACGAAATCAGACAGCCAATCATTGTGGATTGCGTTCAGTACTTCGTTTTATTGTGCCAAAGTCTGTTCATGTTGGCAGACATGCAGTCAGATTGTTTCAGATAAGGCAAAATCAGTCACATTCTCAGCCGGTTTTTAAGCACAGCAATTCAGCCTCGCAGTTTCATGGCATGTCGTCGAGGAAAAACGGTACATACTCTGTCAGGGCTGCACATGTTTTGTTCCAGCAGCTGAAGCAAGCCAAGCTGTGGGACTATGCTTCAGCACGTGCAGCTCGTCGCCAGTTACTCAGCAGAAGGTTGAGCATGTTGCCTCAGAATGGAGACGTGATTGATCTCACAGCTGAGGACAATGATGGTAAAGAGGATGCGGTTGAAACATGTGAGCTGATATTTGCACGGACGCGTTGTCGTATGATGTCTTTGCCAAATTTTCGCCGGCTGCAGCAGAATTTTTTTAGAAGAAGCAGCGTGCCAAATGACTCTTCGTGTGATGCAGAACGTCAGCCACATGAAAAGCAGACTTTTGCAGTCGACAAGTCATTGCCATTTTACCAGTGCTTTGTGCAGAAACTGCTGAGAAATTACCGATTTACTTCTGCTGGTACACCAATAACAGTATATCCAGAGTTCAGGCCGCAAGCTCCACCCAGCATTAGCTGTGGAAGCAAAAATGATCGCAAGCCAGCAAACAGTCAGACGTGTGAAGAATTGATAAAAAAGAAACAGCCTGTGGTGCTGCTGGAAAAACTCAACTTGTCACTGGTGAGCAAAAGTGGTACAGTTAATATCAAGACTATGCAGTCGGGTGTCAGTGCTGTGGCAGTAAGTCATGTAAGTGAAGCCGCTGACAGTTGCATTCATGTAACCAGTGCCAATGCAAACTATGCACGGTATTTTGCAGAAGAAGACACGACAGCAAAAGAAACTAATTGGAGAGACATTGTGAATGTGTCAGCAAAGTTGACTGCAAGTGGACGACAAAGTGATGAACTTATCTCTTCATGCCATCCAGTTTCTGTTGTTCTGGAGCGTTTAGACAAAGATAAAATACGTCAGATCTGCAAAGAATTACATAAAACTAATCCTTGTTGTCAGGATAAGTGGCAGACCACACAACTGGGAACAAAGTCGTCTGTCAGTGACCTCAGCTGGACTGTAATTCAAGTACCTCATTCCAACAAACTTCCCAAACTGATTATTCGTGCGACAACACCGTCAATGCAAAATACTTCTCAGATTAAAGTGGTAAAAAAGACAAGGAACTGTACAACAGGACGAGTGAAAAGTGCATTGAAGCGTTTGAGAACCAGAAGCTGTAATATTGGCATCAGGCATCTTCGAAGTTTGCCTCCAAAATCTTCACAGTTTAGCACCTCTTGCAAGAGAACAGTGAGGAATAAGCCAGTACATCGAAAACTACGTTTTCAAAGTTCTGTGTTGATGTCTCTGAGAAGCAGAAATGGTGCTGGTCATACTCCTCATCGTCGCCATTCAACACTTGCCGCAAAGCCTCCACCTCGAATCTCCCCAAAATGTAATAGAAAGCAGTCAAAATCATTGCATAAATTATTGGTAAAAAAGGCAGAAATTGTCAACGAAATCCATTCAATACCAGCAGAATGTTTATGCACACCAGAAAGTCTGTTTACTTCTGTTGAGCAGGATGTGAATTGGTCCACTATGGATTCACCAACTGAGAATATCACACTAGCTGATTTTCTGCCATGCAACTCAGTTTTTAACCACAATTCACCAGATAACAGCATGACTTCTGATAGTGATACAATAGAATTGTCACCGTACACAGTGATGGATGTAGACACTTGTGATGACCAAAATCTGTCACTTCCAGAGAAAACTTTGTCAGCTGATGTGTTGCCATACAACTCAGTTTTCAACTGTGATTCACCGAAAAACAGCATATCTTCCAATAGTGATGCAGAAACAGTCGAACTATCACCACATGCTGTGATGGATCTTGACACCTCTGATGACCAGGGTCTGCGTTTGATACCTTCTGATTCAATTCCAGAAAATGCTGTATCAGCTGATATCTTGCCATATGACTCCAGTTTGATGTATACATCATCATCAGTCAATACTGTAGAATTGTCACCATGTTTCGTGAAGAATGTAGACCAGTGTTTTTTGACCGGGGTTCCGCGAAACTCTGGGGTTCCGTGAGCATCTGCCAAGGGTTCCGCAGCTGGCCAGTAAAAAATAAGCTAGCGTGCGAAATCTCGCCAAACAATGTCGTAGAAATGCTCATCATGAAATATTTTGTTCAAAATTGCGTTTCGACGCGTTCATTTTTGCATAGACCAACTCTGTTAAATCATTTTTGCTGTTAGTAGTCTTGGTGTAGGCTTTCTATGCACGACATTAGGCTACTCAACTCCGAGGATAAGTGCATTAGGCCTATCGCAAATAAAGATGAAGAAAAGAAAAAAAACGCACTGATTAGGGTTAGGCCTATGGTTACGAAATCGTTTGACCATTTACTTAATGAATTCAATTCTTTAAACACTATGCTAAGGAAAATTAAAAAGGCACGTATCTTAAACG
>Ga0056128_1002155_pt1 | contig 23023 bp, 17 predicted proteins | sample WorMetLIZISLAND2_FD_71113 | JGI IMG/M metagenome (GOLD analysis project Ga0056128, IMG submission 71113) | Marine gutless worms symbiont microbial communities from Max Planck institute for Marine Microbiology, Germany - Olavius geniculatus... ... | reverse complement strand
GGTGAAATATATCCAAAAATTTTCTAGCTGTACTTTTTTTTCAAAAACTCACCTACAGGTCAGACCCTTTGGTGGATTTTTGTGTGCGATAGCTCAAACGACGCTATCTCGCGCAAGGATGTGCCTTTTGGGGGTTAAAAAATTTGAAATTAATATTTAACGTATTTATTCCAAAAAATTCCAAAAAATTAAAATTACAATTGAGAGAGAAAGAGAGGCACCCCCTAAAAACGTTATTTTACCACTATTGGCTTGTCTAGTGTAAAAATGGTTGCATATAAACACTAAACAGAGATATGCTGCTTATCACAACAAGCACTGATGACAAACTTCTTAGGAATGTCAACATCGATGACCTTGAATAACCTTGAACCCCAAAATAAGGGGTTTTAGTGAATTTTTTGCAATTATGGGATGCGACACACATTTCAAGAGTGAATTGTGCCAAAATGGCTGGAGATAGACCAAGACAATCTGCGTACAAAATTTTCAGCATTAAATGTAGATTTTAGAAGTCCAAGTGCAGACTCTCTACGTTCAAGGAGGCCTGCGCATGTGAGTATCAAAGAGGGGTACCCCACTAGAAGTGGTTATTTATCCGCTATTGGCTTGTCTAGTGTGAAAATGGTTGCAGATAGGCACAGACATGCCGCTCACCATAACAAGAACTGACGATGAGCTTCTTAGAAATGTCAACATCGATGATCTGGAACGACCTTAAACCCCCAAAATAGGAGCTTTTAGCAATTTTTTTTTGCAATTTTCTGCTGCAGAAGAGTGAACTGCGATGAAATGGACGGAGATAGTCCAAGATTACCTGCGAATAAAAACTGCTATATACTCTCAAGCGTTTCATGAGCATTAGCTCAAATTTCTTGTGTATACTTCTATATCATCACACTGACTGAAATGATCAATCATCAATAAATGAGAATGATGCTAAGCGCAGAATACGCAGCTGTTGGTTACCGCACCTGATTGACCACAGATCAATTTTAGTCAGCTTAAGCTTAATAAAGCAATTAAATGAGATCCTTTGTAGTGTGCAGTGACAGTCAATAATTGAATCCGAGGCATTTACGTGAACTGCAAAACTAAGTGAAGCTGAAAGCCTGCTAAAAACACTAGCTTTTTAAGAAGACCATAGAAAGTGTGTGATGACAATGTGAATGCTAGATTAAGTGTGAGTTGCAATGTCTACTGCTACTACAACAACAACATGACAACTACTACTACAACTCACGTCAGTTGTGCGTAGTAATCCAAGTTGGCCGGCATCATTCCAGCCCCAGACATAGAGATCTGAGCTATCACTGAGTGCCATTGAGTGCCATCCACCAGCACATACTGACGTCATCCTCACACCTTCCAGTGCCTCTATCACTCTGAGACTGGACTGAGACTCCAGACCTCCGTGACCTAGCTGACCCTGATTACCCACGCCACAGCTGAACACAACTCCGATAGCCGACAGCACAAGCGTGTGACACTTACCACATGACACTGAGCTCACTTTGAAGCCACTCAGCGCACGGTCGATGCGAACCTGTCCTTCACAATAAGAGATCTTCATCAGGTTGCGCTCAGACGTCACAGCAAATGTCGAGCCAACGCTGATGACGTCATTCGTTGCAACAGAAATGAAATGCTGCCAAAAGAGGTCTGCACCAATGCTGGCCTGCTGTTCATCCTTCATCATGACAACGTCAGAATGCGGCTGCTGTGAACAATCGTAAAGACACTGGCAAACAGAAAGTTTCGAGTCAGAGATGTAACATGAGCCATGACTGAGCAGATAGACTGCATTCCAACTGCATGCAAGCCTGTTAATGCTACCCTGTAGAGTTTGTTGCTCGATATCAGCAGACTCGCCAAATGAACAAAGTTTACCATTAGCTGTCAGGTAATAAATTCTGTTCCATGATATGACAATACTGACTGGTAATGCAGTATCATCATCATCAGCAGCAGCAGCAGCATTTGCTGTGTCCCTATCTGGTTTACCTACAACACGTTATACATAACAACAATCAGTCCAAATAGTACACTTTGGAGCTGCAGTATCCTATAAGTAACTATATTTATATTCTGCTAAATCTGCATAAGCATGACTGTATGTGTGACTGAGTTTATGTATACCTGCATGGTTTTGTTTTTCTACCAACATTATAGTGAACAGAAGCTGTATATAACAATAACAAGCCCAAGGCCGTAGCCAAGATGTGAAAAATGAGGAGGACCCCCAGCAGGGTTCAGGGGGAGCCCTGGTGGGATCTGGGGCAAAGCTCCCAAAAAGCTAAAAAGCTTTCAAAATTCACCTAGCTGAAACTCTTCTTTTTTATATAGGAGCTTACATGCTTGACAGTCAAACACTGAACTTAGCCTGACAGCTGCTTGGCCTGTTTGTACAGCTTGGCAGAACACAATATAGGTCAGATTAATCGTGTAACAACTACATCCCTGTACTATGATTATGAATTCATCACAGGTAGTTAACACTTTCATTAGCTGTCTAATACCATTGCCTCCACCAAAAATATTAATGTGATACTGCACAAATGCTTTCTGCTTCTTTTTGATTGGCACAACTGTGACTGGAAAACTAATAAATAATTAAAAGAATTTTAATTCCATTTTCAGTTCGGCGAACTGATTAAAGCAACGCAAAATTTGCTATTTTCAGTTCGGGGAAAATGGATAATGCCCAACGCCATCAAGCCACTGACATCCTGCCTCCGTCACTTTCAGGAGCTGAGCTGGTCTCACGACACTGCAGCCACTGACACTTCCAGACTTACCCTGTCAGCAGTCGATGGTCTGGCGGGACTAAGTTGTAGCAGAAAGTTAACGAACTATCTAATAAAGCTGAGATAAAAAAAATCTAAGCTGCGTAATAAGACTTTAGGTATATGCTGTAAGTACGCAGGCCACCATGGCCCAATTCTGCCATTGTCCAGCTGAGAGTAAACTGAAAGATTTTTAACCTCTCCTGCAGTATTGTGAAAAGATATGAATAAGAATTGTAGCGCTTAATCATTTTTAGCCTATCTTGTATAGAGAAAGAACGTCGCTCTGCACAAGTCATGGTAGATCTATAGCGTCACTCTCCACTCGTGCACATTTTATCTCAGCAGCTAGTGCTGGTAACGAGGAGTTTACTAGAACTCTTAATTAAAGGTCCTCCTAATATTTTTTACTTTAAAATTAGTAAATCTATTCACTATCTCTAATGCAGTAATCTCGGCAAATAGGTGAAATATATCCAAAAATTTTCTAGCTGTACTTTTTTTTCAAAAACTCACCTACAGGTCAGACCCTTTGGTGGATTTTTGTGTGCGATAGCTCAAACGACGCGGTCTCGCGCAAGGATGTGCCTTTTGGGGGTTAAAAAATTTGAAATTAATATTTAACGTATTTATTCCAAAAAATTAAAATTACAACTGAGAGAGAAAGAGAGGCACCCCCTAAAAACGTTATTTTACCACTATTGGCTTGTCTAGTGTAAAAATGGTTGCATATAAACAGCAGCGCGGCCGAACTGATTTTAGTAACCCAATTAGCTGCACTTCAGATCGCCAAACTGCTTTTAGTAAATTCTGATTTTTTCGACTCAGTTTGGCGAACTGACGAAAGTAATTTTGGTCACTAATCTTTCAGTTCGCCGAACTGACCGTAGCAATGAGTTTAAAAGAAATACCCGCACATATGCAAGGTGTTATCTGCCACAAAAATTCACGGAAAATACGTAGTCGATTTTTGCTATATGCCGTGAATTTTCACGAAAGCTAACATGAAATGGTTATCTGCAGTAAAAATTTGCTGAAAATAAATAGGCCTATCATTAGGCCTACCTGCTGTGAATTTGCATAGAAACAAAGTATGGTATAGTAAAATAATTGCCAGTGCTATTTAGTACAGTATTATCAGATTATACAAGCAATAATAGTAAGTTAGCAACTTCTGTAACCTGTAGGTTTAGACTATATAATTGATCACATCACTAGTAAGCGGCCATGGCTTTTCAGCTGATGTATTTCTAAAACGTATAAGCTTATATGCAATGAGTCAAAACATGGCACTAAACTCTTGTCTATAGTTTCGCCCGGACATTGACAGTGAAAGAATTGTGCAAATCAGACTTGTGACCGTTGCAGACAATTTGCATTAAAATTTCTATCTTGCCAAAAGTAACTACCAGATATCTCGCATAAAACTGGCAGAAACTGTGGTGAAAGAAACAAGTTAAACTTCCTCAACAGACACATCTGTCACTATACCAAATTGTTATTATTAGGCCGTAATTGTGTGATTATTTGCTTATTTCTCAGCTTCAATATATACGTTTCAGTACACCAATTTTCACGGCATATATCCCAAAGTAAAAAAAATGCTTCATGGAAAATAAACAGTAAATCATGGCTATCTTCCATGAATTTTCTTCGCGCGCGTACCGATCTTCGCTTGCCAGTCTATAGCCATCGGCAACGAAACATAACCACGCTTTTGATCATCAGCAGCAATCGACACTTGACTAAATTCATTGAACCCACAAGAATACACCGGCATATTTTCAGCTTAAAATAATAATCTGGTGAACAGAGCAACTTCGTATTCGTAATTGCACGCCAACCGGAACAAGATAGTGCTACTGTTGTTGTTCGAAAAGTCGAAATCAAGACTTACAGTAAAAACAACACAAATGTCAACATTAAGTATGTAAACGTTAACGGGTTAAACATTCTTCGGGTTCAGTTAACTTGGTCAATTGGTAGTTGGTACGGTAGCGCTATAAACATGTATACCATGGCAGTCGACAGACTTATTTTGTTTGGTATTTTGCCATTTTGACAGTAATTTGCACTCAAAAACTTGACAAAAAAACTGCAGTCTGCCTGTCTGGCGATCTGCCAGTGCCAGGTTCAGCAGCTTCAGCTCAAGTTCAAGGTCGTAAGTTAATTTATCAGAACGTAAGCATATGTTTTGCCGATTAACGTGTTTTGAGCGTTTTTGCATTTTATTGCAGGTGATTGCTGACTTTATTGTAGTAAATTCGTACAGTAATTGTTTAGTCGATGCAGTATTCGTGTTTGTTGACAGCGGTGGCGGCATATGACTGTGGGCGTGGTCAAGCACATGACGTTTTCTTTTCTGGCAGTGAGGATATTGACATTTGAAACTCCGGATTGAGTGAGTTGGGGTGTGATCTAGGTTGATCGAAGATGGCAGGTAGTAGCTCAATTAACGCGGAGTTGTCGGACGCAGCAGAAGATACTCCTCTGCACCCATCACGCAGTGGCCGATCTCGTCTGCAATCTCTGGTGGAGTTTTTCTGTTGCCGTAATTCACGGGACATAATCATGGCTCTCATAGCGTGCTTGGGCGCAATGTCAATGGGTTTCTGTTTGGGCTATTCATCGCCTGCACTTCAAGATGCTTATCTGATGAAGCTGTTAAACAACGAGGTACTGCTGATTTTTCGTCATTGTCATTTGTCAGCTTTGAAACGCGTGATACATAACGGTGATTTTCCTCATTTATTAGGACTTGAATTTGAACTTGAACTTGGGTGGATCAGTCATCGGACACTGCTTTAGAGTAGATTGTTGTTTTTTCATTTGTACCTTTTCACAGTTGTCTTTATTTTTGTTCTTTCTTCCATTTTTGGGATTATTTCTGCACACTGACTCACACTGTTCATGTTTTTCGTCTGTGGGCCTTCTTTTCCAACCATCTGATGTATCTTTCTATTGTTAGTCCTTTTACTGTACTTCTTTCACATTCAAATATATGTGCCGTGTTGTTTCTTGTTTCCCACTGTTTGTATTTCTGTCCGTAGTTGGAATTCAACTTTAACATATTTGTTCTAACTTCAAAAATTGTTCTGGAATTTTCTCATGTGAGATCCTTCGTATATTTCCTCAAATCTACATGAGCACCGGATATGTCATGAAGCTTGGTCTTCTGTGAACTTTCTTTCATTGTTTCCTTGTTTACTGTACGTATCATTTACTTTTTTCTCTATTAGTTTTATCCACTGATTTGGTGTCATATCTTTTATTTGGTTCTCAATGTAGGTAATTTTGTGCTTTTTTGATTGCATATACATCATCCAGTAGGTTACTTGATCCAGTTTGCTCTGCATTGATAATTGATTTCTTTGTAAGTTTTTCTTCTGTCATCGTGATTATTCTACGGTATTCTATGAGTTTCTTTATTTGGATCTTGTACTCCATTGGAATGATTCCCAGTTCTTGAATGATGGCAACATTAGGACATCTTCTCGGCACACCAATGAGTCTTTTATAGAAGTTGTTTTGAACTGTTTCCAACTTCTTAATGTCACTAGTTTTAACTCCTGTTCAAGTTTCTGCATTATACAGCAGCTTGCTGTATAGACATGCTCTGGCTTATCTGATTTCAATCTGAATTCTCTGGTGTTTTACCTCATTTGTGCTGGCTACTGAGAGTATCTCATTACACACACCAGCTGCTTTGGAGATTTTTTTGTTAACTGTAACTAGCTTCATTTGCATTTATCATAGTGCAGTTGTTTCTGCTTACACTTTTTTTGTGTTTTCTCTGGCATAGTTAATGTCATAAGGGTATTTTTATTTAACCTATTTACTGTATTGATGTATCAGTTTCTTGCTAATTGTACACATGGTTGTGCTCACAGTATGATGTCTCATCTGTAACGTTTTGTAGCATGGTTAAACATTATATCATAGGGGGTTCAGTGATAGTGCCGTTTGATAGAGCTGTGGTAAGTTCCTATAAGTTGTCAGTAGTAACGGTGTAGATAGCTGCAGCAGTTTGGCAGTAATTTGCAACATGCAGTGTTCACCTACATCCACGTTAATGGAAACTAGTTTTATACTTATTCACTGGTGCTAGAAGTAGTACAGTTTCAATATTTAATAAGTGAATGAAAAATTAAATTGAATGCCAGGTGATAGGTAGCATACACTTGGCTTTCCCTAGTGACTGCTGGGTTGTTGTATTAGAGAGGCTTTTTTTTAGTTGTATTCGAAAAATTTTGCACTTTGACATATTATAATTTTTTCCCATAATCTATAGATCTGTGAAACATACATATGTGTCATCAAAGCATGTGCATTACATTGATGTGTGGATTTTTGTAAAAAATTGTGGTTTCATACCCTGTAGGTTAAGGCTCCAAACTTTTTGAAATTGATTGCCCCTCATAGATTTGTATTGTTATGCATATTGTTGTGCCTTTATGTGTGTTTGTGTGTATAATTGTTGGTGGTGTTTTGTTTATTTTGCTCATAACATTTATGTGGTTGACTGTGACTAGTGTGAATATAAAATGCATCATTCTTGCGTAGGTGCGTCGCTCGTGGTTTGGATCATTGTTGACTATTGGTGCAATGGTTGGGGGTCCACTGGGAGCTCTTCTGGTGGGACTGCTTGGTCGTAAGACAACACTGATACTCTGTAATGTGCCGCTGACTGTGGGATGGTTTTTTATCATTTATGCTACAAACATTGTACTGCTCTACACTGGAAGGTCAGTATTTACAACTTAGCACTTTGTCCGCTGGCTCGCGTAATAGTTGTTGTTAATAATAATAATAATAATAATAATAATCTGACTTGTAAAGCGCCAGTATGTGTCGATTGTTAATGGTTGTAAGGCTCTAGCTACATAAAGAGTTACGGATTTATGGTTAGCTTGTTATGCGACTAAGCATTTGTCATCAGAACTGTTAATAATTGTTACAGCGGTAAACTTTGCCAGTCCGTCAGAGTCGTTACTGTGGAGTTGCTGTTGCAGTGTGCTTATGTTTCAGGTTGGTCTCTCATAGCCATTATTACCAAGTCATTGTCACAATGTGCTTGTGTCAGGTTACTAACCGGTGCTGGTATTGGTGCCGCATCTATGGCAGCTCCGCTCTATGTAGCCGAGGTGGCGGCAGCCAATCGACGAGGTCCATTGGGTACAGCATTCCAGCTGTTGGTGACTGTCGGCATATCAGTGTGCTATGCTGTGGGTTCAGTTGTCTCGTGGAGTTGGCTGGCTGTCGCTGGGGCCAGTCTCTGTTTTCTGCATGCCATTCTACTGCTGAAGGCTCCAGAGACTCCACGCTATCTGCTTGCCAACCACGACAGAGAGGTTACTGACCATATGTGTCTTTAAATGAGTTCATAGGTTGAAACTGTAGCTGAATCATCTGCAAACTGAAAAATGAAGGTTGTAATTTGAAGAATTTGTACAACTTGTTAGATGAAATTGCTCCCATGGCGCAAGCAATTTTTGAATATTTCGAGCATGGTCAGTCATTTATCTTTCAAACTTTATTAATGCTAATGACTAGCAAAACAAGCAAATGATGATTTGAATGGTCCAGGGAAAGAGATAGACAGAAAGACAGACGGACAGACGGAAAAAATCGACAATACAGTAAAGTCCCGCAACAGAGTTCCACAACTCGATTCGCTATCTTGACTCCTAGCTGAACTTCTCTAACTCTACTCTAGTTTCATAACTCTAGGTCTTAAGCCTCACACGGCAGCCTAAAACAAATGAACAAAAACTCCACATGCATCCCATGGATCACACGCGTGTACGACTCGTCCTATAGTCAGACGGCGAGTGCCGGCTCCAGTCACTGTTACGGGCACCCAGCACTACAGGCCCAGTCTTGTGGTCGCCGTAGCTGGCCCGTGCAGGCTGCGCGACCGTGACATTCGGTTTAAAACCAAACTTAATCTGAACAATCCAGTTTCAAACCTGATCTTTGTAATGCATCGAGATAGGTGTTTCTTTTTAAAGACTAGTCTTTAGGTTTGGTTTAAAACCAAAATCACTTTAACTTTCGATTTAGCGAAAACAAGATGGCGTTTGTTTACCCAACGGTTGCTATTGCTGCCGGCGTTCTAGGGCCCAATCGCCTACGACGTGCGCCTAATGTACAGCGCGAATCATGTTTATCTGATGAAGATGAGTTTCTTTCAGTGCGTCTGAGTGCTAGACATATTTGCCAGCTAGCCTTACAATACATCCAGTGGCGTCATCAGGTTGATGGTGCAAACGTAGGATATTACACCAGTACTGAGCATGTACATGAGCATGAGGACTCTTCCTGCGTTACTTGGCCCGAGGAGGATACTATCACCATGCCCATAGAATATATAATGTCTGTGTATCGTCTGCATATTTATAGGGTACCAAGGAAGTAGGTTTTCAGCTTAAAACTTAAGTTTAAAACCGAGTTTAAAACTGAAGTTAATCTGAGCATTGGTTTAAAACCATACTTTAGAGTCCAGATTAAGGTTTGGTTTAAAACTATAGTTTAAAACTTAGGTCTAAGCGAAATTAGTAGTAGTTAAGTAGTAGTATTAGTAATAATAACTGTAGTAGTTGTTGTTGGCAGGCTGCTTATTCTTCCCTGACGTATCTCCGAGGAAGGAACGACATCGACGAGGAATTTATGCAGATCGAAGAAGCCATTGCCACGGCGCAACTACAACAACAGCAGCAGCAGTTGCATCAGCAGTGGTCATTTCTCACTCCATCGGTCTACCGGCCCCTGCTCGTCAGCCTTGCTCTCATGTTCTTTCAGCAAGCATCTGGTATCAATGCCGTGATATTCTACACGAGTCAGATCTTTACCTCGGCTGGATTCTCATCCAATCCCAACCTGCCGACAATGATAGTGGGAGTCGTGTTAGTTGTTTCCACATTTCTGTCAGTGGTCGTGGCAGACGTGGCCGGACGAAGAGTGTTGCTGCTTACGTCAGGCAGTGTTATGACCGCTAGTGTTGGAGTCTTGGGAGCTTACTTCTATGTCACTGAAAAACACCAGGTAAAACTCCGTCTGTTTGTCTGTTTGACTGTTTGTTTATGTTAGTGTCTGTGTCTGTCTGTCTGTCTGTCTTTGTTTGTGTGTGTCTCTCTCTGTCTGTCTGTCTATGTTTCTGTCTGCTAGTCTTTCTTTTTTTGTCTGTCCGTCTGTGAAACTCATACATCATGCTAAAGCCATTGGATGGAATGAGATGCCATTGGGCAGGAATGTAGTCAAGGCTTGGACTGTCCAGGTAGACTGGTAGAATATTTATCACAATGACATAGTGTACTAGCATCATGTCAACATTAAGCACTCATCTTGCGATGCTGTGGCTTGCAACAAATCGGTGCACATTGAATGTAGACTGGAGTTACGCGTGACTGCTACGGACCTGGGCCAGGAACACGGCATCCTTGCGTGACTTGACTGGTGCTGCTGCTGCTGCTGCCGAAGTTATGTTTGTTTTTCTGTGACAGGTGCAGGGTCTGGGCTGGTTGTCTCTGGTCTCTCTACTTGTCTATGTGGCATTCTTCAGTCTGGGTTGGGGTCCTCTGCCATGGCTTGTCACAGCTGAAGTCTTACCAGTACGTGCCAAGAGCTATGGTAAGTCTTGTTTCGAGATTTAGTTTTTGTATTTCTACTCTGAAAACGTACAATTTAATATGTATAATTACATGTTATGGCGCTCCTCTGCTGTAGTTGAGGGACTGTGCAGTGTGTACCAAGCATTTTCGTATGATATGATGGTACATTTGATGACTGCTGGTATTTTAGAGGTATTTCCTCGTCTCAGTTATACCCCAGTCACACCAAGCAGTGACTTACGGCAACCACGGCGACTTCAAATCGCCGATGGTTGCAGCAAGTCGCAGCATGGTTGTCACTCAGTCGTCGTTTTGTGGTCACACCGAAACACAGATCACAACGGATTGCAGTGTTTTTGCGTTGTACTCGAAATGCAAATCGTCCGACTGTATAAAGACTCTACAGCGAGTATACTGCAACTGCACAGCAACTTAAAGAAACCGACTGCGATCGCATTTGCAGTACGGTCGCTCATTGTTGCAGTACGCTCATTTTGTGGCTGCAGTACGGACTGCATCGTTGCAGTGCAGTCACAACACACTTGTGTGACCACAGATCGAGTGTAGACCGAGTACAGTAGCAGCGCGACCATGGACGATCGTACTGCGACCACAGTATGAGCTGTATGAGCGCAGACTGACAAGAAACCAATCGCACTGCGATCGAAAAGTTGCCGCGAGGAATTTTGAACTGTAACAGTTCAAAATTCCTTAGCGACCATATGGCAACCAGTGTGACCAACCACGACTGCACTGCGACCGTACTGGGACCTTACGATATGCCGATATGCCGTGATTTGGTCCAAAAACTGGTTGCAGTACAGTCACAGCCTCGTTGTGACTGGGATATTTGTAACTCATGCTTATATTTTTGAGGTATTTCCTGGTTTCATTTTGATGCTGTATTTGATTGATATTTCGAGTAATTCTGAAGTTACGTTATAGAACACTTTTTGCTGCAATGATTGAGGCTGATGATTTTCAAAACTGTCAGATTGTTTGATCTACGTAAAGCATGTGTATTTTGTTTCTTATTTCCTGTGTGCCATATTCTGTTCCACCTGTTTGATGATGACACACAATTTTGCAACCACTGTTACATCATTGATGTGTCGACGACTTGAATTTACTTTATTCATCTCTTTCAAGTTTTCCTGCAGCTCAGCCCAGCAAAAACTGAATTCATCTGGTTTGGTTTTAGATCTAACCTGGCCAAAATTCCAACTGACAATATATGCCAACTGACATTGTAATGCAGTGTCGGTCTAACTGTTGTAGATAGAGAGGACTATGACATTGATTATTATGATTGTGATTATGTATAATCCAGTCGATATGATGTATGCAAGGTGTAAAAATTTATTTCTTTCGTTCCTACTTTTTCATTAGATTCATCTCAAAGCAGAGGAAAATTTTTAGGCCTAAGATGAGCGAACTGTGGTGTGTATGGAATTTGGATGTGTCTTGCAGGCGGTGGCATTGCTACTGCATGCAACTGGTTTTTTGCCTTTCTCACAACCAAGGAGTTTGAGTCATTAGAACTGGCACTGCACAACTTTGGTGCATTCTGGCTGTTTGCCGGCATATGTCTGGTCGGCGTCGTCTTCGTCTTTTTCTATGTCCCAGAGACCAAGGGAAAGTCGTTGGAGGAGATAGAGGCGGAGTTTGCGACCGCAGCTTGATCAGTGTCCATTGCCATGGTTACCAGGGTACAGTACAATGCCTCCCCTCTTTCCCTGCATGACAAAACTAGATATCATTATCGTGGTTAATTGTTGTTTACGTATGATGTTGTTATGTATGTGAGAAATGTGTGATTAATTGTGTGTTTAATTCTGTCTCGTTATATCAAATGCTTCAGTGCTGCTTTTACGTGTACACATTTGCTTCTGGACCAGGGGTATCGATCCTCAGGGCCCAGGCCCCCACTCTCAATGTTTGGACACGTCATCATGTCTAGCCAAGGTAGCCAGGTTGAATTTCTCAATCCTTCAGCAGTAAATCTGTCAGGGGGAAAGCATAAGAATGCTAAAAATTTTGCTTGCAAAACTATCATTCCAACAGAAGTGTTTTGTAAAATGAGAGATGTGCTAAATTTATTTTCAGCCCGAGGTTTGCTTGTGACCTTACTGGCATACCCCCCATATTAGTTGGTTGGGAGGGGATAACCTATTTCCATTTTACTCGATACCTGCGGCATTTCTTTCTTGGTGTCTGTAGCACCTCGACATTTGGCCCCTAATATTGACGATGGTTTGACGCCGGTGGTCTACGTGTTATGGAAGAAAATACCGACTTGCATGATCTTTGGTGTTTTGGAATCCAGGCAGGAAACGCCACATTCGTTTAACGTTATGTAAGCTAACAACTTCACGAGACAGTATCATTAAGTGAGCACCGTTTGAAATATTGTTATGTTATATTAATGACTGTGTATATGTGTGTGTGAAATTTAGTGATGGGAAATCGGTTAAATAGAAAGTAATTAATAAGCCAGTTAATTTCCTTTATCACCTAATTTTAATCATAATTCTAATGGCAGGCAAGCTAATTTAATTGTATTGCATTAATTGCCTGAGTATGAAGGGAATGAAAATTAGACTTTTTTCTCAATTTTCTTTGGTTCTGCTGTGTTACTGCTGTGCTACTCGTTTTTTAGTTTATTTTTTGGGGGGTAAAGGGTTGGGTGATTAACTACTGGACCGGATATGCTACTTAAACGGTATTATATCACATCACTTTTGCCATTGTAATGTGATGTTTAATTCTAATTATACAGGGTGTGCCAAAACCCAACTTGTTTTTGTCAGAACTTTATCAAATCTGCACCAAATTTGATAATGTTTGGCACACAGATAGCCAGGACGATAGAATTATGTGAGGTAGACAGTGTCCACCTCACATGATTTATGTCAATGCACTACGGTGTAAAATGCAGATGCTCCAAATTGTTGCATATTGCTGAGTTGTTGTCTCTGTAAAAGTTCTAAAGTTTTAATTAGGAACACAATAAAGTAAAATGTGATTTATTCTGCTGAATTATAAGTTTGGGTAACAACTTGCTTCCTAATTATCAAAATTTATGCCCAAAATGTACACAGTATCTTAGACGAGATGCCACAGCTGACAGCAGCATTAACGATCAATTGATTAAAATGCACAGCACTCATTCGTGGATAAGATATGTTTTGAGCTCATTAATTAGTTATTTTCTTCTTTGCTCTTTTTAGTGTAAAATATTTAATACCATAAAATTGTTACATCAAACGGCACTCTCTGTCAAATTGATAATAAAAAAGTGAGCAGTCTGATACTGATAGTCACTGCGTAGTGTATCAATTTGGAGCATCTGCGTTTTACACGGTAGTGCATTGACATAAATTACCTGAGGTTGACGATCAGTGTACTTCACATAATTTTATCATCTTGGCTATCTGTGTGCCAAAAATTGTCAAATTTGGTGCAGATTTGACAAAGTTCTGACAAAAATAAGTTTGGTCATTTTTTGGCACACCCTTTACAGTGGAGGGGAGAATTCTAATTTTGATTGTCATTTTATCAAATTGCCAATTTTAATTCACCAGTTTGAAATTTACAATTACCCATTACTGCTTAAATTGTTTAAGTGACGGTAAGTCAAGATCGCTAGCTTCAACTTCAGCTTTTTGATTGTCATCTGTGTGCTGAAGTCTGCAACTTCAAACAGTAGGGGTGGGTGGCATGTTTTTTTAAAGCTTGATTTATTGTCAATGTTTGGTTTTTAACATCTGAAACCAAACCTTTCTTTTGGCTTTTTGCTCACCGCCAAGTTGGACTTAGGATTGGGCTTAATATATGCTATGTTGAATCGTGTGAATCAAATAAGCATTTTTTTATCGATGATGCTGTGATGTTGTAAGAATTAGATTTACTGTTGTATATGTACTGCTTGTGTGCCAATACATTGCTGTTGAAGTCAGATGACGTCAACTAAACTTTTGTGTTGTTGTTGTTGTTGTTGCAGTTGTTGTTGGTTGTTCATTTAGACAAGCTGTGCAGTGTGTTGTTTTTTATTGGTGGGTTACCTGGTGCACCAGAAGAGTTGTCAGCTGGCATTTCAGAATGCCAAATAACTCAAATTTTGCAATTTTGTGGAACTTTTCTGTGAAAATTTTGGTTTTGCAGTTTGGCATTTTTTTGGCATCGTTTTTCAAATTTTGCAGTAAAGCTCAATTTTGGCCAATCACTTTGGCATGAGTCTCACAGTAATGAATTATTGATTTTTTTTAGACGGTACTGTTGAAAAGTTGTCATTTTTTTTGTCGGTGGAATAGATTGCATTTGGTATTTTTAGCCAAATGGAATTGGCAACCTGATGATGTACTGGTGTAATGTATTGATGAATAAAACAACGCAAGACAGTGCATTGTCATTGGTTGTTATTGATAGCTGTCTCGGTGACTGTGTCGGAGCTTTTGATATACCGCCTGATTGTATTGATTAACAATATCACTGAGTCAGTCAGTCAGTCAGCAATTTGTTCAGAAAATGTTGCTCTATTGTTCTAGTGATGACACACTGGCAGTTTTCTTATACCAGTTTTTGGTACTGGTCGACTGGTACCAACCAACTAATGGCTGTTCAGTGTGTCATAAATTTTGATACCAGATTTTCACTGCATGCGCCAGTTGCTGGCGCTAGATTGAACATGTTCATTTCTGCACCAGTGAAACTGCGTTCACATAAACACGAGTACGAGTCCGGCACTGTACGGGTTCCTGTATATGAGTTCTGGCAAACATGAGTTTGCGTGTATTTCAGTGGCAGCTGTTCACATGCATACGAGTACAGGTTACCTGTAAATTTTACTCATACGAGTAGTTTCTGTGCAGGTTGTGTTTTTGTCTAACCCGTGCGAAGTAAACTGCCCGTAAATAGCACTAGTCTAATTTATAAAAGTTGCGGTGCATATTTGATATCAGAACTGATGTCACTGTAAAATTGTTCATCGTTAGAGGTGCATGGTTAATCCAATTATTATTGATGTGATGAAATATTGTTGTTTTAATGGCGAAGCATTTCCTCGATTCGATTTCATTCAATATGACATGTTGAGTTATGTGCTTCTACAAGTGATCATGAACGTTTCGTTCATACGAGTGACGCTTTTACGGGCCGTAAACGGAAACCCGGACTCATACTCATACTCGTACTTGTGTCTGTGTGAACACAGCCTAACTGACGTCAATAACAGATAGTGGAAACTGGTGGCAGAAAACTGGCCAGTGTGTCACCACCATCAGTTAGTCGGTATTGAACACAGCACAGTTCGCCTGTCTATCTCTCTTGATGTCTGTGTTTGTGTAAGTGTCTCTAAAGCATTAGTAATGTTTAGCTTGACTGTGTCTCTGCATCTGTCTGTCTCAGTTTCCCACCGTGGGTCGAGTTGTTATACAGATATGTGATTAGGAAGGTACTGAGTGAAGGCTTTAAAGTTATGCCACCCAATTAGGCCACACAAGTTGATCATTGATCCGTTACTGTTTGATTAGCTTCACTGAGTTGACTTTTGATTGGTTCGTTGATTGGTTTGTTGATCAGTTGATCATTCAACTAACATGATCTGACATGTATAGCAGTTGATCATCATTATTGTCTTTTTCACCACCATGCTGTATCTCTTACAGTCGCTGCTTGCTAGTAATATTGTTCAGTAATTTTGATTTTTTTTGGTATTTTAATATTTTTTGATTGTTTTTGTTGCTGTTGCAGTTTAACACTGCAACTCATCTGCATAAGCAAACACGATATGTTTTACCTCTGTGTGTCCATCTGTCTTTCTGTTTTTGTCTCCAAAAATGTTGATAACAGATTTTAATGTAATTTTGTCATTTGAGTGCAGTGGTTCGAGAACAAAGCATAGTATTGTAGTTCGTTAATGGATCAAAATTCGATCAGCACTTTTGCTCTGATTTTTTGTGTCTGTAATCCATTTTAATGGGATAGTCAGCTTGGATAGTACAACGTTACTATTACTCAGTACCATTACTCAGTAGATGTCAGCACCATGGCGACCAAGATCTTGGTGGTGAGTCCGGGTTAAACACACAGGACAGAGGGAGATTTGTGCTATCCAAGCACTTCTTATTCTTTTTTCAGTATTTCAATCTGCCATTATTGTATTTTGCCAAGCCACCGAAATGCTGCAGCTAATCTGTGATATATTGCTGTATATACATTCTCATTCTCAGTATTAATATCACTGAGCTTATCCGGCCCACCAGCCTATAGTGGTTATAATGTCTGCAGCTTATGGTGCTAGCATTTCATGTGCAGTATGAAGCGATGTCCAAAGCCCCCCATATCCTACACATAACCCCTCCCTTCTTTATCACTCAACTCATCGTTCCAGGGTAGACAAATTGATTACTGACCTGTCTGACTGGGGTTAAGGTGGGGGAATGATTTCACCTGTCTAGTGGCAAGTAACACTGTGTGGTCTCATGTTTCCTATGAAGAGCTTTGTTGACATGACCTCTAGGTTTCAATCGTCTCTGTTCTGGGGGTTGTGTTTTACCTTGTCCATAGAGGATGGGTTTGACCTAGGTGGTTTTCTGGGTGGGAGGAGAGGTTCTGTACAGCATGCTATATACTTTCTCGATGTTCTCAGGGTTATAACTCTCGGCTTATGTATCATTCATAACTGCTTGTTAGTTCCGCCCATTCAGTCATATGTTTTTAACGAGAGCTTTGTCTGTTTCACTGTTGGCTTGTGACTGCTATGTAGCAGCCCTTAAATTTGGGCAGCATGTCTGCGGCTGTCTGTCTGCTGTCTGCAGCAGCTCTTGCATATAACAGTGGCGAGTGGCTTCGCCTACCGGCTTGTTTTCCTGTGTGTTTCTATACAGTTCCCCCCCTGTCCTCCAATAGACTGCATTATCACATTGATGTCCGTCTGGAGGATAACAGGGAAGATTATTAGAACTACCATTATGTTAATTACATATGCACGCATATAATGGAGTTCTTACAATTTTAGGTTTAGCTTGTTCTTCTTGTGTTTTGTGTTTCTGTAAAGGTTATACTTACTGTTCCGTTATTATGTGTTTGTGTGCATTCCGCCTGGAAAAGGCCATCCCCGAAATGACCTATACTGTGTCGGGTGGGACATTAAACCCTACTCACTCACTCACTCTATACAGATTATCTGATATAGTCATTATGATCTGATTTTTGGTAAAAAAAACTCAGTACTAGTGAGTTATTGTACTGAGTTATCTGTCTCTCTTTGTTACTCTTTGTTTTTCTTTGAGGACCAACCAGTCAGATTTATTGGTGATTCGGAGCAGGGTCTCTGGAGCCGAATTATTAACTTCTTCAGTGACATAACTATCGGAGACAAACACATTTAGCTGCTTTCAGGCGTCAGCGTTCAGGGCCCAGTATCGTAGTACTCAATTTTTCTGATTAACTCGTGAACTCAACTAAATCAGTACATCATCCTACCACATTGAGTTTTTGCTCTCCTCTTTTCTTTGCAGTGTTCAGCAACTGTTATATAATTCCTTGTCATATTCCCATTTCTCTTGTAATGACTTAAAGTTGACATAAACTGTTCTAAAAACCCAGTTCAAATGGCGGGCCAGGAAGTAGAGGGTACCATGCGCTATCTTCTCTCTGGGCTTGGTTATGTCACTAAAGTTTTTTAGAAGTATTCTTTAGTTGCTTAATTATAATTTCTGTATACTGACGTTGTGGAGCAAAGCATGACATACAAAGCTGTAAACTATTAGCAAATTACAAGTGTTCAGTTTTAGAGCAGTTCTAATAACGTGAATTATGTTGACTGTTTAATATTGTTAGTTGGTTGATTTTCAGCTATTTGCTATGAGTATCTCACAGTGATGATCATAGTCGTGATCTTGTTATTGATTTTATTTCATTTTATGCGATTCAGTGTTGTTGGGGCTGAAGTTTTTGGCATTCCGATGATCATGGTATCATTGTTGTAACAAGGCCAGCTTGATGCACTGTTCAGTTTATGATGTTTACCTCAACAGATCAATAACACAAGCAACGACCAAAAGAAAGCTAATACTTATACGTTTTGCTCGTTGCTTGTGTTGTGTGTTATTACTGTTTGCAGAAGCTACGGCAGTATTGTTTTCATCATCGCTGTCAATTTTTGTTAACACGATAACTCGTGAACCGCTCCAGTTAGCTTGATGAAATTTTTGCCTGACTGTACATCGACAACCTCTAAAACCCTCTACAACCCTATTGAGTATTAAGATCAAAGATCAAGATCACATGGGTTTTTCTGTATGCGCACGATACCCGCGGGTAGTACTTAGCCTGGTGCAAGGCTTGACAGTCTTGTTAGTTTTAGTTCTACTGTTATCTAGTTACTGCTTAAAGTGGTGTTGTGGGTTAAAAAAGCTGGGGGCAGGGACAGAAAGTTGCAGTTTTCCAACAGGTGATATTATGGGTGCTCAAGGTTTTAAATTTATTCAAAATGGAGGATTTCCGGCTTCAGTTTTTGTTTGTATTTTTTGGAAGACAGTGTTTCAACAGCCTAAAATAAAGAGAGGTGAATTCAATTTTTGCCTCTCCCCACTTTTCGATACCACAGACTTTTGGTATAGATATTTTGCAGCATAAATAAAGCAGTCTCATATGATAGTCATTAGATTATGGGTGTCGATCTCTGTCGCACAGGTTGATGCGTCCCCCAATATTTGGACTGGGGGACGCTGTCACTAATGTCTCCTCAATATTTGAGGAGCAATAGCAGTACCTTACAGACTTTTCATTCATGCAACCTTTTGGCCAGTCGATTTGCAAGAAAGTCATTAGCACTGTTGCCACCAGATGTCGTATTATAAGGCTAAAATGCACCGAGTTCAATTTCGGCTGGTGCTTCACCCCAGACCTCGCTGAGGAGTTTGCAGCACTCCCCATACTCCCTAGCTCGTTTTCACGGACATCCTTTTAAGGGGAGGGAGGGGAAAAATAAGTTTAGGGGAAAAGTAGAGAGAAGGAAGAGGATGGGAAGGGAAAGGGAGAGGAAGGGAGTGGAGAATTCACCACTGTACGAGATCGACATCTATGATCTTATCAGCAGTTCTTAACTTGAGTGGTTATTTATCGGTATGTAGGTGTTTTTGGGTTTAGTACAGTTTTGACTTACCTGCAGTTTTTTAAATGTCTTGATGTCCAGTTTGTTTATTTTGACTTTTAGCTGTTTTGGTATTGCATGTGTTTGTGAGTCTGTGTCAGATCTTAAGCCATGTGCATAGCAAACAAAATGATCTGAACTGGCAGTTGTGCAAGTCAGACTTGACGTCATTATCAAAGCATTGCTTTATAATGTGATACACGTTGTATTGGTGATATGATAATCTTATGACAGAGTTAATTTTAATTATTAGCATTGTTTCTCATGTCGTTGTTGTTTGACTGACACATTGAACGTTTAGAAGTAATTATTTTATGTGCAGCAACGTACATTTATTTGTGGATGAATAAACATGTGTTGATGTTGTCTGTTTGCCTGTCATAATGTCATATAGGATATTTGTACGTTTGCGATCTTATAGAATAAAATAAAATTTAATTCAATTTCAAAAAAGTAATAATGTTATTAAAAACCAACGAAAAATGTGCAGCATTATATTCACCAATGAGCAGATGAAAATGAGTTCAATTTGCAACAATTCGCAGTTAGTTTTAGTTTTGTACGTTTTTTTTTAAATTAGGTACGATTTCATATGAACAACAAAGAAGACGGGGCACACATTTTTAGAATTTCAGAGTTTAAAGAGCACATTTTACACACCATTCTCCTAGTCAGGTCGTTTTTGTTGAGTGAATGACGTGATGGCACAAGTCGAAAATCACGATTAAAATACTAAACTACATTTAAATCAATTTCGTTATATATTGCACAGCCAACTTGAAACAGGAAAGCCCAGCGGTCGCTAGGGAAAACGCGCTACAGGCTACACACTATATACACGTCAGTACGTCAGTTGTACCTTTTCTGTTCAGCCCCAATTTTGAAAGTTCCACTTGCACTAGATCGCTGAAATTTTACAAGCCCAAGTTTAAGACACATGGCCAATTAGGAATTCGTGTAAAAAGTTTTCCTATAAGATATGTTAGCCCCAATGCATCCGTAACAGACGGACGGACAGACGACAACCGTGTCATAGACGCCTACCTCAAAACTGTAGCGCGTCAAAAAACGTTAAAAACCTGAAATTTGTACTTTAAGCGTGAGGTTTTCCGGGTTTTTTAAAAAAAACCTAGAAACCTTGTTTTTTAAATCAATTTTTCATCCCGGATACGAATATTTTTTAACAGCTGTTGTACATTAATAAGAAATACTATAACACTGCGGATCAGATCCAGCAGTCAGAAAATAACGTCAATTGCTGTATATCGAAAAATTCGATTTTTACTGCCACGATACGATACGATTTATTTTATTGGCGTCAACTCAAAACGATATTTGAATATTGACCCATCCCTAAGCTGGAGGTGTGTCACATTGTTTACATCACGTGGCATGTAAACAAACTACCGTGAAGTGTATTTATTTAGTAAAGTTTGCGGTATCATAAATCCGTTGTATATTGTATAATGAACGTTGGCGTTTGTTTATATACGCGAGTGATCAGCAACAGTAAGTTCAGCTTAAAACGATTTTGTATGGAGCTAGAGATAGTTGCTGATTTACCTGTACTGATATCTGATACACCATCAGTGAATATTGGGCTCTTGTAGCAACGTCACGTGCAAAAATTCAACACATGTCAGCATAACACTGTTCAGTAACCACAACAGTATTTCTAACCTTTACTTTATTTGTTACCCTGACCATAGAATTTTTATTTTAATGTTGGGATGGTGAACTTTTGATAGTAGTAGTAGTAATGCAGTCCATGATCAATAATTCTAGCGGTAGATCGGCGATCTTGCTGTTAGCACTGGAAAATTGCTAGAGGTAGATCGGGTAGACACATTATTGGGAAGACGGTAGAATTTATGTGCCTGGAAGACATAGAAGGTCTACAAACCATGCCACGACACTGTCACGTATTTAAATCAGGCTTATTCAGTGTTATATCAGAGTGCATCTCAAGCCGAAGCTGTTTTTTTTTGTAACACGGACTTAGAACTATAGTGCTTTTTGAATGAATTTTATTTAAAGCTTGGTAATTGATAACATTTCAGTTCTAACCACAGTCTTAGCAATGCAGTGAAGAAGAAATGTGGCTGCATTTTTACATTAACAACGAGATAAATGTAATTAGGTAAATGGCGATCTACCGCTAGTAATTTTCTGCTCTCTAGTGTGAGATCACTGATCTACCGCTAGCACTGTAATGTCCTGTAGACTGGTCTTTAAAACTTGAAGTCTTCCCAGTTATAACTGTATCTGAGATGAACAAAATGGCGGTCAAATCACTTCTTTAGACTGTTGACAGTTGGAGCAGACACAACCTCCTCAGTCATTTTTATAAATTCAGTATCCGGAAGCTAAGAGTATTTGCTCAGAGTACCGCTTTACATATTTTCTGTAGCTTTAGACTATGACATTTTTGCAACAGAAGCTGTGTAACCATGCTGCACACAAACTTCTCATCTGTCTGTGCAGGATTAGGTCAAGTGGTTAGTTTGCTTAGTAGTCATCTCTGCTGTAGTGTTCTTTCTACCATACCTGTCAGTCGACGATACACCAGCATTATGGTAGAGGTACGCGGCAACGCAGATGATCTGCATTTATTTTATGAATTTTAACTGGGCCTTTGCTCTTGGTAGTAGTAATGACAATAATATGAATAAGAAAATGCTGATGAAAATTGTCTTTTATGAAAAGAATAATGTTTTGCATGTAAGTTATGCTGCTTAAGTGCTGCAGTAGTTGCTTCTTGATCTGAAAAATTTGTTGACTCAAACATTACCACTTATATCTGTTTCATTCGTTAATTCTCCCAGTTTTTAACGTGCCATTTCACAGCACTGTTCTTCCACATTTCTGCATACAGTTTAAGAGTTGTAAGCAGGAACAACATATTTACGCTAACCGCAGTCAAGACATGCAACATTTCCTATCTGTAATGACGGGCCCTTTATGATATTTGCCAGCTAGGATCATGACACACTGCAGACTGTGTTCATCACTATGCGAATGTGTGATTATAATATTGTGTGTCATGTTACTGATGATTACAGACTAGTTTGCCTCAATTTGTGTACAATGAACAAGACTTTAATTACAACGTCAGCTGGCAGCAGTTTAACAAACAGCCCCAGCTCAGCCGTGTATGTAAGATTGTTAATATTGTGTTTCTACACTGTGTCTCAAAAAAACCGGACCCCTATTACGTTTTGAAATAACTCCAACAAACTGTGCCTAATAATAATAATGATTAGCTGAGAAAATTGACAAAAGGTACTCAATATCGTAGTGTGTTACAGGCTTATGATATTTCATAAAACGAGGTACCAGCCGGTGAAAGTTGTGGATGAACTGAAGCAGCGCTTGGTGGAGGTCTGGTCTGGCCTACAGCAGACCGTTGTCGATGACGCAATCGACGAATGGAGAAGACGTCTCCGGGCCTGTGTTCGAGTAAAGGGACA
>Ga0056128_1002154_pt1 | contig 23032 bp, 11 predicted proteins | sample WorMetLIZISLAND2_FD_71113 | JGI IMG/M metagenome (GOLD analysis project Ga0056128, IMG submission 71113) | Marine gutless worms symbiont microbial communities from Max Planck institute for Marine Microbiology, Germany - Olavius geniculatus... ... | reverse complement strand
GTAACAATAAGCTTAAACAGTGAAGTCACGTAATAGTAGTCAGCGCAGTGAGACGTTCTTAGTCATGTCTGTAAGACCGGGCAAAAAGTTCGGTTTTCAGTCTGCTGCGGAAAACTTGCAACAACGGCGATGACCCGACTGACTGTTGTTGTTGTTGTTGGCTTGTTATAGATTTGCTAATACGTCTGATGCACTGAACATACTAATTTAGATCGTTTCTTCGGTGAAAAATGCCTAAAAATATAAAAATCTGTATTTGTGCAAAATTCCCAGGAATTTCCAAACGGGAATTCCCGGTGGCGCTGACTGTATTGTCTCTTGGTTGGGACAGCAGTTGGTGGTCGGATGACTGTAGTTGACGTGACAGTGTGTAGTTGCTCAGCAAGACCGACAGGTGTTTTGGCTGGCCAATGTTTAGCGACTCGTTAGTTAGTTTGGCCGTTTTTATATATGACCTATTGTCGCACTGGCAGCCAACGCTTTCTTTTCAAAACGGGTGTAGCTTTTAGTAATAGTAGTGTAGCAGTAGTGTAAATATAAGCTGCAGGTCAATACGGCCTTCTGACTTCAGCAACAGGCTTAACTAACTGTGACCTTTGACTTTTACACACTAGTTGCTGCTGGCCCAGGGAATGTCTACACCATTTTTGGTTTTTTTGATAATTTTTTGTCCTCGTATTAGTTTTCATACAGGATTGACAGACAAGACCTCTAATGTAATCTAGTAGGGTGGTTGCACAAAAACAGCTATAGATTATATTACTGCATGAGTGGTCATTAAACACATAAGGTGTGGTGCTTTGCTTACATTTAAAGCTAATAATTTTGCTAAAATATTTTACTTGCGGGTTTGAAGGTAAACTGTTCTTGACAGTACTTTTTAGCATCCATGTTATTAGTGTTTAACAGTTTCAAGAAAACATTTGTGTAACTTTTAGGAAATTGTTGGTCTTGCCTGACTTGTATTTATATGGTTGGTGGTGTGGCGTAGTTGCTAACGCGTTTCGGCTGAAACGAAGTTACTCTACACCAGGCCCGGTTAGTACTGCGATGGGTGACTGCCTGTGGGCAGGTAAACCATCTCGGTGCGAAGCCTGCCAGCTAGGTCGACTCAGCCTTCTACCCTCCGTGAGACGGTAAAATGAGTAGTAACTCATTTATATGGGTTACGGAAGGTGGGGACCTTGGTACAGCTGACTGGGGTTGCCTAGCCGGCCACTGCGCCAGCCTGTGTCTGCAGGCTGCACACAGTGGCCGTGCGGCAGGTGGCTCTGGTTAGTGACGAAAGCGCATTAGTGGCGTGCGCATGCTCGCGACTATGCGCTATGCAAATTGACGACCTTTACCTTTTACTTTTACCTTTACTTGATTGTATATTAAATATATATTAATCTTTTCACGGGGCATTTTTCAGTAGGATCATTACGTCCTTGATGTCTTGTCAACATGTATTTGCTATCTGTGTTCTGCTTTGTACTGTATTTATTTATATAAATTATTTATATAAATTGCTTTAATTCAAATGCATTCATTTGTTTATTGTACAGGTATTAACGATCTGATACACTTTGACTTCATGGACCCACCACCACACGAGACTCTGGTCTTAGCACTAGAACAGCTCTATGCTTTGTCTGCACTCAATAATCTCGGAGAACTCACAAAGCTCGGTCGCAAGATGGCGGAGTTCCCCGTGGACCCGATGATTGCAAAGATGATTCTAGCCTCAGAGAAGTCAGTCACTCCACTGTACTACTAGCAGCAGTTCAAGTGTAATAGATTGCACTTCTAGTGCATAGTCCAAAGCATTCCCCCGCTTCATATTTTCAAAAGATACCTGGGAGCACTATGGAGAACACTAATGGACGCTGGCCTGGCAACTGCAGTTCAGTGTACTGTGTAATGAATTATTCTGCCGTTTCCTGATGACACAGTGGTTGACAGTTAACTCTCCCACCTTTGGTTTATAGTTCAAAGCAAAGTTCAGGTTAGTTAAAGTACTTTGAGTGAAACACCAACTTAGGACGCAAAGGGCCGCCTGCAGTCATCAACAGGAGACCCAAACCTAAATAAGTTTCTTCATCTCTGTGCTTCAACTACTGAGTAATAGTATTAGTTGTAATAGCAGCAGCAGCAGTTCAGCTCAGTTTTGTTTCATACAGTTAGTCAAGATTGTTTCTTTAGGTTCTGTTCATGTTGACACAAGTGTTCGGGTTCCAGTAAACACAAGTTTGCATGTATTCTAATGGTGGCCATTCAGATTGATACAAGTTTCATGTGGGTCAAGGTTACACGCCAGTCTGACTCGTAGGAGTTTCTGTGCAGATACCATTGTTATCTAACTCATACAAGTAATCAACACATTAATGGTGTTAACGTAACTTCCACTGCCTACGAGGCTTCTTGATGTCTTGGATTCGGAAGGTTTTTTGATGTCCTGAAAAAATAAAAAGTGGGAGGCCTGTAGTAGTTCTAGTTGTAGTAGAGCCCCGCCCCTACAGTATAGAGATGTAGTCATGTGGGCGGGGTTAGTTGTGCTCTTTGCTATTCCTGCAGTGACTCTCAGTACCCAGTATTTGCTGGGAACTTTCTGGGGATGGCTGATGGGCCCACGTGGCAGTGGCACTGGCTGCCCTGCCCCACAGTGGAACGATGGAACGAGTAGTAGACTGTTATTGTAACAGTAGTCGTACTGTAGTGGTCGTGGCTTGTGTTGTCTGTAGGTATAAGTGCTCCGATGAGATACTAAGCATCACTGCAATGCTGTCAGTGAACAGTGCTATCTTCTACCGACCCAAGGACAAGATTGTTCATGCGGACACTGCACGACAAAACTTCTTTGTACCGGGCGGTGACCATCTTATGCTACTCAATGTCTACAACCAGGTGAATAGTCATAGCAGTGGTGGTTATAGCAGCTGTTGTAGTAGTATTAGTAGTAGCAAAGTAGTAACAGTAGTCTGTGTATTTGTTACCTCCGCTAAGGAGGTAATGTTTTTGCCAGTTTTTGTTTGTCTGTTTGTCCGTCTGTCTGTGTGTTAGCAAGATAACTCAAAAAGTTATGGATGGATCTTTCTGAAATTTTGAGGGAATGTTGGGCATGGCATAGACTACAAGTGATTCAATTTTGGGGGTGATCCGGCAGGAATCCTGGATTCTGGATCACTTTGAAATTTTCGTTACCATGCGTTAAAGGGGGCATAAGGGAACTGCTGGCAAAGCGAATATGGTGACGCCACCTGGCGAACGACAGTGCCTTGGCGGAGGTACCTGCAGGCTATGACTGCTTTCTTGATTCTTGAAAGTTTACATTTTGCAAGGTGGTTTTGCGATGCATTTAAGATATGGTTGATGTTTACAGTCGTACTATTGAAAATCGGTCTCTGATCGCTGAAGTTATGGACAAAAGTTCTGATGCCTTGCTTTATTGACACACAGTGTAGTCACAGTTGTTTATCTGTTTCTGTGTTTGTGTTTATGTGATGCTGCTGCAGTGACTGCTACTTCTAGAGTGTACACTGTGGGCCAATAACAAATGTGGCACTTTACTTTTGTCCATATCTTCACCAATTATTCACCTATTTTCAAAATTCTTTCACCGTCGCGCTCTGCAGACAATTTGCAATAATGTGATTATTATATATCTCACCACACCTTAAATATGTCTCTATGCTACCTTGTGAAATAAAAATGTAAGAAAAACTAACAATAATAACAAACATTTAGGTAAATGGTAAAAACACTTCAGACCAACATTGCTGTTAACGATCCACATTACGCTAGACTGTGTTAGACCCACGCTGTCTAATGTCATACAGGCCATTCACCGTAATGTTGGTCTGAAGTATTGATGATTCGATATCAGGATTTCAATTTCGATACAATATTGATACAATATTTTTAAAATGATAAGTATGTAAATCTTATACAAGCACAAGAACAAGACGTGAGCGTCCAGCAAGGCAGTTTGCTTTATGTAGATACTGAAGTGTGTCAGCGAACTTTAAAATGAACTATAGACTGTCGTAAGCGTCGATAAATTACGACAATATAGTTCGTTTGCTTCGGTTAGTTGGTCATTTTCTCCATTTATTCGCGTTATTTTTGTAATGCAGTAATAAAAATATAAACTTCAGGCGTAAAATATCACGATATATCGAAAATATCATGATATATAAAAGATATCGCGATATATTGAAAAATTTGATATTTTTTGACGATATGATACGATATATCGAAATCGAAAATGATATATCATTTTCGATTTTGATATATCTTATATAAATATTATATAAATATTTCGATATATCTTATATAAATATTATAATATTTTGATATATCGAATCATCACTAATCTGAAGTGTTTTTTTTCTTTTCATTTCTTAAAATGTTTGTTATGTATGTATATTTCATTTATATTTCACAAGGTAGTGTAGAGACACTTTTATGGTGTGGTGGGATACATAATAATCAGATTATTGCTTATTGTCCACAAAGTGTAAAAGGTAAAAAGGTAAAGGTGTCAATTTGTATAGCGCATCTCGCGTACCCGCCTTTAATGTGCTTTTCGTCACTAACCAGAGCCGTCGGCCGCACGACTACCGTGTGCAGCCTGCATACACAGGCTAGCGCAGTGGCTGGCTAGGCAGCCCCAGTCAGCTGTACTAAGGTTACCACCTTCCGTAATCCATATAAATGAGTTACTTCATATTTAACTGACCCCGGAGCGATGGCAGGCTGAGTTGGCCTTGTTGGTTGACTGATAGCGGACGCTTTGCCCACAAAGTGGTCAAACAGCCGTCGATCAGTCTAGCGCAGTTCGCTGGCCAGGACCGACGTTCTAACCACTATGCTACACCACCACGCCAGTGAAAGAATTCTGAAAATCAATTAACTTAATAATTGGCGAATATATGGACAAAAGTAAAGTGCAAGTTTTTATTGGTGCACCCTGTAGTAGTCATATGTGTGTTTTGTAGTGGGTGGTGACTGGCTATTCAAAGACTACTACTACTACTGGCATTATTGCTACAGTGTAGTACTTAGTTCTGATGGCACTTCAGATCAGGATATTCAAAGAAGAATTGGACTGGCCTGTGATGCAATGAACAGATTGGCTACTATCTGTTAAAGCAAGGACCTTAGCACGGAAACCTGGGTGCTTGTATACAACTCCATGGTGATATGAATTTTGATCTACAACTCTGAAACTTGGATGCTGACAGGGAGACTAAAGAATAAGCTACGAGCATTCGAGATGGGATGTGTCCGGAAAATCCTTGGTGTGTCAAGAATTTCTCACGTCAGAAATACAGACATCGACATTGTGGACAGGATCCGAAGCCGCCGTCTTAGATACTTCGGACATGTAGTCAGAATGCAACCTTCTCGATGGCCACACCGAGCTCTGTATGGTTGTGTTTACGGAAACAGACACCGAGAACGACCAAGGAAGCACTGGACTGATAATATTTCGGACGATTGCCAGATGATGGGCCTCTCACTCACACAAGCAACACACGAGGCTGAGGACAGAAGACAATGCAGGGAATACACAAGGCTGTCCGAACATGCTTAACTGCATCGCCATGACGCCATAGGAGGAGGTAGTAGTTATCTGCATGTTTTGTAGTGGCTGGAGACTGGCTATTCAATTACTACTGCTCTTGTTGCTGCTGCTGTTACTACTACTATTACTACTACTACTGTTGCTGTCATTGCTACTACAATGTACAATGTAGTTGTCTGTGTTGTAGTGGGTAGAGACTGGCTATTCAACTCAGTGGTGCTATGAGAACTTCATTCAACACCGGTCAATGAAGCGTGCTCGAGACGTTCGTGATCAACTTGAGTCTTTGTTGGAGCGAGTGGAAATTGAACCTTCGTCTACTGAGGACTCCATCGCTATCAGAAAGGTACACATCACAACTACTTGACTAATGGCAGTAGCCTTGTGGAAGGAGGGGGACAGAGGGACTAGACCTGTAAGTGAGAGAGCAAGCGGTAGCGAGTGAGAAACGGGACAAGCGAGAGCTAGCGAGATTTTTTCTGTGAGCGAGTGACGATACATACGAGCGAGTCGAAGTGAGCGAAATTTAAAATGGCACATGATTTTTCACGCGCGACACGCATCTTCACGCATCTTAGCTGTCGTCAAGGTGTCAGTCTTACTCCGTGTGTCTGTCGCTCTGTCTGTCTGGCCATCGTACTCTGCGACTGTATCAAAACAGTGCAGTTTAAGATCAACAAATCTTCACTGTCAGCTGCCACAAATTTGACTCGAGTTCTAGGATCTCAAAAAACGGTGCAAGATGGGCCAAGGTTTACTACTAATCAGTTATAGGAAGTCCCACAAGTCCTTTCGATCGACACCAAAATCAGCGACCTTGAACAACCTTGAAACCCAGAACAAGGGGTTTGTTAGTGATTTTGCATTGTATGCTGTGGAAAACATTTAAAAAGTGAATTGCGCCGAAATGGCTGGAAATAGACAAAGCCAACATGCATCTAAAATCATCAGCATTAATCGTAAATTTCAGCAGTTGAAGTTTCGACTTTTCGACCCCCGATGTTTAGGCAGACCTGATTCGATTTTACCTTGGATATTACACACTTAAAATTAAAGGAAAAAACTATGGAATCAACTTCCATGTGATTTAATAAAGATCATAGTCTCCTTTATCATTTAGGAAATTATGAAAGAACTACTCAGTATATACAGAGTGCGACAAATAAGTAATCCCCTGTTGTATTTTGCAGAACCTTAAGCATCGACTTGAAATTTTCTGATGGAACCTTGCAATTTCTCGCTTTTCTCGCTGGTGAGTCGCTTACGGGTCTAAGAGGAACAGTTGCCCCCTTCAAACTTTTGTCTGTTAGAAAATTTTCTTGTTGGGAAATTTGGACCTTGTCTGGTGCCATCAGCTAGGCATGTAAAAAGTAGTTTAGGGCAAATGAAAATTCCAGTCAATAAGTGTTTTGTTAGTGGACGAAAATATACAAGATCACAGCGCAGTGTTGCAAAGTGTCTATGGTTTGCAATGTTGTTTTCCGATTGTCGACGTCTTTTTCCTTTGAATCTGGACATATTTGCAGTCAACGTCTAAAGTTGTTGGGACTAGCTGACAGCAAAATTAGCATTAAATTTCTGCACCAGAGAAATTTAGTACTAATGTTGCTGTTGGTAATTATTTACTGCTGTCAGTAGGAAAACTGCAATGTCTTGTCCTCCCCACAACTTTTTAAACCACAATGCCAATGACTTACTACCATGCCTGCTCCTGTCTCTCTTTTTACACGTGAAAACAGCTACTGCTTTCAGAGCATCTTAGCCATCGCAATTCTGTCCGTCCGTCCGTCCGTTTGTCACACGGGTGGATCAGGCAAAAATGGTGCAAGCTAGGATCACCAAATTTTCACCGTCGTCCGCCTGGAAGACTCTAGTTTCACGAACCGTAAAGTTTTTCCATAAATTCGAAGTGGGTCATACTGAACGAGGGCGCTAAATGAGAGGGGGGTTGGCAAAATTTGCGATTTTGGCCAATAAGTCGCTGTATCTCAGTAACGGTGCGAGATAGGGCCTAGGTTACTACTAATCACTAATAGTAAGTCATAACACCGGCTCTCGATTGGCGCCGAATTCAATGACCTTGAATGCCAAAATAGGGGGTTTTATGGATTTTTGGCGATTTCCGGCTGCAACACAAGTCTATATCATTCACAAGGTGGCGCCACGCTACTATCGTTATGCGATCCAGATAGAAAATTTGGTATTTTTATATTAACTTAGAGCGAGCACCCCAATTTTCAGCTATACTACCGAACCGGAACTGCTCTAGGCTTTCGCGCGTCTCGTGACCATTAGCTCATATTTCTTGTTTCAGTGGTTGGCAATTGAATGATGTCCAACAATGCTCGTGACTATCACTACCAGATGGGTATTTTAAAAATGGCAGAATTTTACCTTATAATAAATAGTAACACTGATAATAATAAACAAATTCCATTTTACACGTCTTCGTATGAAAAACCTTTATTGTGACATTACATCATAAAAGTTGGTCATTCGTGTATATAACCTTGGAGCTAATCAGTGCTGTAGCAGCTGTGTGACAGTGAAACATGGGCATACTACTACTGCTGCTGTCACTACTACTGCAACTATTACTACAACAACAACTACTACTACAACTGCTACTACTGTGTGTAGGCAATCACGGCAGGGTTTTTCTATCACACGGCCCGACTGAGCAAGGCCGGCCAGTACAAGACGGTCAAACATCAACAGACGGTCACCGTTCATCCAAACAGCTGTTTAGCTGACGACCGACCTCGGTGGATCATCTACCATGAACTTGTGTTTACCACCAAAGAGTTCATGAGACAAGTGGTAGAGATTGACAATGCCTGGCTGCTTGAAGTCGCTCCGCACTACTATAAGGCTAAGGAACTGAGCGATGGAAGCGGACATAAGATGCCCAAACGGACAGGCAAATCACGCCAGGATATCGAGCCGAAACAGCCCCGCTCAACTGATGTCTGAGTCCAACCTCCACTTAGTTTGATTTGTGGGACTGTATAACACAGTGTGCAACAGCTCCACAACAGATTGGAGTTGTGGAGTTTGGCCTTCAACATACTGGCATGGTAAAACAGCCCGGGTCAATTGATAGCTCTGTGATAGCTGTTTGCTCCGTCATCAGTTAGATATGGTAGTGCAGGCCACTTACCTTGAAATACAAAGCAACATTTTCCCAATTTTTTGTGTCATCGTCGCTCGTTGTCATTCATTATTCAGCTACCGGTGTCAACAGTAATAAAACAAACTATGATATGATAATTTGACAGCTTGTGTCTTGTGAAAGTTTGTTTAGTTTCTGCTGTTTGTTTCTGATAAATTTGAACTTCTAAGTTCATTCTTATCCAGTAATTTTTTTACGGTGATGACCTTATTCAAAATGACATTTTTTAAAAACGGCCGTTCCTTGCTATTTGTTCATGGAAAATGATGGTCCCTTCATTTTGTATGTTCAGTTCAGCTTGCCTGTTGTTCAGTCACTGTGGTAGCGTGCTTGATAACAGACTGCTGAATATCACGTCACATGTGTCATACAGCATATCAACAGTATCATTGTCTGCTGACATTCCAATGACTTGTCACTCAACAGTTCACTGTATAAGTTGAATTTTCTGGTGGTTTTTTCTCTCTCAGCTGTCAAGATGAAATTATTAAGTCTCTATTTGCTTGCTGGGGTGGGTAGATATTTTTCCAATTCCAAAATTGCATTGAAGCTTGTATAATTATCATTCCGCTGACATAAGTAAGCTAAGCTTGGTTATCACACTGATCTGGCTTGCAGTAGCTTCAGGGCTATAGGCCTACATATAGTGGCCGTTCGCTGAAAAAGGTTTGTGCGCCATTAATAGCTAACAAACTGATGTGCAGATTTAAAGCATATTTACATGCAATTGTTACCTGTTTGCTGTTGGGTGCTAACATAACCTCAACCATTAGGCCTAAATGGCTGTTGCATGGTTGCAGTATAGCCAAATGAATAGAAATGTTTCAAAATAAGCCTGCTTGGTTATTTTTGCGCTGTAGCACAATACAGAGATGATATGTTTCTGTTAATTGGGATGCAGTGGGTGGCCCATCCCTTTCCAAAAAAAATACGAGGGGGCTCTCAGCAGTTTTTGTGTTTTGTCTTTTATAAAGGTTAAACTTTCTGTAAAGGTCAAACTTTTGTTCTGTTATTATGCGTATGTGCAATTTTGCCTGGAAAGACCGTCCCCGGAATGACCTGTACTGTGTCAGGCGGGACGTTAAACCCTACTCACTCACTCACTCTCAGCCCACAGATCTAGTCGGGTATTAAGGGTACTCTGTAGAGTCGCCCACTTGTGTATACTGCTTTCACTAGATGGCTTTTTGCTAACCCTGTCATGCGAGTGTGTGACAAGAAGAAGTTGTTGACACAGCACTGATAAACGTATTTCCAAAGTTTTCTTAATTGACAAAATATGTTCTGTAGAGTGTATAGGGTGTTCATGATGTCTGATGTTTAGTGGCATTGCTGGCTAGGTCGTAGCGCTTTTTGCGCTGATACAGTTGCTGCAATTCTACTGTTGAGAAAACATGTTCAACGACAGTTGACAAAGTGCCTAAATGTCACGGAAATTTGCGCCTGAATCCGTGCAGTGCCACTCTTCATTTGATCCGGGCTCAATGCACTTTGTAAATAATGATCTTAAATAATAGTTTAACCAGTGGCGTAGCCAGAAACAGTGGCTTCTATCCCCCCAAATCTGGAGTCGAAATCGGGCTCAAGCTTCCCCCGTTTTGGGGCTTAAGCCCCCCCCCCACTTTGGGCTCCTTGTTAAGGGTGTAGATTGCCCAGTGAAAAATAGGGGGAAGTTTTGTTAAGAGTGTAGATCAAAACTTTCCCCCTATTTCTGATTTTCACCCTCAACCCCCCCTCTATTTTTCACTGGGTGCAAGCTGCACCCAACAAGTATATATAGGATAGAAGCCACTGGCCAGAAATGTGAATTGGGGGCCTTGCCTGAGTTACCTCGATCCCTCCTCTTGCCTTTCCCTTTCTTTCCTTCCCTTTCCTTTCCCCTTCCCATCCTCTCCTCCCTTTAGAAGTAGGACCCCTAAATTCCAGCTAGGAGGTCTGGGGGAGCATTGAGCTCCCCCAGTGGTGTCCTGGGCGGAGCCCCGTCGAAATCCAATTTTGTGCATTATAGACTTCGAATGTTAGATCTAGTGGCAACAGTTTTAATTATTTTCATCAATCCCTAATTTTTAATGAAACTTCCAAAAACTCCCTCAATCATGACCGGACCAATTTTTTTCGTTAGAAACAGATGTTAGGGATCCCGTGGACCATGCTTACAATATGTCATTCATGTCAAACGTGTAGGCCTATGCAATGCCTGCTACAACTGGCTCTGGTTCGCTCAGTACTTCAATAGTCTTTTGGCATGTCAGCAGTTCTCGGTCTCTGTTTGCAAGTCTGCCAAAGCACGCCATACAACAACCATTTACGTTAGTCAGCATTGACGCAAACCAGTCGGGCGCAGCCAGTCTAAATCCACAGGACGGTGTATAAACTACCAGTAAAAAAGACATATCGCTGACTACATGCTAAAGTTTTCGTTCGTCAACGTCGTCGTCGCGCTTGCGTCGTTCGACGGACACAACGTAGCTGCCGCCGCTGGCTGTTCGCTGCATTCTGAACCAGACGACGGACGCAGCCAGCTGACACCCGGCTAGTAGCATCAGTATGACGCCGACCGTCGTGCCTGACGCATCTGTCCACCGCGTGGCCGCCATCCAGACAAAGACGCCGACGGCAGACAGCGACAGCAGGCCGGCGAACGTGACAACGGCCAGACGAAGAACCACATCCACCATCACGTACGTAGCCTGCCACCGTGCAGTGTCGATCACAACGACAGCCTCCGCTTCACTTCACCGGCCTGTCAATTACAGACGCAGGATATCATATTAAAGCTATAGGCCTACGTACTGTGTTGACGACTAGTTTTTTCTTCGGTCACTAAGCTTGTCGCTCAAGTTACGAGAAATCTGAGCTAATGCTCGTAAGACGTGCGACAGCATAGGCCTAACTGAACGTAGTAGCAGAAACCGTGCGCTTTGAAAGGGGTACCCAGTTGTTTGACCCCCTTTAATAGAGGAGTTTTTGAACCTGTGGGTCGAAACTTGGACTGTTAAAGCTTACGTTTTATGCTGAAAATTTCATATGCAGGTTGTCTTAATCTATCTCCAGTGATTTCGGCGCAATTCACTTCTGAAATGTGTGAAATCGCGCTAGCCAGCAGTGCTTCCGATCAATTAATTTCATTCTCACGATGGTCGAGAGGTCGACCGCCCGCGGCCACAGTCATATAGGCCTACAAACGCCCCACATCACTTAATTTGGCGCAAGCAGGGAGTGGCGGATGCGTTTGCTGCTGGCGATTCATGTTCACTAAGCTTACAGCCGCTGTCGAATGAGCTGGTCAAAACACGTGTTTGCGACAAGGAGACTGTGATGTAGGCCTATAGGCTACGGTATGCTACTCCAAATAAAAATAATAGAAAGATGTATTATGCGTACACGAAGACTATACACACTCACTTGTCAGCCCACACACAGATGGTAAACACACTTCCGTGATCCGTCTTGCATCCACGTGACCTTAGCAGTATCTAACAGCAGCTGGGCTGCTGGAAGGCAGTGATAGGCTGTGGCACTCCCAGGCTCCCGGCAGCGCGGCTCATCAGTCACTGGTCAATAATGGATCAGCGGCATGTTGCCTGGCAGCAAGCGCTCGCTGGCCTGGCTGCCGCTCGCCTTTGCTCAGTTCAGTCAGTGCTTCTGCTGTTTACGCGCGACAGCATGTAATGCTATAGCGCGTATTAGCTGTAGTCGAGGCGTTCGTCCGTCACACGTAGGCCTATCATAAAATAAAACGTAGATTTTAACAGTTTAACTCGATCGACGCTCTACGTAGTTCAAGGAATCCTTTCGACGAGGCGTCAGTTATGGGTGACCGTACAAAACACAGCATTTAGGCACTAATTAATGCACGTAAACACTGATTTTTCAGGTGGCAGCAGCGATCCTGTCGCGCGTCACGTGAGCTTTGCTCAAATTACTCGTTTGAATATTCCAGAGAATGGCTATTGGCTAAAGGGTTGACAGGTGCTTATCTTGGTAGCCTACTTTAATATTGCAGTTATCATGCGTTATGTTCTTTATCTACGTACCAGCCTACCACAACCATACACCTAAACGTCGGCCATGATGCCCCTGCACAGTGTACACGTCCACGAAATTGCAAATCCGCGCCTCACTAAATTATAGTCGGGTCACGTGATGTCAAATGTTGATAAACATTAAGTCGTAAATATTCTATGCTGGGGCACTTAGCAGACGTTATTCTTGTTTCTTCGGTTATTTTTACGCGCGAAAGCAGCTACTGTTTTCAGCGCGTCTTAGCCATCGCAATTCTGTCCGTCTGTCTGTCTGTCACACGGGTGGATCAGTCAAAGCGGTGCAAGCTAGAATCACCAAATCTTCACCGTCGGCTGCCTGGAAGACTCAAGTTTCAGGAACCGTAAAGCTTTTCCATGAATTCGAAGGGGGTCACCCCGAACGAGAGCGCTGAAGTAGAGGGGTAGGCAAAATTTGCGATTTTTGGCCAATAAATCGCTGTATCTCAGTAACGGTGCGAGATAGGGCCTAGGTTACTATTCACTAATAGGAAGTTGTACACTGGCTCTCGATTGGCACCGAATTCAATGACCTTGAATGACCTTGGACGCCAAAATAGGGAGTTTTATGGATTTTTTGGCGATTTCGGGCTGCGACACAAGTCTATATCATTCACAAGGTGGCGCCATGCAACACGTTATGCTATGGCCGATGTATACATATACATGGCAGTAAATAAAATGTTGAACTTGATCGATTTCAAGCATCTGCAAATTGTTTTATTATCTGTAGCCTACTCTAGAATTAGGACTTTCTTTTCAGTTGTCGGTATATATTACGACGTCAAAGTTATAAATGTTAATACACCCAAATTTTGTCCGTAGGTGAAACAAGTAATCGCGTGTAAAAATGGTTTCAGAATGCACAAACATGCTGCTTATCACAACAAGCACTGCCGACGACCTTCTTCATAATGTCAACATCGATGACCTTGAATGACCTTTAACCTCCAAAATAGCAGGTTTTAGTGGATTTTTTTTCGCAATTTTGCACTGCAACACGCATTTCAAGAGTGAATTGTGCGAAAATGGCTGGAGATAGACCAAGACAACCTGCGTATGATATTTTCAGCACGGAATGTAGATTTTAGCAGTCCAAGTTCGGACCCTCTAGATTCAAGGAGGCCTGCGCACGTGGGTGTCAAAGAGGGGTACCCTTGTAAAAAGTGGTTATTTATCTTCTGTTGGCTTGTCTAGCGTGTAAATGGTTGCAGATAGGCACAGCCATGCTGCTTATCATAACAAGCACTGACGACTAGCTTCTTACGAATGTCAACATCGATGACCTTGAATGACCTTGAACCCTAAAAATATTGATTTTAAGTAATTTTTTGGTGATTTTTTGGCTGCGAAAGAGTGAATTGCGACGAAATGGATGGAGATAGACTAAGATTACCTGCGAACAGGAACTGCTATAGGCTTTCGCGCATCTCGTGAGCATTAGCTCAAATTTCTTGTTTTATCTGCAACAATGTAGTATAGTATTGGAAGGTATTAGAAAGTGAAGTATGTAGCCTATGTAGGTATCACCTGAAGTGTCGCTGTGGCTTCTGAAAGACGGCCCTATTTCTACTCACTTCCTGTTGACCGATTTTCGCCAAACTTGGGACAAACAATAAACGTAATGTTTATCTAAGTAGCCTGAAGTACTGTATACGATCGTTTCAATATACGTGAAAATCATGATTGATGCTTAATTATTATGTTTGTACATGCTATATCGTAGGCCTAGTAGTTTGTGTGCAGGTCAGTGAAAAAAGAAGAAAAACATGTCTTGGGCTGCTAATTTCGATGATTTCTTAACCATGCCAATGACAAATAACGCTAACTGGAATATGCAAACAACTGGAGTGCAGAATGGTTTCAGAAGTGCTGATCCAGCGAACACTATTGCAGAAACCATGTCTATTGGCGATCTGTATTCCGGCATGCCCGTCGTTGTATGTTTGTTTCAGTTTGATTTAATTGCCTGTTTTATAGAAAATCATTGGATTTAACAGAGTACAAATTTCATAATGTTGTCGTTGGTTGATAGTGTCTTTTACTGTTTTTTTTGCTTAGAAATTTAGGGTTTTAGTTATTTTTTGAAGTTTATATTCAAAAATAATGATTGATCATTTATGTGTTCACCACCATTCAGGTTCAGCAGTTATACTTTTAATTATCATTTCATACTCAGCTTGTTAGCTATACGTAATGTGGCGGTGCACTATTTTTTATGTTTACATTAAAATATGTGTACAGTTGTTTTTGTTACAATTTTTAGACGATTGTTGGAGTTATAATAACAAAAAGTGAGCCAAGACATTTTCCAAGCAAGAAAGGTTGAATTTTATTTTACAATTTCACAACTGCTTATTTTTTATCACTAGACTAGTTGTTATGTTGTATTAATTAAGTGAAAGTATTGTGCAGCTTTATTTGTATAATTGTATTGTTCTTGAATCTTTGCTTTCGAAGTTTCTTTTAGTCTAAAACGTACATGGTTGTTGTGTACAGATCCGGGAGCAGAGAGATATGTGCTGACACTTACAGTTCGTGATTCTCCAGACTTCTTCATCAACGTGTCATGTTGGGGTGGCGAGCAGTATATTTTATCATTGGCTAGCCAGTTTCATATTGGTCATTTGGGTGAGCCATTTTTGCACTCTTTTTGCTGCTGTAGATTTTTTTCATTGTATAAAATTCATTTTAGTTAGCAATAGTTGTAAATTTAATGAGAAATTAATTATTGAACAATTAAAGTTAAATCAATTAATTAATTGTGATGCACGAGCTATGGGATCGAGTACAGTTTGATTGTTTTACATTATATATTAGTCTAATATTAGTCCTTTCTTTGGTTATTTTTTAACGTTCAGTGCAGCTTTAGAATACTAGCATAAGATCTATGTTGATTTGCAGTGGAAGTAAGTAATGCTTCTGTGCAGTCCAAGCCCATGGACGGGTCAGATGAGAGGTTTAAACCATGGACGCCAAGGTGAGTTGTGTTTGGTGTTTCACTGTCATTTTGAGTTACTCTGCTGATTGACTAGTTGACTTGTTTTGGGTGTCAGAATTGTATAAAATTGAAATAAAGCAGTTGTATGAAAACTGATTGATGACAATCTCCCCACAGGCACGGTTAAGTTAGTCATGATGTACTGGTCACTGGATGTTGACCTGCTTTACTTCTGTCTAAATTGACTCTGAGTAATGATGAACAGTAGTGTGAAATGTCACATTAAAAATTAATTGCAATTCAGCTGTATTAAAAGTGAATGATTATCTCCGCCAAGGTGAACGTAGTGAACATTGCAGGAGATTAAGGGCGCATTGCACCAACGTCGTTCAACTTTGAACCCAGGTCAAATCTGAATTTGAACCTAGTTCAGCTGTAAATTGCGTTGCACCAAAGCAGTTCAAGCGTTGATCTCCGTCATTTAATTCTGAACTGCCGTATGACCACCGGTCAAATTTTGATCTCGGTTCAACTCTTGGTTATGCATGCGCACTAGGCAATAAATATTTTCTGGGATACTATTGCTGCAAAAAAATTGTCCAATTCGAATCTTTTCCATTATACTGATGATCTGGATATGTTAAATTTCTACTATATTCGTTTTATGTTCTCTTTGTGCTCGATAAATTAAAAAATAGATGAATAAATCACATTTTTCATTTTGATGTCTCGTTGCTACATTAAACAAACGATTGAACTTTAACCACAGCAATAAAAACTTATTCGTATCGATTTATAAGGTATTAAATTCAATTATACTTGTGATCTAGATGTGTTACATTTGTGCTATATCTGTTTTCTGTCGTCTTTTTGCTGGATAAATTAATTAATGGATAAACAAACAGCATTCTAGAGTGTCGATGCTATGCTGTACCTATGGTAAACATATTGTCTTGACAACGGACGTAGAATAATTAACGAATATCTATTGGAACACAAAATGTGTATCTTTGGAACTTTGTCAATGCAGCGTTGATGCGAAAATTGTGTAGTAACTTCAAGGAAACTTAAAATTCGAACAAATTACGGCCAATCTGTAAGCTTACTGGACTGTTTCGTAAGCATTGCGTGTGACTGTGACGTCATTGTAGTTGGCCCGTAGGCCGAGCGTGGTTGACCAATCAGCGTCGTCCACGGTATAACCACGGTCGTTTAATTGAACGGGATCAGCTGATCCGAGTTCAACTTGGTACAACGTAATTCAGCGTGAACTTGGTTCAACTTTTGATCTAGGTTCAGCTGAACCGAGATCATGAACGACGTTGGTGCAATGCGCCCAAAGAGATTGGTCGTTCTGTCCTTTCTTCCGTGTTTCCGTCGTTCCTTCTGTGTACATGATGACCCGTAATAGCAATGATGTCATTGCACCAACAGCATTACAGCACAAGCAGCAACGCTGGCTATTGCTTTTTTCTTCCCTTTCCCCTGCCACGAAGTGGCTCTTCCTTTTTCCTCCCTTTTCCTTGTTATTGTAGTGTGTAGTTGTGGCTGTAGGTGTAGTAGTAGTAGTAGTAATGTTTAAATCACTTCACTTGGTGGAGATATGCACTCTCACGAGCACCTTCTAGTTATATCATTGACTTAATAAACTAAACGTATATCATGTAAGAAATAAAATAATTATTAAAAACAAAAGAAAAAAATAGTATGCTATAACATTTCGGTTAACTAAAACTATATAATACTTACGTGATTGCTAAAAAAAACTAATGAACACTAAAACTAAAATGCATATTTATAAATGTCACTATAGTTCTTTTTCTTTTCGACAAGACATTGTCAAAGTCAAATGATTCTGAGAAGTCAAATATTATCACTTCTAGCTGAATGTTGTTGTGTGAAGTATGTGTCAGCTGAGTGTGAATGAGAACCGTGGATCCGTGAAGCCATACACAGACTGGAATGCCAACGACTACCTGCGCTATGCACATCTGCCGGTCAAGCCTCACAATGACTTCTACAGCATCAGTGACATCATCACCAACGGTCAGGCCATCAACGGAGAGGTCATCAACATCTTGGCCGTTGTCAAGCATGTAAGTGACAGCCAAACTGATCATTCCAGATCACATTCTGTTGTCGATATGAAAACTACTCACTGAATTGCACTGAAGATCTGGGGCTTCTATCACCCCCTAAGTCCTTGGAGCAAGTTTCCTTCTAACTGAAGAATGAAGCGCCGTAGGCTTCGAAGGGGTAGGGAACAGGGAGGGGATATTTTCTCCCCAGCCAACTATGAAGTCTGGGGGAGTGTCATGAGCTCCCCCAGTGGGGTTCGGGGTGGAGCCCGGGCGAAAAAAACGAATTTGGTGCATTCTAAGCATTACGGAACACTTCTGCTTACAAGATATCGTAAATCATGAGAACAGCATCTTAAAAGCTGAGGTGCAGTATGCCATGAAAACTGGGCAGCAGATTCGAGCATTGGTTACAGTAAGAATTAACATGCATGGTCAGTCAATAACATTTGTGATATCTCAAGCGATCTGCGGGAGCATTCTGAGCACCCACAGCCGGGTCTGCGACGAACCTTGGCGAAAAAACGAATTTTGGTGCATTCTAACCGTCACAGAACACTTAATTTTTTGCTAGCAAGATATGGCAAATCATGAGAATGTAGAATTATAACATTAACTTTTCCTCTAATATCCCAAATAAACCTTCTTCCCTAGTTTTTTCTTGGAGCATTTGCTCCAAGGTTTATATGGTGTAGACGCCCCTGCCAAAGATGGTTCACTGTGCAATTCATACTCAGCTTATCAGTTATACACACACAGTATGTGAAGTGTATGACTTATATGTTTATGTCATTATGTAGAGTTGTTTCTGACGTAGTTGTCTGTTTATCCGCTTGTAACGTTGACGGCCGTGTTGGTGTACAAGTGTTGGCACGGTATGGCTCCGTCTTACCTGTCGACCTACTGCATCCCAACGTCATCACATGACGATCGGTGTCACCTTCGCTCTGCCGTATCTGGACAACTATCTGTTCCACGCACGACGACGAACTACGGTGACCACAGCTTCGCTGTTAGCGGTCCGGTCCTCTGAAACAGTTTGCCAGCTGCACTTCGATTAGACCTGTTACTGTCTGTATTTTGAAGGCGGCTGAAAACATTCTTCATGACAGAAGCTACTGACAGCGTGTAACAGAACTTGACTTGGCGTATTTGCTGCATTTCTTTTCTTCGAAATTGTGCCATATAAATGTCATTAATAATAATAATAATAATATGGCTGGACGAATCAAAAGTATTTGCACCGAGTAGTTACATAGATTAGCTTATGGTCTTTGCTCTTTTGAGTTTCAACGCCAGTGACCTAGTCGTATGGAAAATTCAGAAAGTTTATTTTTACCTCCACCAAGGAGGTAATGTTTTTGCCGGTTTTTGTTTGTCTGTTTGTCTGTGTGTTAGAAAGATAACTCAAAAAGTTATGGACGGATCTTTCTGAAATTTTGAGAGTATGTCGGGCATGGCATAAACTACCAGTGATTCAATTTTGGGCGTGATCCGGCAGGAATCCTGGATTGTGGATTACTTTGAAATTTTCGTTACCATTGTGTTAAAGGGGGCATAAGGGAACCGCTGGCAAAGTGAAGATGGTGACGCTACCTGGCGGATAACTTTGCCTTGGCGGAGGTACCTGCAGGCTTCGACTGCTTTCTAGTTTAAACTGATTTGTATGAGCTAGCATATGGTAGTGCATTATATTGTATTTATTGTTAACGCACTGTAGGCCTAATTACCTCCGCGAAGGAGGTTATGTTTTTGCCAGACTTTGTTTGTTTGTCTGTGTGTCAGCAAGATAACTCAAAAAGTTCTGGACGGATCTTTCTGAAATTTTGAGGGCATGTCGGGAATGGCAAAAACCACCAGTGATTCAATTTTGGGGTGATCCAGAAGGAATCCTGGATTCTGGATCGCTTTGTGATTTTCGTTACCATTGCTTTCAGTGGGGCATAAGGCAAACCGCTGCGAAACCGAAGATGGTGCTGCCACCTAGCAAACAACATTGCCTTGGCGGAGGTGTGCGGGCTCTGATTGCTTTCTAGTTTGATTTGATGATTTCTTCAAAGTAATGGCCTGTTCACACATACGAACTCAACAGTTGAGTCTTGTCGGCGTCTTGGGTGTGAACTTGAATTGCCGACGCATCTCAACTATCGTGACTCAGTTTTCAATTCATTAATATGTGTTGTCGTCCATTAACATTGCTATCTATGGACAACAATGCAATGACGTCATTAGCATTCTGACGTCGCACCGCTGTGCGTAGACCTGCGTTGTTTAATTAACCCTGCTAGCCGCTTGACTAAGTGGCAAATTGAAAACTGCGTCACGACTTGACTAGTGTGTTCACATCTACGACGCCGACCGCGACTCAACAATTGAGTTGCATTCATGTTGTAGGTGTGAATTGGGCTTAATACAGTAAATATAATGTACACACATGCATGATATTGTGTTCGTTGTGTAGGTAGGATCGATGCGTGGGATGACTGCAAAGACTGGACGTCCGCTACACAAGTGTGAAGTCAAACTATTTGACGACACCGCCCCAAGCTTTACATTCATTCTGTAATCAATCAGTTGTTGTTTTCTTTCCCCTCTGTATATAACACGTCTTGACCTTATAAACCGTGCAGTATCTGATCACTCTTATGCAGTGTTATAGTCTTTGAGACAGACTCCAAGATCTTGGTCTCGAGGCACCCTAAGGACAAACAACTAACGCAAAGTGGAACGCACAACAGCGTTGCATGTTTGAAAGCCCAGTGCAAACAAAATTTAAGCTTACCCATTCTAGCAGCGATGTTTTTTACACTGGTCAGAGGGCGCCAGGCAATTGGTCTCGCTCAGCCATATTGGCTTAAAATCGCAGTAGCTGCTGTTGTGCGTAAAAAGTCAAAGTCTTGTTTTTGGTCTGTATATTGAGAAAAGCGTCTTGTATTTATTATGAAATTATATAAATAGTACGGATAAAACATAAAGTAAATTTATTTACTCTGCTACTGATTAAACAATGAGCTCAGTGTGAAATCCGGCTCAGTATCATACTACTGTATGTTTCTTCAGTGGCCGATGTTACCGCAGTCTTCTGGACAGTGAATGCGATGTTGAATTCTGCACCAAACATGATGACGTTAGTCAGAAGGCCTACTAGTTGACAGATTTCTCAGTGTTGAGCGAAATTGCTCTAGTGCTGGTGATTTCACCTATAGCTACATATTTCTCCGTAGCGTAGTTTGTGTTTTTGTCATCTGTCACATGGTGCACCCTGTTCAACAGATTCACATGCTGCCACTTGGCAGGTCCACTTTTGGGGTCTAAGGATGACCAGGGAAAGGAGCGATTTGGGGTCAAACGGTTTAACCAAAACATGCAATAGCTGTGAAGCGGCTAGCGTGACGATAGTGTAATCTGGAATGTACCATGTCATGTTGCCAGCAGTGGATGTTCTGTTGGCGTTTGCTGCGCAGGTGGGATGAAGAATTGATCAAGTTGGCTCAGACTTGGCAGCCAAGAGAAAACAGTTTGTATTTTGCATTTCTTCACTGCACTTACCAAGGTGGCTTGCTGACATAACGGTAGCGTGACGGACTTGGGATCACGAGGTTGTGGGTTCAACTCCCGGTTGGGTCACTATCAAATGGTTCCACTTGGATGGGTGACTGTCTGCGGACAAGTGAATTATTTTAGTATATAACCAACACCAAGGTCAACTCAGCCTTCCATCCCTCTTGGGTAGGTAAATCGAGTACCGGCCTGTATGGCTGGGTTAAAGCAATCGCATTCACCTGTGTCGGGTGGCAGGTAACACTTAAATGCGCATTGAACACAGTGTTGAGTTTTCCAATAAATTTAGTTTTACCGGTAACTCATATTTAGTCTTGCTTGGTGGTCTGTTAGTTCTTTTGCTGTCGTGACACTGACAAAAAGACATGCAACTGTGATTTGTCATGTGTAAAAATATTTTGATCATGATATATTTTTGTGTAAAATGTAAATTCAGTGGATCACATGTCTGTTATATTAATTAACTGGACATGCCTCATTTTCAAACATCAAAACAGGCAAGAATTCAACCTTGATTACTTGATAATACACTCTACTTGACAACTTGAGTGCTATTGGATATAGGCAGAGCTTCGTGTCACATGATTGTCTATAGATTTTTACTGTCTGTGTCAATTTTTTTTTGTTTTGTGTCTTAGTTTATTTGTCTTCTGGGCTTGAAAGGTTTTTGTTGTGAGCCATAAACCGCCAGTCTCTCTTAGTGAAAAGAAGTCTATACCCTACAGCTGTGCCTTGTTTTTTTTACACATGTAGGCCTACCATCTTGTGTATTAGTGGTGCATGAAAGTGCAGTCGTGATCTGAAATATCTCGCTAAAGAGTGTGTGTTCCGTTCGATGTTGTTGATTGTATAGTAATATTCGCTGCTGATGTTCGGACGACGTATGACGAATACAGAAAGACGATGGTTGCCACTGCCATTGCAAAAACCGTCATCACCGTCAATCCTGGTCGGTGGCGCTCGAACTCAGTCGCAACTGCTTTTGCCGCATATCTTGCTATACGTAGCAAGTTAGCAACTTGGCATTGCATTTTGTGGACATTTTAGTGTCATCGGATTCTCATAATGTGGAAAAAAGTCAAATAGGCTTACAATAAAACAATTCGTTTTGTTGTATTATTGTAGTATATGTGAACCGTGCTATAAAATACAAGTTGTTTGCAAGTTTCTATCGCCACGTTCCGTTCTGCAGAAAACGGATTCGACGGCGACCATCTCCAGTTGTTTTATTGTAGTTTTATTGTCTCTTAATTTATTGCACATATGTGAACCTCATGAGCAGGCTTGTCGAGAGGGTGGGTAGGGGTAAGCTACCCCGGGCCCCGCGACGTTTCTAGGGCCCCGCCGTCACTCAGAAATATAAAGTACATCAGAATGCACCACTTTAAACAGATTATACATAATTTGGTTGACGTTTCATTGTCTGATTCTTTTATTACCATTCATGATTCTGTTACACGTGGCCATTCTTACAAATCAATCCGTCAGCATTGTCGTGTTAATGCACGTGCAAATTTTTTTTATCAATCGTGTTACTGCAGCCTGGAATTCACTGCCTGATGAGGTTGTCTGTTGTACTGACGTTGTTGCTTTCAAAAGACATTTAGCAGGGTGCGACTTAAGTAGTTATTTTATGCAGCATATCTGATCATATTTGATCGCACTAAT
>Ga0056128_1002153_pt1 | contig 23034 bp, 9 predicted proteins | sample WorMetLIZISLAND2_FD_71113 | JGI IMG/M metagenome (GOLD analysis project Ga0056128, IMG submission 71113) | Marine gutless worms symbiont microbial communities from Max Planck institute for Marine Microbiology, Germany - Olavius geniculatus... ... | reverse complement strand
CCTGCACCCAGTGGCACGAAATTTTGTCACGATAAACTAGAGACCTTGGGGCAGCCCACGGTGAAGATTTCGTGATCCTAGCTTGCACCGTTTTGATACAGCTCACGAGTGTGACGGACGGACGGACAAACGGACGGACGCCCAGACGATGGCAAAGACGCGCGAAGCATTCTGCTTTCGCGCGTAAAAATTATATTTTGTGAAATATTAATGTCTGTTTTTGAATCCTAGTGTACATTTTGTATACTCTGAGGCCGTATTGAATTTGCTCACATTTCATCGCGTTCGTGATATTTCAGAAAATGTACTAAAATGTGTTCGATATTACTGAATACGAAACAACAAGGTGCAAAATATTTTTTCTGTTTTATAACTCACGTCGTCATTGTGGTAAAAAAATTACGGCATAACGTCTTGTTAATAACGAGAGGGCTATTAAATGCATAAGTCAGTGCACCTGTTTCGGCTATACGCTTGAATGCAATGTACAATGAACGATAGGTATATCGTTTGTACAGTTTATACACTTGAACAAATTTAGTACGTATATTTATAAACTGGTGCAAATAAAAAGCATTTATTGCTGTAATTATCATCGCGGCGAGAAAAATGACAAGAAGCCCAGCTGTCGCTAAGATAGCCGACCGTACTGATGGTCAGTAACCTTCAAGTTCAGCCAAGGTCGATAATTTTCAGGTCATTTGAAAGCCAATATGCGACTTCCTAGCAATGATCAATAACAACCTATGCTTTCTCTCGCACCGTTTAGCCACAATAGCGTATACTGACTTTTAAGGTCATCCAAGATCAATAATTTTTATGTTATTTGAAAGACAATATGTCACTTTCTGACAATGATCAGTAGCAACCTAGGTCCTATCTCGCACCATTTAGCCACAATAACGCGTAACGGCCTTCAAGGTCATCCAGGGTTAATGATTTTTACGCGCGAAAGCAGCTACTGCTGTCAGCGCGTCTTAGCCATCGCAATTCTGTCCGTTCGTCTGTCCATTTGTCTGTCACACGAGTGGACCAGTTAAAAGCGGTGTTAGCTAGAATCACCAAATCTTCACCGTCGGCTGCCTGGAGGACTTTAGTTTTAGGAACCATAAAGCTTTTCTATAAATTCTAAAAGGGTCACCCCGAACGAGGGCGCTAAATGAAAGGGGGTAGGCAAAATTTGTGATTTTTGGCAATAAGTCGCTGTATCTCAGTAACGGTGCGAGATAGGGCCTAGGTTACTATTAATCACTAATAGGAAGTCGTACACTGGCTCTCGATTGGCACTGAATTCAATGACCTTGAATGACGCTAAAATAGGGGGTGTTATGGATTTTTGGCGATTTCGAGCTGCGACACAAGTCTATATCATTCACAAGGTGGCGCCACGGAACTATCGTTATGCGATCCAGATAAAGAATTTGGTATTTGTATATTAACTTAGCGTGAATACCCCAATTTTTAGCTAAACTACTGAACCGGAACTGTATAGGCTTTCGCGCGTCTCGTAAGCATTAGCTCAATTTTTTTTGTTATTCAATCTGACAGGGCGTATCCTATTTCCTTTTAATGATTAATAGTAACCTAGGCCCTATTTATCACCGTTTCTGAGATATGGCTAGTTTTTCGTTGAAAAACGCACATTTTCTTACCCCCTTTATTCAATTGCAATTTGAAAATGTTCCCCTTGGAGTAGATGGCTAAAATTTTGCATTTTTGAGTTGAAGACACATAGCTGAATATTCGTGTGAAAGTTGTGTCCTATACGCCCTACCCGTTAGCAACAATACATCCGTTACAGACAGACGGACAGGCAGACGACAACCATGACAACAGCTCGACCGTTACTTACAGGTAAGTACGGTCGGCTAAAAACTAACGGCAGATTTTGTCACGCAGTGAACGTTAATATACTGTGTGGGGCTATACAGCCATTACAGCATCGCTCTAGCCCATGTGATGATATACTGTCGATTATATTTTCAGCAGTTTTTGCAAGCGACTGTGAGGGCATTGTGTAAATGTATTTATGACTTGCAGTGTTCTGAGTATACAGTTTTATCGGAGTTACAAATGGTCACGAAGGCGCGGTATCGTGTATAGCCTATGTGGTTGGAGCCAAAAAAAACTTTTCCTTCCCCAAACTCCCAGAGGCTACTATGCGAAAAAATAAATACCGACAATCACTTTTTGTCAGAAGGGTAATGTAACCGTAAGATTTCATATTTGTCATTGCGACTCATGTCGTAGCTAGTCCCAGAAGTATTCCGCTACATTATGTCGCAGAAGTTTTTAGCCGGGTCCCTGCGGGGCGAGTTTACAGCATCTCTGTAACCGCTTAATAAACTTTAAAATTACCTTTTTTCATATCCCGCTATCATTATATTCTACGAATTTTTCTTGAACATTACATGACACATTGTATCTGCTTATCGTTTAAATTTTCTGGCTATGCAACTGCGCGGAAGCAGTGTTTAAGGTCCTACGCAGCTTCGGCTAACTCAGGAAGTGACTAAACACCAAACAAATTTTTTTGCTATGTCTTGTAACACTTTAGCACAACCACAGTATTGGCATAAAAGATTGTTATCTAAAGAAACATGCACGCGTGCTACCATTAACAGTTACTACGTTCGTTTAAAATAATGGATCAGGTAGAATTTTTGTTATTGTTGACTTTAACTGTTTCATGGTGTTAAGCTAATATAATATGCTGCGGTTAAAGATGTCTTTCTCACGCAAGATGTGTACACCCATTCTTTTCGAAAGCATGACTGTATCTAACTTCGGAACTGTCACGTCACTTTCTATATTGATTACGTTCAGAATTTGACGAATATACTTTATCTGCATGATACTGACCGTTGTCTTCGTACTAGAAATAACAGCGAATTTATTTTTTTTTGTTATTTTACCTGCTAATTTGATGGCGAATACAGATAATTATACAATAACGGACGTGTATAGGCCTACACGTAGGCTGTTTACTGTTGTCTAATAAGTTTACCGTTAACTTTGAAACTGTACTGCGCAAACGTTTATCAAAACAGTGTACAAGCTGACGTTGCTGCCAGGATATATTAAATCTGCTGTCTTCGTATTAGATTTCAGTTAGCTTGCATTGAAAAATCGGAAAAATACAAAAGATGCAGAGTCGGGCTGCAAGAGTGGTCGTTAGAAAGTTTCAGTCTTTACTTCGTGTTTGCGACAGACCATGCAATGCTCCGCAGTCTTCAAACAAACCGCACGTCGAACGAGTGTAGACCCTATACAGTAGTCGCTGCAGGTCAGCAAAAGTGGATGGAATGTACGTTGACCAACTCGCCTGCGGACAATGGCCCAAACTGCACTATACACATCGATTTCTTGGACCGTGCACAAGTCGTACAATAAGCTGTACAGCATCGCGACTTATCAAGATGTTGTGGATTTTTGTATGCCTTCGATTTTGCGGACATTTGTTGCACAACTTGTTGTAAATTTGCTATGGTGACTCAAAACTCGCCGGCGGACAAAGGCACATAACGGCATCGAGTCTACAGTGCAATGCATGTCATCCATCTTGTCTTGTGCTAGCGACGTCGTTCTGCCGTTGAGACCGGTGTCACTGGCATGGTGTCCCACTATAGGATCGTCCACCAGAAAAGTCTTCCCCGGCCGACAATTTACCGGCAAAAATCCGCCCCGCCTGGCGGCTGCCCGGGCAGGACAGATTTTTACCGGTAAATTGTCGGGCGAGGAGAGACTTTTCTGGGGGGCGATCCTATAATGGGGAGACTTTATGGGGCCGGCGATATTTTAATGAGGGAAAGACGTATTAATTTCAGCATTATTTCTTCCGGGCGGATTTTTCAGGGGGAGACATTTTAATGTGACATGGGCATCCCGTCCACTGCACGAACGGTGTCCACTGATGCTCGTCACTGATGTTCATCACCTTTCCGTGCTCGGACACCGACACGACAACGATCCATGCACGGCGTTTCCACACACTCCGCCCGAAGCCGACTTTCGTACTGGCCCAGCGAGACTACGGACGCTCTCGCATACCATCCTTTAACCCGGACGATTTTCGTTATTTTATAGGTTTTACTGTATTTTTGTTCACCGTTTGCAAGCTGTAAACAAATACCAAAAACAAACAAAAACGCGCGTTTCGTTCGTTTCTGTTAAGTGTTGCTGTTCCTGCATCGTGACTGTGTTGCATCTGTGTCAGCTTTTAATAACAATAACCACACTAGCAAAGTAATAAGCCAATAAATCAGCAAGTCACTGTTTATTGCGCCAAATGGACAGCACAGTAAAAATCACAAGAACGGTTAAGTTGTGCTTATGCTGGTAGTTTGCTCAGAGGACGGGTAAGCTTACTATGGCGGCGACGAACCCAGCGCACGATGCACACACGAAGAAACAGACCGACAAGCAAATTTCCGTACTACTGAAATAAAACGTTATACTAGTCAAGTTAAATTTTAAAAAAGATCTTCAGAAAAACACAAATAAGGTGGACAAAGTACAGAAATCTTCAAGCTTCTTTTTTTTCTACTGTGATACGTGTTGCTGAGTGCCAGTCGGTCACACGACAGCGAGACTGAGTACGGTGTTTTATAGAAAAGGACCTTTTGTTTTTTTCATAGTTCACTCAAATAATAATCAATTTGCACAAAAATTTTACCAGATATAGCTAACAAAATTTCAATTTACATTATTTTAACAAAAAGTGGCTGTTGATTAAATATTTTTGCTAGTCGTGACGTAACGCTGACCTCATAATGTGTCGTGAGTACAAGCTTGCTCGTCTCAAATGGTGCTGTCAGTTGCTGAATAGCTACTCTACTTTGATGGTGAACTTCATCTGGTTTACTGATGACAAAATGTTGAAGTTTTACCACTGCAGCCACAAAAATCGTCCAAAACGATCGCTTTCTCCCACTTGTGGGGATAGCTTGACTTTTGCAGCTTCCAGCAAGACGTCACAGTGCATCAGCACACCGAGACTGTGTGACGGTTGAGTTACTGGCTCGTAAGACACCCGATTTCATGCCCATTGTCGCTTAGTGCTGACACGATAAACTTTTTTTTATCAGCGAACCAGATTAAGTTCATTATCAAAGCAAGGTAGCCACTGACAACATCAGGTTGAAACAAGCAAGCTTGTTCTCACCACACATTATGACGTCATCGTCACGACTAGCAAATAGTATTTAATTAACAGCCGCATTTTGTTGATATATTGTGAATTGCTATTTTTTCTGCTACAAGTGTTAAAAATTTCATGTAAATTGATTATTATTTGAGTGAATAATGAAAAAAATAAAAGGGTCCTTTTTATGAAACACCGTGTAGAGTGGCGATCACGTCGTGTTCTCTTCGTCTTCGTTGTCAGCCAATTAATAACGCATACGGATCGACCGACCAAGCCACTGCGGGCAAGTCGTACGCCTCTATGATCCGCCGACAAAATTGCATCCATGGACACTCGTCTTCTTCCACACCCGGAAGCGACGCGGCGGAGAAGATGAAACGAAGCACGGGAAGCCGAAAGACGGAAGGAAGGGACTGAGGAGAAACGAGAGGTACGCAGTTCAGCTGATGTCCTGCCTGATCGACGACTAGCTGAGATAATCAAGCATTCGCCGGCGTAGGCTACGTTCTATCACTAGTCCGCCGCCGGCAATGCTGCAGACCTAGCAGAGCGTTGCTATTCTGACAGTTATTCCGCATCCTTTCCGAGTTCGATGCATGGTTCCAGCGCAAATTTATTCTATACTCGTACAGTGCATGTACGTTTTGCCAACTTTACGTTTCGCGAGAGATAATAATCGCACTCGCTCGGGATGACAACGGTTAACGACAGTCTGTTATTTCCTACAATATAATAAAAGAAAAAAATTTAAAAAACATAAAATTCAACTTTTAGCTAATAGCGACAGTTATCACAGCTAATTAAAGTGTCTTTCTTCACTTTTTAATCGTGACGCTGTAATAGGCAAATATAATCAAAGTAGTCCAAGAAAAGTTTAACAGTAGGCCTATCCGTAATTTTTGATTTAAATAACTTTATACAGTCTTAGTACTACTTAAAGACAAAAAAACAAAGTCCAATTTAATCTTCAAGAAAACGTCTGACAAATTTGTAAACTTTTTGTAAAAAATGTTTATTTTACTCTTATAACCAAGATGTTTTTTTTCACTGCCGATATATCATTTGTTAGCAAAATCAGGCTAATATTTTTTACATTTCGTTGGTTTTTTGATGGACGATTTCCTGCGTTGAACGGTCTGCTCGCTGTTTATTAACTCGTAGCACAACTGATGTACAGAACAAAACAGTGATTTATAGTCGTAGAGATCTGCAGTCTACAGAGTTACTGCCTTCGTATGACGATCACGTACAGCGGGATGTTATTGGCGCAATTTGCATAATAACAGTCGATGGTATAGCCATGATCATCACTAGGTCTTTGTACGTTGTCGGCGTTTCGACTAATTTACGATCTACGGGAGCTTTTTATGTATCAATCGCGGCGTGTAGCTCTTTTTCTCTGTCCCTATCTCTCTCTGCAAAAAACCACTTCTGTATTCTACGTCGGTTGCCGGAAGGATTCAGTTAGACGAATGCGTTTATAACGCTAAAGCCAGGTTCCAGATGAGATATGCAATGCCAGGAAATATATACGACCGCAATTATATAGCGTCATCGGAAATGCAGTCTGATTCATTATAATCACAGTCGCACTAAAATTTTGTACGACGCCTCGTACACAAGTAAGCCTAATAGACATCAGAAATTAACGCTAAAATAGGCATAGTAAAAAAACTACGCTAAAAACTAAAATACCATGTGAAATACAAATTTTAATGATCATACGCCGCACTCAATGCACTCAATCTTAACACAAACGGCGTTTGTGTTAAGATATTGTTTAGAGGTCGAGTATGTGGCAGTAGGCCTATGGCGAATGACGAATGTCAGTATGTAGCTACTGATTTCAGGCTTCTGGATTGGCGATCGAAAATGATCTCAAACCGTACGCCATCAGCTTTGAGGGTTGGTAGCGAGACGTAGCGGTAACGCGTTGTGTTCGATCAACGAAGTTACTCTACGCCGGGCCGGGTTAGTACTTGGATGGGTGACTGCATGCGGGCAGGTAAACCATCTCGGTATGCAACCAGCCGTTTAGGTCAACTCAGCCTTCCATCCCTCTGAGGTAGGTAAATCGAGTACCAACCTATTTGGCTGGGGTTAAGACGGGGCGTGTGCACCTGTGTCGGGTAGCAGGTAACACTGTGTGATCCCATACGGCAGGTGACGCTCCGTAGCTTTGGAATGACTTCCATTAAGAGCTATAACATTACCTTTAGCTTTTGTGTTAGAAATTAAACGAGGTAATGGCCCCACAATTAGGTGGAATACGATGCATGTCCCGTCCAAGTAAGGGTATAAGGCTGAGTTTGCTTGAGCAAACCTTGCTCTAGGTAGCTTGCGGTGACGTAGCGTCGAACCTATTATTTCCCTAGTCTACTATACACCACTACAGCCCCGTATCACGTAATAAACATACACACTTGGGGGATTTACCGTCGGATGTGCAGGTCCATAAAAGAAATTTTATATCCGGTGTAGTTTGTGCATCGCTTCAGCTCAAAGCCACGCTATCGCGTCTAGTAGCCGATTGCGACTAATAAAAGAGCACTAATGTGTCAATAACATACATAACACGGTCTTTGGAAATCTTACAACGTCCCTGTCTTTACTACAGCTGTGTTATTTCGCAACTTGTGAAACGCGACTCACTAGTATCGAGCCACCGTGGCCAGTGGATGTAGGCTACATGTATCGCCAACCGACGGCCAACAATTACGGAATGGTCGCATCGAGACGCATTTCCAGGAAGCAGACCGACATTACGTACTACGTAATTACATTCAAGCAATAATAGTACTGCAGTATATGTATGCCGGCTGTGGTGACCAATTGACCGAATGAGCGAATAAAAGCATAAAACGTTTATAGACGTTTTAGGCTAAACATCTGTTCATAAAACGCGTTTTGCAGTTATTTTGCAACTAATTTTATGTCTAGTAGACGTTGTTTTACAGTAAAACACTTTCTACGTTGTCATTTTTATAAAGTTTATTACATTTATGTGTAAAAGTAGGAAACATCACTAAAACAGCTCTTAGTAGGATTATGCCAGTGAACAGTAGAACAATATCAGCCTATGTAACAAAACTTGCACGTTGTGCTTACGGCTGTTAAATCGTGGAACCATTTTTGCGCCGTTTGCCGTTAGCAGATAATACGCACAGTGATCTTTTGCTCACATTTTACCGGCAGCGATGCGGACACGGATCCGGCTTCATCGTTCGTTTCAACGTTCTCCGCGGAAGGATCCTGATCCGATAACTAAACACCGGACTGCTGGGGCGGGTGTTTATTTACCGGATCAGCCGGCGTGGGATTATTGGTAGCTGCGAGACGCCCTGTCAGATTGTTTTGATCCCTGAAGCCAAACAGCTAAAAAATTATCATAAATTACGGTAATACAGTTAGTAACAACAGGCCTATTTATGAATGAAATGTCGCTTTTTGATCGTAACACAACCCAGAGCAAAATTGTATGAAAAATTTATAATGCATTTACTACAACACTTTATAAGAACACACTTGCATTATGGAGTGTTACAGAGTTACAATATAACCGTGCTGTCGCAAGAAAAAAAAGCTCGATGCCGCAATCAATCGTTATAATAAAAGGTGCAAAAACAGCCATTTTACCGCTAAAGGTTTCAATTTTTCTGATGCTTTTTAAAATTTCACATTCTTTGTACGACAAACAACTTACGGTGGTAAACGCCGCAGTTTGCATCGCACGGTGCCACGGTAAAAGTGGTATCTATTTGAAAAAAGTGTTTCAAATGGTCGTTTGATAATAGCAGGCGATGCTGATAACTATGAATGTATTCAGGGCCGTCTTTTGCCAACGCGGGGCTCCTGGCACTAACTTACCCGCGGGGCCCCTAATACCACATAGCGATCTGTGTCCACACTATACTACAAACCCTAGGATAAGCTTAAATCTGTAAGGTATGGGCTAGCATCTTGTGCGTTTTAGGCCTACAAGTTAGCGAGCGGAGCGATCGAAAATAATTGAACCTCCCCCCCCAAAAAAAACATTTTCTAGACCTTTTAATTGAGTTCAATTTATGACATTAATTCATTTCTAAGGTGATGAAAATTGGTTGAATTGATCGATGGATCCATCGTCCGTTGTGGCGATTCCGCCGTAGTGCAGAGCCCCTTTGGGGTGCGGGGCCCTTGGCACAGTGCCAAGGTGCCACCCCCTAAAGACGGGCCTATGTGTAGGCTATTCCGGGAGACGGTTCCAGTCGCCTGAACCGTGACGAGCATCTAAAACACCTTGCTTTCCAAACTTCATCTGATATGCAGTCGCCTTTGCAGGTAACAGTCAGGACGATTTTTTGTAAATGTGGCTTCTACAGAAACATTTTCCGGTAAAACTGCAAACCTAACTTTTTAAGACAACTTGAACATGTTAAATTCGACGTTTCCAGTTCCCAAGCCGAATTTTGAAATTTTAATTCTTTAATTTGCTTAAACAACATAGCAGAAAATTTTCACTTTTTTGCACTGTATTCGAAAAAACATTAATGATTCAAGACCAAAAACTCGAAGATACTTCTAATTTAGTAAATAATATCCAAACATTACAAAAACCTCGACGCGCCATACAAAGATTAAAGGTCAAGGTCATCATTCGTCCCCTAGATCAGACACGCATTGCACTAACTATAGCTGATTAAAATAATAATTGTGACCGTGACAATTTCACGCATCATGCGAAGTTATCATCCCCGCTGGCCGATTAGAGTCAAAATTTGCGTACAATGTTTTTTTTCAGTTTTTACCTAAAATGCCTCTGAAAGTATCAGGCCTATACGAGGTTTTTTACTGAAAATGTGTTCTGGCATAACAAGGGCGATTGGAAGATATCGAATTGTCTCAGTTCAAGTAATGCGTTAACAGTTAAACTGTGCCACTCGCAGCTGAAAGAAAGTTTTTTAACTTGTAGTTTTGAACGGAAAACTTTGACCGCTAGCAATGCAGGTAGGGTCTAATAGTTACCTTAGCGTCACTTTTCAGGTCACTTTCTAACCACTCAAACGTTTTAGAATTGGTTTGATATCGCTATACTCAGCGTATTTGCGCAATCGATGATAGGCGACGACGAGTATGACAGTAAATAACGCCGGGTTTGGCCCGCGCCTTTATCACACGCCAAACCAGTATACACAGGGTCGGCAGTCAGCCGCGAGGCGGTAAATTAGCGACCGGAAATGGCAGTCAAAGCGCCGATCACGTGACAAGTGACGTCACCACCACTGTTACAATGGCCGTTACCTGCCGTTGAATAAAATCGGTGTCTTCCAGGACTCGGTAAGCGGGTGTATTCAGACATTAGGCCTAATAACTGTAATAAACAGAAGATTATTACAATCACAGAATACATCGCTCAGCGTTTTACTATAAAAGATCCATCGTCACTATGCGTCTTTTGGGGTCACGTAACGTTATCGGTTACGTGACCATTCGACTCCCGGGGATCGACTTCCTATCGGTGGTCCATAGTGACCATGCGTCTATCTTGCACCGTTACGGAGATATGGCGCCTCAAATATTAGACGCACAGACGTGGACACGGAAAAAACGAAAGAAGGGAAAGAGAAAGAGGAAGGGGAAAGGAAGGGAAAAGAAAAGTGGAAGAAAAAAAGGAAGGTAAAGGGAAAGAAGAAAAGGAACGGAAAGTAAAGGGAAGGGAAATGGAAAGGGAAAAGGTTAAAAAAGGAAAGAGAAAAGCGTAAGGGAAAAAAAGCTAAAGGAGGAAGGTTAAGAGAAAGGGGAAAGGAAGGAAAGGGGGAGGGATAGGGGAAGGAAAAGAGAAAGGGGAATGGAAGAAGGAAGGAAAGGTAAAGGAAAAAGGAAGCGAAAGTTAAAGAAAGGGTAAGCGAAAGGGAAAAGAAAAGAGGAAGGAAAAGAAAAGGGGGAAGAGGAAAGGGCAAGGGAAAGCGAAAGGGGAATTAAAAGGGGATGGAGAAAGTTAAGGGAAAGGGGAAGAAAGATGGGAAAGGGGAAGTGGGAAGGGAAAGGAGAAATGGAACGAGAAGAGGAAGGGAAAGTGGAAGGGATAGGGAAGGTGGAAGGAAGATAGCTTAAGAAAAGTAGAACGCAGGCACGGACGGACGGACGGACGGACGGACGCACACTCAGGTGATTTAATACTGATTAAACATTGATTAATGATACTGTAGGCTACCCACATTTTTCATACTGAAGCACTGAGTAAGTCATTTGGCCCAGATCGTTTGTATTCTCGTCATGTAATTAAACAAAACGTATTCAGAATTTCAGATATATGTACATCAAAAATCCAACTAAAACACCGAAAATGTTAGTTTTATTATCACCAGAACGCTGAAACAGTAGGCCCCTAACGTTACATGTTTGTTTATTACTTAAGATCAAGTCTACAAATGGAAGTAGATAAAAACTACGGGCCTAGCAGTTTTTATAGCCTTCTTCACTCCCAATAATAATTGAGTCAATAAACAGCATCTTGAAATAGAAATAAAAAACAATGCAATCAGTTTACAACCTGTGTTACCGTATATCCACTGTAGCGCAACACTATTCTTCAAAATAGACTTTTCTAAATGTGTGCACAATCCTAACATAATCATCTTACAGTAAGCATAGAAGCAAAAACATTAATTAACGACTAATTAGAACTATCAACGGTACAATTATGCATGTATGCTGATTATATGTGACGACCTAGCTAGCGCCACGATTTGTTCAAAACTCGTGGGCTGGGGGAATGTAGGACGCGAACATCTGGCCTTAAAATTCACGTTTGTGTTCACGGAAAATAAAAATATGACAATAAGCTGTTGAACAAGGGTACATGCTAGGTCTGGTGAGCATTAAAAATTGTCTCCACGCTTCATCGGTGGTTTTTTTGAGTGCGTGAATAAGTTTGAAGCTTAGGGTAGTGATTGATTATGAATATACAACGTGTCCGGAAAAACATCCTGGACATTTTTGATTGTAGCATAAAAAGAATTAACAGATTTAGTAATTTTTGATAAGAGTATTTCTGATACAACTGGCCATCAAATGACCGTTTAATTTTCTACCGCACGTCTGTTTCTGCACTACCTGGGGAAAATAAAACCAACAAAAATATTGTATTTTTGTCTAAAGGAGCATTATTACTTAATCAGAATAAGATATAAAACACATTTTTTCCACATTTCTGTCATTTGGGCTGAGAGTTCATCCAATTGTCTGTTTTTCAACTGCCTGCAGTAAAAAATGTTCAACGTGTCAGCCCATTACGTGACCACAGGCACAGAGATGGTTTCTCCTGTCGTTGACAGCAGGTCAATGATTTTCTGCTCCGGAACAATCCAGACTTCACCAGTCACTTTTGGAATTCATCAACATTTCTAAAGGTCATCTGGTAAATACGCTGCTGCATGACAGTCAAACAGTATAATTGACTGGCTGTTAGGGGACACAGGTCGGAAGATATGAAATTTATTGAAGTTTTTTGTTCATTTCAACGTACATGTTGCTTGTTTTGGTTTTCCCAGGTAGTGCAGAAGCAGACGCTGGGTGAGGTTGGAACTTGAATGGTCGTTTGATGGGCAGTTGTGTCCAAAATGTTTGCGCCAAAAATTATTAAAATCTATCAATACTTCTTCAAGCTACAATCGATAATGTTGGGGGATGTTTTTGACGTATTTTTGTTCATTTCAACGCATATTTTGTTCGTTCAGTTTTACCCAGGTAGTGCAGAAACAGACACTGGGTGAGGTGGTAAAATGGCCTGTCATCTTATGGCAAGTTGTGTTACAAATATCTGTGCCAAAAATTATTAAAATTGGTCAATTCTTCTTCGAGTGACAATCGATAATGTTTGGGATGTTTTTTTCCGGACTCGGTGTATAACTAAAGACTGTTTGGGGGTAAATTATTTGGCAAGATCCGGCATATCACACAACTGAAAAAAATAAACTTTTATCTCTACACAAATGTGGGCTATTTCTAATCATTATTTCTCTACCATATTCGGTGAGGAATTGCATTAAGCCGAGTGCACAATATTGCTAAATGCGTAGTTTCCTGTGGTCAGAACAGCTTCGTGTTACTATGCGTAGGCCTATTCGCCACAAGTATGCGTTATGTTAATCCACTGTCTGGAGTGGCATAAATGAACATCAAACGAACGTATGCACTACTAGTTCTAACCGACACTAATTTCACGACCGCCGATCGGTCGTGCAGACTACACTGTCACGTTTGAGTACACCCGTGGAGTTATCAACCCGTTATACCACTGCAGACATTGTGCTACAGATAGGCAGTACAAGTGCGACCGTGGAAGATATAATAATCAATCAACAGGTCACAATAACACTAATGTACGTTGATACAGCAATAGCCTGTGTGCCGCCAGCGAATCAGAAGACTGCACAAATGCCGGTAATGCAATTCAAACTAATAATAATATAAACAAAATAATAATACTGCCATTTAAAATGCTAATAAATACTGTCAAACAGAAACAATGCAACCAGTACAACCAATACAGTAACTTAAGCACAATGTACAACGTACAGCACTGTACTTAAACGGGCCTTGAAAAAACTGAGACCATTTTCAGTTACGGCGTGAAGGATGACCCTGCATTCCAGCAATGTGACACTCTCATGGATACTGGCAGCATATCGATGATGAAGTCGAACAGTATGATAGTGCAATAACGCAATGCAGTGCACCAGAAACTAAACATAAACAGGGAAGTCAAGGAGCAATTACTCCACCCCAGAATTTTAGTCTAGTACAAACTACTTGACCGGAAGTCAAACCACTGACCTTGCGATCGCGAGTCGTTAAACCGTTAAACTATCAAGCCACCTAAAACAACGACACGCAAACTAAGCCGAAGCTCGACCGAGAAGTGAGCACATGCAACTCTGACGACGCAATTTAATACATCAACAAAGTACGCCGAAAAACTTATCTCCTACTCAATTCCAACCTTCAAAGCTTCCACACAGAACAGAAGTAAATCGTTTCTTTCTGAGGCCTGGGATTCAAATTCCGCAGAAGTCCACATTACAGCAGATAAGTTTTTCCATCACGTTACTTTATCTCAGAAAGTTTTTTTTTGGAGAATTAAGTTCACACAACCGAAGGATATGATTCTGACATCACAGAATATAACGCAGCATGCGATCAGTCACAAACGTAAAGCAAAGCAGAATGGCATTATTGATACAAAACGTCATCAGAACGATCTCTATAATGTGCTGAAACTGTGTTGATGCCACAGCTCCACGTTCATCCTCGTCCATGTGGAAAACGTCTACTGAAGCTAGTTTTGCCGGAAACATTTTCTGATGTCATATGGCTGCCCCTTGCTCGTAATTTTTGACAAACACTTTCAGCCACAGTTACTACAGTACAGGAGTGTTTGACATTGTCACACGGGCATCCAGCTGCGGCGGAAGTTCCCCACAGATGACTTTTGGGGACCTGACCTAAATTGCAAACTTCAGACAGTAGCGCAGGTTACACACTGAGGACAGCAATCGAAGGAAAGTTGATTGTTGCAGCACAACTTTTAACATTCCAAATGCCATTCCTGATAGCTAAACCACAGCAACATTGAAGCATGTTTCTCCTGTCGGTGACAATAATAAAAAAAACCAGCACATTAATAACTTAAACGTATGTCAACTACGCTCACAAACTTTAGCGTCGAGTTTTACAACCAAAACCTCACAACATCAAACGGGATACGTACGGCCGTACCTTGCAAGAGAATAACGTTAAGTATAGGGAAATGCATTGGACACCGTTCAGATCAGCAAAACGGAGCCGAATAAAACGGTCGTTATCAGGGGCGTCCGTCACCTCTCCTTATCCTCAGCGCCAGCAAGCAAGTTGCAACCTCCACCTTTCCTTCCAAGTTCCTTTCCCTTGCATCAAAATACAACTACAGGATCTGCCCCGTCAGCAAACACATTTTTGTCCCACAAAACCCTCCTCAAGATTACATTTCAGTCATTTCGTTCAATGCAAATAATGGCCATGTTATGTTGACTTGTCAGATGTAAAAATAATCCCCCAGTTTACAGTTCAGCTTCTCCCAACTTCTTCCAAGAAGCAGCCTGCTTCCGTCTGCCAACGGAGTGGACGCCTCTGGTCTTCACGCACAAACAACAATGGACGAAGCACAAAGTAAGATCATGACATTGTGCGTCCAGCACCGCGCAAGCATCGCAACAATATGAATGAATGCACAAATAAGAGCAACAATGTCAACCAGAATCACTCTGAGAGCAGAAACCTCCGCCTAAATGTCTACTTTTACTACAGAGCCGCCAGCTACTGAATAATACTTAAGTATTATTGGGTGAAAATTGGAGCAAAATGAGGAGCCGGGAGAGATCAGCAGATTTTGACCAAAACGAACTCATTCTTAACTTATTAGACCAAAAAATGTGCACAGTAATGAGTTACGCAAAATATCACAGAAATCCGTTCATAACTTTTTTGGAGTAATCTATACACAGCTGAAAGTAATAGTGAAACAAGAAATCCAGCTGTCGCCAGGGCGGGGCTGACTGTACTGTTAATCACTGACCTTATCAATGACAACCGACTTTCCAAAACATCCTTTTATCCTCACAACTATTGTAGCTCTGAACAAAAACATGATGTCAGATTCTGATTAAAAAGTTCATCTGTGTAAATGCAAGCTTCTTTTCATCCAGCGTCAGCAAAGCCTTTTATTTACACAGACTGCACATGCATCGGAGAAAGTCTGTGTACGTTCAGTGTGTATTAATGTACTCTCAGATAGTGTAGAAACACACAACGTGAATAAGGTGTAGTGGGAAATTATGCAGCCAAAAGTCTAGATACATCAAACATCACCAAAACATACATCAGTGTAGCCTATATTAGACATCTCAAACTGGTCATCAGTGTACCTCTCTAATACCCCCAAATCCTGTCATAAGTATGAATGCATTTTATTGCAACTTCACTGCAAGCAGCATGAGATGCAAGAGACAGAAATAAAATCGTTTGTAGCAGAAAATATTGAAACAAAAAACGTGAGTTACATTTTCAAGTCAGCCTCTATGGCACTTTGTCCTCCGTAAAAGTTTATTATAATCATAGCAAAAAACTTCAACAGTTTACAAAGCTATGTAAGGGCGACACGAGTCACAACTCGAAGACAGCAAAAATGGTTTTGGGGCGATATTATTGCGTGTTGAATTCCAGACTGGCCCTTACAAGACTAGCCATTCTAAATACTTGAAAAATAAAACTGTAGGCCTATATCCTAAACAAAATTTCGTTGTAGATACTTTTACTACTGTAGGTGCCAAGCTAAGCTAAGTGAAAGCTGTTTTCGAGTGTTAACTCATATCGCCCTAAAATAGCATTGTAAACTGTGAAAGCCGCTTGTGAAAATGCGTAAGCCTATATCCGTTATGTAAGTTTTTACTCAATGTAATTTAACGCACAGTGAATTTTAAAGTTAAGACAATAATAATTCAATTTTTTGTTTCTTAACAGTAACAACCTATATATTGTATAGCTATAATTTTCTGTTACTGGCACGGTGCCAGCGTTGCAGCTGGTGACGTCACAGGCAATGAATAATCTGCTGCTGGCCTACTGACGTCATTGTCACTATGACGTCACACAACTGCACGCACACAGACAGAACGATAGACTAAAATTCAGACATGCCTGGACGTGTCTTTCTACCATGGGCATTGGCATTCATTGCAATATACGTGGTGTCAGCACAGACTGGTGTACTACACGGTTTCGGCTTGCGACTTCTGTTTTTGTATTTTTATTTCAAGTATTTAGAATGGCTAGTCTTGTATGGGCCAGTCTGGAATTCAACACGTGATAATATCGCCCCAAAACCATTTTTGCTGTTTTTGAGTTTTGACTCATATCGCCCTTACATAGCTTTGTAAACTGCTGAAGTTTTTCGCTCTGATTTTTGCTGTTTTTTTTAGTTGAATTTTGTCCAAATTTTTGGTATTTTTGGTATTTGATTTTATGACAATAAATTTATTTACTGTTTTCAGAATACCTACGGGCGGGTAAAAGAAGTTGGTGCAAGGAAAAAATTATGTTTGATGTAACAATGTCTGCTGCAGCCAATTTTGTCTTTGAATAGGAACGGTTAGTTGCCATGGCATGTCCCAAAATTTGTTGCCATGGCAATGGAGGTCGGCAGGGGAGAAATTTAAATGACACCATCGGAAAGCCAGGGCCCGAAAATAGGGGGGAAAGTGCAAACAGCGCACAATTATTATCTTTCACGGGGGACCGACTTATAGTCAATTTTGTCCCAAAATTCGTTGCCATGGCAACGGGGGTCGGCAGGGGAGAAATCAAAGTGACACCATCGAATAGCCTGGGCCCAAAAATAGGGGGTAGGTGCAAACAGCGCGCAATTATCTCTTACGGGGAACAAGTTATACCGCTGTAATGCAAAATTTTGCAACTTTTAAATGGTTGCTATGACAACAGGGGTCGTTAGGAGGTAAATTAAAATGACACCATTAGATTGTCCGACCCCGAAAATAGGGGGTGGTTGCAAACAGCGCGCAATTATCTTTTACGGGGATTGAGTTATGCCACTTTGAAGTCCCCATAGGCTGTAATGCAAATGTTCAAATTTTTTTTTAAATTGGAGCATAAAAAGAGATAAATTTTTAAAAATTCAAAAGAAAACATATAAGGAATGTGTCCGGCGTCAGGACGCTTCGTTTGAGCTATTAGCTGCATCAATCAGAACAACCGGCTGGTCTGTAGCCACGCACAAGAGAAAAAAAAGAGAAAATAGATGCCTAACGGTGAATTTCGCGCATGCGCAGCCACGCCCTTTTGAACCGATTGTAAGCAAATTTTGCATGTGGGGTCGGGTGGGCGATGTGATCACTGATGCCGGAGTTACAGGAACCCCCCCTCCCGAAACGCCATTTCTTATACTTAACGTTCATCGCCCTTACAACAGCGTCAGCACCACCGTGCTGCACTGTGATACTCCAAGCTCACAAATGAGACATTCAGATAGCAATAGCAATTGAATTAACAACAGCAGCTGTTCACACACCAAAATAATATATCACTTAATCAAGCAATCAAGTAGAGATACTTCATAAGTCATCATCTACTGTAAGCCCTAAGTTGTAGAAGACGACCAATCAGTAATGGAATGATGAATTAGAAAAATAAACAAGTCACTCTCCAAACATAGATTACTAAAAATGTTCACAGTTACAACACATCTCATTTCTGCAATTGAGATGTAGAACCATGATAACGCAAATAATGAAATCAGCACATGATCCATTACCTCAGAGACTGTTAGAACCTGGCCCAAGAAACGGTGCAAAAAAGTACAATTTTGGAATAATAGACAAAAAACGGATATGAAAATTAAGCACAGGTACCATCGTCCACCGAGTTAGAAAATATTCCCATCATTAACGTAAAAATGACACTGCACAATGACAAAATTCATCACAGATAAATTCTGCTGAAGGAATGTAGTTTACAGAAACAAAACAAAATGGCTCAAAATAAAGCAAAACAAACTGAGCATAATAAATAGCTACGTTAATGGAGTATAATCTGACAATAAGCAACAAAATGCAACAAAATTAACTAGAGCATTCTCAGAGTGTAAACCTCCACCAAGAGTGAAGAGATTCTGTTATCCAAATAATTAAATTTAGCACAAAATCTAATCCCAAAATTGGTGCATTTCAGGCACTCAAACATAAAAAAGTGAAGACGACCGTAAATTGGCTATTCCTTCCTTGTCCCAAATTTGCACACTTCAGAGCTTAGCATTAAAACTCAATGATGTCAAGGGAATATACCTGTCCCAACACTGATGCTGTGTTAGTGCAACCTGCGATATTTTAATTCGTTCTACCACTGCGTTTTCGGTCTTTTTTATGTACCTCTTCTTTTATTCACTTATGATGACTTAAGTCTTAACCTCGAATCTTAAACAGACAGGAGATAAAAGCCAGTAGAGAACGTCATTATCAGGAAACGTTCTCATCACAGTGAAAATTTTCATTTAGCTTTATTACTAAGAAAAAACTACAATGTACAATAAATGCACTGTTTAGTTCCCTTGATGGAAGTAACAATCATATAACAAACAACAACTGAGTGATAAGTTCTGAATACTACAAGCAAAGTATGGAATTGTGAATAAATGGAATGTGTACCAAGTACATTAAGTTATACATATAATGTAAAGTGTGCAAACGTAAAAGATTACAATCTAAGCATTCTGTACGAATTTGCCACAATAAATAAGTATTATTTGCAATTTTTTGTTTCACAAAACGATTTTGTTTTAATTTTTCGACATTGAATCCAAGTAAAATTTTAAGAACTGTTGTTGCATCATTAGCAGTGACAGCACATTATTCCACAAACTGTAATGAATTAATTTCAAACAATGCTACCGATAAATAAAATGAATACACAAAAAATATGACAAGTCTAGATGTTAGAGCTGTTACCAAATGTGTTCATGATTCAGAGAAATACTTCTAAGCAGCAAAATGTCACACCAGCATAAACCATAGAAATAATATGAGACAGAACACATCCACTGCACTAAGCACAACATACTAACTTCCATCCAACATTCTGGCATGAATATACCCATGAACTGTGCAACGTTAAAATAATGGATGATAAATAAATATATAATATATATGTACAAAATGGTCCAAAAAATGGCACAAAGTTAATAACACCATAATTCTGCAATCGTACGTCATAAAGTCATGTGGTTTTCAGTAAAATGTTCCAAAAGAAATTCTTTACGTGACTAAAGTCAATATTTGAATACAGCAGTTAAATATTCTTTGTTATTGCCGCTGGCAATTGAACTATGCAAAAAACAGTATTACCTCGACACTGCGGTCCATAAAAACGTGCCACTTTTATTTTTTGAATAGTTCTGTGAAACACTGGCTGATTTTAATAATTTTTGGCATGCGACACTAAAAAAACTTGACGCAAATATCTATAGTTCTGGCTATCTCGCCCTAAGGTTGTCGCTACACTACCTTGTGAAATGCAGAAGTTGTAGTTTGACCATCGACAACAATGAATTCATACTGGGTAGTGCATGTGTCAGCTCAGAAAATTACCGAGACCACAAAAACATTGAAAATCTGTTGCTTCATCTTCATTTTAAAATTGTAAGTCAACAAACGGAAACGATACATCAACAGCGAGTGGGCCGCTTAAGTCATGCAGTTAAGACCTACTGAACGTGCTGTTGGCAAATGATGTCAACATCTACAGCTTGTGTTTGTGCAGCAGAAGGGCATTTTGAGGACATACTGAAAAGAAAATGATGTGATGTGACACGTGTGACTTTTTGAGTGACAATAATTACCAATTGCGTTTGTTGCTATTCAGTTAATAATTTCTGAGCTGACAGATACGCTACCCAGTAGGAATTCATTGTTGTCAATGGCCAAACTGCGACTTTTGCATTTCACATGGTAGTGTAGCGACAACGTTAAGGTGAGGTGGCCAAAACTACAGACCTTTGCATCAAGTTTCTTCTTAATGTCGCCTGCCAAAAATTATTAAAATCGGCCAGTGTTTCACAGAGCTATGGAAAAAACAATAGTGGCATGTTTTTATGGACCAAGGTACATTGAAGGTAATACTGTTTTTCAATAGTTCACTTGCCAGCGGCACAAACAAAGAACACTCAATTGCTGGACTTAAACAGTGACTTTAGTCATGTAAAGAATTTCTTTCAGAACATTTTGCTGAAAACCGCATGACCCTGTGATGTATGGTTGCAAAATTATGGTGCCATAAACTTTGTGCCGTTTTTTTGGACCACCCTGTAATAATGTATATCATTTACACCGAATATAATATTATAACAAATATCTGTACAATGATCTAGAAATATATACATGATGTTACAACAGGAAATGTGACAAAAGGTTAAAGTTAAGCATCTTTTCTTAGCCTTTTTCGTCTCTTCACTGACATTGCTAAAGACCAATCTACAACAGACACAAACATAATGATATTACAAACACAATAATTGCAACTAATTCAGTCAACTGCTGAGAAAATCTTAGGACAGAGATTCTAACACAGTTTTCCAGACCTATGCTGTGGTTATATAAGAATAAAATAACTGCAAAAATGTCATCTTCAACAATCACAACCAGTAATCAGTAACCACACTACTCCTGCCACCATGAATACTTCTGAAGCTACTACAGGTATTAAAACAATACTATTTGTTCTTGCATTTTTTTTTGTTTGAACGGCCATTTTTACACGGAATCACTCTAGTGCAAGCAATTTCGTCTGATTCCATGTAATTCACAACACACAGACAAAAAAATGCAAAAGTAGAAATTACGCCAATAAATATAATCAATTTTTCACTAACTTTTTATTAACTGCAACTGCAAAACGTTGCAAAACTGCAGACACAACAATCAGTCAAGCACCGATATACCAGCAAAAACAAAAACAAATATGAGAAAAAACTTTTCTGAGAAGATAACATTTCAAGATAAAGCCATTTGAAGTGTGTATCTGTAAGAGAACTTTCTCTGAGATCAAATTCAAAGTCAAAATAAAGCAAATGCAAATAAAAATTACCATTTACCAGGAATAAGAATATCTAAATTATCTTGTTATACTTGTTATACATTATAGTTAATCCTTATAAGCAATAAAAATTAAAATATTAAAGATATATGTCATAAAGATTAAGCCAAACGAAATATTTTAAACAATGTACATGCCTCCAGCTTCTTCCAATGCCAGGACTCCATCAGCAACAGTATCGTCAACACTGACATCCAGCTGGACTGGCACGTCATTACACGTGACTGGTTCAGCCATGTCAGCCGGCGACATCTCACTCCCAGCTGTCATAGACTGCTGGTGGTTGACAGTCGTGATAGCAGTGAGCAACGATGAAGTCTTGAGTGATGACGGTTCTGATGCACTCACATCGATCTTGATGTCATCTACATGACAGCACAATGGTGCAGTGCAGTGCACGAAAGAATGCACAGTCTAAAATAACATGTTGACATCATGCTTAGGGACAGTAAAAAATCACGGCAAAAAACGTGGCAAACTTTCGCAAAAAATCATGGCAAAATCACAACAAAGAATCAGCATCAAATCATGAGCCAAAAGACTATTATAAGCCTACAGTGTATAAAACTCGACATAAAAATATAGCATTGCCGACCATCAATACATGCAGTGGAAGGTTTTCATTTGTGAAATTTTGTCACTGCGAAGTATTAAAATACATATTTTTACGATGACGTCACGCTCACACAATGAGCCAGAAAGTAACAAAGCACAGGGACTTTGGTAGTAGAGGCAAGAATAAATATTTTTGCGTTAAAATCACACGATAAACTTCAACTGTGCTGATTAAAAACAAATCATTCTTGTACAGAACGCAAAATCACGGCATTTTGGTAAAAACACGGCATTTTGGCAAAATCACGGCATTTAACAAAAATCACGGTTTCCGCAATTTCCGTGATTTTCTATTATCCCTAATCATGCTGCGAAATATTAGCGATGGCCGAAAAGTATGGTGTTGGTTAGCTTTAGGGTTAGAACGATACCAAAAAAGCTACCCAGTACCCAGTACCCAATATTATTGGGTCCTGCTGATATCAATACCCAATACCAATACCGATATCAGCTTCCTGCCATGTTTCCTGCTAGAGCTAGACACGAGAAGTGAAGTGTGTTGTGCTATCCGTGCTAGCCAAATGGTATTAACTAAGCATTGAGATCTGTTTGGTCTGCTTTACCCGCAACTGCACTCAGCCCGCCATTTAAGGGTG
>Ga0056128_1002150_pt1 | contig 23044 bp, 14 predicted proteins | sample WorMetLIZISLAND2_FD_71113 | JGI IMG/M metagenome (GOLD analysis project Ga0056128, IMG submission 71113) | Marine gutless worms symbiont microbial communities from Max Planck institute for Marine Microbiology, Germany - Olavius geniculatus... ... | reverse complement strand
TATTAAGCACAAAATCGTACTATATTGCACGTGAAATTGTCGCCCCCTGGTGAATGTAAATGTTGCGTAATGACACGTCTCTCGACGTCAATTTTAGTACAAACTTAGCTATGGCGGCCTATTGTAAATGATGAAAGCATGCTGAATAAGCGATAAAATAACACAGTAATAATTTACAGTACTAAGTGAAAAAAGAAAAAAGTATACAGTTGCAATTTTCGTAGATATGGATTTTCACGGCAGATAGCGAAAATGCTTACTTATTTTCCGTGAATTTTCACGGCAAATATAATCTTCGAAAAACAATAAACCAGTTGCACAAATGCTAATAATGCTACACTACATGCAAGGATTTACAGTAACCATAATCACTGAGTGATATACAAATGACAAGCGAGTAAACACACCACATCAGTTACAAAGCACAACAGATACTCCTCTCAGTGGTGAGTAATTTCATCAACTTATCAAAAGTAATGCATGTAACTGCATCAGTATTTTTTTACTAATAGCCTTGTCAGTGATTTTCATTTCCATTGACGTTTCTAAAAATATTTCCCCTGACTTTTTCCAGTTTTCCCTGACCTGTAAAAACCCTGAGTCAAACTAATTTGTCAGTGGCACACCTGCAAAACTGTTTGACACGTCGAGGACGCCTTGCCGGTTTGAGCCGAGCAGCACACCAACTACTCGCTTCATGCTTCCGATTTTCTTCATACGATTAAAGTGATCGACTACGCTCAACAACACCAGTGGATGTACCACCACTTTGGACACTTTCGACGGATCTGGCGGCGGCATGGTAAACTACTAACAATCGTTTTAATATAAGAAAATTTTACTACGCGAAAATGACAAACAAAAACACCGGAAACAGAAATCCGGTCTGACTAAAAAGCAAAAACCTCGAAACTAAAGCTGGGTCGATGTCAATATTTTAGGTCGGTATGGGTACCGGTATTCGGTAATTTTTCAGTATTTTAAAAATTTGTATAGAAAAACAAAACTTTATTATTTTTTAATATTTCTTATAAACTTTGACGTTGATACGTTACGAATCATGCGTCACTTCGTGGAAGTTCGTGCACGAAGTATTTACATTGAAACGATTACGATTTTTTTGGCTCATCCCTACTGTACAGGAAACAGTCTGTTGTTTACGTTATAACTGGTGATTGTTTATTATTATATTATTATGTTTTTCGTGTTATTTTCTGTTCTTAATCTTATCACATACGCCATATTTGTACTATCACCAGCCGTTTTAATAAGCAGCAATACGAGTCACTCCCGTACGCTGTGTAGTCCGTCGCTCTCAGGCTTTTCGGGGGCCGGTTACGATCGGTATGCCTGAAAACCGCAGGACACCGCAGGACTCCATAGAAAGACCCCAGGACACATAAATAATAACCGCAAAACGATTTTTAGACGTGAAAACAAGACTTAATTTTTTACTAGTTTAGTAAAGTTAAATAAACGCCGCTAAACAGTGCAAAAATAACAAAATCAGCACGCCACCAGATACCTAGTTAAACAGGGACAAAATGCCAAACGACGACGCTGAGACGCAGGCCATATACCTGGACGCCAAAGGTGCGTACGCCGTACATCAGACGTGCGCCAAGACGCTTAAATTTACAATGTACGTCACTCGTGTTGTCAGTGTTTGCACATTTATTCACGCTACTCCCGTTCTCAAATTCTGTACTGGCTAAGCTTACAATCAATACATTTACCGGTATGTGTCCTGCGGTTTTCTTGCACATCCTGAAATATTAGTATTGCCACATAACCGCTATAATGTGGCTATATAATGCTCTAAAATTAAAGAAAATCTATAGTTTTACTGTTTTAGCACTTTTTGGTGGTTATTCAAAGTGTCCTGTGGTTTTCAGGCATATCGCGCTCTGGCTTGTTCGCCTGAGTAATTCCCCCTTGTATGTCAGACGATTTGTCCCCATTGACTGTTTTAATATCTCTTGAATCACAAGCTGGACGTCTGTCATTTGGCTCCAGTCCTACACTGAGAGGCTCAGTTTGTTCGTGTTTAAGTGGTTCGCATGCGCCTGCGACGCCAGATGAAGAAAGAATACGATGCCATCCAGGGGCACCTGCGTGAGCTGTGGGTCTCTTACGAGAAGAAGGGAATCACCATGAGCTGACTGCTGCACTCATGCACTTACATAAATGGGTCCATCATTCGCTGAATAACACCATCGCGGACTGTAGCTTAGGCTATCAATACATTGAGTTACCTGCTAAAAACGTGAATGCGAATGAAATTTTAAATAGTACGGTATTTCTGCCTGAATAATTTACTGTTTTGTCTTAAATGTTTGAAGTACTTTTTTCGTTTTTTGTGGCCAAATTGTCGTCCAAAAGTGCAAAGTTTGAGACTAAAAAACTTCTGTTTTTGGAAGGACCAAAGTTGAAATCTGGTCAAAAATTTGCAATGTTTATTGGAAAATTGCAGCTACATTTTACCCCAGCACGCCACTGCTATGGAGCCTAAAATGACTGACTTGTGACGCATATTTGAAGAGTGAATTTTCACATTATAAGTTACTGGAGATACACCAAGACTACTTGCATATGAAATTAAGCTAATGCTGTCGTGCATCTTGTGAGCTTTAAATAGCTCAGATTTCTTGCTTGTAGATTGAGCTTATTGATTGAAACTGGAAGTTTCTGTTTTCTGAAGTGATGGCCGAGGAAGAGATCGGAGTGTATGAATCTGGTGTTGGAGAGTCTAACAATGTCACAATGACGAGTACTGCTGATGATAGACATGACAGTCCAGTCGATCAGGAAACAAATGGCTCAGATACTTTGCAGCAGCAGCCAGAGAACATGGAACAGCAACATAGGCCAGTCTCTAAACACATTTTTGGAAATTTTATTTATTTTCTAAATAAAAAAGACTTTACATAAATATGATGTATGTTTGTCTTTTTTATACTTTTTACTTTGCATAAAAGTCTCCATATTCTTTTTCATGAACATGTTACATTTTTGGTTTTGTGTCCTTCAAAGATATGCAATTTGCATTTTCGTTCAGTGCTTATAAGTTTTGTAGAACAAAACAGTCTCTGTGTCCAAACACCAAAACTGGCTTGGAACTCTGTGTTAGTTTTTATACGAGTCTTACCAACCTTTAAAACGTTCAAGTCCTTGTTAAAAACTCATCTGCCATCTATTGTAATTCATTTTCATTGCAGACATTATATTACAGCTTAGTTATCATATTTTTGTTTTTGTTTGATCTGTTGTCAATGTAGTCACTGATTAGCTACATTTGTTTATTTTGTTATTGGTTTCATTGCTGAACATACATTTTTTATATGTTTAATGTCTTGATTTGGTAATATTATGTTCAGTTAGCGTGATTTTGAGAGGCTCTAATTGGTATATGAGCTGATCGTAAAACTGTTTGTTGTCAACTATTTGTGTTAATTCGTAGGCTACCTGTTTAGGGGTGAGTCCTTGTACAAGCTTTTTTTTAGCCTTTGACTTGTCCTTGTCACATTTAGTTTAGTTGTGTTATTGCTATCCAGTTTATGCATTCACCATTGGGTGGCTCGGTGTTGTAATGGTACGGACACTGGACTTGCGATCATTGGTTTGACTCCTGGTCGGGTTACTATGAAGTGGTTGTCACTTAGATGGGTGTTTACACACATGTATAACATCTCATTATGTAACCAACACTTAGGGCAGCGCAGTCTTCCAACCCTCCAAGGTAAGTATTAGGTAAATTGAGTACCAGCCTGCCTAGCTGGGGTTATGGTGTGATCCCGTATGGCAGGTGATGCTCTGTCACTCAGAAATGGGTTTCCCAATAAGAGCTATATTGTTTAACCAATTTAACCATTAACAATAATGATGGTTGTGATGATAGGCAGCAAAATCAGAATACTCCTCCCACAGCAGTGTTTGTACACGGTCCACCGGTATTGACTGTGCGGGATCGCGTCTTCCACGCACTGTTCTACCGGCTTGCACTCATCTATGCACGAGCTGTGCCACACCAGCTACGAAGAGTCATCGAGTTTGCATTGCTCTTTGAGGTACTGAGTGAGATGGTAGTAATAGGAGTTTTTACATTTGTTTTTGATGTTTGTAAACTAAAAGCAGACAGTATTGTTGTAGATAATAATTTTTAATGCAGTGACGATATACCGGTGATGTAATGTGCCATTTAACAATGGAGACAAAGCTCTGATTATGAACTTGTACCCGTTCAAAAAAATACAGTTTTCAAAGAATACCGGCAGAATTTTTGAACATAAACTGCAACAGGGAAAGAGTGGGAATGTTATTAACAAAGATTTGGAAAACCTGCAGCACCAACCAAAGGCGTGAGACTAGTAGACTGAAGCATACACATGCTGAAGAGAACGTGACCACTGTGGATGAAATGATAGGCTTGCTAAACCACAACGGGCAGAAACAAACATATCGTTTAATATGCCAGATATCCAAAGAAACGGATCTAACAAAGTGTAGTGTCATACATATCATTCACTGCATTTTTGAATGGAAGCATATTTTGTTTACCAACATGCTTGCTGTCTATTACTGTCAGTTTTTCTTGCGTTTATATTTTGCAAGGTAGTGTAGCAACACAGTTGACGTGTGGTGAGATATTCAATAATTACTATTGCTAATTGTTCGCAGAATGCATCAGTAAAAAAATTTTGAAAATCGTTTAATATTTAGCGAATATATGCACAATCACAAAGTGGGACGTGTTTTTGGGACACAGTGCAGTATCGTTGTCTTCCCTTTTGTCATCTATGGTTATTCGTGGTACTGCGCATTAGTAGGTAAACCTCTGCACAATACGAATCCCCTTTCACCATGGGAAATCATATGAATACTGCCGTTGAACTCCGTAATATTGCATCGATGATGACCCATTATCAACAAGATGTAGGGAACCTGGTAGGGAAGCCGTGGAGACTTCCATACATAACCCAATGACCTCAAATTCATGAACTGTTGCACACGCATCACCCACAGGTAGTACTTAGCCTTTAGCAAGGCTCGATGATCTTCATCGGTTCATTTATTGGTGTATATGATGTATGTTACAGGCACTTGTGTCGCTGGCTCTGTTGACCTACGTGCACTATGCGCTTACTTGTCACCCGGTCAACTGTCTGTCAACAAAGAATCTAGTGATGACCGGCAGTCGAGAACATGACATCGTTCGTGACATCATTCGTGATGGCATTATACGTGTGGAGGTGATTCGCGGTGCAGCTGCCGGCTCCAACTACTCGCTGTTGGACTCGTATCGTAAAGAGTTTAGTGCCGAGTTGCTATATGAAGACCATGAAGCAGTGCCTACACCAGGCAGCAAAGGCGACACAAGGAGCAGCAAATCGTCAGATGACCTCGTGGTTGTTTCAGATTCTGCTGATCAATCTAGTGATGACAACGCAGCGATTGGGGTTGAACGTTCTGCTGACAACAACTACCAACAAAGTGACAACAGTTCGACTGCTGGTATGGACATCATTCATTTTTGGCTCAGGACTAGTAGCAATAGTAGTAAAAGAGTAAAGCGAGCCATACCCCACAAGGGACATAGATGGAGTGCTCATCTCGATTTCTGTGGTTGTTGAGCCTGTAGGTGGATGGACCACTGAGTCTGTGATGCACGGCCAGATACCCTGTTACCTTCTCAGCTGCACAAAGTGTCACCGCTCCTTGTCTGGTACCAAATTATACTGCTTGGTGAACAGAGGCTTGGCCCGTGAATCTTGAAAAACTTGCCCACGGTTGTTATTTGGCAGTATACTGATCAGGAGTTGAACCAGCGACCTTGTGATCACTAGTTTGACATTCTAGCCACTACACCACCAAGCAGTAGTAGTAGTAATTGTAGTAGTTGTTGTAGGACTGCATTACAACAACTATGACAACACCACTGCTGGTATTGGCAGGGGCAGCTTGATAATCCGAAGATTTGATAGTCTGGAAGTTTTAGGGTTCTTGCTTATATACTTTTACAGATGTTGACTCAGTCTTCACATTTTCTCTGAAGTAGGGTAGGGTTTGGGTTTGGGTTTGGGTGACTGGTGAGTGTTAGAGTTAGTTTGAGTGCGTGTTGCAGTATACACAACTTTGGACTATCAAACCTTTGGATTATAGATACACAGGCACTTGACATGATGGCATCATTTTTTGTCTCACTCTTGGCTTAGCAGCAGCAGCAGTAGCAGTTGTAGTATAGTCGTAGTTGTAGTTGGAGCAGTACCAGTAGTAGTAGTTGTTGTAGTTGTTTGAGTTGTTGTTGTAGCTCAACGACATAACAGCAGCACGACTGCTGGTACAATCATTGATGGACACAAGTTGCCATGGCGTCACGTTGTCTCATTCTTGTTTTCTTCTTTGCGCCAGTTTATGCTGCTGCTGCTGCAGCTGTTTGACACAATTCTACTGCTTGATATTGATGTCCGCGATGATGCACCATGTGAGTATTGTAGTAGTAGTAGTAGTAGTAAGCTTGATCTGAGTATGGATCATCATCATGATGCACCATACGAGTACTGATCACATATTTGCTTATTGAGGATTAGTCGGGAAAATATGATTTTTTTCGATTGGCACCAAAATTAATGACTTTGAACAACCATACTGCACATTTAGAACACATTTTTTGGACTTTTGCAGTTTCCATTTTATAGCATGCATTTTTTACCAACTTAAAATATTTTCCGCAACCTATCTTTTATGCCGTGTTAGTCTCTCACCTCACCTCTTGAACCTTAGATTCGGAGTGGTCTCCCATCAGCATTGTGCTCTATGAAATTTGCGTATTTACTCAGCGGTTATGTACGTACTGTAACGTTGTGTGTCTGTGTGTGTTTCAGTGGCATCCGATGTGTGTATTTTTGAGTTTGCACTTGAGTTTGGATTCTTGCGAATGTCTCCAAAAACCCGACGTCGCCTTAATATCACTACTCATCTCATTCTCCTCGGTACTACTACTACTACAACTGCAACTACAACAATAACTACTACTGCCAGTACCTCTACTACTGCTATATTCTCTGAATGTCAACTTGTCTTGCTTGCCATTAGCTTTGTTGAGCTGCTGTTTTGGTCTTTCTTGCTCAGTCAGTAAATATGTAAGTAAGTAAAATTGTTATAGTTTCATAACTTAGTAACGGAAGAATATTGCTAGATTGTATGCAAATAGCATGCCTATATTGGGGTTAGCCACTATCAATTCTAGGCAGGCAGAAATTCTGTTAACAGAACACTGCTGTGGGATGTACTCAGCAAGTTCGGGACAAGGACTCTCTGCATCTGTCTCTCTGTCTACCTGTATTTCTTTGTGTTCGGTCATGTCTGTCTGTTTGTCTGTCTGTGTCTTAATGTCTATCTGTCTGTCTCTGTTGAACCATCTGACAGCGTGAGTTTTGGTGGAGTGTCTGCGTGTACTTATGTCTTTCTTTATGTGTCTGTCTGTGTAGACCCGTCTGACAGCCAGTGTTTCGGTGGAGTTTTTAGTCAGTTTCTGCTGGCGGAGTTGCTGGGTTATGATGATGTTATACTCTACAGTCTTAAGCAACTAGCAGACGATAGGCCTGATAAAGGTCTGTCTGTCTGTTTCTGCTTGTCTCCCTGCATGTGTCTGTCTGTATCTGGCAATCTGTTGGTCTATGTCTGTCCTATTGTCAGTTCATCTTTCTCTGTCTTTGTCTGTCTGCCTGTTTTTGTTTTTTGATATTTCTTGATCTGAATGTCTGTTTATCTATCAAACTCTTTCTGTCTGTCTGTCTGTTTGTTCGTCATTGTCTCTAACTGCCTCTCGGTCTGTCCACTATAGTCTGTCTGTTTGATTGTCTGTCTGTCTGTCTGTTTCATTGTGACTGCATTTCTATCATATCTTTTTTGACATTGCATACCAGAGGCACCTGTCAGCAAAGTTACTCCAAGCTGGGCCTGGTTAGTACTTGGATGGATGATTGTTTCTGGGCAGGTGAATTAAACCACCTAGGTCAACTCAGCCTGGCCATCCTTTGGTGGGTAGGCACAATAAGTAGCAGCAATAGCTGTGGGGTGAGGGTGGGCATAGTCACACCATGTGATGCACTGGCCTCTGCATTCATGGTCTCACTCTCACAGTGTAAACTGGTGTCTGGTTGAGGGCTAAGAAAGCAGAGATGAGCACCACATGATGGGTTTTGAGGCTGGGAAAGGGCTTTACTACTGGTACTGCTATCACTACTACCGAAATCCCCGTGGAGGCTGTTCATCGTCTCCCGGGTCATGGTATGGGTGGTGTGGCTGCACTGCTGACATGGCTGGTCTGCTAATACGTTGGGCTGCCTGCCAGGTGGTTTCCTGTGGGGACTGGGAAATGAAATTTTTTTGTGAGTCCCACAGTATAGAGATGTAGTCATGTCAGCGGGGGTAGTTGTTTGTTATTTCCGCCATGACTTTCAGTAGCCAGTACTTGCTAGGAACTTTCTGGTGATGGTTGCCGGGGTGGCACAGGCTGTCCTGCCCTGCATTGTAACAATAGAATGCAACTACCACCACTACTGTTATTGTTGCTTCTATTAGTACTGCTACTAGAGCTGTTTTGTCATGGTAGGTTACTGTCGGAGCGTTGCAAGCGGTGATCACTTCAAGTTTGTAGACATGTCCATCTCACGGCTGTGCTACATTCCCGCTTTGTTCCTCATGATACTCTTTGTAAGCTAATTTCTATGTATGTTTGTCTGTCTGTGTGTGCACGTCTGCTTGTGTACGTCTGTTTGTGTCATTATATCTGTATTTAATGCTTTATATTGCAGTAGTAACAGTAGTATATGTAGTTGTTGTTACTGCCCCCAAAGCGATAGCAGTATTGTTTCAGCATTATTGTAAGTTTTCTCTCAGTTAGCACATTAACTCATGAACCACTGCAGTTAGCTCGATGAGATTTTGCATGAACATCTAACTTGACAATTTTTAGAAGCACGTTGAGTATCAGGGTCATGGTTAAAAGGTCAAGGTCATACAGGGTTGGCAAGTTTTACCCACAGGCAGTTTAAACCTTGGTTTTAAATGGGTTGGGCAAAACCCCAAAATCCAGCTAAGGTGGATAAAACTGAGCAAAACTTACTTTTTGACTACAAAAAAGCATATTAATTCTTTCCATTAATGTTATAAACTTATAAGAATTGTTTACTGACAAGAATTTGACATAATGTGTCCATGAACAGATCTTTTGAACATCATGACAGATAAAAATGCACACAATTAATTAGCTACAATGAACATTGTGCAATGTTACTCGCCGTAAAACTTAGCTACGAAAAATGCAAATACTCCACTAAGCAGAGATGACAGTCATATTGCAACATGCCAGTAGTGAAAATGAGAAAATATAACTAAATATAACTGAAACCTTTTGACTAGTATATTCACTTATTGACATCAAAAATTGAAAAATTGGAAAACAGTCAGTGATAGGGGCTACAGGTTAATTACAACTGGTATATAGGCAAGCAAAGTAGTCAGTGTTGTGTTAGCACAAAAAGAGTTTAAATTAATACTGATAATCAGCAATGAAACATGAAAAGCCTTAAAGTGTGGTCTGTTTGCTAACACTTAACAAACTAGCGGAAAACTCAATATCAAACATCAAGTAACTTATTAACATTTGAACTGTGATAGTATTCTAAGGAAAATTAGAGATATGCTTTTCTAACATACTGTTTGTTTATGTGTTTGTTTATCTACGTATGAATACTTCACACTGCAGAGAAGAATTACGTACAATGCACTACATTGTGTATAATAATAGAAACCTGAAGTAAGTTTTGCTCACTTTTGCCTGATTTAAATTGAGTTTTACCCACTGGCCTACACAAAACTGGTTTTACCCAGGTAAAATGCCAACCCTGAGGTCACACGCCAGGCTATGAGGAGCCATGTAACGAGGCCCGTTGAGAGGGTAGGGGTAGGGAGGGTAAGCTACCTTGGGCCTCGCAAACTTTGGGGCCCCGCCGTCGGCCAGAAATATAAAGTATGCTAGAATGTACTATTTTGAAAAGATAAATTCAAAAAAATTTTCCTCAGAGGGGCCCCATGAAAATGGGGCCCTGCGAGAATGTTTTCCCGGGCCCCGCTGTGGTTCTCGACGGGCCTGCATGTAACAAATGCATTCGCTTGATGGCACCAACATTCTTTGTGTTCCTGTAAAGCACAGGAGTCACAGAATGCTACACGGATATGGCTTGTGGGCAGGGGTGGAAAATGTCAGGTTTTTAAAAAAATTTGTAGGGTTGTAGGTTTTTCAGGTTTGTCTAATTTAGTGTCCAATAAACATCGTATACAAAATTACAACCCAGGAAGAACATGTTATACACCGTCTTACGAGTGAACGACATAATGACGCAACTGACTTAATGACTCAGATCACGATTAAAATGCGACACAAAAAAAGAAGAACTGTAATAAATTTTACAACAAGCCAAAAATAAAAAAATGACTTGAGGCTTTTAAGGCTTTCTAAAAATCTGCTTGACAATCTTGTTGTCTTTGTTTGTGCATTGTGCATAGACAATGTCTATCTCCATGCTTCTGCGATACTCCCACCACCAGATCTTCATTTTCATCGGTAAATTCTCTACATCAGTAATTCTATGCTAGTTGCTTTCAGCCGCTGCTTTGAAATTGAAGCATGCATAAAATGTTGTGGTAGCAGAAGGGCAGGGGTGGCAATTTTGCCAGATTTCTGATGTTTTTCAACAAAATGTGATACTCTTTTTCTCCAGCGAACGCAAACATTTTAGTCTTTCTACAATACTGGGCAAACTGCATTAACTCAGTCTAGCCTTGAGCAGGTGCAATGAGTACCAGTGAAAGCTGGGATTTAAACAGGCAGCATATATGACATGATGCAATAGCTTGTTGTGATCTCGCAGTGTTGGCTGGTGTCTGGTTGACGGCTAAGGAAACGGAGATCAGCCCTTAGACTCCTGTGGTTCGGGAAGGACAAGTGACATACATTGTGCAATGTGCATTCTAAAAGTTTTTTGAGTTGAATGTTTCAGAACAGATTTGCTATGGGTGTGTTTAGTTTGACTGCTGTAATGTAAATTGCCGCTGATTTGTTTGTACACCATGGTTCATAAAAACGTGCCACTTTTATTTTTTTAACAGCTCCATGCAGCATTGGCCAATTTTAATAATTTTTGGTGTGCAACATCAGGGAGCAACTCGACGCAAATGGCTATTCTTTTGACCACCCCACTTTAATACTGTCTCTACACTACCTTTTGAAATGCAGGTTGTTGAGCCTGCTGTTTGCGAGTGGTGTCAATGTTTGCTGCCTGCATTCACGCCGGAGGAAGACATTTTGAGCAGATGCTGTAATAAAGAGGATATGATGTGACAGGTGCGACTTTTTGAGATGCAATAGTTGCCAACTGTGTTTGTCGCTTTGCAGTTAATCATTTCTGAGCTGACACATGTGCTATCCAGTATAAATTCATTGTTTTAAATGGCCAAACTACAACTTCTGCATTTCACAAGGTAATGTAATGACAGTACTGAAGTGTGGTGGCCATTACTACAGTTATTTGCGTCAAGTTTTTTCCTGATGTCGCATGCCAAAAAAATTATTAAAATCAGCCAACGTTTCACAAAGCTATTCAAAAATTAAAAGTGGCACGTTTTTGATGGACCACGGTGTATGATGGCATATGATAAATATCGCATGCCTATATGATAAGTGTGTGTGTGTTGACTGACCAACCGACCATTGGCCAACCTACCAACTGACCACCCACCAAGTTGTAGTGTCATAAGTTTAAAAAATTGGTGGCTGGGACCAGGAAGTTGCGATTTTCTAAGAGGCAGCTGCAAATTTCCAAAACCCCACAGGGGCTCAGAATTTCAGCTTCTACTCGAAATTGTAATCGAAACTGCCAAAAGTAGGTTATTATCAGCTCCAAATTTGGCTTTTTGGAATACAATTTTCATATAAAAAATAGGAGGGTGGAGGCGAACTGACCGTCACACAGCGACTTGGTGATTGATGGAAAATGATTTTGTTTGGCAGTGGACTTCTTGCAAGTGTTCGATCGGACAATTTTCATCCTGTTTCCGCTGGCACCACTGATGACTGCACTACTTGCTCTCATTGGTAAGTATTATTATTAGTTGTGTCTTAGGTGCGCTCCCATTGGTCAGTAGTAGAGATGGGAATTGAACCGAACGAACCAAACTTGTACCTGCATTTTGGATAGAACCGAACCAAACGAGAACTCCAAAGCAAACATTGCACGTAGAACTTGAACCGAAGTTTGAACTTTCAAATGTTGCAATACAGCGATTTCGAGTTTCCACAGTACACACAGGTCAGAAAATATTGCACAGCTGTACGACACGAGTCTACTTCACTCCAAACGTGCAGAGCACGAGAGTCGATAGGACCTAGCGGCAGATTCTGCATTCCAGTTGGGTCTGTTGATGCCTTCAGACGCAGTTTTTTCCTGCGACCTGCCTTCTGTTGTCATCATGTCTCTTTCCATCGAGGTGTTAGCGTCTCGATTGGCAGGCGTCACACTGACGTGGAGGACAGATTAGATCCATCCTGTTTTTATCAGCACTTTTGCACGTTTTTATCTGTTCCGTTATTGGAGTTCAGCAGTTGTTTCCATCACTTCATGCACATCTGCCATGTACAATATTACTCGCAAGAGGAACTGTACGTTATGGAAAGAAGAAGAAGACATTCTCTGGTCTGTGGGGCTGTCCTTTATGTGGGGCCCCTATTCTGCCGAACATGCTGAACATGCTTAAATCTACCTCCGCTTTACTACTACTACACTGTGTGCAGGGGTGGAGGCTCTGATATCAGAGCTATTCAGTGATGCAGCAACAGGCTTCTATGTGATACTAATCGTCTGGTTGGCTGACCAGTATGACGTCATCTGTTGCCACATGCCGCTTGCCCGACGACACTGGCTCCGGTCAGTAATAGTTGTAAAGCTAAGACAAAATTCCAGGATTGTCAAACCATTTCCTAGGATCTTCTCAAAGCCAGCTAACATTGAAATATAAAGACAAACAGCAGTTACTTACCATGCATACAGAGTAATTCAATGCACAAAGTTCTCCATGAGGCATATGAAATGCCGTATATTTTGAATTATAACGTGTTGTATTTCAGTGAATAACTACATGCTACACATTGTTTATTTTGAACCCCCAGTAAATTCAGCTGTCTAGGATTTTCATTATCCGGGATTTTTCAGGACCTTTAAGGCTTTAGTTTCCAGGACTTTCCAGGATAAAACAATAACTTGCATGTTATTTTTTCTTAAGCACCCTGGGCAGTTTTGACAGAACTAAGACAAAATTGCATGTAAATTCTAGTTTCAGTTGTTGTACATGAGCACAGCCTATGGACAAAGCATGGACTTTGTTACTGATGTATATGTTATGCAGGTTTTTCTATGTCTATCACTTCCTGTTCTATGCCTATCACTACCGTTTCAACGGACATTACAGCAGCCTTGCATTGGCCACGTCCTGGCTTTTTATACAGGTGAGCGTTATTATTATTATGTGCTACGGTAGGCACTGCTATAGCGCGTCTTAGCCATCAGAGTTCTGTCTGTTTTTTCTGTCCATCACACGAGTAGATCAGTCAATAACGGTGGAAGCTACGATCACTAAATCTTCACTAGTTTCAGGATCCGTAAAGCTTTTCCATAAATTCCACAGGGTTCACCCAGAGCGAGGGTGCTAAATGAGAAGGGGTACGGAAAATTTGTGATTGTTATCAAACAAGTTTCTGGATCTTGGAAATGGTGCAAGATAGGGCCTAGGTTACTATCAATCACTAATAGGAAGTTGTACACTGGCTTTTGATTGGCACCAAAAGCAATGACCTTGAACCCCAAAATAGGGTTTCTTATGGATTTTTGGTGATTTTGGGCTGGGACACACATTTCAAGAGCAAATTGCACCAAAATCAATACAGATAGACTGGAACAACCTCTGTATGAAATGTTCAGTATTAAACGTAGTTTTCACTTGTTTAAATTGTGACGCCCTCTGTTCAAGTAATTTTCCGTACAGGGGCATCAAACTTAGGTACCCCTTCCAAATGCATGCTTTCGGCCACTCTAACGGCAGAAGCCATGCAAGACTGGTTGTGCCATCTAGCATGTGTGAATCATCATCATCATCATTTCTGGCAAGCACCACTAAGAGTGCATAGCGCCGAACGTAGACATTAGTCTCCAGAGTGGGCGGTTCTGAGCCAAGTCAACTGCATCGTCCATATTAAGGTTGCTGGATTTCAGATCCTGCTGAATGGTTTTCATCCATGTAATACGAGGACATCCCAGTGGTCTCGTCCAGTTTCCTGCGGGGGAAGCTGTTAAGATCTGTTTTGCATCTGTTTCATCAGGCATTCATGCAGTGTGTCCGAACAAGGACAGGCGCCTTGACTGGACTATGGCTGAGAGATGGGGTTGCTTGGTTAACCTTCTGACTTCGTCGTTGCGCACATGCTGGTGCCAGTTGATTCCTAGCAGCATTCTCAGACACCACTGATCAGGTGCATCGATCTTGAATGTGTGAATGGAGAATTAAAATCATTGTGTCCAATGTGAATTGCTGGGATCAGTTTGCAAGTGAGTTTTCATACATGCATTGCTGTCGCGCATCCCTTTTGCTTTAGCTGGGCTTTCTTGTTATTATTATTACATGGTTTAAATATGTGTTATATTGTTGTAGTTGTAGTTGTAGTAGTAGTATTAGTAGTAGTAATAGTAGTGGACATTGGACATTACAGCGGCCTTGCATTGGCCACGTCCTGGTTGTTTATGCAGGTAGTAGTGGTAGTTGTAGTAGTAGTACTACTATGGTCGTTGTTGCACATCACTCAGTGGTATATTTCTTTCATCACTACTAGCTACCAGCTACTATTACTACTGCTACTACTACTACCACCACCACCACTAGAACTACTACTACTATTACTAATGCCATTTGTTGTTGCTGCGCAGCACTCGATGGTGTATTTCTTTCACCACTATGAGCTGCCAGCCGTGGAACAGCAGGCCACAGTACACAACCTGATAGCACTGGCGCAGCGACAGCCTCCGACAACTACTACGGATACTACTACAACTGATACGACTACTACGCCAGGGCAACAACAGCAACAACGACGACAACGTCTGCTGACAGTGTTGACCCAGACTGCTAGTGGCATTGTGGCTCGTACCACTGCAGACATTGGTGATTTCAGACACCGTGTAACTACTGCAGCTACTGTGCCTAGTGCCAGTACTACTAGTATGACTACTGCTATGCCTACTACCACTACAACAACTACTACTACACTGCAAAATCAACATCTGTCTAGTGTGATGACACAAACTGCAGACATTGGTGATTTTGGATGCTGTGTAACTACTACTGCTTTGCCCGTAACTACTACTACTATGCCTACTGCTACCACATCTACTACTATGCTTACTTCTAATGCTACTACTACTACCACTGCTGCTACTCCAACTACTATTATGCCGACTACGCTGGGAAACCAACATCTGCTTAGTACGATGACACAAACTGAGGACATCATGAGTGAATTCATAACTACTGCCACTACTGTTACTGCTACACTTTCTGCAAACACTGACTCATCTCAACAACAACAACAACAGTGGTCAACTATGACGGATGATGCTATGCCATCTTAGTGCATGTTTTGCACACGTCAAACTGAGGATGTTTAAAGAAGAATAATAATTGGTATCACTCAAGGAGATGCGGCCAGCGGCCTCGTGGGTTGAAAACGTTGGGAGGAGAAGAAAGTTGCAGTTTTTTTGATAGACACTGCGAATTTCCAACAGGAGATACGGGTGCCTGATGTTTCAATTTTGTGCCTAAATTACTCCAAAATGGAGGATTTCAAGCCCCAAATTTTGTATTTTTGTAAGGGAGTTTTCGCACAGGACAATCTTCTGACATGCTAGAATTTACAGGGGTGGTCATTTGCCTTGCTGTAATAATGCAGCTGGAAGTGTAAGATTTGCAGTGGTGTAGTGGTTAAACTTTTGCTTTGGGGAATGCCTCCTCTTCCTTTCCTTCCCCTTCCCTTAGAAGTACCCTTTAGTGCAGCTAGGGAGTCTGGGGAAGTGCTGTTTAAGGTCCCCCAGAGGGTCTGGGTCAAACCCTGGCTGCAAACATATTTTAGAGCATTCTGCACCCTGGAAATTGCATCTGGGAACAGCAAGGTTTGTACTTTCATGTGAAATTTTTTTACACGTTCAAAGGGAAGGGCTAGACCTTTTATTTATTTGCAGGCCTATTTGGAGAAACATACTGTCATTGTTCCCCCTTATTATTTGGGGGAATGGCATCCCCCTCACGTACACCACTGGACAGTTGTTGGGGTACTTATTGCTCGATCATTGCAATTTAGCTAAATAATAAACATTTTAATCATGTACGTGTGACAGATTTAGAGCGTCATTGTAGCAGCGGCTTAGCCAGGATAAGGATGTAGTGGGGAGCATCTGAGGATGATGTGTCTCCTCCACAGAATTTTTTTGGATTTTTTTTGTGTGAAAATGAAGTGTTTTGGTGCACCTTTGGCACTATTTTTGAGTAACTCCGCTGTTGATGAGGGACATGTGCCATCAGCCCCCTATGGCTGGGCCGGTGAAATGTAGCTGAAAGAATGCTAATTTGAAATAGTTGAACTAATTCTGGCTGCTGATCAAAATAAATATTCTTCGCTAGTGGTGATGTAAAATGTGTTGCAAAAAGATTAAACAGCCAGTTTTTGTTCAGATATTTGATTGGTATTCTTTTGGCTAAACCTGCTGAAAATTTCGCTTAGGATTGATCATAGTCAACCGAGTTATGGTAGAAAGGAAAACAGCGCCTTTTCTTTGAACACCGTTAAACTTGACATCTGAAATTTTGTCAAATTGCATTACAATTGCGTTTGCTGATATTTTTGTGAACAGACTGTTTAGTTATTTACTGTGGTGCTTAGCAGTTATTGTGCATCGTGATCATTATAACTCGTATTGCAAGTTGTGTTGACATCGTATTTTTGCAAAATATGAAAACACAAACCATATATCAACAACGGTGCAGGACTGTGCTGTTGTTGGGGTAACCACAGTTTGGCAGCATAAAAATCTAGGGCATTTCAAAGTCTTCCAAGTACCTTTGCCCGACTTATTCTCACAATATTTTACCACGTCATGTTAATCATGAAATGCAGTGACTTACAAGATCCTCTTCCAGTGAATTCCAAAACTTTCAGGACACAATTTGGTTTTCAAGGAATTTCCTGGTCCTGAAAAAAACTGAAAAAAATCAAGGGCCTGTGGCCACTTTGTATTGCCAGGATTGGTTTAGTATAGTGCACTAAAACTTTCCTGCCCATGCAAGAAATAGTAACTTACTTAGTACATAGAATGTCCAACTGTGCCTGGCTAACATTGCAGATGAGACCATTTTAGCTTGAAAAAATGCACAAAATGTGCAATTTCAGTGCCGATTCCTTGGCATAGCTCACACACCCCCATATTGAGGAGGAGCTTACAGCATGCCTCCTCACGCTGCACCCCCTCGGTGCTCCAGAATGTTTTGGGTTACGTTATCTAGGAGAACTTCCAAAAACCGGAAAATGTTTAAGAAATTATTCTCTCTGTTATTCATTGTTGCAAACTTGGCATCGCACAAGCTTACAATAATAAATGTACTCTGGTAGGATTTAACAATGCGAAGAAAGGTACTGACAACAAAAGTAAACAGTCAGACATGGCATGCCATCTCGATTATACACAGGAAATATCATATTGATTCCACATATGGAATCCACGTGGCACTCGTAATTGGAATCCCTCAATCTTATGTGTGTAATATCAATATGGATGCTGTACGGTTTTGCTATCTGAGAAATTGTTAACATTTCTGGAAGTTTGCATAAAAATTCAGAATTGTCATCTTGGCGGCAAATATATACTACCCGTCCATGGATATTTTTTCAGTGATCCAGACAGCAGTATTTGAAGCCTTTTAGCCTTTAAATCTTGACATTTGGTGGCAGAAATTTACATGATTTTCCTGAGAAAACCGACCAAAACTACTATGAGAAACATGCAGCGTGCACAATACATTAATGATACACCCTGTTGCTGGGTGCAATTTGGCTGATGGGGAGGGGGTATGGTTGCACAGGTGAGGTGTTAGGTGGACGTAGAAATATCACTGCCGTGCCACATGGGAATTAAATATTCTTTGAGTGCATGCAGAGCACGGCTGCGGTGTGAGATATTGTTCTTCAGTTCCTTGCTCATCTCGGCATAAGTCAGCTCGTATCCACTTGGCTGGAAGCAAGGGTCCCAGCCAAAGTCTCGGGGACCTCTCGGATCAACTATCTGACCTTCGGTCCGACCATGGAACAGTTGGACGCTGTCATCTGGATGTCCAGAGTGATAGGCGAACGTACACAGTGCGTAGGCTGACTTGTCCTCAAAGCCAGCTAGCATCCTAAATAAACCTGCAGGCACAAACACCAGCAACTACTACACTGACAACCAATACACTGATGTTTGTACACTGTTTCCCAAAAAACATCCCCGACATTTTCGACTGTAACTTGAAAATCAGTTACCAGATTTTGATAATTTTTGGTACAAATATTCCTGACACAACTTGACATTAAATGACCATTCAGCTGACCACCTCAACCAATGTATGCTTCTGCACTACATAGGGAAAGCAGATCAAGTGAAATTTGTGATGAAATAAACAGAAAACCTGAAAGAACATACCCGACATCATCGATCGCAACTTGAATACAGATTAGCAGATTTTAGTAATTTTTAGCAGAAATACTTCTGACAACTCAGAACTGGTTATTAAATAAGCGTTTTAGTTTCCACCTCATCCAGCGTCTGCTTCTGCACTACCTGGTGAAAGGAGACCAAGCATAGTACGTTAAAATGAATGAAAAAACCAATAAATTCCATTTATCCTAACCTGTGGGCCCCAACAGCCAGTCTATTACAAGTTGTGACTGTCATGCAGCAGTGTGTCTACCAGATGAAGTTTAGGAATGTTTGTGAAGTCGAGAAGCGACAGGTACAGCCTGGATTGGTCTGGAGCAGAACATTATTGATACTGCTGTCAATGAATGGAGAAAGTGTTTCCTTGCCTGTGTTCGCATAGTGGGCCAACACTTCAAGCATTTTTACTGTGTGCAGTTGAAAAATGGACAACTGAATGAAATATCAGCCAAAGTGTCAGAAATGTGAACAAAATGTGTTTTTACGCATTATGTTAATTAAGCTATCATATTGCATTGGATAAAAAAGTGATTTCACTGGTTGTGTTTTCCCCAGGTAATGCAGAAACAAACGTTAGGTGAGGTGGGAAACTGAATAGTCATTTGATGACAATTTGTGTCAGGAATATTCGTGCCAAAAATTATCAAAATCTTTTAAATGGTTTTCATGTTCAGTCAAAAATGTCGGGAATGTTTTTTTGGGACACAGTGTAGTGATAGGTGAAGGTAAAGACAGCATGGAGCAACTTGTCCTAGGCAACAACTAATAATACCAGCAACTAATACAACCGTAACTTTCTGCCTGCAGGTTCACACAGGACGGTAGCTAAGCTAGCTAGTGTTGAGTTATTGAACATATAATAATATAGCCTGTTGGAGATTTTATTTTCTAAAAAAACTTACAAAATGACGGCCATTAAAACAACAATGTTCCTTATAAGTCCTCGTTCACAAATGATTAACCATTATTACAGCAATACAAACCGGTTGGGCCGACAGTCTTGAGAAACCATTTGACATAAGGACCCGGCATTCCACCGAGAGCATTGAAACACAGACAAGTGTCCTCTATCAGTACAGCTCCTGCAATTGACAACAACTATGATCAGTGCAACAGTACGACAGGAGTCAACAACTACCACTACTACTAATATTACAAATACCAGCACACTGAAACACCGACACATGTCCTCTATCAGTATAGCATCTGGAAACAACATCCCAACAACACGTCTGAGTTGTCTGAGTTACTAGTACAACAGCTACTATAACACCAAGGTCAACTGGCCTGTCTGGCTGTGGTTGAGGTAGGTCACATTCACCCGTGTCAGGATGGCAGGTAATACTGTGTGATCCTATATGGCAGGTGATGCTCCGTAGCTTTGACATGGGTTCCCCATGAAAAGCTATACCCTTTAAAATACAACTATATGGCTTTTGGTTATATACATTTTTTTTTTTTTTTTATTTTATCACAAATTCAGAGAGAGAAAACAACGTGAAGCCTATGGGCTGAAGTGAAATCGAGCACCAAGCGAAAATAACTTTTGAAATATTCAAGAATATTTGATCATACCATCTATGTGTTTCGTGGCTTCCAGACATTTTGCAGCGGATATATCATCCGGCTCACCTTGAAACTCTGGCAGATCGATGTCACGACTTACAATCTACACATACGAGAACATATTCAGTTTATTGTGCTTCCCATAATGCAACAAACAAACATGCATATGTTTCTAAATAAGTAACACACAGAAAGGAAAAAAGTCTGTCACTTGCTATAGTGATTCTTACACAAGCCGAGACCAGAAACACTTTACAATCTTGTAAGTGCACGGCAGCTGATTGGTATGAGCTAATGATACCACACCACACTATGTAGCCATCCACTGCCCGCATCGGCGAACAACTGGACCTATGGTTTGCAGGTAACAAACTGGCTTCGGATGCCAGAACGTATCTTGTTACGGCTGGCAGTATTGGTGTATCGCTGCCTCCATGGCTCTGCACCTGGCTACCTGGCCTCAGATCTTCAGCGCATGTCACACATTAACGCACGTCGACGACTGTGCTCTTCGACTACATCAGCGCTGGTCGTTCCACACACTGTGCGTCCTACCATTGGCGACCACACCTTTCCAGCCAGCAAATGCTGCATCGGTCTGGAACAGTTTGCTGGAGTCGGTCCGGTCGTCTCCATCATTGCAAGTTTTCCGCAGCAGACTGAAAACCGAACTTTTTGCCTGGTCTAACAGTCATGACTAACAATGTCTCATTGCACTGACTACTATTACGTGACTTCACTGTTTAAGCTTATTGTTGCGTGTCCTTGTAGTCTTAGGACTTAACGCCACGCTAAAGTTAATTCGTCCTTCATCATCATCATCATCATCATACCACCGCCAAGTTTAGCCGCACTACGCCTTCACCCCGTAGTCCGTAAGTTACTACTCATTTCCCATACCGAGGAGGCTGAGTTGACCTGAGCATACAGTAGGTCAGCAACTTGCTCAAGGTTTCTTGCACAGTGCCCACAGTGCCGTGAGTTCCCACGTCTCCACTGTGCTACTGAGTATTGCTGCATGTACTGTTTTCAGCTTCCCTCGCACTAGACGAAATTGGTCGCAAATAAACTAACCAGAAAATCTCACCTTTTCCCGATACGACTCGCCAAGTATCTGCACTACTTCCTTTAACTTGTTGGCATTACCAGTTACGAACACAATCGGTTTTGACATTTTTCAACAATGTTTTCACGCTTTCAGCAGTAAACCAAGCACTTCCGGGTGAAAAGCGACTGTAAATGCAAAACTCAAGAGTAAAGAGAGTAAAGCAAGTCTAGAGCTGGGCAAGAGTCTGCATTTTGGGTCGTTATCGATATTCGGTATTTTTCGACCAATGCCATTTTAAACAATCCACATTCCACACACAGACACAGACAAATGGACGCCTTTGCCGTAAGACACACATTGTGTATAGCAAACTAGGCTGATTTTCTGTAAAAGCATGTATACGTACGTGCGAAGTGGACGCAATGAACGCAAAAAAACGCGCAGCCGAAACGCAAGGTTGAAATCGGTTATAATGTGTTGGCTGCGTTTGCACTAGCGTAGCAACAGATTCAGATTCGGTGCGCTAACTTAATTTTTGCGCGCTTAATAAATCTCTATATATTATTATTTATATGAGACTGTAATGGGAGGGAGCATTGCAGTTCGCAGTGCAGACGAGTGCAGAGCACGCGTTTCCCTTTATCCCTCGTGACCCCTCGTGTACGTACCGTATATAGTCGACTCAGGTAATCAAAATAGTGCTTAAATGCATTGAGTTAAAACATTTTTTTTTACAAAATATTAAAAAATTTGTCGAGTGGCGGATGGCTGCGGCATGGGCACTGCCCTTCTTCAGACCTCCCGCGGTGGGGAGTGGACGTGGACACTGTCATCAGTCGAACATCCTCCTCACTCAGGTAACCTTTTCTTCAAATGCCTTCTCTATATCCAGACTCTGGCTACATCACTGTGAGTTTGTTGCGTTGTGTTTCGTCCATTGCCTAACTTGCGTCACTTGCGTGCGATTTATGGAACACCGTCAAACACGTTTCGGTTTTAAATTTCGTTACTTACTGACATACGCGGTGTGAAAAATGGAAGCTTCTGGATTCCAAATTCCATTTTTATAACTTCCGGTTCATGATAATACCGAAAGTTGCGTGTTTATTCACGCGCTGGCTGTATATTTTGCGTGAACTAGGCTTATTAGTTTGTTTGATATTATTTGGCAAGGACGCCGCAGTATTTGAGCGACAACTTCTTATTTAGACATGTCCGACAGCGAAGAACGAATAGGAGATAGCGCTGACGAAGAAGGTCCGATGGAAGCCGAAGGGATGGAAGACGAAGATATCGTGGAAGAAAAACTATCGGCTTATGTACCGGGCCCCAATGCCGTGGACATTACACCTAGTCAAGACGGCGGAGTATTGAAGGTAGTGCCAGAAATTTTTTAATAATTTCATTGAGAGATATGCATTTAATGACTATAACATCGTTGATAAGCGTTCCACTGTAGTCATCCGTGGATGACATAGTTGATGCTCCATCATGTGAAGCATTCCGGAGTCGCCTAGCCAACATCCAGTTCTCTCGGTGTCTGGCTTTTTTGCCCCTTTGCCGGTTCGCCCCCTGGCTCGTT
>Ga0056128_1002145_pt1 | contig 23074 bp, 13 predicted proteins | sample WorMetLIZISLAND2_FD_71113 | JGI IMG/M metagenome (GOLD analysis project Ga0056128, IMG submission 71113) | Marine gutless worms symbiont microbial communities from Max Planck institute for Marine Microbiology, Germany - Olavius geniculatus... ... | reverse complement strand
ATAAATGAGTTACTTGCTGAGTTGGCAAAGTACAACATTACTGTTAAGGCATTTGCAGATGATGTAAAACTTTATTTGCAAATTATGGATGACCTTGATGTGACTCGTTTACAGTTAGCTGTTGATGTTCTTTGTAAATGGGCTAAAGATTGGCAACTTACAATATCTGTTAGCAAAAGTTGTATGTTTCATATTGGCAAGTAAAAACGTGATATTACTGTACATATAAGTGGGGATACTGTACCAGTCGTTGAGTCAGTTCGTGATCTTGGGGTGTTGATTTCAAATGATCTGCAGCCCTCTGTACATGTAAATGATATTGTATCCAGAGCTCACAAACGAGCAGCTGCCATACTACGTGCATTCGCGATTCGAGCTTGTTGATGCGTGCTTTTCTTACCTACGTCCGACCGATCTTAGAATATAACAGTATTATTTGGTATCCGTGTGCTGTGGGTGACATTGTGGGCATTGAGTCTGTGCACCGGCGATTTACGAAGCGCTTGCCGTATATGAATAACAAATCGTATGATCAGCGTCTTAAACTGTTAAATGTGCCCAGTCTAGAATTGAGGAGACTGCGTACTGATTTGTGCTACTGTTACAAGATTCTGTTTGGTCTGACTGATGTTGAGTCTGGTGTCTTTTTCACTCCTAGCCCATGTACTGTTACCCGGGGACATAAACACAAACTGTACAAAAGCCATAATAACCTAAGTATACGGGCAAATTTCTTCACGGAACGTGTCATAAGTGTGTGGAATGACCTTCCAGCCAGTGTTAACTTTAGTTCGTTTTTAGCGTTCAAGCGATGCATTGAGCAAGTGAACTTTGATTGTGCAGGTTTGATTTTTAGATAATGTGTTCGTGTTTTTATGGTAGTTTTTTTTTATAGTTTTTGAATAGTTTGTATGTTGATGTATTATGGCTGGTGACATGCGTGTGTCGACAGTTTTTGGGCCGCAGTGAGTGCATTCTTATGCCTTGCGTGCTCCAGTTCTGCTGAACATTGTTACTGTTTTATTAAATGTTTCTTTGAACAAATAAACAAACAAACAAACAAACAGTCTACTATGGAGTGAGTGAGTAGGCAGTACAAACTTATGTCACTCCAGACAGTAGTCTAACCTACTTAGACTGCGATCTGCAGATCGCATATAGGCTACATCGTCGTTTTCTTCGTGACGCGTGTTAAGCTAGCGGCGGTCCGGACCGCTAAACCTTAGCGGTTGGCTTAGCGGTCCGGACCGCGAAAAACGTGTGCCACTGATAGTAATTTTTGAGACCTAAATGCAACAACTTTTACGTAATTCGTAACGACATACGATAAACTACAGTTTTCTCATGAAGTCCATAAGTAAATGCTATAGTGCACTGTATAAATACTGATTGTCACCACTGGCACCGAGATCACTTACGAGGACACGCGCAGTCGCGCTGGCGGCTCTGCTTGCAGCAGTGTGACCGTGTGAGCACAAGACATTGTTTGATTTTTTTCTCTAACCGCTAAAACCGCTAGCTTATCGGCGGCGGCGGCGTGAAACCTTAGCGGTCCGGGACCGCTAACTTAACGGCTGGTTGCGGTCTTAAGCCTTAATGACGGCGGCGGCGGCGAACGGCGGTGGTTCCGGGGACTAACTACTACTACAACTACTACTATAGTAACTGTACTGACTGAGAAGGCGTGAGATGGTGCGTCGATGCTTGACGTGCGTAGCAACATACATAAGAGGCGTGCGACCCTTAGAGTCAGGCAGACTCACATTAGCACCGGCACAGCAGAGAGATTCGACCAGATCAACGGCATTTTCACTCAATACCGCGCCGTGTAGAGCCGTCCTGTTAACATAATGCAACTTCCTATTAAATAACAATAGCAATTTTTTTTCTATCTTACCCTGTTTTGTATAGACAGTAGACATTGTACATTATCTGCTGAAAACAGCCACTTTCCAAAACCTGATCCCTATTCGACCACATTGTTTGATTATGCCCTTGAATGAGATCGCTGATATTGGAATTGCTAAGTGAAGGCTATAGAAAATCCTGTACAAACAAACAATACAAAAAAGAATTTCGTCGCTTCGTCAAAATCTTTAACCGTAATAGTTATTTTCGATTGCGATTAATTCCTCAACATGTCAATGGTTTTGCTAATGCCTTTCCCGACCCGTTTATTGAAGATAAAGGGGTCGTAAGTCAAAAAAGACGGCGGAGCAGAAAGTTGAAATTTTTCTCAAAACACTACATATCTCCGTCAAAAGAGATTTTGGGCGCTCATCATTTTAATTTCGCCCCTACATTTTACCGAAATTGTTCTCTAAGCCGAAAATGTTGCATTTTAATGAAAATTTTTCGACATATAACACAATTTTTCGTCAGCCAACAATTTGGGAAGAAGCAGCGCCCCTTTCTGCTCCCTGGCGACGACGCCACTGACCGAAAAGTTTTATTCTAGCTGTTATTATTATGCAGTAACGGAGCGTGCCTGCCGCGCTGGTCGGCGACGTTAGCGATACGCAAAGCTCCGAATTTGTCCAACAGCAGCCGAACACACTTGCTCTGCCCCGACATACTGCAATCATACACTATAGCATACAATTATAGACCTACAGCGCAGTGAAACAATACCAGTCGGCTTCTAGTAGTGCATTAAAGCTTTTTGAACTTTTTGCGCTACATGAAATTGCGTTCTATTTATTTGCTTTCTTACTCATTAGCATTATCGACATCATCATCATCATCATCAGCAGCAGCAGCAGCAGCAGCAGCAGTAACGGTAGCAATGTCATCAGCGTCATTAAGAAGATTAGAACTGGCCTAATAGTGACTTTAATTCGAATTCTCAAAAAAATTGCCGATATAACGTGCGAAGATCTTTTTATCATCCATCTCTAGCCTACGCGTTTTTATTTAACATAACTTTTATCCATAAAACGTGATCTTAAAGCTCCTTTTAATATTTCTTTCTAATGCACGTCAACGATTACGAGAAGGAATGGTACGTATAAAACTAACACGGCGCAATGGAGAGGTGAGAACGCGTTGCCGGCGTGGAAGTTGACTTTCTTCAGCAGGACAGACACACATCCACAGTCACCTACAGACAGACGCACATAAGCCTAAACGCACACGATTCCGGCATTATAAATCGTAACTTGAAAAAGGATTATCAGATTTCAATAAATTCTGTTACGAATATTCCCAACACAACTGGCCACCGAATGACCGTTCAAGTTTTCACTGACGGGGAAGACCTGCAATGCGGCCTATTAGGACAGCCGCATAATAAAGCAAGCTTGTAGGCCAAAGGGCTGTATCAAGGACCGAGTAAAGTGTGGACAAAAGCAGCTGTATATGGCTGTGTGTCTATACCTTTATAGCAGGCCCAGTGCAGAGCTGTGAAGCCGTCTTTATCCTGCGCATCCCCATCACCTCCCGCCTACAACAAATTAAACCGCAATACAACACCACTTTTGTGACCCTGTTAATTAAACTGCCAACAAAACACTCACTATATACAAACAGTCGAATATTTGCTTTCACTGACAAAAATCAGCAACAAATGTCTTCCGTTGATCATTTGCCCTTTCCCTATATATTCGACTAAACCTTTTAGGCCTACATTGCAAACCAAAAGTCTGACACCGCCTTTCCAAAAGTCTAAAGATAAAGATGCCATAAAATCCAACGCTATCCAAAATCTAATTAAAACCCAAATAAGTCGCCTGAGATAAGCTTTTCAAAAACAGTTTTTAACCCTGCGTACATAACAGACAAAGCTGACAGAATTCAGCGCCAGAAAGATACCTCCAGTAGACAGCTGATGACCGCGGGATGTGATCTCATAGCGGCCAGGTGTAGCGAGGTGCAACGCGTTGTTATATTGTCAACCGCGTTCACGTTAATTCCACCGTCGCCCGACTGTTCCGCCAACAACCTGACGCATTCCGCGCTACCGCTTGCAGACTGCAGACAGCCGCAGACAAAAACACAACGCTAATGCCTACAGGGTGGGCAAAAAGATGAGCTATTGTACATTGTCTATATCTTTGCTACGTATTCACTAATTTTCACATTTTTTTACCACTAGACTCTGTAAGAAATGTTCTACTCAGTGACATGCACACCACACCTATTACGTCGCTACACTATTTTGTAAAACATCAGCACCGACAAAATCTAATCATCTCTATGCTGGGCTAACTCTAACCTAAGCTTCCTGAATCGCCACCAAAATTTGAGTGGTTGATCTTTGAGCTAATCTGCACCCATCAGTAAAATTTCGACTTGGCGCTTTATTCCCTAATGACAAGGAATTCTGGATGATTCGGAATGCACAAATAAAACCATATCGCCGCAACAATCTAACCACTTTCTTTTAACTCCTCTAAAAATTTGTGAAAATTCGTTTATGGCATTTTCAGTTATTCTGAACACGGACTGCAAAAAATACGTGACTTCTTTTCTTTCTCGGCCGAGGCAAAAAGTCAAAAGATGTAGGCCTGTAGACTACATTACGCCTCCCAGATACAGACAAATGGGAAGAGCTAACAGTTAGCAGCAAAAAGAAAAAAGGGTTACTGGTCACTGTGACACGTGTTTATAAAACAACCATTACAGGGAAAGAGATTGCGGTGTCGCCAAGCCTACACCTCGTGCCGTCACGTATGTTGTAAACTGGATACTTGAAAGATAATCATTTGATGGAGAGCTGCGTTAGTCTGATATTGTAATCCTTCTACAAGTTGCGATCGATAATATTTAGGATGTTTTAGGAAAAGCACGAAAAAGCGTGTTATATACGGACTGCAATATGTAGCAGTGACGGCGGCTGGGAATCGCGGTCAGTTTTAGCTGCAGACTGAGACGGGTTAACGCGAACGTCTGTTGACGTTAGTAGAAAAGACAGAACATTGCTGCGATTGTACCGACATGCCAACAACATCATCGCATACCTACCACATTATCGTCATCATCATCATCAACATCATCATCATCAGCAGCAGCAGTCAGAGCCGAAATATAACCAAATTGGGCTTGATGCTGCTGCTGATAAAAAGCTCATTTTCTTTTTTGCCATTCAAGACCGACCACACAGTCAGGTAGATGCGACGCAACCATTCTTTACTGAATGCGGTAAGTTAGATACAACGACATGTAGCCTGCACTTAAGTTTTATATCTCCTATCACAGTCACCCGTACACTGTGTATAAACTGAACAGATTTTTGCATAGGCTTTAAAGCTCAAATTTATCACACCGACTTTCCGACAAAGCATAGGTGTAGCTTGGAATTTGTCTTGGGGCACTCGTGAGAGCCATTTCTATCATTCTCTTTCATTTTCCTTTTTTCCCCTCCCCTGTTCCTCCATTTCTCCAGAAATCCAGTTAAAAATCTAGAGGAGCGCTGTAAGCTCTCTCGGCGGGTCGGCGAAGTCTGGGCGGAACCCCGGCTGCAAACGAAAACTTGGTCATGTAAGCCCTAACTGAAGCTTTAAAAATGCGCGTAAAATGCGCAAATGCGATTTCGTTAGTCTTACTGCATACATTTGCATTCGCATTTACAACTACAACCGCCCCCTACCGCCCGACGGTTACGTCACTGAGTAATTTAACTAATATGAAAATTAAAGTTGAACATTATGAGGCGAGGTTAAAGTACCAGAGCTGGTCGTTGATTGGCTGAGCGCTGGCAGGTGCCCGATGATTGACATCTGCTACTGATGATGATGATGATGATGATAATGATGATGCTAGTTGAGTTGCTGCTGCTTGGTGGCTCAGCATCAGTTGCAGACATTCCACTTCGCCGTTCATTGCTCAGATACACAACATAACACACACTCGACTCTGTCATTTCAATTTCCCACCTTTGTCGTTTATCTACATACTTAGAGCTGCGAAAATGGTGGCCCTGATGGTATACGGTATAGTGTGTCGTACGTACGATCGAGAAGTCGAGCGTTCGACTTCCGGTCGGGTCGCTATCAAATGGTCAGTACACTGTCTGCGGATAAGTAAGCCATCATGGAATATAACCAACAATCTATACCCATCCACTGTTAGTTTTAATTGAAATTAAAACTATTAATTCATCGCAAATTAAAAAAAAATAATTATTACAGTTTGTTTAATCGTCGCGAACTTTTATTCTCATTAGGCCTAAATTATTTCCCATATATAAGCACTATCCATTGTTGCATCTGAAGTCAATTTTCGCTCCAGTTTGGCTAACATAGCATAAACTACAACTGGACTGAAAAAATCCGAAGCTATTTTATAACATTATTTAATCCTTTCGACTTTTGCACTGCGCGGTTTCTTTTTTTAAACTGCACGAAAGGAATCATGGCCTGCAAGCTTAAAATAAGCATAATGCCTGAACAGACCTGCGTGATGAAGTGGAGTGTAGCCCTGATGATCGCTGGTAAGTTGAGCTTGTCTGTCCAGTAGAAGTTTACAACAGGACAGATGACCACGTGCCGATGCAATGTGCAGCGCCGTACGACCTTTCACACACACGCAATACTTCAGCAGCACCTTTCAACCTTTAGCAGAACTTTTCCGAATTAACTTTTAGCTCAGCAAAACCTTCAGATTAATATATATATATTTTTTTATCAAAATGCGAACTTTAGCGGCGCCTGATAGCTGCATGATATCGTCTAGTCTGCACCAGCGTATCATCAACGCGGCAATCGACTATGTGGCGTGGACGGCTGAGCGCCTGTGTGAGAACTGGTAGACGGTACTTTAAACACTTGCTCTGATAGTATCATAATTAAATAAAATCAAATATGTTTATTTCAGTCATCAACAGAGCCGGCGGAAAAGCCCCCGTATACCCCCGGTCCAAAGTGGACAAGTTTATTATTTTTCATTACTGTACGGTAATCTGTGACGTATTGCGGCCTATAGACGTCATTTGTTTAAAAAGACAACACAAACTGATTTGATTTTTTTGCGTTTCAAATTTTTTTTAAAATGGGCAAATTTGTGACTTTCAGTGAACATTCAAAAGCCAGAAGTGTTTCAGCTTCAGAAGGGCTTTCTTCTTCCCCCTTGATCCCTCAACCAGGGGCTTTGTCCCTGTCCCTGGACCCCGTTGGGGACTCCGCCTCCAGACCCTCTATTATAAGGGCCTCACACTTTTTTGGGGGCCTCCAACTCTCTAACGCCGGCGCCGGACATCATGATCCATATTGGAGACAATAATAATAATATGAAAGTTATTTAATAGTTGTCTGATGTCACAATTTGACTTTTATATAGAGACTTTTAATTTGACGCCATAGGCCTGCTGTATGCCATAAAAATCGTTGCCAGATTTTATAAGGTACGGTACGAACATATGAAACGATATATATGTGATAGGTTGTGTATTTGTGTTTGTTTCAAATTTCCTGTGCCTATGTTCCAGCCCAAAATTAGCAAAATCGAACGAAATCTGACAAAGATGTCGCAAAAATAGAAAAGGTGAACTTTTCTGAGACACAGTGTACGTTGAGTCAGCGCTGTATACTGTGGTTATATGAGTGATAGCGCGACCTGACTGATCGACGTCACTGATTCTGACTGAAGGGTGATCGAGTAGCTTCAGAACCGTTTCATAGTGACCACCTCCAACCTTAAACACAGAAACATAGAGACAGATCCGTACAGACACACAGACACACAGAGAGACTGCACGGACGTCGTGGACGCTAAATGAAAGTTACAACGGGATTTGGCTGAAATTTTGATAGAAGACTTGACCCGGCTTAGAAGTGATTAAATTTCGCGGTATCAACATTATTCGCCAGGTAGCGTAGCAGCATCGTCCTTGGTGGAGAGATGAACGCTGGGAGCACTTTCTAGTTCTATCCTGTGTAAAACGGAAGAAATTCAAAAATAAACTGTAAACGTTTTGCGCTTTATTGCACACGTACGTAGCTGTACGCTAAAACATCAGCACGACTGCACACGGCTTGAACGCAAGAAAAATGTACACGTAAAAACGTTTCAATGGCCGCCGCTGCGCATTTCGCTAATTCTTATTTCTTTTCACTAAAATGGCGACAAACGACAGACCATCACGATCGACATGAAAGTTTAGAAATGTGCGGTGAGTGAAAATATTGATTTTATGTTAGAGATAAAAACCAAGTATAGAAAGACTCTTACAGCGAGATGTAGCAGGCTAATGCAGGACTGACACGATGACATGAGACTCAACGGCGTGGATAACAACAGCTACACATGGACATACAAACATACAGACAGACTGACAGACAGACATACAGAGAGACAGTTATCCAGATAGACAAGCTTTACAGTGTAGCGCGGCGTGCTGCGGACAGACAGCAGACGCAGACAGCCACAGACAAGCTATCTGAGAATAAGGGTCGCTTATAATTTGCAGCGTCGCATGCCAAGCACGAGGGACTGACGGACAGACAGATGCAGAACTTCTCAATTATATAAACTTATCGAAATAATTATATTAATTCACCAAAATACAAATTACATTTAACTTACGGGTATTTTGGCAGCCGCTGCTGCCTTCCTCAAAACGACTAAAAGGCTTGGTATATTTTGATAAATTTAAATAACTTACCAGTTACCGTTTTAACCCATATAAGTTTACTCAAAAAATGCAGCTAGGAGGTGGCAAAATCGCGAGTAAAAACGGGAAAAAAACTTTACAGTGTACACAATCCCTTAACAAGCTGGTCATATCACGTGTCAATAAGAGATTGCAAGCCTGTCATATTGCAGACTTATAAGTGGCCGTGAATTTTTACGCGCGAAAGCAGCTATAGTACTGCTTTAGCGCGTCTTAGCCATCGCAATTCTGTCTGTCTGTCCGTCACACGAGTAGATCAGTCAAAAACAGTGCAAGCTAGGATCACCAAATCTTCACCATCGGCTGCCTGGAAGACTCTAGTTTCAGGATCCGTGAAGCTTTTTCGTAAATTCGAAAGAAGTCAACCCGAGCAGGGGTGCTAAATGAAAAAAGGTAAGAAAATTTGCGATTTCCTGCTAATAAGTCGCCATATCTCAGAAACGGATCAATGACATTGGATAACCTTGAACGCCAAAATAGGGGTTTTTATGGATTTTTTGGCGACTTCAGGCTCCGAAACACATTTAAAGAGCGAATTGCGCCAAAATCAATTGAAACAGACAAGGACAAGCTGCATACGAAATTTTCAGCATTGAACGTAGATTTCGACGGTCCAATTCTCGATCTTCTAGGTTCAAGGAAACCTGTGCACGTGGGCATCAAATAGCGGTACCCCCGTAAAAGTCGATATATTACCGTTGTTGCATGGCCAGTGTTTCGTGTAAAGGGTTGCAGATCACCATGGGCATGCTGCTTATCACAACAAGCACTAGTGACGAGTTTTTAGTCGTATCAACATCGATGACTTTAAAAACTATGAACTTCCAAAATAAGAGATTTTATTGACTTTTGCGATCTTCGGTTGCAGCGCACACTCTAAAAATGAACTGCGACGAAATGGCTGGAGATAGACTGACAGTTTGCGAACAGGAACTGCTATATAGGCTTTCGCACGTCTCGTGAGCATTAGCTCAAATTTCTTGTTATTTCAACCATTGTTCCATTAAGATCGCTTCACCAGGTGACATTTTACCGCTAAAAAGTTCAGCGTTATGTGACAATTTGGAGTAGGGCTTATCTGCATTTATCACGGTAGATCGTTTACGCAAATTAGGTGAGATGGAAAATAAGCGCATCTTACATAATTTTATCTTCTGGGCAATCTTTAGAGCCAAAATTATTACAATTAGTGGGCATTTTATAAAGTTCTGGGAAATACAATGTTTTTTGGGAACACGTATTAGGCTACTATTGTTACTGACCAGTTGAAGCACGTGGCAGTGGCCGCAAGCTGCAGCATAGTGCACAGCCATCAGATGTGACTGATTCATTAGACTCACGTTAATGCCGGCATTGATGAGCCGTGACACCAACCTGCACAGACAGAATTACTACTACAACGGCTAAAAATCCATCTAAAATTCAAAAACTAAAGCAATATCTGCCATTTCAGCTGATGTGTGGTGATATCTGGTGATCTGCGGTGTTTAAGCAGACCGACTGGACGTGCAGTTTTGACTTGCTCTTTATGCTTTCTACTTTTCGTATACGCGCTGCCAAAGCAGCTGTCGCAAGAAAAATGCTGTGTCTCGGCACGTGCGTAAATAACGTTGTTAGTACCAGAATTTCACATGTTAATTAAGCAATTATATCGCATTGGATAAAAAAGTGATATTTCGCTGGTTGCGTTTTCCCCAGGTAGTGCAGAAACAAATTTGAATAGCTTTAAACGATCTATTACTTTCACATTCTTGGCTAGTTATTGCAAAGTTTATTTTTTTCTAGTAGACCTATTGTTGTATTGTGCTATCAGTGACATTCATTGATGTATATTGTTATTTAATTGTGGCATGTTAGTGGCTGCGGCCCTTTGTCATTAAATGATAACGAATTATCGCATTGCAGGGTTAAGGTCAGGGTTAAGGGTACGACTAGGGGGGTCAAGGTTAGAATTAGAGTTAGGGTTAGGGTTAGAATCAAGGTGATCTGTGGTGCCATAGGCCTACATCGATCGAAAGTTTACAAACTTGAACTACACTGTGTTTCAAAAAAACATCCCAGACATTTTCGACTGTAACTTGAAAACCACTTATCAAATTTTGATCATTTTTGGTAAGAATATTTCTGATAAAACTTGCTATCAAATGACCATTCAGTTTCCCACCTCACCCAGCGTCTGTTTCTGCACTACCTAGGGAAAACACAACTAGCAAAATATCACTTTTTATCCAATGAGATTTAATTGCTTAATTAACATAACGCGTAAAAACACATTTTGTTCACATTTCTGACACTTTGGCTGACATTTCATCCAGTTGTCCATTTTTCAACTGCCTGCAGTAAAATTGTTTAAAGTGTTTGCCCACTATGCGAACACAGGCAAAAAGACGCTTTCTCCATTCATTGACAGCAGTATCGAAAAGTTCTGCTCCAGACCAATCCAGGCTGTACCAGTCACTTTTTGATTTCACAAACAATTTTAAAGTTCACCTGGTAGATACACTGCTGCATGAAGTCAAACCTTGTAATAGACCGGCTGTTGAAGCCAACAGATTAGAATAAATGGAATTTATCGACGTTTTTTCGTTCGTACTTGCGTGCGTTGAATGGAAGCTGAGCTTAAGCAGTTAGGTAAGAAAAAGAACGGCTATACGTACTTGATATCGTCATGGCAGGCTGCGGCGTAGTGCAGAGCCGAACAACCTTCAGAGTCGACGACGTTAGCGTCACAGTGAACGGTTAGGAGCAACTGAACGCATTCAGTGTGACCGCCCGACGAGCTGTAGTGCAGAGCCGTACTGCAACGACGACAAATACTACTACTACTACTACTACTACTACTACTACTAATCTACAACTGCTGTCAACAGTGGTGTGCCATTGCAGTTAACAAGTGCCATTGCACTTGTTAACTTGTCACTATCATTACTATTACTATTGGCTAATATTAATATTTGTCGGCAGTGTTTAATCTGAAAGCGCATACAAAGCGACCTAACAAAACTGACACGGTTTAGTTTTTGACGAACTGACCAATGGGCAAGCAAGGCGTTGGTCGTTGTTCATTGGTTGACGCGTGCGACAGCGTAGTCACGTAGGCCACCGACGCCGTTAGACGGTGGCTACTGTAATGGATTACTGCTTGCCCATTGTTCAGTTCGTTAAAAACTAATCCATGACAGTTAGGTTCAGTTCAGTTACGTCGCTCTGTACACTCGTTAATATAGGCCTTACTGACACATAGACACACACAGTCAGTCCGTTAGTAGAAAATGCATTGTTAGGACTGCCGCTGTTTCTTTCAGTTACGCGTGCGCGCTCGCATTTTGTCAACCGTGAACAGTCGATGGCGGCATCTGGTCTTTTCACGCCTGCTGTGACAGTCGTCTGGCGGCCCAGTTGCACTCTGCAAACGTGACCTGAACAGCACGTGCTGATTGATGTTACTGCGCAAGTGCGAGAACTCTTCTTGACGAAGAAACGACAGCTGAACGTTATTACCTGCCTGAGCACTCGAACGGTCAACACGTGTGCTCTGTATATACGTTAGCGGGTAGTCAACGTTTGACAAGACGTACGTGAAACGACGAACTACGTTGTACGTTGTACGAACGAACCTACGGTTACGAACGACTTCTGAAGGAACGTTTTCCTGTACCACACGACTACACGACACACGTGTTCGAGTCAGTTAGCGCGTGACTCCGTCGAAAGTCAAAGATATGTCTGAATCAAAGTTGTTTGACTCTTCTTTGGTCCGCTGACAAAGAAGTTTTGACGTCCTTTCTGCTTTCTGATTTTCTAACCCCCAAAAGGCATTTCCTTGCGCAGAATCGTGTTGTTTGACGTAGCCTATGAAACGTGAAAATCGGTCCAACGGGCTCATCTGTCATCGAGTTAAAAAACCAAAAAAACACAGCAAGGGTTATAAATAAATGAACGAATAATTGGTTGAACAAATAAATAAATGAGTGAATGAGTGATGAAACTGACCGTCCGTGTAGGTCTACAGCGTTAACGTCGGCGCCGCACGATAGCAACAGATTCACAGCTTCAGCGTTCCTGCGCTCAGACATACACGAACTAGCGCGGATCGAGTTGGTAACGAGGAGATAGTGAAGTTTATGAAAACTAACGATTTACTAATCGTTAAATTCAATTGCTGTCAGTAATACTGTCAAAAAAGTACATTTTACGCGCGAGAGCTATCTATAGCGCGTATTAGCTACGGTAATTAGTCCGCCCGGAAACGATAGTTTTCGGATCGCGACTTTATTTTGCTGGCATTTATTTTCTTTTTATATTTTAGCCACGAGATCTCTGAGCTCCGTCGGCCGATCGGCGCGAAATTTTAGCACATGATGGGAAGTGTATTCGGTTCAATAATCCCGGTCAAAAATTTCGGAGCAGGCTTCTCCAAAAATTTTATGAGGCCAAAAACATGCAAAATTTAGCCCGATTTCGGACGATTTCAAAATTCGACAACGAATATCTCCTGAACGGACGAAGATATCAGAATCTGAGAAGTACTTGATCTACGGCGATTCCTTCCGCGTTCGGCAAAAAAGTTTGGTTCAAGCCCAGGTGAGATAGAGACTGGGCTTTTACCATATGGTTTTATTATTATTATTATTTTTATACCCCCGGTAGTAAAGGTTCCCGGGGGTTAAAAACAAAAGTTAAAAACAAAAACCAAGTTGCTGGAGTGGCACTAGTCCAATTCGGTAGGAACTGATAAGGTATCTCCGCGGAGCTGCTCACAGCTAGAGCGTCTTCTTGTCAACCCTTTACAGGCAAGGCCTCCTTCCCAACCGCGGGTACGAGCTCCTTGCTGCCAGGATGGAGTTTGGCTCGCAGAAAAGAAATGTAGGAGACCTCCCCCAGAGAGGTGAGAAGGGAAAGATGTTTTACACGCGCATGAAATTATCAGCATTAAATGTGGTACTCCAAGTCCCGACCTTAATGTCAGCGCCGCACGATAGAAACAGGTTCAGAGCTTCGGCGTTCTTACGCTCAGACATACACCGTGGGCCATAAAACGTGCCACTTTATTTTTGTCCATATCTTCGCCAATTATTGACCGATTTTCAAAATTCTTTCACTGGCACACTTTGCAGACAATTTGCAATAATGTAATTATTATATTTTCCACCACACGGTAAATACGTTTCTACATTACATTGTCTACTATAGCTGTATACAGTATCCCATCTCAAAGCTACAAGGCAGCGTCAATTGCCATATAAAATCACAGTGTTTACCTGCTACCATACACAAATGGACGCGCAACACCTCAACTCCAACCGGAGAGACTAGTACTCGATTTACCTATACTCTAAATGGATGGAAGGCTACGTTGACTTTAGTGTTGGTTATAATATCCAGATAGTTTACCTGTTCGCAAACAGTCACCCATCCAGGTTCATGTAGTGAGCACTTGATAGCGACCGGAAGTCGAATCCAAGACCTCTCGATCCAGCGTTCTGACGATTACGGCACCAAGGCACCAGTAGAGAGATGTGAAAACGTAAAAACACAGAAAAATACATACCCGCAGATAGCGGCAGCGTGCAAGGCGGACCGACCGAAGTCATCGACTGACTTCACCTGTGACGAGGACATCAGATCAACGACGACTTCTAGACACGACTGAGCGCCGTACAGACAAGCCACGTGCAGCGCCATCATGCCGCCATTCGTTTTACTGATGCATACATTGATAAACGCACTTACACAGGCATACATTCTGTGACGTTAAACGAGGCGATAACTTCCGATGCCGAAAACGAGGCCAAGACCGGAACCTTGAGGCCGGGGTCAAGGTCAAAGCCAAGGCCAAAAGGAGTGGCCAAGATCGAGGCCAAAGCAAATTGTTGAAGTCCGATGCCAAGACCTACGTCAAAAATCACAAAAGAGGTGACAACGACAACACGAGCTGGAAGTTTTTTTTGGTGTTAACAAGGCCAAAGCACTACAACCGAGGCCAGGCCGAGGCCAAACGCTTAAGGCCAATGTTAAGGCCATGTTTTCAAAGCCGAGACCGAGGTCGAGGCCACAGTTTCGGCCTCCAAACCACGTTGGCCTCGGGACTCAACATCTCTCCATACATCTATGGGTCACAAACTGGTAAGCCTAAGCCTCCCGCTTCTCAACTTTCTCTTTTCTACACCCTTTTTTTAAATCGCCTTTTATATGTATTTTATACAAATTTTTTTAGGTTTTCTGTCAAAAAAGCAATGAGCCTGTTATATTGTGCTAAGGCATTTATGTGGAAAGTGATTCGCTTTCTCTTTCAAAAATTTGATTCATTTCGACCACTCGGCTAAATAACGCATGCAAATGTTCGGGACTTTTTTTGCGCCACCCGTATTATATGTATTTCTCCTCCTTTCTTCTTTTTCTTTTTGCTCTCTTACCCCTACTTTCAACCAAGTACTGAAGAGGCAAGTTTTTGAAAGAAAAAGCGAATCACTTTCCACATAAATGCCTGCCTGTCAAATTATAAAAATGGCTTAGCACAATATAACAGGTTCATTGCTCTCTTGGTATTGGCAGAAAACCTAAATAAACCTAAAGAAAAATTTTGTAGCCAGCTTAACGGGCTGACAGCATAATCACTTTACATGTAGGCTACACACAGACAGAAACAGACAAACAGACAGAAATCTGTTGTAGTAGTTGTAAACTTCTAGTAGTAGTTGGTGTAGTAGTAACCTGGCTAGACTGGCTCCGTGTTGAATGAGTGTGGATGCTAGTAGTTGGTGCCCATAGCGACAAGCCAGGTGCAACGGCGTGTTATTATAGACGTCAGGAACATCAACGTCAGCACCTGCACCGTAATTTACAACAAGTCATGTCGCAGTAGTGGAATTCAGGTCTAACTGTGTGTGTGTAGCCTACACGCACACACAGTTAAACCTAAACTCCACCATTTTGACATATTCTAATCATGATTTTTGGGTTCTGACGTCACATCATTTACCCAACAAAAACGACGTAAAATGGCGGACAGGATGTTTATCCTGGGTCTTAGAATTTGTGTTCCATTTTCTTTATACACTATAACCTATCTTCGGACTCCATAACGCTATATACATTTTGTATTATTAAAAATGTAAAACAAAACTTTCAGAAATAGAAAAACATTTAAAAATTTCCAAAAATACCTAATATTCTTCCTGCTGGCTACGATGGCACGTACGGTATACTAAGCAAAAGGAGAAGTTTAGACTGCGTGGTAGTACTTGCAAAAAGTAAAAATTTACCGCGTTCAATGATGGTTTCCGCGCGACTGTAGCGACCGTAGATAGTTGCCATGTGCAGCGGGGTACGACCGAAAGACGACTGCAACATCGTACAATAATAGCAAAGAGATATAAGTGGCACCCAAAATGACACGTTTTATGCGCTCAAACTTCATCAAATATTAACCGATTTTAAAACTTTTTTCACTGCTAGAAAACTCAGAATTTAGAAAAAAAATATTATGCTTTTAAGACTCTGACATTTCACGAGGTAATTTGGCGACAAACTTGAGGTGTGGTGAGATCTCTGATGATATTTTATTACATTTTCTTTACTGAGCTGCCTTTTGTCAGTATTGCTTAGGGAAATGGGGAAAATGTTTAAATACACTCGCAAGTTAGAGCTGGCAACGATTGAAAAGTGCTAATTGCTAATTTTCCAAACAATTATGGCGATAAATTATTTGTTAATTATGACAAAAGCTAACAGTGGTTATTGGGCAAATATGGTATGTTTTTTTTATCAATTTCACAACTTATTCAGTGAACAACGGCCACAAAATGCACTGAGACAGCAACAATAGCCTAGGTCTATATTCGGCCCCGTGTTTTCCAGAGAAAGTAATTATCGTTGCACAAACGCTTGTATTTAAAAGTAATCGAAAATAATTATAAGGACTAGAATTTTATTACCATTGCGGTCATTAGTGGTGTGAACAAATTATTATCGTCAAGTTCCGCAGCTCTAAAAATGTGCAAATATTATAAATACTTTGGCGCTGAAATCAGCTGCTTCACTGAGTAGAAGTTCGAGACTTGTAGCGCCAGACAAAGATGCAGCAGCTAGATGAAGAGCAGTCTAAACAAACGTACACGCACACATACATCGACACAGACAGACAGACAGACAGAATGAGACAGATAAGCAAACAGTTTTGAAAGTAATTACCAGAGATCCAGAGTGTGATAACTTTAAAGTAGATCTGTTAACGGTCGAGAAATGCTAATTTTACAGTTAACGTTTAAAAACTGTGGTTGAAAACTAAAATGTAAGCCTAACCGCGTAATCATTATGGGATATATGTGACAACTTGTTTGCCTCATATATTTTCTCAGATATATGTTGACATATATGTGACGATACACATATATGTCAACATATACTTTATACATGACACATATATAATGAATATATAAGCCATGTATGTCACACACATGACGCATATATGTTTTGCAAGGAATTACTGCGATTGCGCCCCAAACTCTAACCCTAATGATAAACCCAACCCGAACCCTAAGCCCAACCTTATTTCTAACTCTAACCTTAACTGTAGGCCACCACATAGCCACCATCGCACCCCATGACAATCGAAATCAAATTTTATCGAACCCTCGGATTATCAGTACATTACAGTAGGCCTATTTTTTGAAATAACTAAGGAAACCAGCTTTGTGTGTCGAATAAATATTCTTCTTCTGCTGGTAACCTGCTGGTCGTTGTTGGTCTGGCTGAGCAGTGTGTCTGAACGCGTGAGCAGCTCGGAGACGATGCAGCTCTGTCCGTTGATGCACGCCAGGTGGAGACACGTGTTACCACGCGATGTCTTAGCCGTGATGTCAGCGCCGTAGTGAAGCAGCTGACGACAGACTGACAGACGACCGGACACGCATGCGCAGTGCAACGGACTCATCAACTACACGCACACACAGACAGCAGAATTGAGACACGCGGCAGTGCACACATACTCAAAATAACCCGCTGAGTTTTATTTGGAAAACCCACCTGAAACACCAACAACACTTCCAAAATGCACCCTAAGCTTAATCAAATTATAGTTTTTTGTTCCACTAACTAATAACAATTAGACCAGCAGTCTGCAGCTAGCAGACATACCACCGCCCCAATCAGCCACACTCGGCCTTCACTCCGTAGAGGCTATTCAGCACGTGTACTACTCATTACTCACTACTCATTTTTCATCCCGCTGAGGGTAGAAGGCTGAGTTGACATACTTGGGCGTCGGCGGTGTTGACGTTAGCACCGCAGTGAATTAGGTCACGTATGACGTCACTGTGACCCATATACGTCGCCCAGTGCAAAGGTCTTCGGTCACGTGCGTCGGTGACGTCAACGTAGGCGCCCTCGCGCAGCAGCAGACGCACCATCTGAACGTAAGCGTAGCAATTAACCATCGTCATCATCATCATCATCGTCATCATCAGCAGCAGCAGCAACAGTTTTGTATCTCGATGACAGAAAACAGTTATTAGCTACGTTAGGCCGGTGTCGGTTCGCCATTCCGAAAGGCCGCCACAGTTAAGGATATAGTTAGCAATAAGGTGAGGAATAGAGTGGGGTAAGTTGGAGTCATTGTTACAGTACGGTTTCGTCGTCGTTTAAAACAGATTTTTGGCGCTTTTCAGAATGGAGGACCCAGTCACCAAGATGGTTAGGCCTTGGTCTTGATCTACGTGACTTGGTGGTGTAACGGTTGAAACGTTGGATTTGGTCGTTGGTTCGACTTCCGGTCGGATCACCATCAAATGGTCACTAATTTGATGTGTGACTGTCTGCCGACATGTGAACCATCTCGGTATATGACTAACCACCAAAGTCAACTCAACCTTCACACCCCTCCGAGGTAGGTAAATCGAGTACCGGCCATGTTTGGCTGGGGTTAAATCAGAGCGCGTTCACATGTGTCTGATGGCAGGTAGGCCTGACACTGTGCGATTCCATTATGGCACTGTTGTCCCTTTTTAGCCCTAGGATGGCTCTATTTCTTTTATGATGAGCTATAAACAATCTAGTATTTTCAACATCTAGGCCTAAAGTGAGTGAATGAGTAAGTAGCTTCTTGATCCAAAAGCCAGATCTTGTTGTGTGACAAAAAAAGCAACGAGAAAATCGACCACATTATCAGAGTTAGTGCTTGCTAGCGCAGACAAAATGGCAATTAATGAGATGACACCTTGTTGAAAATCCTTGAACAGAAGACAGGCCAGAGGTACCTGACGCCTATGGACTGGAGATTAAGATTTAAAATAAGTATAGTAGCAATAACCAGCGGCGTCGTGGTTTAAACGTACAGGAAACAGAAGTTACAATTTTCCGACAAACTTGAAACTTTCCGACAAAATTCCGACAGACAGCTGCAAATTTTCAACGGAAATTATGGGTTCTCAGAATTTCAATTTTGTCTTCAAATTCCCCCCCCCCAAAGCGGGAGTTTCAGCTTCAAAATTGGGTAATTTGCATTTCTTGACGGAAATTTTCCGACAAGAAAAAACATTTTTCCACGGCCCAAAATCAAAAAAGGGGCAGTTGTTTTCCCTGCCCCCGCCACGTCTCCACCAAATACAGACTTGTGAATGTCCGTTGTATGCGGCATGGTGCAGAGCCGTTCGTCCGGCACTGTCAGCGACATCAACGTCATCAATGAACGGGAGCAGACAGAGCAGAGAGTCCAGTGAGTTGTTAGCGGCTACGACATGCAGCGGCGTCTGACGCTCAACACTCTGTGCGTTCACGTCAGCCTTGTATCGAACCAGCAGCTTCACCATTGTCTACGTTATATCATTCGCCGCACACGCGCGCCATCAGCCAAAAGTATGCGCATTTCGTGGATGTTCTCAGACGAAAAAGTCCCGAAGTCCCGCTGGCCTGGCAGTGTAACGGTTAGGACGCTGCAGACTTGCGATCGCAAGGTCTTTGGTTCGACTTCAGGTCGGGTCTCTATCAAGCGGTTATTACTTGGATGGATGACTGTTTGCCGACAGGTGAACCATCTTGTTATATAATAAACACCAAGGTCAGCTCAGCCTTCCATCCCTCCGGGGTAGGTAAATCTGGCTGACTGAAATAGGGTGGCAAGTAACACCATAACACTGTGTGATCCCATATGGCAGATGACGCTCCGTACTCTGAGATGGGTTTAACAATTTAAGCTTGCTTTAGCGCTGTTTATATGAGTCGGACTCGAGCATCAGAAGCGCTTTACTACTTCGGAAGTGATAGCTCATTGACACGGGCTAATGATATTGCGCTGTATAGCGACACCTTTGAAACGCGGTGATATCTGTAACAAACTAACAATATTACTTCACTGCAAATTTCCTACAGTAAAAAACTGCAAAAATCGATCAGAAGTTTGAGTGTTTTTTTCCGACTCACAGCTTACCAAAGTTTAACTTTTTTAGATCGAAAAAGGTAAAAAAAATTGAATCTAACATTTAAATGGTAAACAGGTATATTACAAGTATCCAGAAAGTCTCAGCTTAGCCTCGACTGCAACTGCATTTACTTACTTATTTACTTACTTAATCGACACAGACATCAGCTAAGTACTTACGTCAAGTTTTATATACTGTCGAGTCGAGTTTCGAGCTTAACTCTCTACCTAACTCTCTAACTTTGTCTACCCCTAAGCTAACCTCAAAACTTGTCTCTAGGCAAACCTACCTGCAGTAATACGCCACCTGTCGCCAGCGCCTCTGAAGCTACGGCCATGTGGCGCTTTACAAATATGTGTATTATTGTTATTACAGAGTGGGCCATAAAAAACTGTCCCCCATACATGTCAGCCGATTATGTCTTCCCCCGGAACCCAACATAAAGTTTCCGGAAATTCGAAACTCCAAAATCAACTGGACAGTCTGTTATCCTCACGTACTTCGTGGTTCTGTCGACAAGCTCTGTGTAGTGGCGTCAATCGTAGACGGTCCCTGGCATTCACGCGCGCCCCGTGCATCAGTAACAGCTCGCTGATTTCGCAGCTTCCCAAGTATGCTGCAGCATGCAACGCCGTTCTGTCGTCAGCATCCTATAGTATCAGAACGCACACACACGCTTCATTGGCTTGATGTTTCAGACTAGACACTAAGTCATTTTTTCAGATGTATCTGCTCGCTAACTAAAATTTTCGGCGGGAATTTTTTTTCGGCGGCGGCGGTTACCAGAAAAAATCGGCGGTTACGGCGGCTAGCCGAAAATTTGACTGAAACTAATCGTATCACCTGCCAGCTATAACATTGTACATTAACAGCTGTGCGTGATAATTTTAATTAGTAGTTTGGAAATGATTAATTAGGCCATATATAGGCTTAATTGACTGACAGAAAATAATTTATTCATTGTTAATTATATAAATAAAATAATTTGTAATTTGGTACAAGAATAACCAGTAGGCCTATATGTGACTAACGTAATACAATGTGTTGTTTGTGGGCTGGAGCCTGGACGTAAAGGAATCACCAACTCACAAACTTAAATTTTATACACACACACGCACACACGCTTTAATAAACTTTTAGTGTAGCTATTAGGTGACTTTTAGATTTGACTTTGCTGTTGCTACGCTCGTATATATCAGAATATTGTAAGACTACTATAGCTCATGTTTTAAATTTTATACTTTTTGTACAATTTAACTCTTAACAAAAAACGCGACAGAAAACTTTCGCTATGAAGTCGTCGAAGAGATCTGTCTATCAAATCAAACGAAAAAAATTAATGCAATCTACGGTATGTAAAAATGCAAGACTTAAGAAATGTTCGCTGTTCGTAGGTCGAAAAGTTGCAGCATTAAATAGCGCATAGATAAGTAAGCCTACACTGTTCTGCAGCTTCTGCTTCATATGGTCTATTATAGGACGCAATTACAGACACTACTTATAGTCCATTGTAAAAAAAACTGAAAGTTTTCATGTGTGAACAACACACGGTGGGTGATCGTTTGCCATTTTGATACAAATCCGGTGTTGCTGAACATGCGCTCGACAGGCACCAATGATGAGCTCATTCCTATAAGTAGGCTTACACTTAAGCGACTTTGCTGAGAATGGCAAAACTTTCTGATTTTGCCAGTATCTTAGGGAATTTTTATCAAACTCGTCTGGGATATGATAACTCATATAGTGGTCGACATCAAACGACGTCGCAGCACTATGCTTGGAGGCAATAAAAAGACAAATTCGCGTTAGGTCAATTCAGCAGAATTCGGCTAGCCAATTTTTTTTCGGCGGTTAAGCGTAAAATCTTATATCGCCTAAGCCGGCTTAGCCAAAAACTTTTTTGGCGGCGGTGGCTAATCGGAAAAATTATTTTGGCGACGGCGGCTATGGCGGCGGCTTAGGGGTTTATTTTAGATCGAGTCGAGTACATGCTGTCTATGCTGATGTATACCGATGCCAGCAGGACCAAACTCATCGGTACGTGATGGACCACTGCTACCATTCTATGACGTCGTTTTCCGACACCGTCTGCGTTTGGCTGGCAGTCACCAACCTTCTGTGCTACGTCATCGTCTCAGCACATGGCCGTCGGGCGTTTTCTGTTGCTGGCCCGACTGTCTGGAACTCACTGTCCAATGACCTTCGGAATTCGGAATGTACAGCGGACACTTTCAGACAGTCACTGAAGACATTTCTGTTTTCTCAGTATTAATGTGTCCAGTGCATTAAAAGTTTTTTTTAAAGAATGCGCTATATCAATTCACTTTAGACATTGACACGCCAGAGACTGAATCACAGATGATTGTAACAAACGTCAGAAAGCAAAATAAATGTTTTACAAACGTTAAAAACGTGTTTTTCGTAAGTATATGCACCAAAAGTTTGTAAGCGTAAATTAAGATACGTGACTTTTCACTTGAAATCTTGACGCACTGGTTTAGTGGTTTAGTGCATTTATTCGGATACAATTTTTTTAATATTTGGCAAATTTTGGTTAATGTTTTAAAGTAAATCTAAATAGAAAATCGGTTATTGCCAATATTTTATCAGTGGCGTAGACTACACAATAGGTTAATCACCGTCATTTTTATTTTGTCAATGACATTTTTATTTACAATGTAAATTACCATTATTTTACGCAGACCTTTAAAGGTTTATTTAAAAAATTAAAACGTTGAAAAACGAAAAAAACGTTGAAACGCATTCTATAAACAAAAATAAAAGTTGACAAACGTCCAGCATGACTATCACACTATGGTCTAAACCGATGCATGACAAGACGAGACTCGCAGAAATAATTACCAGCAGGGTGGGATTTGACGGGGGGGTACGGGGGGACGTGTCCTGGTCACTGGACTTTGGGATCCCCCCACTGGAGATGAGTCAGACGTCCCTGGGTGAGATGCATTTGATCCCCCTCACTGGAGTAAGTTGTGGGGCTAGATGTCGTTGGACAGCTTGAGAGTCCCTGCGCGCCACTCCTTTTCAT
>Ga0056128_1002143_pt1 | contig 23078 bp, 15 predicted proteins | sample WorMetLIZISLAND2_FD_71113 | JGI IMG/M metagenome (GOLD analysis project Ga0056128, IMG submission 71113) | Marine gutless worms symbiont microbial communities from Max Planck institute for Marine Microbiology, Germany - Olavius geniculatus... ... | reverse complement strand
TACAGTAAAACTGCAAGAATTAGCATAGCATGGCATTATGCCTTTCTATAGCCAATGCGACGTCATGCATAATTTTAGCGAAATTCTGTTCGATGTAACGTATTAAACTTACCTTTTTTGTTGGATCAGCGTTGAAATCATTAATATAACTGTTTTTGATAAACGTAGGTTGTCATTTTATGCAACAGAAATGTGAACTTTTAATGTCAACCATGACGTCAACATTCTAAACCGGAAGACCAGGCACGAACAAGTAACGTAACGTATTTAGCTATTTTAAGCATATTGCGTGCATATTTTACGTTTGTTTATTGTGAGAAGTTGGATGAAATTGGAGCAGTTGATTGTGAAATATATGAACAGATAACATCGTTAACACTAACTCTAACCCTAAAACCTAACCCTAACCTTATCCCTAACCTTAAACACTAACCCTAACCCCAACCCTAAGCGAAGTTCTTGCTCACGAGCAATTTAAAGTGGCCCGGTGTTACCGATGGCTAGTAGGCCATCGGTAACACCGGGCCACTTTAAATCGCTCGTGAGCAAAATTAAGCAAAAACCCGCAAATTTTATTTCAGATATCGACTATTAAGACGAAGTAGTGTGCAAAAAAGTAATTTAGAATGCAATGATCTGTGGACAGGTTGTTAACCTTTGGCCGTTTTTTTTCTTTCGATAATTATACGTTCAGATCGGCGATCTGAACGTATCAATTTTTATCGGTCTTTCAGATCGCCGATCTGAATGTATCATTGTGCTTTTTCTTTAATTTCAGAGCATTATATAGCCACATATGACGGTTGTGTGATGATACTAATATTTCAGGATGTGCAAGAAAACCGCAGGACACATACCGGTAAATGCATTGATTGTAAGCTTAGCCAGTACAGAATTTGAGAATGGGAGTGGCATGAATGAATGTGCAAACACTGACAACATGAGTGATGCACATTGTAAATTTAAGCATCCCGGTGCACGTATACAGCATACGCACCCTTGGCGGCCAGGTATGTGGCCTGCGTCTCAGTGTCGGTGTTTCTAGGCATCTGGTGGAGTGCTGATTTTGTCATTTTTGAATTGTCTAGCGGCGTTTATTTAAATTTGTCTTGTTTTCACATCTAAAAAATTGTTCTGCGGTTATCATTTATGAGTCCTGCGGTTTTTCTATGGAGTCCTGCGCTGTTTTGCGGTATCCTGCGATTTTCAGGCATACCGCAGTAGGCCGGTAATTCAGTAAGCCAGGGGTGTCTTTCTGATGAGTCTTTGCAGCAGACTGTAATACAGGGTGAAATCATTGTCAGGACATAGACATTTATGGCTGCGCGCTGTCACTATTTTGGAAAGCGAAACACTGCTTACACGGGTCATTGTACTTCGTGCCTATGCATAAAACAATAGTAAAATTAGCAAGGAGAGCATAAATCTCATGGTCTGAAAAACCAGTGCACTAACTTGTTTTCGGTTGAGGTTACTGAATGTAACCTTGAAGCCACTTCAAGTGAGATTAGTATGAAAGTCAAATATTGAAGCTTGCACCAGTAGAATGATTTATCAGACTGATACATACAAAAACCAAGCACAATATAACTTTGGTTTTTGGCCTGTCGTCGCCCTCATTACTTATTATTATAGACTCTAAAGATATTAGGCAGTTTTTGTGGTACTTTTAATTTACTGATGTCGTTTATTTGTTACAGACATCATCATACATCAGCAGCTTTCATTGTCTACCAGCAAACAAGACGCCAGCAGGTTGGATAAGACAGACCAGTGTTGTGAGCCGCAATGTCTGATGACGAGAATGAGCATTCACGGCGTCGAGATCTGCTACACATGTCAATAGTTGACACAAAAGGATTGTTGAATCCCGTGGGCGAAAATAACTGCTTCCTTAACAGCGCAGTGCAGGTAAGGTAGCACTTCTACTGCCTAGTTGTGAACTGACAAACTTATTTATTATGATTTTGTGAAGTTTCTTAGTGCAAATTATCATTTTTTTTCTGTTTGGTCAATACCAGCACTTAATAATATTTTTGTTAACATTTTGCTGCAGAAAATGTTTAAAATACATAACTGATATTTTTTAGTTCTTTGTCAGTTTTTGTACTAACAATAAATTTTAAGCTTGACATTTTAGTCTTAAACTTAAATTTGAACCAAGCTCATACTGAACACCAAATTTATGAGCTCAGCTAAGACTTCTGCTTTTGTTTACGTGAAGTATTAGCAAAATATTTCCTCAATGATTGGCTGGATTTCAGAAGCAATTACAGGTACTTTGTGCAGGTGTTATGGCATCTGGATGCATTCAGACAGAATTTCCGACTGCTGTCGGATCATGCACATATTGGATATTCTTGTATTTTCTGCGGTTTGAAGGTTAGACATTGGTTTTGTCTCCGTTTATTTAATTTTGCATATGCTGTAGTTGCCATGTTCTCTGGCCAGCTCTGCATCTGACAAGGTTGAATGTTGATGCGATTTGAATCAAGTGATTTAAATCATTGAGTTAAATCGATTTAAATCATGATTTAAATCAACAATAAAAGTCATGATTTAAATCACTGAATATAAACCTACAAATTTTTGTGTAAATGTGATGGCTGTTTTCAGTTTGCAATCTGTTATTGGTATTTTGTGCACTGTGCACACTAGACAAGACAACAGCGGATAAATAAACACTTTTTAGAAGGGTACCCCTTTTTGACACCCACGTGCGCAGGCCTCTTTGAATCTAGAGGGTTCGAACATGGACTGCTGAAATTTACATTCAATGCTGAAAATTTCACATGCAGGTTGTCTTGGTTTATCTCCAGCCATTTCGCTGCAATTCACTCTTGAAATGTGTGTCGCAGCTCAAAATCGCAAAAAATTCACTAAAACCCCCTATTTTGGGAGTTCAAGGTCATTCAAGGTCAACGATGTTGACATTTCTAACTAAGAAGCTTGTTGTCAGTGCTTGTTATGATAAGCAGCATGTCTGTGCCTGTCTGCAACCATTTTCATGTTAGACGAGCCAGTAGTGGTAGAATTTAACGTCTTTTTAGGAGGGGTGCCCCTTTTTTGCCCCCTCGTTCGTGGGGACCCTTTCACCCAGTTACATGAAATTGTGTCACGAAATACTAGAGACACTAAGTTATCATATCACGAAAACGCGAAGTCTCTATCTCTACTGGTTTTGAAACGGTACTGGGTCGTGACGGACGGACGGACACAGAGACAGAATTACCATAGCTAATATGTGCTATAGCGCTAGCTAGCTCTTGTGCGTAAAAATCAAAAAAATCGATTTAAATCAAAAAAATCGGATTTAAATAAAAAAAATCAATGCTTTTGATTTTTATTTAAAAATCATGATTTTTATCAACCCTGGCATCAGATAGTTTTATCTCAGACAGTGTTTTATCTTTTTGGTATTGCTCAGACTATTTATTATCTGGATAACCTTTATGAAGAAATAAAGTAAAACAATAAACCCCAGCCAGACTAGTGCTAGACCGTAGTCTACGTTCTGGGGCCATATGCATAACAACGTTGTAACTTTACTTCCAAACTAAAATCGATTTACGTCGGGCATAGTGCTAGGTTGGTATGCATAACAACAACGTAGTACTAGTCAGACGCCTACGTCCAAACTAACGCTAGTCGCTCCAGTGACCGGACGTAAATATTTAGTAGGTCGTTGTCAATGTAAACTAACGTCGCTAAGGAGAAGCTGCAATCACGTCATGCGTTGTAAAAGACTTCTGTCGAGTCAACTACACTATTGAAACTAATTGCAGTATTAAAAGTTGCTAAATAAAACTTTTAGCATTTGATAAATTTCATTTATTCGCATCGCGCATTCTTACTTAGATCATGGAGCTGTAACTAGGCTCGAGCACGCCCGAGACTGCAGCAGATAACAAGTCAAGCCATATCTATTTTTAGCTGCAGGCCGGCCAAAGCAGAGTGCGTTTAGCCAGGAAATTCCAGAGTCAAACTACCCGACGTCAACTACGTCGGTAGTAGTTAGTCGCTCTCTGCGACATCGTTTTGCATGCCATCGGACGTGACTTTCTAGTTTGGAAGTAGTTAGTCGCGACGTAGGCCTTACGTCCAAACTAATCTACGACGTTGTTATGCATACCGCCCCTGGTGACTAACCGTAAAACCTGTACTGCATGGCCCAGCAGTTTTATTTGCGGAGATAATTCAAAGTGAAGTCATGCATCATTTGTTGTTGGTTGTAGTTGGTGCATTTTGCATCTGTAGATTCCGCTCTTACAAAGGGATATATGGGCCACTCAGTAATGTTTGAGAAATGTGCAAGCAAACACTGTCAAATTGTTAGAGCCATTTAATTCATGTGTCCTTATAGAGGCCTGCTACAAAATTTATGAATGCCCTCGTAAAACGGTCTAGTCATGACAAATACTAATTCAGTCTGTCAGAGAGAGTTATTATTAACCTGTATGTGTGTGTTGTGTGAATTAATTGTTAGATTTGATGTTTTTAGGTGATCTTTACGCAGTTTGAATTCAGTGAAGAACGCACATTGCCACCGTTAGCGCTGCGTGTCGCTCTAGCTGAGACGTTTCGGGAAAAGCAGAAGTTTCAGATGCGGAATATGGATGATGCTGCGGAGTGCTTTGTAAGTGTAATGTATTAACTGCATGTATGCACTCTTGTTCATTTGTGTTGTGTTTTATAGATATTATGGCAATAGATTGTTATTTGTGCTCTGTCATGTCATGCTATGTCCACGTATGCAAAGTAACATGAAAAAGTAATGGGATGTTTACACGATCTAGCAAACTTCCAGCAAACGTCCAGCTCCATTATAATATATAGCAGCAAAGGTCCAGCAAACATCCTGCTCCATTATAACATATGGCACCAAACGTTCAGCAAACTTCCAGCAAACGTCCAGCAATCCACGTGTATTTTGAATACATTTGCTGGAAGTTTCCTGGACGTTTGCTGGATCATGTGAACACCCCATAACTGTCCTTCTCGATTCATATGGTGGCATCGATCTTCATTTCCCTAGCTCTCAGCCAGACACCAACTAGACTGCAGATATGGGACTAGCACATCGTGCAACATAAGTGATTATGTCCCAGCGGTGGTTGGTACTCGATGCAGATCTTACTCATTTAGGGATAACCACTGGGTTGAGTTAACCTGGCAGCTGGTTAGGTAGTTTGCTTGTCTGTCATTAATCGCATGATCACCCATGGAAACAGACACGATGTTTTAAGCATATGTCCACTGCTGTGTCTTAAAATATCTCACATTGTTTTCAAATGTGATTTCACCAAATTATTACGAATTTTGATACATGTTAGCGTCTGACACAAGTTGACTTAGATGCATTTGTAACTTCTTAGAATCGTGTCATTTACCTTGATTTATCAAGTACCGTGTAATTATATGAAGGGAGTAAAAATTAACAACCGCATTGCAGTGTGTTATCAACACTGATCTGTGATTCTGATGCAAAATTTTCGTCTGCTGAAACCTCGGTTAAAATTTTAGTATTAGCTTTGTTATATTAGGCTTATACCACTTGACAGGTAAAATATTTAATCAGAGGGTCGTTGTACTCCATTCACTCTGCGGTAATGACAGGTGCTTGTCGACAGCATGAATGTTATCTTTTTAAAACACCAGTTGTAAATTTAAGAACATGAAAAAATACCAAGATTTTGTAAGATTGGGTATTTTTCATATTTGCAGGAGAATTTGCTTGTCATGCTACATCATCATGTGGCCCATGGATGCCCTGAGAATTCCTGCAGCCAGCCTCATTGCATCACCCATCAGATGTTTGCTATGAATCTTGTTGAACAGGTGCTGTAACAATACGAACAGTACAGTTTGTAATGTAAAAAGATTGGAATTTGCATTGTTATTTGTTCTACAACTCAGTTGGATTGCAGAGTTGTTAGTTAGAAATAATTTGGCTTTTAATTTTCTTTTTATAAGTTTAGAAATCTGAGTTCATGCCACTGTTTGGTGAGCATAGTAAGTAGCATCGAGTTATTTTGGTGACAGGGAGACATGTCTATTACAAAAAAATGAGGATAGAAATAGAAATGAAATGAGTGTGCTCAGATAAACCGATGTTTTTAATTTGCAAGTCAGAAAGAGAAATACAGATCTTAGCGAATTATTGAGATTGGAACCAGTTAGCATGTCAACTGTGCATGATTTATAAAATACCCATTAAACAAAGTTTTTAGAGATTAGTGTGGCTTGGACATGTTGAACGCAGAGATGATTCAGAATGGACGAAGCAGTGTGTGTTCACGGAGATTAAGCATACTTAACAACGGGGATGCCTGAGGCTGACTTAGTGGTATTGTGTCTGAGGTGTTTATTGGTAGGGAGAGTTTTGGCACAGTCAGGGATTTTTTTGGAGGGGGAATGGCTGTTGAATTTGAAGTTTTCATTTTTGGCCTGAACCTGAAACAAAAAGAGGCATTTTTGACATTCAATCTGATTTGTCACTGACATGAAAATGCCCGTGACATTTCACGTCGAGAGTGAAAGTGAATAAAACCATCATTAATTATCGTTGTTGGCATGAAAAATGAAAACAAAATTTGATCAGCTTTTAAAATGGCATTTGTGTTGACATTTTAGTGTATTGATGTACTGAGAAGAAAGCAGTACCTATATTGTGTTTATGTAGTTGGTCTGCAACTGTGGTGCCACATCAGAGGCAGCATCTTACACTCAACTTGTTCACTACATTGCAACACGCCTGATCGTGTGAGTTTTTGTATCATATGATTCTTTCTTTATATCTCAGCATCGTCATCATCAGTAATCATGGATTCAGCAGCTGTTGCTGTCCAATGTCTCTTAAAGGTTAAAGGGTTAAATGGAAACCCAGCACACAACTAACGTGGAACGTTATCTGCCGTATGGGATCACTTGCCACCCGACACAGGGTAACGTTCCTTGCTTTAACCCCAGCCAGTTGGGCTGGTACTCAATTTGCCTACTGCAGAGGGATGGAAGGCTGAGTTGACCTTGGTGTTGTTGTATACTTAGATGGTTTACCAGTCCACAGACAGTCACTCATCCAAGTAGTGACCACTTGTATAGCAAGCTATTGGAAGTTTGCCGTACCCGGAGATCGGGCGTTGGCGGCCTCAAATACGAAGCGTCGATACTGATCATGATTCTCCGCTAGGCGGACGATGTGATGGCACAGTGCCGGGCATGATGCGGCAAGGTGGACAAGGCGTCAGTGGCTCGATGATATAACGCAATGGTCAGGCAAAAGGCTGGTGAACATAGCAAGCTAACCAGGGGTCGAACCCGCGATATCTTGATCATAGGTTTGACACTTTGCTGTTGTGCCACCCCAGTTTGTCACCATTTGCTCATGTTGTGTGTTGACATTGCAGTGCGGTGTTTGTTTCAGCTCCCAGACTGCTAAGGCTGCTGGTAGAAGCTTTGGCCATCGACTGAGAGTTGCTTTCAGCAACGGAGAGATTGTCAGAAACTGTCCAGTGTGTAGCGTGTTTTTTTGTCTTTTTGCTTATCTGCGTTTGTAGTTTTTAAACATTCGTTTTTTTGGTGAATTTTAGTGGGCATTGTGCATGCTTTGGGGAACAATTTTGTGATTGTATATTATACGTACCGACAAAAAGGAAGTTTTTAGCGAGTTGCAGCTGCCGTTTCCTTATCTGTTGTTATTTTGTATCGAATTGGGCCAGTTGGTTGCTTGCCTGGCAAGGCCAGTCCTCAAATCTGTTTCTATAGAGTAATATGTAAAACCAGATCTAGCAGTCTCTCGTCACTCACAACATTGAAGTATTTTCTAAATCATTATCTGATCTTATTTCTCTGATTATCCATTTCATTGTGAAGTGATGTAGGTTTTTTGCATCCCAAACCCATATCGGTTATGAGAAATTGTCGGTAGTTTGTCCACTTAGAGGAGATGTACAAGAGTTAAAGTCTGATTTGAATTTTAGCATTCAGAGTTCAAATTGTAGAGAAAAAAACAAATGTAACATTCCAGAACAGAGCAGATGTTATAAAACTGACAATATGGATTTACCAAAGAGTTGACCAATAAGACTAAGCGAAAACTGATCGGTAGTGTAAAATTTGAAACCATAATGACACTAGTTGCTAAGAACTTTTATCTTGATGCAGTCAAAGTGCGGACGTCGGGCAGAAATGGTTCGGTCGGTGCTGAATACGCCGTCGGTCGTGAGCATTGGTCTAATCTGGGAGTCGGACCTACCAGATACTGAGCATGTCCAGAGCTTCGTACGATACATCGACACAAAGATTCGCTTGAGTGATGTAAGATTATGTTGAATTGAGAATTCACTTACACAAATTATGTCATTGTCTAGTGCAGTGTCTATGTTGTAGAAACCACTCCCACTACAAAATGTAATCTCGTGGACATGTATTGTAAATGTTTGCAACAAAGGACCTTTGGTACAGTAATTTGCATTTAATGGTCAAATAATTTGACTTGTGGCTTTTTGCATATGGTGCCTAGCTGGATGTAGAAGTGTGTGGTGAAATATAATATTGTCGTAGCTTTATTGTTTTGTGAAATGTGTGTATTTTTATTTTTAAGTAGGTAGTGACATGAAACACATTGTCAATTTTCAGACTGTTAAAAACCTAAGTTGCTAAGAAAACTGAATTTGGTGAGTAGAAAAATATATAAGTCTTCTTGCAATACATGTAGTGATTGCAATCCCGGGATCGAATTCTTAATCCCGGGATCCAGGATTGAGAAATTTGTAATCCCAGGATTTCGTTACGGGATTAGGCTTACAGATTTGTTGTTATTTTGGTATCCCCAAATGAGTTATTTCATGCATAGGATGTAATATAGGCCGCTACGGAAAATATATCTGAACTGTAGGAAGTGACAGTGACTGGCAGTGTGCAGCATGGAGTATTTGTGCACACATGAAATATTATATTCATGAGATGGCTAAAAAATTTATGTTTATTATTTAACACACGAAAAAGTACAATTTTTACTCATTTTGTGATCCCGAAATCCCGTGATCGAGACTTCGCCAATTTCGGGATTTCGTATTGGCAAAAACGGCTGGGATCCCAGTATCCCAGAATTTGGGATCCCAGGATTGCAATTCCTAAATACGTGGCTTTCTCGTTTGTCTTATATCTATTTGTCTGTCGCTCTGTCCCATAAGCTACTAAGTAAAAAAACAAAAAAGACTGAAAAACTTGAATTTGTGTGAATGTCCCTCTGAGCAGGAGTAATTAAAGTGCCATTTTTCAATTCAGAATGTTACTGGACATCAAAAACCTTCAGAAAATGATGCACATCTCTACTTGCATAAATGCAGTTTGACCCAATTTATTACGATCCTTCTCGTCACTCAAGTGCTAGGGTGCAAAAGTGAACTTTCAGCTGAAATTAGAAATAAGCAGGTTTGTAGCTACGTGGACAGCCACATCTCGTGAGCAGTATGGCAATATTGTGCATTGTTCGTACATGTATAAATGTTTGTGTTTGATTATTTGTGCAGCTCTTTGCTGTCAGCAGTAATAATGACATTGATCTTCTGCTAGTTGGCGTCGTCTGCTACTATGGCAAACATAATTCCACATTCTTCTTTCATTCCAAACGCAAGACCTGGATATCGTTCGATGATTCCTGTGTATCCGAAGTAATTCTGAACTTTATTGGCATTGATGTTTTTAACACATTCGTTGATTCTGCAATATATTATGTTGTTTTAACCATTTATGGCATTGATAATTTTATTTTGTGGTGAGGCCCATCTTCGTGCACCTTATGTCAAAAAAGAAGATGTCAAACTGTTATGTCTTTGCCATCTTTGCTGGGCTTGGGTAGGGAAGGTAGTATAACTATTGCTTAGTACTACTAATACTCAAACTATACTAATGTACTACTACTATATTAATTGCTTTTTACAAAATTTATATATGTTGCACTTTGCCGCAAATTTGCAAAAAAAAAACGATCAATAAAGATCTCATCACGCACCAGTTGCATTGCTATGCCATGTGAACACATCTCAGAGTCAGAGCTATGAAGCATCACCTGCCACGTGGGGTCACATAATGTTACCTGCCGCATGACACGGGTGAACGTGCTCTACTTTAACGCCAGCCACACAAGCCGGTACTTGATTTACTCATCTCGTACAAAGAGCGGAGCTGAGTTGATACGGGTGAATGCACCTGACCTTAATCCCATCCTGTCAGGCCAGTGCTTGATTTGCCTATTCCATAGGAATGGCCAGGCTGGGTTTGAGTTTGTTGTGGTCAGATTGGAGATGAGTGGGAGAGTGTGGTGGAGAAGATGTGCCGAGGTCGCTACCAGCCTCTGTTGCTGCTGTACCAGCGAGAGCGCCCTCCGCTCATCAACACCCGCACTGCTCCGACACAGACGTACACTGTTCACAGTGTTGTCTCTTCACCAGTTGCAGGCAACTAGCACCTTTCTATAGTAGTAAATTAGGTCCCCAAAAAACGGTGCCGGTGTTATTTTTTTGAATAACTTTTTGCAGCACTGGTCAATTTTAATCATTTTTGGCGTGCAACGTCGCAAAAAAAAACTTGACATGAATAACTATAGTTTTGCCCACCTCACCTTAATACTGTTGCTTACACTACCTTGTGAAATGCAGAAGTCATATTCGGTCAGTGTTTCACGGAGTTATTCAAGAAATAACACGGGCACAGGTTTTTTTTGGGGGGGGGGCATGTAGTAACCACAGCGATGTGTGTGGTGCTGTCATCATAGCATAGCTGTCAGCTATTGCATGTGGTCGCCCAATTCATCTCATAAATGTAGCACAGCACTACTCACTTGCCAGCCTTTGGACCAAGCTGATAGTGCTAGTGTCTCATATGACTCTTAGGAGTTAGACTTATTGCGTTTATCTTAGAATATGTCGCTTTGACCACAGATTTATTGTGGCCATGAAGTTTGCCTTGTAAATTGTATATTCAATAAATACTGGGTGGCCCAAAAAACGTCCCGAACCTTTGCATGCATTATGCAGTGGATTAGTTAAAATAAATCAGCAAGATAACACGTACGTAGTGGGCAAACGTCTTCAAATATGTCTAGAAATTTTCGCCTAAAACATTTCTGTATTCGCTGAGATACAAAGAAAATAGTGTTACACATCATAAAGCAAATTTTGCAAGTGGCTCATCATTTGAGTTGCCGCTCGTACGCAGGCTACATGTACGTCAGAACGTCACAGTAGGCCAAGTCATCAGTCAACTGATCAGCAGAAAATGTGCTGAATAGCTCATTTATTCTGCTTTGCCATTGCTGCTAAACGTGTTTTTCACCGCAGCATGGCTTTTCTGATTTTGACTGTCTGATGTCGACAACATGCCATGTCTCCGATACCATTCTGAAGATCTTTGAGGTTCGCAAATGGTTCACGCTTTCCTTCATAGACGAGTTCTTGCAAGATATCTCAAACTAAGTAATCTAGCGGAGTCAAATCTGGCGAATGCAATGTCCATTCTTATGAGCTGATTAAGTTGAAGGTGTTATCTGACAGATAATTTTTAGTTGCTTTGATGCGGGGCAATGCAACGCTGTCTTTACATAATTTGATTTTTAATATGCCTTACGTCATTGAGCGGTATTCACTGGCATCAATAATGACGTCCCTAAAATTTATAAGTAAGTAAGAGTACATACTGATCTACAAATGTGTGAAAGGAAATTTATTTCCATAAAGTGTATGCGCCATTGTAGTTACGCAAAGTTCGGGACGTTTTTATGGGCCACCCAGTATATCATACAGTGTCATAAAGCATACACTGTCAAGAAAAGTTCAGTGAATGGACCATAAGTCCTGGAATTGTCTGTGAAGAAGTATTTGAAGGGGAAAATGGTTAAATTCATGTTTGAAAAATTATCGATATCATTAGCATAATATTTTTCATCACACAGTTGTGACTTTGTATTGCACAATGGCTTGATTTTACTGTACATATGCACATTATAAGTCTGTGATGATGACGATGATGATGGTAAGTGGTAACAATGGTAGTGGTGGTGGCGTTGTTTTGGTGGTAATATAGGAAGAGTGCTTTGTTGTGTTGCAGTTTTCCAAGAGAAAAATTCTGCTAGAAACACCAACAACAATGGTAGCAGCTCGAAGCCAAAGCCTCTGCGTAAACGTTGTTCAGCAGCAAGTGAAGTCGTATCTGCGATAACTTCATCCACTTGTTCTACACAGAACTCTGTCAACAGTTGCCGTAATGTTTTCACATCATCGCCCATCATTCATCCACCGGTTGCTCCTAGTTCCGGCTTGTCAGACGTCAGTGCCACAGGGACAGCACGTGGACAGCCGTCTTCGCGTGATCTCATGTTTGCTTCACCCATGGGTGTTGCTAGAGACGGGGTTCATGTAGGTCGACTGCCTTCACCTTTAGTGCCATGTCCACATTCTACTGTGTCAACTGCTTCATCGCATAACAGCCAGCAGCAGGCTGTCATATCTGGTCTAGCTGTTAACGGTGGCATCCATTCCAAACAGCTGCCAGTGTACTTCATGCCCCCATCTCACCGACATGCCATTCCACAACAGCCGGCTGGGTTTGTCATTCCAATCTGCAGGCCTAGCTTCTCACCAGCTCCCACCAATTTCCAGCCCGTTGGTGGTTGGCTTCATCATAATGTGAACGGCAGTCAGCAGGTGCCTGCTGGAATGTTTCAACCCAGTTATCCACCGATAGGTCCTCCAAGAAATGTTTTTCCATTGCCACAGGCATCCTCCATTTTGTCTGCACCATCTGGCACCATTCCGCCTTCAGTGTGCCATGCTTCCAACAGTAGAACTAATGTGCCTTTGCTTCCTGCTACTGTGTCATCTGCTGTGCAGCCCGGAATAGATGTACAGTCGGGTGTGTGCAGTGCCATCAATGGATTGGCTCTTAATGAAGAAGAATTCTCAATTTTAGAACATGCAATTAAGGACGAAGAAGCGGCTCTTGGTTTTAGTCGAAATATGCCGTCTGCAGCTAACCAGTTTCCGCCAAGCTGTTTAGAAGCTTACACCGTGACGCCTAGGAGTAATGCTGCAGAAACGTCTTCAGCTGAGTCTGACAGCAGTCTGTCTGACTGGAGTATGATTGATCTGCCAAGCCCACCCACGACGTCCGTAGCCCACCAGGATATGACCACACATGGGATACCTGCCATTGCCGGCCTAGCCAGTCCATCACTTATGCAGTTTAGCCCAGACAGTGGCGCTCGTGCAGTTCCGTCACACCCAGGTCTTCCGTATGGAAGGGTTGGCCAGTTTCAAGGACAGAAATTGTCAACTGCATATATTCCACAGCCAGGTATATGGTGGTCATGTTTCTATTGTTTTTGTATACTTTGTTTGACTGCAGACTTTTCATTGTTGATTGAATTTCATGTATACATAACCTGCCAAATGCCACAGTTTTAATATTTTCAGCAGTGTATCGACACCCGGTAATGATTGTAGGTGAAACTCACTCAGCTGGCCCAGTCTGCAGTTTTCAGTTGAATTATTTAAATATACCAGAAAAGAAACACGCCAACACATTGTGCTACGTACGGATGCATGAATATATAACTAGGTCTTCTGTGAAGCTTTTGTTGTCTGTCCAATGCAATGCATAGCATTGGACAGAGTATAAAATCACCTTTGTGTCCGTGCGTGCGTCCGTGTGTCCTACATTTCTTAAGCTATCTTCCTTACACCTTTCCTTTCTTTCCCCTTTCCCTTCCCATTCTCCTTCCCCTTCTCCTTGCCCTTTCCTCTTTTTTCCTTTTCCTTCCTCTTTCCTCTTTCTCTTTTCCTTCTCCTATCCCTTCCCTTTGTCCTTCCATTTCCCCTTTCCTTTACCTTTCCCTTTCCGCTTTTTTTCCCCTTTCCCTTTCTCCTTTCCCTTTTTTCCATTTCCCTTCCCTTTACTTTCCATTCCTTTTCTCCTTTCCCTTTCCCTTCCTTTTTCCCTTCCCCTTTTTTCCTTTCCCTTTCTCTTTTCAATTCCTCTCCCCTTCCCTTTACTTTCCATTCCTTTTATCTTTTCCCTTTCTTTTTCTTTTCTACTTTCCTTTTTCCTTCCCTTTCCCCTCCCCTTATTTTTTTCTTTCCATTCTTCCGTCTTTCTTTCTGTGTCCAGGACCATGCGTCCAATATTTGAGGTGCCATATCTCCATAACGGTGCCAGATGGACGCATGGTCACCATGGACCATGAATAGGAAGTCGGCCCCCGGAGTCGAATGGTCACGTGACCGATGACGTCACGTGACCCCAAAAGATCAAAGTCGTGACCCCATTATCTTTGAGGCGCCATATCTCCATAAAGGGGCAAGATAAATGCATGGTGAAGATGGACCATTTATAATGAAGCAAATGGTCTCGTGACTGACAATGTCTGTTGTTTAGTTAGAGAAGGATGAAAGGATCATTGCTGCTGTACAATTTGAAATTAAACTGTTTGATTTTTTTCTACCAGTCTAAACAGCTCACTGATTATATTTATACAGACATATACTGTAAACTGTCAAAATGCATTGGACAGACTCTGTGTTTGTATGAACATTATCTTGTCAGAAATTTTTAACTTTCTATTAGTATGGATCGTTTGTTTACTCATACACAGTTATCGTTTGCTGATACAACTTCACTCACAGTGTGACATTTTATGGCACTGTGCAGTTTGCATCGATTGTGAGCTAGCGTATGCAGGTTTTGTATAGTTCACCTGCTGTGATGCATTCATGTCCATGTCATGTGTTTGTATTAGATCAAACAGTATAAACAGAATAGAATTAATTTGTTCTGTTCTGTTTAAACTGTTTGATTTAATACAAACACATAATATGGACATAAATGCATATTTGTGTGAAGCACTAGAACCACTTCCAGCTGCGAAACAGTATGGCAGACTGGCAGAGGCTATTTAAGAATTTTTGAGTTGAGTTTTGTCACTCAGACAGCCTCATCTACCATCTTAAAACTAATTACTCGACTATTTTCGAATATCTTCATAGATGACAACATGAGTTGGGAACTATGGATACTAGAAGGTGCTCGTGACGTGAGACGCATATCTTGGCCAAGTAAAGTAATTTAAACATTATTACTGCTACGCCTACAACAAGGAAAGGGAAGGGAAAAGTAACAGCCGTCTAAGCAGCTGTTGGTGCAATGACGTCATTGCTATTATGAGTCATCATGTACACACACACACAGACGGACAGAAGGACAGAACGTCCAATCTCTTAATCTCCTCCAATGTTCACTACGTTCACCTTGGCGGAGATAACTATTTTGATTGAGACTTGAGCCAAACTGCCAGCTTATGCAGTCATATTTTGTTATTATACTGTTAGCATAACCACAACAGAGACTGGAATTGTGCATCATGTCGAATATTTATCTGGCGAGTTGTTACAATTTGCTAGTTTATACAAAACGTCAGTTCAGCAGCAAATTACAGTTTATTGGTATGGTAATTTGTGCTTTGGTATACAAGGCACTTGCATTTATTTGCAGTTGACATTATTGTTGTGACCTCGGCTGAAGAATGTTGCAGGTTAATTTTTGGGTGTTTTGTTCTGTCTTAAAATAATTCACTGACGAATTTTGGTGCAATTTAATGATAGTGGAAAGTGGCTGCAGGGCCAACCAATTAGATTTTGGTAGTGATCCAGTTTATTATTTGTATGATACATATACACAGCAGCTGCATTAAATCGGTTATATAATAATAAAAAACTTATATTGGCTGCAGGTTCGAGTCGAAGTCCTGTAGGTGGGCCATGTGTTGAAAGTCGTCGGAAAGCTGATGATCTGATGATGGTCCGTGAACTGAAGGAAGCAGCTGGAGACCTTCATGCTGCACTGCTCTGCTGCAACCAGGCTGCACGTATGTAGCCCATTCTGTGTAACTAGAACGCAGTCAGAGATCGCAGACCTCCGCCAACGCCATGTTGTTCGCCAGGTGGCGTCACCATATTTGGTTTGGCAGCGGTTTCCCTTATGCCCCATTGAAAACAATGTTAACGAAAATTTCAAAGTGATCCAGAATCCAGGATTCCTTCTGGATCACCCCCAAAATTGAATCACTGGTAGTTTTTGCCTTTCCCGACATTGCCAGGAAATCTCAGAAAGATCTGTCCATAACTTTTTGAGTTATCTTGCTGACACACAAACAAACAAACAAATAAACAAAGTCTGGCAAAAACATTACCTCCTTGGCGGAGGTAATTGATAGCTTTCATGTTTCTGATAACTTCTGTATGAGTATAATCTCTGATCTTAAGTTACTTTTACTGCGCATGCTCAATGCTGTTTGAATGAGGGCGAGTGGTAGTTTGGTGGTAGGTTTTAATGATCGTTTGGTCTGTTTTGAGGCTGGTGATCTGATATGATGCAGTGAAAACATTTGTGTCAGTTAGAAGGTGTGATGTTTCTTGAAAGAAATACCAGTATGCCATTTTAGTTTAATATTATGGAAGTGAAGTGTTAAGTTATTTGTTACCATAGCACTTTTCAAATTTATATCGGTAGACTGTGATGCGTGTGCTATTTATTAGTGCAACAGTGTTAAAAATCTTCAGTATGTGCGTTGATTTTTCATCAGAATTTTTGTCGCGTAACAAATTTCTATCTGTAGTATGCCAACTTTTGGTTTATGCTGTTCTTGTTCATCTTGTGAATTGAAGTTTATTTGCTGTGTATTAACACCCATTTTGATAAAGGAGTAGTGTGCATTAGAAGAAGAAATTATAGTTTATTATACTAGACTATTGCGGCCATTGCTGCTGTACTGGTACTGCATATGTATTTGCACTTTCCTTGTTTACACGTTGATGGTCTGTAGTTTCTGTGCAGTGACATGGTGTAGATTACAGGTTATGAATGGCTGCATGCTGACACATAAAAGTGCACCGTACTGGTATAATGTCTTTTACATAGATCAAGGAATCAGACTGTTTTGCAAACCATTTAGCCTTGGTCACTGCAGTGAACAGTATTCATTTGAACACCTGAATGCAGGGTTTAACGTGACCACTTTTTATTGCTTGGGTCAAGGTTAATCATTTCCTAAACTGTCATGTTGCTGGATCTGTGTGAAATATGTATGTTCAGTTCTTCTTTCATGCGCCACGTGGTGATTTGTTTCAGTGTCTTACAAGCAGTGCCTCACGGCAATGAGGACAGCTGGCACGGCGTCGCCAGAACTTGATCTTGTGCGCCAGAAATGTGATGCAGCGACGTTGCACTCTCGCCGGATCCATGGGTTGATTCAGTTGAAGCTTGACGAAGTGCGGACGGCAAAACACGGGAAGAACACCCGCTCTGCTGCCTCACCAACTTCACCGACATCAGTGAGCTCGTCTGACCCACCTGCCAACACACGGTACGCTTCTTTTTTCAAGTCACTATTTAGCCAATCAACCATACTAATGTTTGCACTTATGTTACAAGCCAAACGCTACATCTTAGTAGAAAATTCTGTGAAGGAACAAATAGGTTACCATGTCAATGAATACCAGTCATTTCTCCAAGCGGTGGTAATAACTGCACCCAAATTCTTACATTGTGAATTGCTTACTAGTATTACTTTGGAGGTGTGGCCAGAATTTTGCATTCGCAAATTATGTAAGTAAGTTAGAAACAACTTTTACATCTGCTGGCCTTCGGGCGTAGGCAGTATGGTTGGCTACCATAGTTGTAGCTGATCGTCATCTTAGTTGCTGGTTGCTGTGATAGCTTGGTGTAATCAGTGTGTTGTATTCAGGGGCCAAATTTTCAAACTTTTCTAAGACATTTTTCAAAGATCTTCCTATGTCAGATGATTTAGGAATTCCAAAGAAGTTTTCTTTTTCGAATTTTTGACGGTTTTCTTTTTCGAATTTTTGACGGTTTTCTTTGCGTTTTCAAAGAACTTTTTCTTTTCTTATCTTCCTAAACTAGTTCAACCAATCTGATGCGCTTATAATGACCATGTGACATAATCACCTTAGTTTGAAAACTTCTTAGGACAACTTCTTTTGAAAACTTCTTAGCTTGTCGATGGGAAATGCAATTTACACATCACTTCATTGTTTAAGTTGACCAAACATCAGTTTGCTTTACTTACTCATCACAATATGACGTCTAAGCTAAGTGTCAACAATGTGTACTTTTCACAAATTTCGTTTCTCCGTGTAGGACAAGGTTAGTGCTTTCCTACATATTTGCCTAAATTCTTCCTAAGAAGTTTCCGAAGAAGTTTCAAAAATCCGCATACTTTCTTTGGAAAAGAAGTCTTTCAAAGACCTTCCTAAGAAGTTTCAAAAATTTGGTCCCAGTCAACTAAGTTACTTTGTGCTGGGCTTGATTGGTACTTGGATGGTAGGTAGATAAACCATCTCGATATGTAGCCCGCCACTGAGGTCAACTCAGCCTAACCATTCCTTCGTGGGTAGGTGTAATGAGTACCAGCTTTGGCTGGGGTGTAAACAGGCACACCGTGTGATGCACTCTAGTTCTGTATGTGTGGTCTTACAGTGTAAGCTGGTGTCTGGCTGAGGGTTAAAGAAGATAAGTGCCACCTTGTGGCTCAGGATGGGCTTTATCTTTACATTTTACAATTACTATTTTTGGTGATATATCTTGGTGATATAGATGTGCCAGCCAGCCCCTTATCGGTGGTCTTGCAGTGTAAACTGGTGTCTATCTGAGAGCTGAGGAGGCAGAGATATCGCCATCCTGTAAATCGGGAAGGACTTTACTTTTTTGCACATAGTTAATTGTGTATTTAGGTGTGAATTTTTTTGGTGAAGTTGGGGTGTTGTTTGCGTGTTATGACAGCAGTCCAGTGTCAAAGAGTGATGATGATCTTATTATGTTGGATGAGTCGGTACCCAGCGTCAGACAGCAGATGTTGAAGGAACAGCTCGGTGATTTGTATCAACAGCCGGTCCGAGCAAATGCTTTCCGTGGCAGTCGACAGGGTGCAGCCGGCGTTGTCACGTTGCTCCAGCAGCAAGGCAGCAGCACATCCGCCTCCAAACCAACATCTTGATTAGCGTCAGCAGCATGTGCCACAGTGGCGTCATGGTAGATGCGATTGCCCCACTCCCCTTAAATTTTGGGTTGTTTAAAATTTGTTCGAAAATCTTCTTCTTGTCCCAAAATTTTTGTCCAAAAATGCAAAATTTGTGCCTGAAACTCCTTTCCCATAGTGGGGAAATTTAGGGCAAAAGTCGAATTTGAGCACCCTGTTGGAAATTTGCGGCTGGGCAGTCTGTCGGAATTCTGTCGGAAATTTGCCTTGTCCGTGGGAATATTGCTACCTCCTGCCCTGCCGACTACTTAATTCAGGCGTCTCACACTCATTTGGGGGTGCAGGCCACACTGCAAGATATCACTCAGTCGGGGGCCGGATTGTTTTTAGAGACGACAAAATGCATTAAATGCAGTAATTAATACAAATGACAGAAGACGTCCGTGTAGTTCTGCTTCTGCTTGTCACACTTCAAATCCAATACTTCCATCTGGAATACTTCGGAAACGCTTTCTGCGTCAACATCAAATGGAGCGGCGAAAAGTGCAAGCTGCAGTTTAAGATTAGGCCTGTTAAACTTTTGAAAACATCGGTCGAACTCTGCAAGTAATCAAGAAATGACATCTGCATAATCTTTCAGGCACTGTGGCCTGACTTCACTTTGACCTCCCACCTGAAGAAATGAGAAATGGTCCAAGTTGCCAGCGCCAGCTTTGGTTGCTGCCAGCATCAGCATGCAGTTCCACTAATGAGAACGCAAATGAGAAAAAATAGTAGTTTTGCTGAATTACTGGGAAAAATGCTGTAAAATGAATAAAACGATTTATTTTTTTCCTAAATTTTTAGAATTTCAGATAATGTGTTGTGGGCTGCAATTAACGCCTTCACGGGCTGCGAGTTTGAGACCCCTGACTTAACCCAAGACGCCACTGATGTGGCAGGTGGCACGTAAAAAGTGTAAAGGTATGCATTTCGCATAGATTAGACAATCGGACAGTTTCGGAAATGATTAGCCGCGATTGTTCAAGTGTTTAACGTGACCACTTTTCACTGGAGTGGTCAAGGCTTATTTTTGAAACTGTCCGGTTGTCTAATCTATGTAAAGTGCATATGTTCCACCCACTTGGTACGTGGTCACTAAGTTAGTTGGTCCGACTGACATTTTTACTTCTCGGTTTTTGTTGCCATTTTCGTTGCATTTCTTCTTTTTATTTTGTAGAATTTTAGTTTTTGTCTTAAGTTTGAAATGTGTGTGGTCCCGGTGTCTTATGTATTTGAATTTTGTTGATTATTTGTATTACTCTGTATGTATTTGACTCAGATGTTCAATTGTTGACCTCATTTGTTTTAAAAAATTTCACCCTTTTTTCATTTGTGCTAAACTTATTTTAGCCTAAACCGATTCTGATAATATTTAGCATACACGCTGCCGGAGGTCTTTGCAGTGTAAAAACGTTTATTTAGTTAATATTGTTGTTAGCCGTCGAGTACAGATGTAAGTGTCGCTAAGGCAGCAGACAATAGGTCTGGTCTGGGATGCTGCAGTTAGCCAGTCAGTCATTTATGAAGCAATTGGCTAGTGGCACAAATGGCTCAATTCCTACAGGTGAAAGTCAGTGGAAGGCACTTTGAACACATACTTTGTTTGAACTGTCCTGTCAGTTCCTTGGCCTGATTATCAACTGAAGTTATTTTTGTTTGAACTTGACACTTTCCATTTGAAGTATTAGTCAGAATTGGTAGCTCATGCTGCAAGCTGTTGTCAGTGTGCATAAAACTGTTATTGATGAAAATAATGTACATGTTTTATTGTAATAAAATTGCTTTTCTGTACAATTTAGCCAAATATTATCGAAATCGGTTTACGATCAAAAAAGTATATTGCAAACAAGAATGGGGTGAACTTTTTTGAAAAAAAACACGGTGTATGCAGTGCGTTTATTTGCAGTTGACATCACTGTTGTTACCTTGGCTGAAGAACCTGGCAGCGGTTTTTGCGTCTGTCTGTTCTGTTTAAGATAACTCGTGATTTACATACGGATTTTGATTATCCAGCTGTATTCAGCTTATTCTATTTTCATTGTATTGTTTATTCAATTGACCTAACTACAGAACTGGTGTAAACTCCCGTGGTATTTCACATTTTTAGTGCAGTGATTTTATTATGCTGCCATGGTCCTAGCCACTATACACGTCTGTCTATCTGTCCATGTAGCCCTTTACAGGCTCCTAACATGAGTGGCATCAGAGGGGGGGTTAGGATGGCAGCTGCCCCCCGTGCCCTTGCCCTTGCGCCCGCTGTCCCCCCTAGGAAAAATTTTGATGGTGATAAAGTGCCCTCTGGTAACCATGTCAAGGTGCGACTTATTAAACGTCATTTTTGCAACACAACACAGACATCTGTGACTTTTTCCGTTTCCGAATATCAAATTTGTGGCTTTCGTTGAATGTCCAAAAGTGTTTCAGCTTCGGGGGGGGCAAGCCCCCTGGCCCCTTGACTAGGTCCTCTCCGCTGGACCCTGTTTATGTCTTTTTAATGCACACAGCAACTGCATATAATGGTCGACATTTGGCTTACACAAAAGAAATTATTGTCCCCTCTGTGCTCTGGCCTTTTTCATTTCCATACCCTCTGGCTTCAGATTCCTAGCGCCGCTCATGCTTCTAATAGGAAAAAAGTGTACAAGTACATAATTGGCATGAATGTTCCCCAGCACAGGATTAACTGGTTCCCATTATTTCTTTCAAAAATTAGAAGGTTCAAGTCACAAATGTCAAAACCTTCAAGAAAATGATGATAGATTAGTTGCTTATCATGGCAACTAATTTACAGTAAATGCTCGAGTCGTTTGACAACTGTTTGGATGGCCGAATATTGTGTTGGTACTTGACGTTGATGTCTTTTCTGGTTTAACGTTGGTAAACACCCACATTATACAAATAAGTATGGTACGTTGGCAGGGCTCGAAGTGGAATGGTATCATACCGGCACTTCCTTGGCCGCCTGGAAAGCATGTACCGGCACTTTTTTCTGAGAAAAGGCGTACCGGTATGCTTTTGCGGGCATTTTTCTGAGATTTAGGCAAGTGGTCGTCGATGTTTCCGTTTCAATAAGTGGCCAAATTAGCGCTAGGTTGTTCGTTTAACAATCATTCTGGTTTCGATTTGCATTTATTTTTTAAATTGCACTTAAAAAGACTAGGGCAGGAAGGGAAAGAATGGAAAGCCATCATACCATTACTCTTTTTTTCCAATTTCGAGTTCTGTATGTCGGTAATCATTGTGTTATCGTGTTTTTATGTAACGTGTGATTGCACATGTGTCGCGTGCCAATTTTGTACACTGTACTCCTTTTCTACGCTTTATCCATTATCTGCACCCGCCATGTAGTTATAATAATTATATAGTACATCCAGTGGCAAATGGTGTTGAGGTACTTGTTAGTAGGATTGTAGACATAACTTTACTATTGGTGTTTATCGTATCGGGAGCTCTATAAATCATAGATTCCAGGAAAATAAAAAAAACGTTGGTCATGATTTGTTCAACTTCTTGCCTGATGACTAGTGCTGTAAGTGCAGTATACCTGGAATTACGGTTTAGCTAGAGATAGGGATGTTGGTTATATGCGAATTTGGCAAAAAGTGCAAATCGCATATTTTTCCGCATATATTGGCATTTTCAAAATCGCATATGTGGAAAATACGCCGCATATGCTAAAATTCGCATATATAGCGCAGATTTCCGCATATGCGATCGCATTTTTCAGCATTTTTTCCGCCCCCCTATTCCAAAATTCAGGATCCGCCACTGCTAGTGCGTTTTCCGACACATAGTATGCACAGACTAGTAACCTACTGTGTTGTTTTAGACTTTTTAGTGCTGTAGGCCTACGGATGTTTAATGTCCAATTGTTTCGCTGTTATATAAAAAATGCAGCTCAGACAATGCAATTCAGAGATAATAAAAATAAGTGAACTTTGAAATTTAAATGACAATAATTGAGTCTAGTCTGTTAACTTACAGACTA
>Ga0056128_1002141_pt1:20000-23093 | contig 23093 bp, 8 predicted proteins | sample WorMetLIZISLAND2_FD_71113 | JGI IMG/M metagenome (GOLD analysis project Ga0056128, IMG submission 71113) | Marine gutless worms symbiont microbial communities from Max Planck institute for Marine Microbiology, Germany - Olavius geniculatus... ... | reverse complement strand
TGTGGGGCAACCCTGCAGGAGTTAAGCCACGCTGCCCTAGATAGGCAGCGGTGGGCAGCGATAGTAAGAATGGCGTCAGACACCAACGGGCATTGAGCCCACGGTTGTCGATGATGACGACGATGATGAAGTGCCAGCAGGCCAACGAAATTTTTTTAGCTGCGCTAACTGATCATTAGATGTATTTTGTGAACAGCTGAATATATGTGATAACTACTAATAAGTGAATCAACAACTGTTTACCTCTGTTCTGTGTTAATTTATTGTCTGTGTAATTGTAGCATCTGATTGGTGGAGTTCGCATACCTCCAGCTAGTGCACCCTCAGGTACCAGTTACGTTATGTTTACAAAGTATCTTAGTGGAAGTAGTACTAGAAAGATATGGCAAATATCCATTTATTAGTCGCCGGGAAATGATAGTTTTTGGAGTGGACTTATGTTTTACTGCAGATGTTTTATTTTTTTATTTATTTCAATGCGAGATCTTCAAGCTCTGTTTCCCAATCAGCATGAAATTTTGCACGGTGATCAGTAGTGGGCCGAATTTTATAATGTTGGTCCAAAATTTTGGGGGCTTTCTCTCCAAAAAATTAGAGGCTAGAAACATGCAAAATTTAATGTGGTTTTGGATGACTTCAAACTTTAATGGCGAATATCTCCAGATCGGATGAAGACATTCGAAATCAGACAAGTAAATTTTTACCTCAATTTCTCCCACGTTGGGTGAAAAAACTTCAGTGAACTTTCATCTACTAATCACAGAGATCTAATGGTGGATTGGAATCATACCCACCCAAATCAAATTTTTCAGAAGACTATATTTCGGTCCCGAAGGGCCCCAAATTTTTCCACACGCTAGAAAATGACCAAGTCTTGCTAGCGCATGCCCCACTCGGGATGGGGTCCTCTTTACAATTTTTTAAAGCGGGGCCAAAATTGGCTTAAAATTCAGCATATTAGCCGCAAGATCTTTGGAGCCCGGGGGAGTGGCCTTATGAAACTTTTCCACATGATGTGCCACTAGGTAGGGGTGATTACCCAGGTACAACTTTTGGGGCACCACCCCCTTAAAATTTGGGAGGCCAAAAAACATCCAAAATTTCATACGTTTTACGACAACTTTCGAGTTTGACCGCACATATCTGTGGATCGGCTAGAGATATCGACAAGCGGTAAATGGCGTTATCAACCGCAATCCTTCCGTGGTGAACAAAAAAATTTGGTGAACTTTGGTCCACTAACACCAGTGATCACATGGCTATTGTTTACCTACCCTAAGTCGACAGTGCGTGTTCTGCGTATGCTAATGCATTTGATTTCGATAGAAACAGTATACTTAAGTGACGGTTGCTGTATCAGTAGTGATGACATTGTTACATAGTTAACTTAATTGTCACTGTAGCAGCAGGTCCAGCAGGTAAAAAAGACAAAGAAGACAAAGAGAAGGAGAACACTGAGGCACCAGCAGCAGCATCAGGATCAGCAGCAGCAGCAAAGCAGCCAGCTGCACCTCCTGAGTCACCACAGCCAACGACTGTTAGTGGTATGTAAACATGCTGCACTGCTGGTATGATAAAACTGTTGACAGTATGGGTGCTCGTCTTGAGCGTGCATAACGTCAAGTGAATTTTTACAAAATAGTAGGCCTATTTTAAGTGCATTTTGCGAATTGTTTTGTTGCAGTAATTAAAGGTCCATGGACACCAAAATTAACATGTATATTTTATCCACTTTCCTAAAACAGCAGAATTTTCTTATAATTTTGATAGTAATATTGGTGACCAACGTTTTGTCAATATGAAGAAATTTACATTTGAAATCGACGACCTATGAAATTGACGTAGAAAACAAGACACCATATTGACAGTCTGATGATGTCACCAGTTGAACACGTCATCAACGTAAAATATGCATAGAAACATAAGCATTATAGAATTACATTTCCTACCTGTATACTGCTGCAGCTGTTATGCGGCACATTATTTTTGTCGTTAAAAATATTAAAATTAATTGGTAAACACTAACTGTGTTCATCTGGTGACATTTTTTTCGGCCAATAGCAGATTTTTGAGCATAACGTAATGTAACGCCATTTTTCGTTATATTTAGTCAATAATTTCATACATTTACAAACTACAAAGTTTAAATCAACATATTATATATACGCGGTGAAATGTCTATTGTCTAATTGAGGTCTACGTAAATTTTACAAGTGAGTTTGATCATGGCCATGGACCTTTAACTAAATTTTTTTCTTGCTTAACGCTAATAGTTATAATCATAGTGCTCTGGCAGCATGCACTGCTGTTGGTGATATCACCAACAGTTTGACCGCACACATCTCTGGATCGGTACCTGCAGTACAAGTTTATTGCTTGTACTGCAGGTGAATCACTAGTAGTAGTCTAGTAGTAGTATTAGTAGTTGTTGTTGTTGTTGTTGTTGTTGTTGTTCCGGTAATGCTACAGTCCTTGTACACACTACACAGTCTGTTGGTGATGTAATGACGTCATTGCTATTATGACATCCTGCTGGCATTGTGAGTCGGTACGATGCCGCTGTGCACAGAGAGACAGACACACAAAAGCGAAAGCTTAACTTCCGGCGATCACTTTGTTCACTTTTGGTGGAGATATTGATGCTACTATCGTAACAATTTAATAACTGACTTTATTACAGTTGAGGGGGATGTGTGAAGATGGTGGAACTGTTAATTTTAGTAGGTGGTGTTGATCATGTTTACAATAATTACGAATCATCGGGTCATTTTTTTTATTTTCCTGGCCCCCGGACTCTAGCTCTGTTTTTACGCAAAATACATACCAAATAACCACCCATTGAAATGCACTGTATCTGTGATCTTTTCTTTAGCCTAACTGAAGACAGCCACTGGACTGATCTGCCCTATAAGGAGTGTGTGTGTTTTGTGACAGAGTTGTTTGGTATTGAAGCAGTTCGCAGTGTGCTACAACAAGTTGCACAGAACCCTCAACTCATGACTAACATGCTGCAGGCTCCATACGTTCAGTCTATGATACAGTCAATGTCTAACAACCCATCGCTTGTACTGCAGGTGAATCACTAGTAGTAGC
>Ga0056128_1002141_pt1:0-17500 | contig 23093 bp, 8 predicted proteins | sample WorMetLIZISLAND2_FD_71113 | JGI IMG/M metagenome (GOLD analysis project Ga0056128, IMG submission 71113) | Marine gutless worms symbiont microbial communities from Max Planck institute for Marine Microbiology, Germany - Olavius geniculatus... ... | reverse complement strand
CGAACCACAACAGGACAAATGAGCCAACAAATGCTAAGTGACATCACAAGCAAAGATTATGAGTAAATGAAGAGAGAGAAGATGAAGATAAGAGCAGCTGGCAGTAGAGATTATCATAAACCTGCCACTTGGCACGAGACTGATCACTCAACAGTCACATGCTGTTCAAGTGTGACTAACTTGTGATGTCCTTGTAATGTGTCTTCTGCCATCTGGAATAGCCTTTTTGAAAGAACTCATCGGTTGAAATAGTATCAAATAAACTATGTGAATTGATCAAGTTACAGTCTTCAATTGTTGATTTGTTGGTGTTTTCACAAATGTTGTTGTTTTTTTGGAATCATTACTGTTCGCCACTGGGAAATCAGTGAATGATGAGTTTATTCATAAAGGAATGATGAATTGATGTAGCATATTTGCTGTTAGTAATAGTTGTAGCCAGTAGCCGATGTAGCCAGTGTGTCAGCCATGCGTTGTAGATGTTGTCGAGCAGTCCAGTGTTTGCTAAGTCACCAGAACTGCAGCAGCAGTTGCCTTCAACTGTCCCATTCTTTGCACAGCAGGTAATCACTTGACTTATTCTCCGTTTTTACAATGTTAACATGTTAATACTTAGTTCGATGACCGTTGGCAGACAGATCTGCCATTCTGGTCAACTCAGTCTGGCCATTCTTCTCTGGGTAGGTACAGTGGATACCAGTGATAGCTAAGGCATGAGTGGGCACACCATGCAGTGTACTGGCCTGTGGTCTTGAAGTGTAAGCTAGTGTCTGGTTGAAAGCTAAGGAAACTGAGATCAGCGCTGCCCTATGGGCTTTGCAGCTCGTGAAGAATTTTTCATTGTGTTGTGTTTATGTTTCTATATGGTTAATTATATTGTCGATAGGAGTTTATTGCTGCTGGTAAAGTACTACTGTGTAATATGATTGTTTGATCTTAACAGTTGTTGGTTATTTCCTATTTCCTAGTGGTAAATGTTTACCAGGTTATTGACAGTTGATGAACTGTCAATATCTGGTAAACATTGATGGTAATAGTAATATGCACTAATCCACTTATAATATGGAATAATAATCCTATATTACAAGTAGAAATTGTATCAAAATGATAAATTGCAATGTGCATGCATGCTTTTTTGATCTTTTTCTAAGTCGGCAAATATGTTGCTGTTATTTCTTCCCAATTTTTTCTTACAGTATTGTGCAAATTGCATTTTTCTTAGGATTCTTTCGTAAATCTGATCTGCTACTAAGATTTTCATTAAGGTTGACTTATGAACTTCTTTTGATTAAGCCGCAGTTACATCAACTTGTAGCGTTGTGATAACAGTTGCAGAATCCCGAGGTGCAGAAGTTGATGACCAACCCACGTGCTCTGCATGCTATGCTGCTGATACAGCAAGGAATGCAGGAGCTCTATGCTGAAGTGCCAACTGCTCTGTGTGCCAGGTAATTCAGCACTCACGTATTGCCGAGAAAAATATGTGGGCCGACTCTTTGACGTATTGTGTGTCTGTCTGCCTAGCTGTACACTGCAACTTCCATGCTTTTGATTTTTTGAATTCAAAATTGGCGCATTGGTTACTTCTGCTTTGATGAACATTCACGCCAATTTCGCTTTTTTATGTGCTTCTGTTTCTGACAGACAGATGGATGAACGGACGGACAGACAGGCATGAGCGATAATAGTTGATATAGCTGTGGACTGTAAACCTATGTGAATAGCCACATTTTGTGCAAATGTTGTCTGGGGAGAATGGAGAAAATCAGCTGGGTAGAGAAGGTAACAAACACAAACAATGCATACTGTGTTTCATAGTCATGTCATGGCTCACCAGGCTCTCATTATTTCTCTGAAACTTAACACAAACTTGTTCGTAATAACGTAATATTATTTCAAGTCTTTTTTGTCACCACGGTGGCCACGTGTTTTCCAAAGTCCTTGACAGTCCCTGAAAAAACTTTTCATTTTTCCAGGACTTGGAAAGCTCTTGAAAATCGAATAGGGTTTTCAAAGTTTCAGACTTTGATGTTATAATGACACTGTGAAGTCATAAATTCTGTTAACTTCCTTACATCGTGTGGCTGTGAGAAATTGACTGAATTGGAGAGATGCCATAATGTTTTAGTGATGGTATGTTATCAGAAATTAATGATACATTATCAAAATAAGTTGCGTGTGTGTTGCTTTCAGTGGTGTGGACACAGCAGAGCAGAGTAGCATAAACAATGCTTACACTCAGTACTTGTCTCGGATGCTCAACATGGCCGCTGGCCTCAACGATGATGTAAGCTCATCTGCCCGGACCAATTTACATTATAGCTAGTAAAAGTTACAAAGAAATTTAATAGTTAACTGTTAACACATTGACGATTAATTTATCAGTAATTTTTATCAAAAACTAGCCTGTGATCATTGTCCAAGAAAATATATTTTTGTTTAGAATTATCACAGATGCATTGAGACAGTCTTTAAGTGTTTTTCATCTGTTCCTGCAGGCCAACCGAAATGAATTTTCTGGAGGTATTTAGTGTTTATTAGCATAATTTAGTATGCTTTCTAAGTGATCTGACTTCAATTGAAAAATGAACAATTATTTTATTGTAATCAACTAATCATTAAAAATAATTAATCATATGATTAATCATTAATTTTTGTAGCTCTAACTTTAACCTGTGATCTGTAAGCATCTGGTGTCTGTTGAATGCTGTGTGTGTACAAATGTCTGTAGAAGAGCGATGAGCAGAAGTTTGCACTGCAGCTTCAGCAGCTGGCAGTCATGGGATTCTGTAACCGAGCAGCCAATCTTGAAGGTATGTAACTTATCCCTGTGCCTGGTCAGTGCGTTCTCAACTGCTGCTCTGTGAAATCATTTTTTGTGATCTTTTGTCAATGTCTTTGAAAGACCTTTAGAATACCATGCCATTTCTGGGGTCATAGACATTTGCACTAGTTGCCTCCACCGTCTTCGGTCTCCACGCTGAGTTGAGTCCATGATTGAACGGCTGAAGGTCGGCTTCCAATAGCCCGATGGACATGGATGTCTTTTCGAGCTGGCGCCTCCAGCCCTTGGGGAGCTTGTGCTGATATGCCGTTAAGAAACTACTCACTCACTCACTGATTGACGTGTAGGGCTCCGAGCATGTCATGTGTACTGTAACTGTTGAAAATTAGACCAGTTAACAACTGAAGTGAATGTTTTAGGCTGGTAGTCAACCAAAAAGACATATTCTTAGATTTGTTATGGCTAGTTGTAATACGAACAGCTTTGACATGGCCTGTTTTTAAAACGTTAATAGAATTTTTTTTAGTGCAAGAAAATGTTACAATAGATGTTACAGATCAGTAACCTAATAAGTGGTTGTGTAGTGGTGAATTTGTGCTGTGTCGACGTGCATACTATCAGTTTATTATGAATTTTCTAATGAATGTAGCAGTGAAAGACCGAAAATTTATTATATTCGATAAGTCATGAGTAAACTGTTGCTTACTTACTGTTTGAATGTCTGTCTATTTTAGTTGTTTATTAATATTGTTATGTATTTAGTGCAAGATAATTTTACATGTGTTTCATTCATTTGTGTGAAATGCTGGTCGTTTTGTTGTCAGCGCTGTCAGCATCACAAGGCGACCTGAACTCTGCTATCAAGAGGTTGAAAGCTGAACACTGAATGATCTCGTCTAATCTGAATTGAACTGACAGCATTAATACACTGCTGGGAACAGTTGACCGTTTGTTTTAACAGAACAAGCATGATTTGATGCATAGGTGTCAGCTTCATTTGGTCAAGGGGGCAATCACTTACGGGGTGACGCTTCGCAGCGGCATCTGAACAGCAATTTTTTCATGATTTTTAGCAACGGCAGAATAAACCAATCTTTTGCATTTTGCAACGTTAATTCAACTAAGCTCACTATGCTGTCTTCCTACCTGTGTTTAGGGGTGAGGAATGAGGAAAGAAATACCAGTGAGGGATGTAGTAGGTAGGAAGAAAAGAAAAGGCAAAAGTTAGGAAAAGGGGTGTTATGAGATAATGGTAGGGTCTGGGGAGAAAAGTAAAGTGAAGGGAGGGGTGGTTGCCCCACAGCAATTTCCAGAAGTTGGCACCTCTGCTTTGATGGCGGCAGTTTCACTAGTGGAATCCATCTTAATTCATGCATCAGAGGAACTGTATTATCAAGGTGTCATTTATAGTTGTTTCAGTGTTCATTCGTAGACTCTGTGTGTAGTGTGTTTATCTGACTACTGGGTATCTTGAATCTGGCTGTTTTCGCCATCCCAATCCAGAGATGTCGGGATGAACAAAAATAATCAGTTTTTCGTATAATTGGCGATTGAATAACACAAGTTTTATCCATCTAATGGAATAATTATTTTGCATACTCAGTTTCTTGCTATGGGCTGTAAGTTGCATTTTGACTGTTGCATCACTCACTTATACTTGATACTACCTACTTGCACATGATTGGATAGAATAGGAGTCCAATTAAAGTTGGATCGTTCATGAAATTGTGTAAGAAAATGAAGCTGTATATTTGGCTAATGAAGATAACTGTCCACTGGCATGCATGCCTGTTCCGAGACTTCGTGCCAATTTGTTGTTCTGGCACAAAGTGGTGTTTATTGCTAGAAGTATTCAGTGCCATACAATTTTGGCCAAAATGTAAATTTGGTCCCATTGACCATCGTTGTTGGCAGAAAGACCTATGTGCAGTAATGGGATAACTGCTTATATATGTCTATGAAAATGAGAACTCGAGTTAAACAATCTGTAGTGAATTATTAATGACTTCAACATTATGACATGCATATACATCTATACGCGTGCTGCACTTGTACTTTGACAGCCACGACTCCCAATTCCTTGAAGTAAAGTCGCAAAAGGGATTGACAAAATTACACGCATACTTCATTCACTCAGTTGGGTTCACGCCCTGGGTTCTGGCTATGCCCCTGCCTCTTATGAACGTCTTAGACACATTGCAATGAAACAGTCAACCCATGGGTCACGTTCATGTAAGAAGTAAGTTTAGCATTTTACACTTCAGTGTCTCGAAAGTCAAACAGTGTATTGACGCCATAAATGCCCATGCGTGTCTCAACAACATTATTCACATAACACGTGCTGTCCATTACGCTTACAGAAAAAAACACAATAATACAATGCAAACAATATTCTCTTCTTACATCTCATATTTAGGCCTAACTGTTGCTATAACATCAGAAGTCCAAACAAATAACGATTTGAAATTGTAGGCCTAAGTGTAGGTCTGAAGCATTAAAAATTTGAAATTCTCATCGTTCTTTGACTTTGTAGTCACAAACCGTAAATGATTACGTTTGGTACAGCGAAGATGCCCCACAAAGTCTGTCCTATATGCCGCAAAGCCACAGCTTAATCACAGAATATTCGGCGTTGATAAAAGCCAGCTTTTATATTTTGGGACTAAATTAACCAGCAATCAAAAATCAAAATGTGCACTTAGTCAGGTGAATTCACTTGCGTTCTGCGTCACACATTTCAGTGTAACAGGATAAATCCGATCCTGTGAATGAAAAGTGATATGTTTCTTTAGTACTTTACTGACAAGTACATCTGTATGTACTGTTCTGCACAAGTGTGCCATTTAAATGATAATTATTTATACATAAGCCTAGTACATTGAACTGAGATTGAGAGACTGAATTGAAGTTTTGCAGTATAGGTTGTGGTCATGCCTAAAGATGGAATAGGCCTACTATGCATGTAAACCCAGTCTTTGCTGTGCCAAATGAGACACTCAACTATCGAGAGTCGGGTCCTGTAATCAGTTTTGCGATCTATAATGCTAAGTTCTTGCTGTACATGGCCCCACTAAATAAATCGGTTAAGAAATGCCTCATAACAAAACAATGACAGTGTTCGTTTCACTGACAGCTAGCGCTTAAACAAACGAGTCGATACGGACGCACGCGTACGTACGGACTGACTAATACGATGCAACGAACTTAACAACAATTGGTCATCAGCTGAAGTGTTTTTGTCCGCCAAAAAGTCTCGGACAATAATAGGCAGTATTTTTTGCAGCTGCTGGTGGGCACGCACGGTTTCGGAGGCCCGCGAGCTTACGCACAGATTGAAGTCAAAACGGGTCGGGCCAAATTGACCAAAACTTTCACTCGGGGGAGGAGAGGGGTCAACGTTATAGAATTATAGAGTTCGCTAAAAGGCCTGTTTGAATGGAACAAAATGGCCGTTTAATCGTTTTTGTACAGTATCAGTGTTGGTCCACGACCAGCCGTGGAAGGGTTGATTGTGAAGAAATGGCAGTGAAAATCGGGCTGGTGCAACGTCGGCGAAACGGACCGACCGGCCTCGATCTGTAGAAAAGGTCTCTTGATGACGTACTGTCTGTCACACCCTTGAGCCCTATCAAAACAGTGCAAGCTATAGAATCACTAAATCTTTACTGTGGGCTGCCTTAAGGACTCTAGTTTTAGTGACAAAATTTTGTGCCCCTCGGTAAGGGGGTTCCCCTCGAACGAGTGCATCAAATAGGGGTACCCCTCTAAAAACGTTATTTAGCCGCTATTCGCTCGTATACTGTGAAAACGGTTGCAAATAGGTACCAACTTGCTGCACATCATAACAAACACTGATGACGGACTTTTTAGATTTATCAACATCGATGACCTTGAATCCCCAAAAGAGAGGTTTTGGTGAATTTTTCGCAATTTTTGGCTGCAGCGCATATTTTAACAGTAAATTGCGAAGAAATGGTTGGATATAGACCAAGACAATCTTGCACATGAAATTTGAAACATTAAGCGTAAATTTTAGCAGTCCAAGTCCCGACCCCCTAGGTTCAAGGAAGCCTGCGCAGGCGGGCGCCAAAGGCGGCTACCTTTGTAAAAAGTGGTTATTTTACTGCTACTGGATCGTGTAGCGTGAAAACGGTTGCAGATAGGCACAGTCATGCTGCTTGGTGCACTGGTGACGAGTTTTTAGTGGTATTTAGCTCGATGACCTTGAACCCCAAAATAAGAGGTTTTATTGAATTTTTTGTGATTTTGGGCTGAGACACACATTTTAAAAGTGCAGTACGCCGAAATGAATGGAGATAGCCTGCGAACAGGAACTGCTAAGGCTGTCGCACGTCTCATGAGCTTTGCTCGAATTACTTGTTAAATTATCCAGTTTGCCGATAAGGCGCATTTTAAGAGTAAGTTAATTTAAACCACTGCTGGAGTCGGTAAGCGAGTACGGCAGTCCGGAGTTTATACCACTCCAGGCAGTGTGGTATCGTACTTGAACCACACTCAAATCGCATAGACTACGTCGTCGTCGTTTCCTTTATAACGCACGACTGCAGCCTAAAGTTGAGAAAACCAACTACCAGTGCGAGCTGAGCGCGGCTTAATTGAATAGATGGCCATTTGATCGGTATGTTGCATAAGCCAACGGCCAGCTGTAAAATTCAAGTTGATTTTGAAGAAGCGGCAATAAAAATCCAACCGACGCAGCGTTAGCGAAACGGACCGGGCCGCGAAATTAACTCGGATAAAATGGCAGGGCTGTATAAAGTCGACGGGCCGAATAATTGCAGCTTAAATCTGGATGACATTCATTGGCATCGGTTGACTTGAACGGTCTTGGTGCAGGTCTTACACTTGACGTAGCAACACCAGTAGTATTTGCACTCGCAGCGGTACCGCACGTCGACCTGACGTGTCGTGTAGCCGCGACCACAGCACATCGACCTACAGCTGTCTGAACGAGACTCGTCATCCGTTTGACATTCTCTGTACACCAGCACATACTTTTCTCAACAGTGGCGTCGTCGCAGAGCGGGGGAAATTGCCAATTGCTCCCTTCCCCTAAATTCTGGGCTGTCGGAGAATTGTCCGAAAGTTTTCTTCTTGGCGGAAAATTTTCGTCCAAAAATGCAAGATTTGGGGCCGATAAGCATCCGTTTAGGAGAAATTTATGAGCAAAATTGAACTTTGCGCACCCATAATCTGCTCTGTCGGAAATTTGCAACTGCATGCCCCGCCTATTTTTTCAACCCACGACGTTTCTGCGTATCAACAACAAAATGCCTACATTCAGTCGATCAATCAGCCAGAATTGCGTTGGTAGCAGTGCTATTTAATGGATAAATTGTATACTAAATTGCAGAGACGTGCACCAATATCTTCACAAAATTATCCGGGGTGACACTCCCAGACCCGTGTAATTGCACGGAGATGGCGCAAGCTTTCTCCTCCCTCAGACCCCGTCAGCATAATACGTCCATTATCCCAGTTTTTCAGATCTTCCCGCGTGGTAGCATAAGAAGGTCTCAACGATATTGTTCGCGGGTTCATACACCTGCGGGCTGCGGCATCAGTGATTTGGGCGCGATCACCTGTGTCGGGTGACAGGTAACACTGTGTAATCCTGTGTGGCAGCTGACGCTCCGTAGCTCTGAACTGGATTCCCTATGAAGTGCCATGCCATTTAACCATTTAACAAGCGTGTACCTGTCTTTAGTGCCGACAGAGCCAAGAGACGGGTCTGGCAGGCAGTAGTCCGGTGACATGGTGTAGTAGACGATGTCGGTGACATTCAGCGTCCTGCGTCGACGCAGCACTGGTACCAGTCTCTTGCCCGGAGATGACACGCTTGTCGACTGAACGTCAACGCTGTCGACGACAGGCGCCTGACAATAGGGAAAATACTACGTAAATCCATGTATATGTGTCCTACGCTTAAGCGTCGGAAACGGGTTTTACACGGGCCTATCAGTTTTCAATGAATAAGTAGCAGAAATCGTAATCACTTTGTCGCTTGGGCGTAATGTAACAAAAGTGAACTTCAGTTTTCAAACGTTAGAAAGAAAAGCAGAAAAGTAATGAATTAAACACAGGGGCAACGAAAAACGTTCCCAATTCCAGCCTGAACCAAGCCAGAGCTTGTGACTGCGCCGTAAACGTTTCAACACTAAAATTTATATACAGAAGCCTAAAGAGAGAACAGAATGCGCAAATACGTTTGCGATTCTTACGTCGTTGCGTTTGCGGCGTCGGTAGGCGACCTCGATAGCGAACGAGTATCGGTCAAGTAGTGAGACGGCGACGGCACGCAGATCGGGCAGCGACTTCCAGCACGTACGCATTGAACACGAGCCGGACACGCCGTGACATTTGCACGCCGTGGTCAGACTATCCACTGCCAACTGTTCACATAAAACACAACATCACCCACACTGTGTGGTCAGGTCAACTCAGCCTCCTAACTTCAGGCGCATCTAAACGAGAAATTACTTCAGATGAGCGTAACAGCTTACGTACGGTCCATATGGTGAAAGCATAGTGTGGTTTATTGGAGCGGTGGTATGTCTCCTAGCTGCATCGCGGGTTAAACTGTTTGCCCACGCGAACGAGATGGCCACATAGTGCGCTGCGGTATAATTAGCTCATGCCAATCAGCTGCCACTTACGAGATTGTAAAGCACTTTTGGTCACGAGTCTGACTTGTGTGTAGGCAAGGGCGCTTTGTAAAATCTACACAAGTACCGGACTATAACTCATTGTATATGAAAAAATGAGTTATAGTTATATGAAATATTTAAAGACTACTACAGAGAGAGCACTGAACTCTAACCTAGTGCGTAAAGCGTTTTGTAGTAGCCATTAAGCCGTCCACGAGTGCACGACGCTCCAAAATTGGCACACCAGATTACATTTCATCAGACGACACTGAAGCACTGTGGCGCGACTGGTCTACAGGTATTTTTTTCATTGAACAATTATTTGCTTGACAGCGTACGCTCTACAGAATAGTTATATTTTGAAATGACGTTTGAAAGGACCAGTACCCAGCAGTACGCCAACATATTTCTGTACTATGCGATGATTTCGAAAATTGCACAGACACGTTACGAGTGACAACGAGAAAGAGACTGTGTACGCAGTAGACGTATCCACTGACTTTGCGCCCGGCGGCGTAGTTATGGACATTGGTCATCGTGCGTTTAGACAGTTTCTTCCGATTGCTCCAGCCGGCCTCGGTAAAAGTGCGGCTGAATTCCGCGGCGAATGCCACATCGTCGTTGCAGCCACCCCAGCGAAAGTCGCCGTCCGGCTGGTCGCGGGGTGTGGCACCGCATCCGCACCTGACGGATGTACCGGCACTGCACGCCTTGCAGACGGCGTGCGTCAGCGATGCACCCGTCAGAGCGTAGACAAACGCCTGCTCACGACTACCTGCATACATGCCAAGTGCCAATCAACGCAGCACTCGTTTTCTGTAACGTTACTAGCTAAAAGATACGAGGGTTGATCAACAAGTAGTGAGAATCAATGTATTAGACTTAAATAGATTTTATAATCTATATATCGGTAAAAAATACATTTTCTTCAAACACATATGGGTTTGTTGCGGATGTGACGTCATTGAAATTGACGACGTCACAGCAAATTAAGCAGAAACGATTTAGACAATTCACAATTCTCCAGTCTGTAGCCGAACTCAGCAATGTGGTGCCCTAAAACATCTGATTTTCTGAAAGCGCGAACAAATACGTTTATAAATTTCTCATTTGCAACTACGAATATACGATAGCCTAAGTCTGCGCTGGCCGTAAATAAAAGCGCTTGAGCTAATAATGATGTCACACAAAGATTTAACGTTACCAGTAAAATTTTATCAAAAAGTTAACAGTTTATGACATCTTTTGTGTTGACGAAAGAATTAGCAACGTTCTTAATTTGTTACACGAAGGCCCTCAATGTGGGGAGAGACACTTCCCCCGGACGTTTCCCCCTTCTCGAACGTCCCCCTGCTTTATTGCATACCCGGACATTTTCCCCCTTATATATGACGAGCGCATGCGTGGTCTTCCTCCCCGAGTCTGACGTTGTTGACGGCATGTAGCTAGGTGCTGCTAGCGACTTGCTGCAGCGGCTGACGACGACGACGACGACGACGGCGCCTCTGTTCCGCGCATCACGCTGCGTCCGCTGCCGCCGCTGTTCCCGGTGACCACCTGGAACGTGCATGTCACCACGCTGAACGGCGACTTCTGGACGAAGCGTGGAATAGGGGCTTCGCTGCGTTGGTCGGTCGTAAGCACCCGTCGGTGTGGTGCGCCAACGAGTCACTGCAGCAGGATGCGGCCGCGGCGTCGACGACACTGCTGCAGAATGCACGTGGCCAGCCGCCGGCAAAGCATCCCAAGATGTCCACCCAGATTCTGCAGCGTCATCTGCACAACATCTGTGCAGCACGACGTGATGACTGGAAGACGGTGGAAGAGACCTTGCGTGCGGTCGCGTGCACAGTCAGCTTCGAGTAAAAGTGACAGTGACACTTTGCTGACTATTACACTATTTCTTCTTTTTGAAAATTAGCTGTATATAATATCGCCTTATTTCAGTGATATTTAAATTAATATATCAAAAGACTTGCTGTATAAAAGTGTATATATACATTTATTCATAACTATTACATTTTCTAATATGCTGTATATATTGCTCTATATGTGAGACATTAATACATTTGGATATTTACTAATTGACCAATATGTCAGTGATTGCTACTTACACGAAATACAACTTATACTCGGCAGCACCATACATAGGGGGGAAATGTCCGGGTACACAAAAAAGCACGGGGAAACGTCCGTGAGGGGGAACGTCCAGGGGGAAAAACGTCCGAGGGGGAAGTGTCCAGGGGGGAAATGTCCTACACCCAATTGTGCGGGGGCCCCAGAGCGAGCCCCATGCACGCACTCTGCCATAGATCCAGTACCGCAGTTCAAATGCCAAATCTGTGATTGCCCAACAAACTGTTAGTGACTCTGGCTACACACAATAAAATCACTTTGCACACAGTAACGACTAAACGTCTAGTAACTATCGTCGGTTTCGATACCTGAAATTTTATCTTTGTGTTGTCCGCTATGCATCATTCAATGTGACTTGCACTGATGCTGCAAATCATTTCTATTTAACGGTTTATGACGTCATAAATTACAATGATGTTACATTCCCAACAAACTCATATGTGTTGGTGGAAAATGTACTTTTTACTGATATAGACTGTGAAAAAATTTAAGCTTAATACAATGATTCTCATTACTTATTGATCAACCCTCGTACCTAGAGCTGTGTTTGGGCCCTGCAGCAGGTTTAAAACTATCAAACTACTGAAAGCCAAAATGTTCTGCAGCTTGTTGTATACGACTTGTTCGACGTACGAATTGTCCAAGTTCCAACATCTGCACAATAAACTGAAGTAATAAGTACGTTAATGCAGCTTATGACGACGATTAGTGATCAGATTGTGAAGTCAAATAACTTTAATCAGCTGTCGAGTCGACCCGCCATTCCGAAGGGCCGCCATAAGGTTAGAGTTAGGAAGTTAGGGTTACAAATTAAAGTTAGGCATCAGGTGACAGCTAAATGGCGCAGTGAAAATGAAAGCTAAATGGCAAGAGGCAATATCGAGATCTATTTACTGCAACGGCTTTGGGTTCGGAATGGTGGCCCCTCGGAATAACGAGGAATAACGGAGCCGAACTGTTTTATCATTAATTGTAACGTTTTGGCGTACTAGTTCTGAAATGTAGAATGACACGACGCCAGACTGAGAGTGCGACCAGCTATAGACGGTAGACCTACCTCCGGTCAAGTCGGCCATGAAGCGCGGCGCCAGCAGCACAGAGGAACAGTTCCAGCGACTCTCGTAAAACGTTTCTTGGCAGACTTGCGCCATCTGTCGAGCGGAGTGGACGACGGCCGGCATCAGGTCCAGGTTGCGCGTACACAGGCGGCGCTGTTGACGAGCAAGACCCTCGCTGATCGGAGGCCGACACTCCGACGTTCTGTTCCATGACGCGTTCCGCCGCTTAGCCACCGCCCTGACACACAATCACCGACAGCTCAGTAATTCGAATGAGCACCAGTTCGCGAAAAGCGCGAGGGTTAGGGATATGGATAGGCTTAAGAAGGGCGCTGAGAATAGGGATAAATTGTGCTATTCTAGCCTATAGAGACGACGAGGCGAGCAGTGAACGTCATGGTTAAATTGCATAGCTCTTCATAGACAACCCATCTCGGAGCCACGGAGCGTCACCTGCCATATGGAACCACACAGTGTTTCCTACCACCCGACACAGGTAAACGCGCCCCCAGGATGAATGGAAGACTGAGTAACCTTGGTGTGAATTATATACCGAGACGGTTTACCTGTTCGCAGACAGTCGCGTAGCATCTAAGTACTAACCACGTGATAGCGACCCAACCAACGAACGACCTCGCGATCGCAAGTCCAACGTTCTACCGTCAGTAAAGTGTCAAAAAGTATAGGTCGGCCCTGATATGAACGACGAAACAGGAAAGTCTTAAGCCGCTACCTGTAGACTGAAAGTGACGATAAAAAGGCAATAATGTCAGATGAAAGCTGATTCCGTATATATGATGGCACCAAACACCAAAAGTACCTTTGGTGCATGTCTTTAAAAGTCTTGTTTAAGGTACTGATAGATTACCAATTAATATGACTGACAAAGAATCCCGAGTTGACGTGGGCATCAGACCAGCAAGTTTTAAATATTTTACTGTACGGACGCACCGTCTATAAGCGCGATATCGATTAATGTTCTTCAGCATTCTGCGTGTCTGTCTGTCCGTCCGTCCGTCTAGATAGTGCACATAAAACAATGTGCCACAAACTTAGCACAGGGGAAGGGTATGTCGTGTTTTTCACGTCCTTTTATTTCGTGTCTTGTATTCCTATGTCGTGGCAATGGCAATGACAGCTCCACCTGTATAGGCTACGATAGGATTGGTACTATTTTATATCAGCGAGAAGTTCTTATGTCGTAAACCGTCGTCATGAGCATACGACACCGAATTGCAGCGTCTAATTTGCACAATGGCGTGAAAACAGAACACCGCAGTCACATCAAACGGTCAGATCGTGCGACTTTCCGCTCAGAATGAACTAAACAGCGTGAGCGTGCGTTGTAAAATAATTAAACGAACATAAAAACGACGAAAGACGCCGCGCCACCAGTCGACGGCCGTAAACAGATGGACGCTTGACCAAGAGACCACCGCCAAGTCTCAACGTCTGGACACAGAGAGCACGCGGTCAGTGGTCAGTTTGTGTGGTCAAGATGATAGTTACATTGGCCCAGTTTACTGCGCAGCTGGCGAACCGTGACCTGGAAACGTGCTGCACGCCGGAGAGCCACCACTAGCGCAACGGAATGAAGCGGTAATAAATCAGATGAGATACGCCGCCGTGCGCCATGGCTCGACTGCAATTGGTCCAAACCAAGCCACGATTCACGTTAAGTTCGTTATCTACGCAATGAGCTACAGGCTCTATCCAATCTACCTGCGCCTATGCGTCTAGGCGTATTCTAAGTCGCTGTAGATAGCATGATAATAACCGCCTTTAGACGCCGGTGTTGAAAAGAATCATCGTGTGCGCATTAAAAATCATATCTTACGAAATATAACAAAGTACTTATACGGACGGACAATGTACGACGATCCACAGTATGCCTGTTCAACGAAAAACCTGCTAATAATATATTCCCAACTAAACAGATTCCAATGTTTTATCTTTTGCTAATTTTCATTCAATCGAAACACATCCGACGCTAGCGCCATTTGTCGCAAACGAAACAGAATCCGTGTAGCATCTGACTGAAATCAAAAGTATCCAAGAAAAACGTAGTCTTCCAAAGCTCCCGCCTGGACTTGGCACTCGAATGTAGAGTGTGTACGAATTACGTAACTCGACGAGACCAGTTTTCGTTTCACGCGGAAACTGCAAAGAGCGGCGCCGCGGTAGCGACATTAAGGCCAGGCTAGCGAGGGCGAGAACAAGGGTCCCGCCTAGAAGTTACACCCTGGCTGTAAGCTGAGCAGCGGGCGGCGCTACAGGTTTGCTTTGATGTCGACCGAAACAACGATCGCCAGCGTCACTACAGGCATATATACAGTAAACAATGCAGAACGTAGAACCTAGAAACATAATTAGACCACACACGACGACTAACGCAGCGCGTGGTTAGCTCACATTAACACGCAAAACGTACAAGATAATCTATTTTTATTTGCCTTGTGCCATCACCTTATTAGGCCTACATCATCTAGCTTTAAAAGACGACAATCATTACGACAACTGAAATAAACAAATTCGCAAATATTCCAAGTAACAGTAATACAATAGCATAGCCTATGCAGAACTACAGGGGCGCTTTACTTCAATTACTAATTAATCACTGTAATTATCATTGCATAAATGATCGGTTGCACGAGCAAAACAGGTTACGCCGCCAAAAACCGGTTACAGTTACGCTGTAGGCTATGTTCCAGCTCATTACTGACTCTAGTAGAAGATTTATACATTTAAAAAAACTGAGAATTATGACGGTTCGGCTGAAAATGAAACCAAACGTAAAGAGCTTCTATTATTAGGAACATAGAAGAACTCACAGCCATTGGATAGCGTCGACTCGAACGACAGCCGTAATGAGCAGGAGACAAAAGACAAGAGTCATCATCACTGACGACCGTCGACTGGTGCTGCTGTTAGTCGTGTGGGTTCGACGGCGAGTTCTACCGCGATCAACCACGTTCACCACGGACTGTTCCACCACATCAATACAGCGACGAGACGGCGACATGGCAAGTTAGGTCGAAATTCCGAACCGTAATCATGCAACTCACACACGGCACAATGCGACCCCCGACTACGTCAGTAGCCTACGTCCAACCGTTTCCAGTTAACTAATTCTTAGTTCAAAGCCGGTTGTGACCATATGCAGATCAGAGAAACTCCGTCGCGGCGTCAGCGGTGGAAGCAGATCGTCGTCGGCATCTGTCTGATCTAGATGTAGCCCACACTAACGAACGTGAACGCAACACATGATATTGTATCTCTCTCAGCACGTGATGCTCATAACTGGCGCGGCTCTGCGCGCTGCTGATGAGTATCTTTTGGCTGTTGATCTGTCAGTCCGTTTGTCAGTTTTGCTTGCTCGGCAGGTGCCCGCAACACAACACTTCCTGTCCTGTCCTCAGATGCGAGGTCGCCTGCCAGCAGCTTGTTAGAGATCTGTCCGTATGTCCATCATCAAACCACACATCCACTGTCAGTATCTGTCTGTCTGTTACACACCGCGTCCATATCTCGTTAGGCCGCAGACCACGCCTCCTAGAGCTCCATCGCAGGCACGTCTTACCACACGGCAGAGGTTAATGGCTTGCCTGGGGTAGTGAGCAGATAGTTCCTCGTTGATGACGGCGGCCGGGCGGGCGCGGGAGCTGCTGGGGTGAATGAATGTCGGCAGTGGTGAGCCGTGACGCCGGTACTATGACGATCCGTCCACCTCCTTTGATGCTGTATTACGACAATTCGTGCACCGTTCTGGTCTACTGCTACCTTCTGCGAATGCGAAATAAGTAAGGGTTGTGTGTCGATAGTCCGAAAGTGTATACTGCAACATGCATTTTCACTAACTCTAACTCTAACCCTAGTTGAGAGGAAATGTGGAGATTGAGTCAACGTCTGTATAGCAGTGTATAGAAAAAAACCTTAAAACTTTCAGGCTATCGAATCTTCGGATTATCGAGCTGCGCCGTCACCCCTCGTCATATACGTCGACGGTGAGTTCTAACGCTGTCTGCAAAACAAACCTACTTAGTTAACTGTGCACTCCTGGTCATCTGTTGGCTGCAAGAATTAACCAACAAAACAGCATTCGTGTCATTCACTTTAACTCCTGTTCTCCCCGCGGCCAGTGCACGAATCGTCTTAATACAGCCATCAAAAAGACTACACGAATCGTCCCACAATCGTGACGTCGGCTCGCTCGTCTGCGCCGTGGTCCACCAGTACACCTATTAACCGGCAATAAAATCTGTCGACCGCGCGCCTGCGTGCGTACATCGTGCACTCCGATACCAGTCCGTGGTGGTGGATTGCTCAGCACGTTGATGGAAAACAAGTCAACAGCTCGCCAGCTTTACCTCACCTTCATTCATTCATTTTAACTCTCTGCCAGTTCCAAGTACGCTAATTCCGGTTCACGTTTGTTGTATACAGGCAATAACGCACATCAGTACTGTATCTGTCTTAATGAATAACGACTCCGAGACGACGTTATGTACCGGCCAGTACTAATGCAAGTATAGACTACACCGGCGGAGTTAAATATTTTTTAACAATTACAATGCACCATTATTACAAACTAATAAACTCGGCATTTTAATGCTAAAATGCACGGGGCCAGTATAGCTAATGTTTTAAAGTTGCGATAAAATCTATGATGACTATTCAATTGCAAATATACGCACTCCAGTTAACAAATATATTTAATAGGGCCAAGATTTTTGAATATGTTTATTCGCCACTCAGGCAGAAATACAAATACAGAATATAAAAAAGTACAATACCACCAAAAAAACCGACAGTACCGGACAGACAAGACGAGACAGAACAAATACTAATATAGG
>Ga0056128_1002140_pt1 | contig 23096 bp, 10 predicted proteins | sample WorMetLIZISLAND2_FD_71113 | JGI IMG/M metagenome (GOLD analysis project Ga0056128, IMG submission 71113) | Marine gutless worms symbiont microbial communities from Max Planck institute for Marine Microbiology, Germany - Olavius geniculatus... ... | reverse complement strand
GCACCTCGCATATATTTGGATCGTTTGCCATCTTTCTGCCAAAAATTATCAAAATCGGTGGAAATTTGATGCAGTTCTGACAAAAACAAATCTGCTTAGTTTTTTTTGGGACACGGTGTATATCTATGGCAGAGCGCAGGCGGAGATTTCCATTTCCGGTTTAAGCTGCTTTCGCTGCCAGTCGACTTCCAGCTGGAAATCGTCGACCTCCGACCTTGAAACATCCAACAGTTCACCTTCGCTGATGACCTCAAGGTCAGTGAAGGTCAGCAGAAAGACCTGCTCGCGTGGCGACGACGTCACCGGGTCACGTGACTCGCTGTCGTCTGCGTCATCGCCCTCCTTGCCGTTCGCTGTGAACATCAGCATTCATTTCTCAGAAAACAGATTTACAGTGCAACCACAATACACCAAATACCAAATAAATGAAGCGTTTTGAAAGACAGAAAAGCCAGTGGCGTTTACAACTTTCTATACTCGTAGATGGCTAATAGGGTGTTTACACAATCGAGCAAACATCGAGCTGGCTTAAACAGACCTACTGGAACCCCACCCCTTGCTCAAATGTAGGCCTAGGCTTAGGTTCTTAGCCCACAGCGTGCTATATAGACCTTCCAATTACAACCCACCCGCCTCCTAATTAGCATGCTAATTACCATAGAACGTCGAGCTAGCTGCTTGATGTTTGCTCGATCGTGTAAACACTCTATAAAAAAGAAACACGTAAACGATGGCAAATCATTATTCTGCCGGCATTAGCAGTCTGGCAGTGTCTCTGTCTAGATGACAACCGTCGCCAACCCTCGAGCTTTTCCGGTTGTCGGCCCACGGACGTGGAACGACATGCCGGACGACGTGACGTCTGCCAAATCGTTATCCAGCTTCCGGCAACAAGTCAGAATTCACCTGTTCGTCAAATCCTTTTCCTGACAAATCCAATTCATCTGTCTCTAGTTAACTTAGCAGTAGGTTGTATTACTTAAGCCACTTTAAAAAACGGACTCTTTAACTGATTGAATAAAATATACACTTCATTTTTTCATCAAGTGATTGGCTAAAAACACAAAGGCAAGCATATAAGAAAAGAACAGGTTGAAATAAAAACATCTAAAATGTTTAAAATACATCTGTATTTATAAGCATCGTGTATAAATTTACTTTTTTATTGGTAGCTGCAAGCGATTCCCATTATTGCTACACATTTTTCCATAGCGTGGTCTCTCCGTCGTCTGTCTGTCACAGTCTTATAGCCAATAGAAACGCATAGTCAAAGCATTCGTATGGAGTATAGCACTGTATGGAAGTGAGACACAGACACTGCAAAAGAGTGACATAAGAAGGATTAAAACATTTGAAATGTGGATTTGGCGTCGCATGTTAAAGATATCTTGGACAGAGCACAAAAAATAAGGAAGTGCTAAGTGTTGAAACAAGAAGGAAACTCATGGACACACTGATGACTAGACAGAAGAGAAAGTTGCGTCATGGTTCTTTGGTGAGAACAGTGTTGGAAGGTCGACTGCCGGGGAAGAAGGAAAGAGGGAGGCCAAAAGAAATGCTACTGAGTTGGCTACTGAAGACAAAAGTCGAGGACATGGATTATTCACAACACAAGGAGCTAGCACGAAAGCGGACAAGATGGAGTCGATGGAGAACGTAAACCTGCCCGTATATAAGGGCAGAATACAACAGCAGCAGAAACGAGGAGTTGTGTGAACTGACGACAGCACTCCACCTTTTACCAAATTAACTCTGGGGTAGGTATATGTCTGGTTAAAGCTGGGCACGTTCATCCATGTTGAATGGCAGCAAACACGGTGTGATCCCATATTGCAGGTGACGCTTCGTTGCTCTGTGATGGGCTTCCTATTGACAGCTATACACCACCCTTACCTATTTACTATGCCATTTTTATTGCTATTCATTAATTAATTACCCGTCGACGTGGCCGGCACCGTTTCGTCATCGGGCGCGTCTGATGTAAGTCGCTCGACTGCTGAAACGTCCTTGAAATGACCTTGATCAGTGTCAATGTCACTGAGAGGTGACGTGACGTCACTGAGCAGAGACTGCTCCGCCTCCAGTTTGGCACGAAGATTCTCTGCAACCACGGCAAATAATAAGTAAGTAACTTTGAACGCAAGTCTGAACAAGGCTGCATTTGTCTTAGAGCCAGAAATACGACATTATTGTAGCATAGCTTGGCGGCGTAACGGTAACAGATTGGACTTGAACGATCTACCTATCGTGGGTACAGATCCCCGTCGAATGGCTATCAGGAAAAAAAGTCTTTTATTTGAGAAACCAAAAGCAGTTGGGATAAAGGAGGAGGGATAATAAAGAGGTTACCGACCGAGCGGAGCGAGAACGAGATAATGGAGAACGTCTGAGAGTGAAACGATGCCTTGAACGACGTTATCGTTGTCCACGACAACCAGCCGATGCACGTGAACCTGTAGGCACAATTAGTCATGCGCACCCGGCCTGCAGTAAGCTGAAACTGAAACTAAAGCTGAAGTGAGAAAGCAGGGGAAACCAATGGCGTCGTGGCAAAAACACAGGAGAAGGAAAATCCCCCACCCCTAAATTTTAGTCTGTCGGACAGTTTTCGTCTTCGCGGAAGATTTTCTTCCAAAAGTAGGCCTAGGAGGGCCTACAAAATTTGTCATGGAAAATCCCCCACTTTGGGGGAAATTTAAAAGCCAAATTAACCTTTTGAGCTCTCGTGATCTTCTCTGCTGTCGGCAAAGTGTAACTTTTTGTCTGACTACATTGTTAACTGACGACGCCGTCAGGTAAAATGGATACTGTTAAAAACTGCTAATGCGCTGGTCACACTACGAGAATTGATAAAGAAGATAAACATTGGTCCATTTGGTGACATTCTAAGTACGCCCCTGTTGTAGAGATGTGCATGGAAATACGAATAACAACAAGAAGCCCAGCTGTCGCTAAGAGAGCCAACCGTATTGGTTGCCAGTGACCTTTAAAGTCATCCAAGGTCAATGATTTTCATGTAATCTAAAAGGACATATTTCCTATTAGTGATTAATAGAAACATTTGCCCTCTCTCTATCCGTTTCCAAGATTACGACCACTTCTAGCTTGAAACATTCCATTAAAAATTGCGGCCAAACCGTTGCAGATGGAGACATTGTACTATTGACAGCTTATAGAAAGTTGCCAGCGCGCTACAATAACGCACGATCGGCATACCATTGTGCGTTATGACCTTTCACGATCATCCAAGATCATCGATTTTCATATGTAATTTATTGAAAGCCAATATGCAACTTTTCATTAGTGATCAATAGCAACCTAGGCTTCATTTCGCACCATTTAGCCACAATACATCCGTGACAGACGGATGAACGGACACACGACGGATGACAACCATGCCATAAGCTCGACCGCTACGTAAGTACGGTCGGCTAGAAACAGATTACAGCACGAATGCTAAATAGGGTATTAGGGGCCTACTGAAAAAAGGCGTCACACATTATTTCTATTCACATACAGTGTCGCAGCAGTCTAAAATATTGCTGAAACCATAGATGTAAAAAAACGTTCCAGGAAAAATTAAAAAACATAAAAAAACGTAAAGAACGTGGGGAAAATAAAAAACGTTTAAAACGTTGAATAAAAACGTTAGCCATAATTTGTTTAACCTCTTGCCTAATGCCTAATAATGTAAGTGCAGTATACCTGGAATTATAATAGTTCAGATAAAAAACTTTATTTAATTTCAATTCAACCGTGTGGTCATAAGACCATAGCATTAAACTAAACAAATATACTAGTTAATGTGTTTTATAATTATATTTGACTAACTAAGTAAACAACATCACTATGACCTATTAATTCGTTTCTTTGGTTTCAAAAGTGCTTCCAGAAGCTGCTAATGGGATTTTCAATGCACTTTTTAAAAAAATAAAAAACGTTGAACAAAATAAACAACATTTTAAAAAACGTTAAAAACGTGACAATAATAAGAAACGTAAAAAACGTTTTTCTACATCTATGGCTGAAACTTCTTACTTCCGAGTTGAGAATTGTTGCAACGATCGTGAGTAGTGTATCTGACTTTCTGCAAGTGTGAACGCCCTCTGAATCCTATCATACGAGCAAACGTTTTCACAGCCATACATTAACCCATTAATGCCCAAATTATTTTATCATTTACCGTTAAAGTAGGTGTCCCATATAGGATTGTAGGCACAAATGGGTTAAAATAGACAGTCACAGCACATTTAACTTTTATTCAGTTGTGGGCATTTTTATAAGAAAATAAACGCAAAAACTCAACTGAATCAATGCCGCGTACGCGGTATTAAAACTGTTAAAATACGACAGCTGAGTTAAAAAGTTGTTTTGCATTCAGAGTTATGTTTCATTTTTGCTCAAAAATAAAATTAATATTGTCATGTTGCAGAAGCGAATGATATTGACTACGTAAATGCGAAGTCCTTTCCATTTCCTTAGCTCCGTGACTGGACTACTAAGCCTACTATAATACTACTGTTGCTATTGCAGCTGTTGTTGTTGCTACTACTATTACTACTACTAGGCCTATCAAACTCAGTAGTAGTGATAAATGGGTTAAAATTAAATATCTCACAGTATCAGCAACAGATGGAAAAAACTAGTTAAACATTAGAAAAAATACAGACAATCAAAGCAAGACACGTCTGAGAAATAGAATTTATTATTACGTAACTAGAGCGTAAATTATTTGAAAAAAAGACTTTCTTCGTATTTACTGCAGTCAGAAAGACGAGCAACAACATACGACGTGACCCAAAGAGAGACAGACACGCACACAGACAGACAGACAGACAGACAACCAGACAGAAACACGCAGAGAACGGTAGACTCTCTTAAAAGTAAAATAAAGCAAGTTACCTCCCGCCGGCTTTTTAACGCCGTGGCTACGGTGACGTCCAAGTTGTTGTACAACTTCTCTTCGGCCAAACCCTTCAAAAACATAAGTTACACGTCAACATGCACGAATAAAAGTTATACGGTATGCATTTTGCTTTATAACACGCCAAATTATGTTTTTTTCTTTTATTTTGTCTCATAGTTTTCATACTTAAATATGTTGCCAATGAACCGCATCGATGTTCCAACGGGAAACGCTTATACCTACTATTTTTTGTACTTAGCTCAGTCGCTGTGGCTGAAAACCCAGTTGTAAAATCAACTGCAATTATCCATTAAAATAGTTGTAAACTTTGACTAGTTTTGTCACGAACGAAATTCTTCCTAGACTAGAGTGTTCGCTGTCAAAACTAATGTTATGTGTAGATAATAATAATTGCACAAATTTTGCTGGCTTCGCTGTTTGTAAACACGTAAAACAAGAATATTTTCAGCAATTTTATTTCGCACGTATATAAAGCACTGACTATTTCCAAAATTTGCGCCATTCTCCAATGTTTCCAAGACACGTGCAAAAATTTAATTTAACACTGCAACCACAGCTTAAAAACAAGAACAGAAAAAATAAATTAACTAACGATGACGTCGAATTTGGCGTAGACGTCGATAACTCGACGATCGTCGTCGACGACCGGGAGAGCAGAAACTTTTCTTGATACAAACGTATTCAGCACCTCTATCAGCGCCGTGTCTAGCCTTACCTGTGAGTGCATGAATATATTAGCATACATTAGCATACCATTACCAAACAAATCAATTCTTTCGGTGCTCTGCCTACTGCAGATTTCATATCCCTTTTCCTCGCCGCGGTTTCATCTTCTCATACGTGCAGTCGTTTCCCAGTAGATCATCCAGCATCTTCCAGCAGTCTGTTACTGCTAAACTTTTTCTCATTAATGTTTCACAAATAAAATCTTTGAAATGCAATTACGTCGCAACATAATGCTCAATTTATTCCGTTTCTGTTTCGTCGACTTTATTCAATTTATTACAGTTCCGTCGTCTTCTTTGACGAGGAGAGCTTTATACTGCACTGTAATTTCTAATTCCATCACCACATTGTATTTCAAGTACACATTTCGACAACAGATAACCATATTTAGGGCCCACGCAGCCTCCGTCAGTGATGTCCACTCAGCTTTAAATCCTCTGGGGGTAGGTAAATGGAGTACTGGCCTGACTGGCTGCAGTGGTTAAGGCGGGGCGCGTTCATCCGTGTCGGGTGGCAGCTAACACTGTTCGATCACATATGGCAGGCGACGCTTTGTAGCTTTCTGATAGATTTCCTATCAAAAGCTACACACCAGCTTTACCTTCACTTTTTACCTTAACTTCGTCGAGTCCACTTTGTCCGAAAAAGTGTCAGAGGCCTATGAGCTCGACGAGACGGAATGTTCGTAAAATCGGCGAATTAACGGTATTCACAATAATTTTGAGCATGTAATGAGAAATGACAACACCGTCATTCTATATCAGTGGCTACCGTTCTCCTTCTATCAGCTTTCGTCGGCAGACAATGTTTATTAGATTATAGGCCTACTTCCACATTACTGTGGACAGGCGTATATCCGACACCAGGCATAGGCCTGCGCTTACACTTATGAATAATTCAGCAAAATTTAGTATTAGGGCCTACTCCCGGCAGTAGACGTAACATAGTTAACGTCACAAAAAGTCCAAAATATGCCGCCGTGGGTCGCACGTCAATGCTCCATTTTTTTGTAGCAGCGAACACAGAATATAAACCAAGCAGCAAGCTTGAACGTGTCTCGAATTCTCAGTCTGTTACATTATTTTGGATGTACTAATAAGAATATATGACGTACAAAATAGCAATGGTATTAATAGCACTACAGCGTACAGTGGCGATGTCGTCGTACGTGCCAATGTTGAGATCTTCGAGCGTATTACTTATGAATGACGGGAGACCAACCTCATGCATCTAAACACGAGTACACACACACAGATTTATAGAGAAGTACATTTGTTTTGGCGATGCGTAAAGTGTGAAATTATTATTATTAGGCGGAATCGCTCTTGCAGCGATTTCGCCTATTCGTAACGATGCATATTTAATAGGTAGCGTGGTCTGTAGTCTGTTGTCTGTCACACGGTAGTGCACCAGTGGCGTAGCCAAGGGCGGTCTAGGGGGCCCAGCCCCCCTCCAATCCTTCAGACAAAACATAAGCATACATTTAAACTGCACGAAATTGGCCAATTTAGTAAGTTTAAAATAATTTAAATCATTGCCACCAGATTTCCTTTTTTACAGTTAAAATGCACTAAATTCGATTTCGGCTGGGGTCCCGCTGCGGGAGCTCAGAGCGCTCCCCCAAGCCCTTTAGCTGGATTTTAGGGGTCCTACTTCTAAGGGAAGGGTGCGGAGAGGAAAAGAGAGGGCACGGGAAAGGAGGGAAGGGCAAAAAAGGAGGGGCAGAAAAGGAAAGGGAAAAAGGGAAAAAAGTAAACGATGGAAAAAAAGACGAGCCCTCCAACTGAAATATCTGGCTACGCCACTGTAGTGCACCCTGCTTAAACCGTTCGATGGATTTAGACGCCATTTGGCAGGTGCACTTGTGCAGTCCAAAAACACATTGTATAAAATCACTACTAGGCGGCAGCACCTATCAGCGATTTGGTCTTTTAAACCAAGTATTTTAAAGAAAGGAAAATTTCGAGCCCCGATGTTTGTATTTTTGGAAGAAAGTTTTCTGACAAAAAAAATTCACGCAGAGCAAAACTTTAGAAAAAAGTGCAATTTTCCCGTGCTCTTTTGCCAAAACGATTCTGTAAAATATATGTGAGCCCGCCTGGTGCAGACCGTACCCGTGATGCGAGGAAGTCGAGAATGCTGCGCTGAGTGAGGACGTGTACGGCGTTGCCAGTGTCTGAGTCGATGACGAGCACTCTGTGCACGTGGTGCTGGCGCAGTCGCCTGATAGCACTCAGAAGACTGTCATCCACGTCAACGCATACTGCTGGCCGCTCCGTCACACGTAACACCTCTGTATACACAGACGGAATTAACCTAACGCAGAAAACGTGGAAAAAAAGTTAAACGCATCTTAACTAAAAAGCAAAAAAACCATATGTAAACGCTGTTAAATAAAAAACGTGATCCTTCTTTATCTCACGTACTAACGTATTGAATCGGCTATCAACAGCGGGAAAAGTGTCAACAAGCGCTATGCCCTGCTTACACGAGCAAACAATCATCAAGCAAACATCGAGCAATTAGAGCACGCGTCGTGCACGTGTATTTTGGATGCATTTGCTGGATGTTTGCTCGATGATATCTCGATGTTTGCTTGATCGTGTAAACGGGGTATTATTCGCAACAGAAGAAGCAGCTGACAAACTCCTGCGCTAAAACAGCTGCCATTTTCGAAAAAAACACGTCTTTGCATTACGCCAGATAATAGAGAAAGTAGCCTACAGGCATGTGATAAGTCCGAATTGATAAGTCCTTGCATCTCAACTTCATTGACTTCAGAAAAGCCGTCGAAAGTATATACACGGCGCTGTTCAGACAAAAAGCCCAGCTGTCGCTAAGGTAAGCCGACCGTACCGCCTATATCTAAAGTCCATCGTCTGATTTCCGGTCGCAGAAAGAAAGAGATTTTCCAGAGTGACTACAATCCCGTATACGTTATGGTGATGCTGCTACATCGAACGCTACAATTAGCGCTAGAATACGATACCGTAATTCGCCGCACGTGGGTGACGGGCTGCAGGCAGCAACTTTGCATTCAAAATTGCGGCGAAGCCACCGCAAATAGAGACAAGGTTACTATTGACAACCTATAGAAACTCGTCATCGCCCTATCCAACAGTGCCATCGCCGATCCTCTACAACGTACGGTTTAGCCACAATACAGACGTTACAGACAGACGACGACAGACAGACAGACAAAAGACGACACATCGTGCCAAAGACTCGACCTAACAGTCGGTCAAAAACCCACGAGACCCTCTCGGCTACTCAGTCGGCCTATTGAGTACTTCGGCATATATATGCACTGCGTACACTAACAAAGAATCTGTTTTGAATAAGTTAGATATAAGGAATAAAATTGTTATAAAAATGATAACCTCGCCAAGTAGCAATCTTGTGCTCTTCGACTTCGTCCATTCTTTCCTGCGCAGAATAACTCACAATAATAGCGCTGAATGGCGCAACTGATTAAAAGGAATAAAACATAAATAAATGTTGTATCAGTATTGGCCAATAAAATTGTACTTAATGTTAGAAAATAAAATTGCCAGCTTAATTTATTTTTATAGAAACGTAAAGATTCTGAGATTGTTACATTGGCCAATGTTGGAATCGGAACATCTTCAGGCCGGCGCTCTGACAGCTCGTTTAAACTCAACATAAATTATAATTCAATAGGCCTATTAACCGTCTGTTTAATAAAAAAAGTATATAAATATAAAAGAAATTTGCATCAAACGCTTACAACGCTAAGAAGCTGCAAAAGTTTATGTTAAGCTACTTATTTGCCCATGCTCCGTCATCCGATGTATTTTGCCGTCATATTCGGCCGACCGAATACATATGAAATTATTGTTTGGACTGAATAGCACAAAATTAACAGACAAAGCATTTAGATTCTCCAGCATAGCTATTCCAGTAAACCTACTATAGCGATAGTTCGCGAAAGACACGAAGGACGGCAGTGCTAATTGACGGAAGTTGCAGTAAATTACAGGCAGCCAATTAGCTCGTAAAACGTTCGATTTTTATTCCGTCCATTACTGACTGTTCACAGACATGCAATTCCAACCGGAAAAACAGCGCCAAGTTACCACCGCCCATTCACAAATTAACGCAATTAGCGGCGTCCATCGCGGCAGGGAAAGCGGGGTGGGGGATTTCTCCCCTTAATTTTAACCCGTCGGAAAACGTTCTTCTTGTCGAAAAATTTTCGTACAAAAACAAAAAATTTCTGCATGAAAATCCCCCCATTACGGAGAAATTTAAAAGCAAAATTGAAATTTTAAGTAACAACAGGTCTATTTAAAAAATAAAAACGAAGGTTTTTAGGAACGGACGAAAACCGGAATAAAAAGGATTTTTTACGGCCAAAGAACGCGGTGTCAGCTGACGAAATTGCGCGGCAATGCGTCGTCAGTCTATGAACCCGAAACATTCTGCGCATCGCGGTGCCCGTGCTTGGGGAAAGTATAAACTTTGGGGGGGGAGCAGAAAATAAGTTACAGTTACGTAACACTGGCACACGACAGTGCCACGTATATACCTGTGGTGACTTGTAGTACTTCTGCAGAATCTGAATAAAGTCGGTGATCGTCAACATTCCTGCACGGCAGACACAGACACGTTTTTATAACGAAACAAGAGTATCTTATCTCATAGGTAGTTGACAAACTGCTCATTTACTGAAGTTAGCTTACTTATTTATACGCGAACGACCGGGATAGCAGCGGTGATGTAAAAACCAATATCTCAGTATAAAGCCAACAACTCGAGATAACGACAAAAATTGCAGATATTACTTTGGTGTAACAAGAATTTATATAGCTTGCGACCCACCAATCTTGCACATTATTCGCAGGCAATAAACAAAAAGCCCAGCTATCGCTAGGAAAAGCCGACCGTACCGCCTTCGTCCAAAGCTCAGCCTCCGATTTCAAGTCATGGAGAGAAAGCGATTTGTCAAATGTAAGACAGTTCCATGCACGCTAGGATAACGAAAGGATGTCTCGAAAGCTACAATGAACGCTAGTATACAAGGTGAATGATTTTCAGATCATTTGAAAGCCAATATGCGACTTTCTATTAGTGATCAATAGCTGTCTCAGACGGAGACCGGCAATGTCCGCCTCTTTAATTAAACAAGACCGGCCGAAAGACCGACAGAGAATGAGAAACAGAGGGAGAGAGATAAAAGTAGTGAGATGCAGAGTGCGTGTAAGCACACATACCGACGATGTCCATTTTTCTGGAGTCCCACAATGCGGCGGCGTGGACGTTGTTTTCGACGAGCGCAAAGAACGCCTTCTTTACCTGCAATATGTACGAGAGCATCAGCGAAATTCTTTCAAAACCACGAAAAGTAAAATTATAGGCCATTCTCGAGCCATGAAATTCACAGGGCAGTGCCGCATGAGTTGCATTTTGTTAGCCTCTCAGCTCCAGATTTCCAATTTACAACCAAACCACGGATATGAAGACTAGTGCATCGGCGGTGTGCCTGCATGCTTACCTCCTAGTTTTCGCTGGTACTCAATGCGCCTACCCAAGAAGGAACGGCCAGGCTGAGTTGATTTGGGTTGCTGATTACATACCATACAGAAATAGCTTAAAACATCTGTCGAGTGCCGAGTGCCGAGTGCCGAGTGCCGAGTGTCGAGAGTCACCCATCCAAGTACTAACCGGGCCCGGCGTCGACTAACTTTGTTGACCGAACACTCCGTGTTAGCTGCCACAATAAACCGACACGAACAGCGGCTGAAGACCCGAACTGCAATTGGTTTGCTTTGTTGTGAAATTGGTGTAAAATGTGTTGTACAATTATACGATAAATTTACGATCAAATCACAGCAAATCATAGGCCTACACGAAGTATGCAACAGGTAGGCCTGCAACTTTAACAAGACAAAAATATGGCCAATGGTCAAAAGGTTTAACAGTTGAAAAATACAGTAAGTAACTGATCGAAGTGAGAAGACCGCTATAATACCGTGAGCTGGGTGTCAAAGACGACCAGTTTAGAGGTGTGCGGAATTAAATCATAGCAGACGTGTGAGTCCATCAAACGAGTGAATCTTAACTCTTCACAACCGTCGTCTATATATACAGCACATACATATGCAAATAAATTACACACGGTGATGCGTAAAATAATTTTCCGAGTTTCGTAATTGCTTATTTAAGGGATAGCAGTCTGCCATGCCCCCTGACGAATTAACACACTTTCGCTTGCTCAAACGTTAAAAATCTTAATGTATATGCCCCAGGTTGCAAATGGCGTCAGCTTCTGTCTAGAAGACTGCTACCCCTGTCGACCTGCGCCGTCTTCAAATATGCAAATATGCCACTGACTGCGAAACATGACCAAATATCGATCCGTTTTCAAAAATTTTTCACTGCGTTGACTATCTGCAACAAAATGACAACAACAGATCACGACAAACCAGAAGCATTTTAGGCAACAACAAAATTATGTTTACGGTAAAGGTAAACCGGAAATGATAAAAAAACGAGACAAAACGTGAACACACCGTGTAAGTCTTCAATCGTTGGGTTTTCTTCGCAGTTTCTCGGCAGCTGCAAAAAGCAGTAAAATACGCCATTATTGATGTATCAATTTGCTATAAAACACCGCTCAGAAACTGCTTCCATTTATACGCATAACTAACTATTCGTACACAACTAGTAAAAATGACAAGATGACACGTTTGTGATTACTATAGGCCTACCGTGTATACGTAGGCCTAAAAACGACTCCTCGGAGACAATGCAGCGCAGTTCAATGCAAATTATTAGGCGGAATCGCTGCCGCTGTAAGCGACTCCGACTACTGCTACGCATTTTACGGTAGCGTGGTCCGTCTCTCTGTTTGTGACAATCGTGCACCGTGCTCAAACCGTTCAATTGATTTGAATGCCATTTGCAGAAAGATATGTGGGGTCCTACGACTCAATGCGTCAGATGGGGTCCTTGAGCCCCACGTAAAGGGAGATTTGGGGTTTTTATCCTAGCATAAACACGTAATTGCTTCCGACTTATGAAAACGTAATTTATGATCCACCAGGTGGCAGCATCGATCAACGACTTCGTCTCTTACTTTCGTCTGTGTTTGACATTCATACTTATAAGCATTTGTCTGAACTAAGCCAGATATTCTAATAAAAATGTGCCAGATACGTGGCCTGAATTTTCCTCTGTTTATATTTCAAATTTGATGAGAAAGTACACTGTATTTCTAAAAGTGTAGCATTTTTTTCTAGAGAAATGTTTTGGCGCAACGTATACAGTTATCCACTTTTCGCGACGGGCTGGTTTTGCCTGTATGCCTGCGTACTGCGAGAAAGTATCAAAAAGGAAGGGTGGGCCAAAAAACGTGCCACTTTACGTTTGTCCATATCTTCGCCAATTACTGACCGATTTTCAAAATTCTTTCACTGGCACACTTTGCAGACAATTTGCAATAATGTGATTATTATAGATCCCACCAAACCGTAAATACGTCTTTACACTATTTTGTGAATTATCAATGAAATACGCATAGTTGCATACATAATGATAATAACAAACAAGCATTTTGATAAAATTAGAAAAAAAACACTTTAAATCAACATTGCAATGAATTGTCTGTATGACACTAAACCTGTGTGGGTCTGGCGCAATCTAGTTTCATACAGATCATTCACCGTAATGTTGGTTTAAAGCGTTTTTTTCACTTACCTAAACTTTTGTTATTATCGTTAGTTTTTGCTTACATTTATATTTCACAAGGTAGTGTAAAAACGCATTTACGGTTTGGTGGGATATATAACAATCACATTATTGCAAATTGTCTGCAGAGTGTGCCAATAAAAAACTTGAAAATTGGTAAATAATTGGCGAAGATATGGACAAAAGTAAAGTGGCACGTTTTTATGACCCACGGTGTATACATATTGGTAAAACCTTGAAAACTTTGGTTCCTCGTTTCTTATCTCGCCAGATCAGCATCTGATGTGGCTCTGCCCTGCTCGTTCCGCCTGCGTGACACAAAAAATGTCGTTCATTCTTACGACTTCGCCTACAGCTACCCCTTTCTCTGCAGCGTGGTCTGTGGTCTGTCTGCTTGTCTGTCGTCTGTCGTATTCGTATTTTACCCTGCTTAAACCGTTCGACGTACTGTATTTATATGCCATTTGGCAGATACACTTCCGGGGTTTAGTCACACAATGTGTCAGATGAAGGAACTTGGTCGCCCATGGGAAGGAAATATTTTAAGTCCAACCCCGAAACCAAAACATCCAATTGCAAATTTATGCTAGCCCCTGCCGAATAGAAAGCAAGCATTTTTGGTTGATAAGAAATGACTGGTTACTTGTTTACCAGACTGAGTCACCGAGCTTTCACAATTTATCTGACTTTAGATTTATTTTTTTCTGACACAGTCAGCAAAATCAGAATATGTGCAAAAATAATCATTTAAAATTCCGTCACGATTGAAACGCGTGGTTCCGTCGGTTGTAAAATAATTATTAATGCAAATGTTCATCATATTTAGTAAGCTTACAACGTAGTGTAGCGAAACGTTTGACTTTGGGACGTGCAAATAACTTTAACATCAAATCCTCAAAAAAATTATAAATAGACAATTTCTTGTAAATCGGCGATCATAATAAGCTTACGAACAATACGGAATACGTAAAAAGTAAAACAGTTTATTACTTACCACGCCAAATACAAGTCGTTCAAAATTGTTGCCATAAACGAAATAATCAATCTGACATATCATTCGAAGCTTATTAAGAATATTACATTAAAATAAATTGCTGCGCAGCCAGAATTGCATGATTAATTTCGTTGCAACAAACGAACCTTGAGCGCTGTAACATTCCGGTGACTGAAACCACAAAACACACAAACACATGATGGCATTAGCTTTAAAAATGCACAATGTAAACCTAATGAACGAAAATAAGTACTCTGCTAGCTTCTCACACTCTGTTTCGTTAGTTTACATTTATCAATGTCAATTACCTTAAGCTACAACAAAAAACAACTGAAATAAGTGAAATAAAGCTAAGACGAAAATAAGCTTCTGACCAACTTTCTAGGCCTATGCATTTTAAACATCTGACGTTTAATAGGGCCTAGTCTGAAGTAAACGCTTACATCAATGAAGCTGACGACATTAAGTTCCAACACAAACACTTCTCACAATTTCAAGATATTTTGATGCACGGATTGCATTGCATACAGATATTAAGCTACTACATAACACGAACGCGGACAGTAATTCAACAAAATTTACTAAAATACTGCTTGCCAAATACAGCGAAAACATGGTGGCTTAAATACTGTTTCTGCGCTGCACCGGAAATGTAATGCGCCGTTGCCCATGCGCGTACGTGGATTACGTAAACTTATTTCTTCACAAAATTACAGAAAAATGGCGATCAAAAAAATCGCGAAGAGCAGTCCACAACTATGAACCGTCAGAATCATATTTTTTGTCCACAGACGGGTTGCAAACACACACAGCCTCAAGGCAATTCTACAAAAACCTATCAATGTTAATGTCAATTTCAACATTAAATTTATACAGCGCAACATCATGAAGCATCTCCAGTGTGCTGGCGATAAGTGCAGTTTTTAAGCCACGCCTAAAGCTACTGCTGCAGAGCGATGGATCACGAAGATTTATCAGTAGACCTAACGAGTTTCAACTTCCAAGCGCAAAACGCGAAGGCCGACGGCCAAATGTACCTGGTCCGTGCTGAAACCGCGGAAAAGTGAAAAAGTGTCGATTGGTAGATCTCAGATACATGCTGTCGACTATTATGCTATATTAATTAACGCACGCACGGATACGTGATATATGATAAAGGTATATATCAATACAGGTGAAAGAGATAGATAGGCCTACCTGGCGGCTGTTGACAGCAGCCTTAGCTTTAAGCCAGGCCTCGAAACACGGATCCGAGTTGGTTCTATTTCGTACCATTTCACTGAACTGCACCGGACCGATGACGTCATGATTCAGATTCTCCGCGTTCGTCGACAACGACCTCGCAGGCGTGACCTTGAACTTTGACCCGTGTGACTTTGGCGTTTCGGAAGCGCTGCTGGCCGGGTTGCTGCGTGAACGCTGTTTGAACGAACAGATCCAGTGACGCACTCGTGATCCGCCGGCAAGTCCGCCAGTCCCGCTGGCAGATCGGCTTGCGGATCGCTGATCCGCGTCGTCGTCGGCGTCGTCCGGCGCCGATTTGTAGCGCCACCGGAAGTAGTCGGGCAGTCGTCGCGATGACGATGACGTAATATTCGGTCTCGTGACGTCATCGTCCTCGTCGTCGCTGACGCTATCGGTCAGTGACCTTGTCTGACCTTGGTGCGCTGCAGTACGACGCATGCGCAGAGCCGCGTTACCGTGGTCGCGCCGACTAAACTGATCATGCATCACGTGACCCACCGAGCTGGTCCCCGACACAGTGTGATAGTGTGCGCCGTGATGCCTAGGCTGGTACTCTGGCTCATCCACGCTCAGACAGTGTTCGCGCATGCGCGATGCGGGTTTCTTCTTTCGCCGGAAGAAGCTTTTGAAACTCTTGGATGTCACGCGTTTACCACTTCCGGTGTCTGGCGACTGCGCACTGGAAGACTTGCGGTCTTCATCGGACGCCATCGCTTCTGCCATCTACAGACAACAAGTAGCAAAATAGTCACTACGTCATTTCTGGAGAATGTCTCATGTTGTGCGGAAATGATTCTTTTCATTCCGATTCCATTAATAATTTTTATTCCCATTTAAGCTCAAATTCCGTTACGCCAGCTTTGCGACAAAATCTGCGATTTTGTTGCAACCATCACGATAACGTCGAAATGATGTAAAAGTCCGAAACTTCATCGTTTCATGGTTTGCGTCCAAGAAGGCTTTAAACTATCATAGTGATTACCAACTAAAGTCAGCTTGCAAGGACGCCATATGCACAGCCCCATCTAAGGTTACCCAAATGATTTTTGCTGTTTTAGAGGATTAATATCATCACATCGTCCATGCACATAGTTGTAAACTGGTAAGTTTTTTTTACATATATCGTACTTAAACGACGCTCAGATCGCACAAACTACGCCGTTATTTGCTTTATGATGCAAAACTGCAGCCGAAAGTCACGAAAACAGTACCACGCAGTGGTTTGACGAAAAAAAAATACCGTGCGCGAAAAGTGGACCGACCGGTGCGAAAACAACGCTTAGCGCTGTTTTATAAATTTAAGCTATGAGGCAAGTATGATGGTCGTATACAAATCAGCTATTCTATACACTGTACTTCGTACGAATAGGGAACGGATGGCCAAGTGGTGGGTACGGTGTGGGCCAAAAACGTAACATCTTTCAACTACGTCAACAGAGAAATTTCACTGTTCGAACAATTATTTTTTATCACGTGCTATCAATTACTCACAGTCTGGAGTGCTCATTTATTTAAAAACACTGCCATAATTCTATTGTAATCCCGGTGTTTATCCACATGCAGATTGTGAATCTAACAACGAGACACGGTGCAGTATCGTGACCTCAGCCTGGCCATCCCTCTGTGGCTAGGCACAATGTGTACTGGCGAAAGCTGGGATGTAAACAGGCACACCGCGCGATGCACTAACCACGTATTGGTCTCGCAGTACAAACTGGTGTCTGGGCTGAGGCTAATGAAACGGAGATAAGCGTCGCTTCGTGGATCGGGAAGAACTTTACGTTTTACGACCTCGGTTCACGAGCGACGTAGTGAGTACCAGGCCTACCTGACCGCTAGTTGGAGAGTTGCCATAAAATAGTGATTTTGATTGACTGGCGACTGCACGCAACAATAAACTATGAGCAACAGCAATAATTCTTGCGTGATAGACAGACGGACAGATGGACGAACAGAGACAGAGACGAGGAGAGATCACGCACAGAGTTTACGGAGTCTACCGGATGGGCCAAAAAATTGATACCCCTTTGAACTACGTATGTAGTTTTAATGTGGTCAAATGTTTTAAAACGCTTGCATAACTTTTTCGGAACCCCAGTGCTTCGCCGCATGCAGACTGTCAGTTAATCCAGCCATCGTGGCAAAATTACAGTGCATGCGCATGTTAAAAAAACTTGTTTAGATTTACAACGACAGACGAAGAACCGTGAACGACGTCAGTTAGTAACAAAAAAAATATTATTAGATTGTGACCAATCTAATGTACTCCTCGCGCGCATTATTTCCCCCTGTATTCTTCTAAGTGTGTTTTCGTTCCTTTCAGCTTGTATTAGAGAGCCGGCGTATATTTGAAACCGGTCTAATATTATACTAATAGTGACTGGCGTCGAGATGGGTCACGTGACCATTCGACCAGCGGTGGTCGACTTCCTATGAAGATAAACGGTAGAGTTCAGTACTTGCTATAGCCATTTGAGGTTTTTCCAGGAAGGCTCTTCCAGGAATAGAGGTCGGTCGTTGGTCGGTCGGTAGTGGGTCGGTCCTCAATATTACACTGATTTCATATAAGGCACGCTACGTTAGAAATGTAGCGCGCGAGGAGTAAAAAATAATACGTGAATAAGCGATAACTATAAGTATAATCCATCTAGCAAAAGAAGAGATCTAAATGTCAAAAAGGTGCCAGTTTTTTGGCCCACCCTGTATATAGCGTGACGAACGAGTTCTGACAGCTGTATACCGTTGCCTGCTTGATTGCGAGTCGGTCTGTCGCAGAATTCCTTCTTTTTCACTGCATTGGCGCAAGCGCACAGTCGTGAACAATAGATCAGCTCAGCGGAAAGCCGAGGTATTCCACCGCCGACCTTTTGCCGCCTATCTTTAGCACTACGTACGCAGTGGTATAAAGGGTTATTAACTGACCAAACGAATGACTGTGTACGCTACACGACCGACTGTCGGCCAGCGTGGAATCAGTACCGATTGAACCACTCTCTGGAGTGGTTCGTTTATATAACGTTCACATATTCCAATATAGACTGTATAGCAGAACGTTAACTTATTTCCTCAAAGACTTCGCATAAAGTGTCGCACAATACCAAGTAAATGACATTCAATGATCGCAAGAGAATCTGTAGGCCTATTCGCCGAATAGACTAAAATCCAAATTAATCTCTGGGTGCTCAAAAATAAGACAGCGCGGTTCTGTCGTATAACGATGCTAAATAGTTCAATACGCTAAGCCATTTTTAAAAATTACATTTCACACAAACAATGAAATACTGATGTCGAAGTTTATCCGGTCTAGTATTTTATGTGCAGTTTAAGAAAGCCTATTGTTTCAGCGACTGGTAGATCAATTAATGAGGTAACACTGAACAGGACTACTCAATTTTAGAAACTCTCGAAAAACCTTTAAACAAAACTGTTGAATAAAAGGGACACTGTTGCTAGTAATGGGTGGTCCATTGTGACCACGCGTCTATATTGCGTCTATCTATTATGCTGAGAAAAAAAGACTTGTTTTTTCACGCATACTAAATGCGCAATTTATTATCACGCCAAGAGTGGGCCATTGTTTTCTTCCTGGACAACCCTATGTGAACTAATCTATGTGCTGGTCGACAGGTAGTTGGGGAATTGAATTTCTGTCACGTCCCCGTTGGCTTTCTCTGTAGCAGTCACTGTGACAGCAGAGGAAACTAGTAGGTAGAAGATAAACGGTAGAGTTCAGTACTTGCTATAGCGCTTCTTACAAAAGACGGGCTCAAGACCAGAAGCGCTTTACAATCTTGGAAGTGGCAGCTGATTAGCATCAGCTAATGATACCGCAGCGCACTATGCGGCCATCCATTGCCTGCGTGAACGAACAATTTGACCCGCGGTTTGCAGCTAGCAGACATACCATCGCCCCAATCAGCCACACTAGGCATTTACCGAGTAGTCCATAAGCTACTATACTCATTTCCCATCCCACGGAGAGTAGGAAGCTGAGTTGGCCTGAGCACACAGGAGGTTGGCAACTTGCTCAAGGTTGCTTGCAAATGACCGGCAGCGAGAATCGAAACGCAACCTGAAAGTTAAGAGTCGACACTGCATTACTGCATTAGCACACTACTCTTTCACATCTCTTTGTTCCGTCTCTTTGTATCGGTGTTCGTATCTGTCTGTGTGGGTGGGTGCGTGCGTATCTATTCTGAGGTCAGCGTGACACCATCAACCGTGTGACGGACACTGATTAAACCACACAGAGAGTCGGACACTCAGACACGCATATACGCATACAAAGGATAGACAGACAGTCTAGCAGTCATAAGTGGCGGCTATCAGAGATTTGGGGACCAAACCACCCGAAATTTAAAGCCAATTTTGCCTCAGCAGTCATCATCAGTTAGCCTAGTTGCATTCCGATTTTTTTCTCGAATAGTTCGTGCATGCTAATTCTGCGACAATCTGCGCTTAATTGTCGTTTTTTTCAAACGTTTACAGCACACGAGTCTCTGTAAACCACGGCCTACTGCGCATTTTTACACAAATGTGCAGTTCTGAATGGAGTTGTGCAGCTGCATAGTGGAAGTTTGCGCAGCAAACGATATCTGCACCAGACGCGTGTATTCCCAGGGCTGGGTTTTTCCCTGCGCAAAAAAAATTTGCTTGTGGCTGGCTACAGAGCTTCGCTCCGGACCCCCGTCCGAAAAGCTTCCCAAGACACCCTAGCTGGTGCTGCCCCTACCCAAGAACCCCATCAACACTTTTAACCTTCATGCGGTTCAACCCTTCAGCATCAGTATTTTTATGCAATTCTAAATAACTGTTATGAAGCCTTGTTTTAGACTAATTAGTTTTACGAAAAGCTTTTCGTCTGCAGACCTCTGACTCCATTCCTACCCCACCAAACAACGAAAATCTCACGCGCCGCCGATGATAACAGCAGACGAAGAAGATTTGCCGGTGCGTGATGTACTGTTTGCTGGACAGACAGGACAGACAGCAATAATTATATTCCCGCATAGATCGATGAGCTATAAGTGATCGATAAATTTCGTTGATAATTAACAGAACTTGCCTGCATTACACGCAACAAACTCCAGGTTCACTTCTGATAGCCTACGTGACAGCTGATTAGTCAGATTAATAGTAAGACCTGAAAATGCCTATGCTTCAGACACTATCTGGCGAAAAAAAACAAGAATGGGGGAAATAATCTGAATATCTTTTGATACGATGTGTCTGTCGTCTGTCTGTCACGGATGTATTGTGGCTAAACGGTGCGAGATAGGACCTAGATTGTTACTGATCACTAATAGGAAGTCGCATATGCTTTTCAGACGACACAAAAATCATTGACCTTGGATGACCTTGAAGAGGCATTACGCACCGGAACGGGAACTGGTACAAGCCGTAGCGCGTCATTTCTAGCGACAGCTGGGCTTCTTGTATTATTATTTCATGACATTTTATTTCACGTTATTACACAGCAGCTCATGAAAAAAATAAAATGTCAAAAGTATGTAGAAAGTCTTACCCACGAGAAAACCAAAGATAAAAATACTGCAGCACAACAAATTAGATGCAAGCAGTTGGGTTTTCGGTAAAACTGTAAAAGCAAACAAAAACCTGCACCGATATTTTTGAGCGGTCTTTAAAACTTCTAGCGACGGAGTTTTCTTGGGGAAGTCTGGCAATTGAAAGCACAAGAATTTTTAAGGACCTACTAGGCTACTTACTACACGCAAATTAACTCACCGAGCGAAGCTGATGTACGTTGCTCAGCTGACTAACGTATAGGGCTATTGCACACATAGGCCTATTCACAGTTATAATACATCAGACTCACGTGCAGTGCTGACAGTATATTGCAGGATATGATTTACTGCAGCTACAGCATACAGTCGGAACGCCACTATAGATATACGTATACAGCACCAGTGGCGTAGCTATAGTAGACTATTCAAAAAAGCAGTTCTGGCCAGGTGCTGCCATGGGATGTTAAAAGCTTAGCAACCCCAGATTTTGGCTCAGCATCCTCACATTAGCACTCTCCCAAATTCCTAGCTGATGGGAAAGGAGCACCTATATCGTTGTTGGCCTTTACTCTCAACTAGCAATTTTGGGGTTGGAACAAAATCATTCCCCAGAGGTTAGGGACTGTATAGCACACTGATCGTCCGGAAAACTCAATCAGTGATATGAGTGATATGAGCAAAGGCCGGGAAATACAGCAGTAATACAGCATCCTAGATTTTTTGTAACAGCCACTGGGCTATTCACACGAGGTTCAGTGAACTCGGGCAGTCAAGGCCTAAGGCCACGCAGAAACAGCTGCTGCACTTATTATTAGTTTTTTTTACAGCGCGACAGTACGGCAAGATATGCATGGCACGTCTGTGCTCCGGCTGCAGTCTATAAAAAAACAAACCGCCTCTAATGGGGTGTTTACACGATTCAGCAAACGTCCAGCAAACTTCAAGCAAATGTATTCAAAATACACGTGCTAATGCTGGACGTTTGCTGGATCGTGTAAACACCCTATAACGTTCACATGTTCATAACTTCAGCAGTTATTAGCCGATTTTCAAAATTCTTTCGCCAGCCAGATCAGCGGTAAACCTAAAATGAGCTGACTGTCGCATTCTAAACGCACCGCGACATAATATGGTCAGCTACAGAATATATTAAATTAAGGTAGGCCTACACAGAAGTGAGTAAACTTATTTGAAACCTGACTAAGTAACACCGAAGTACCGGTAGCACAAAGTGGTATAATAATAGCGACGCGCTTGAGTTAAGATGTTGACAATATTATAATCTAATCATGTAGATGATGGACTTGCTAGACTATCGCTCGTTTTGTATTTCATTTCTTAAATAGTTTAGGCGAAACAAATAGTCAATATAGACTGTATCCTATAATTTGACAAATTAACATTTAATAGTTTTTTTTCTCAGGTTCATCAGCCATAGGCTATTTAAAGTATCTGCATTATTAGCGTAATAGCGATAGGCTAAAGGCAACTCGAGAGCGTAATATAGGCTACTGTATAATGTAATGAAAAAAAATAATATCACTGCTTGCTTCCGGCTCGGAATCATCTGATAGTTCCGTCCTTCCGACTCATTACAGACGACAGTTTCCGGTACCAACATTTTAGCCTACATCGTGACGCAAAAACAAGCATGCACAAAATTCCTCTCCGTGTCTTTTTTCGCGAGATCGATTTTCGAAGTTTTTCTTCACGCCGCGTATAGAGAAGAAAATTCGCGGAATAAAACGCGCTGCAAACCCCACCACACCTCAACTCAAAGCAGTCAGTGTTGTCGCTACACATCGTTATCATGCCGTGTTAATGATCAGTCTTCAAAAATTGCGCCGATCGAATGGCGTAGCGGTAACGCGTTTCATTCGATCAACGAAGTTACTCTACGCCGGGCCGGATTAGTACTGCGATGGGTGACTGCCTGCGGGCAGGTAAACCATCTCGGTATGTAACCAGC
>Ga0056128_1002139_pt1 | contig 23096 bp, 8 predicted proteins | sample WorMetLIZISLAND2_FD_71113 | JGI IMG/M metagenome (GOLD analysis project Ga0056128, IMG submission 71113) | Marine gutless worms symbiont microbial communities from Max Planck institute for Marine Microbiology, Germany - Olavius geniculatus... ... | reverse complement strand
GTTTACCATTTATCATGTATGCTACTGAAGCTCTGCCATTAACTAAGACTACGATCAATATGTTAGATAATTGCATTAATAATGCTTTGTATAAAATTTTCAAAGTTGATTGTGCCGGTGTGGCTTATCTCAGGAAGTTTCTCAACATACCTAGTGTAGCGATTTCTGCAGATAGGCGAAGACTGTGTTTTGTGAACAAATGTTTAAGTCTTATCGATTTTAAACAAGTTATGTCTGTTTATGTTTTTAACTGTGTCCATAGGTTGTATACTTGTAAATATGTCATTTAGGCTGGTCATTCTATGTTTGTGGTAGATGTTTTTTAACTGTACAGTATGTGTGTGTATTTTTTTCTCTCTCTCTTTTAGTATCAGGTTGTGCTGCTTTGATGCGAAATAAAGTATATATATGTCAGTCAATTGCAGTTTCCCATAATTGAACTAGTCTGAAACATGCATAACAACATTAATTCTACCTATTTCAGTCACTTCTGAAGCGACATTAAAGTAAAAAACAACAAACTTCAACCGAAATAATCATAGGCCTACCTTATGCAGCCAGATGACAAAGCGCACTGCATTATTCACATCAGCAGTGGTCGGCCAGAATGACATCGTAACGCACGCCGCACTATTAGACAAATTATACAAACGCAGCAGTATCCACCTAAACACTCCACAGTTGCCGATATTCGAATTTGACGCTATAACGCAATAACGCACGCCATAACAGACAAAAAGTGCTTCGTCTAGACTGCCACGACTGATCGCCAATGAAGCGCACGTGATCGCCCGAGCACACAACAGGCCGCAGAGGTCATATTCTGGGCCGACGTGACAACTTTCGACATAGAAGCAAAATTTTTATAATAAAGACACCTATAAATAGCCAATTTTCACACCAATTTTGATACTTCCCATTAATTAAGCATGACATAATACGGAAAAAATAAACAAACTGCTGAATGTCTATTACACTAGCGTTAACGTTTACACTAAAGTTTATAATCGGTCATCAAAAGGTAACTAACACTATTTGCCAAGATGTTAACTAAAAAACCACTCTACTGATACACATTGCTGTCATATATGTACACAGTCATTTCAGGTGGCGTAGTTATTCTAAAAAAATTTGAGCTAATGCTCACGGGATGCGCGAAAGCCTATAGCAGTTCCTACCCGCAGGCAGTCACCCATCGCAGTATTAGCTGGGCCCGGCATAGAGTAACTTCGTTTCAGCCGAAACGCGTTACCAACTATGCCACGCCACCAACGCCAGTACCGTGGCGCCACCTTGTGAATGATATAGACTTGTCCAGGCCGAAAGCGCCAAAGAAATCCATAAAACCCCCCATTTTGGCATTCAAGGTCATTCAAGGTCATTGAATTCGGCGCCAATCGAAAGCCAGTATACGATTTCCTATTAGTGATTAATAGTATCCTAGGCCTTATCTCACACCGTTACTGAGATACAGCGAGTTATTGGCCAAAAATCGCAAATTTTGCCTAACCCTCTCTCATTTGGCGCCCTCGTTCGGGGTGACCCTTTTCGAATTTATGAAAAAGCTTTACGGTTCCTGAAACTAGAGTCTTCCGGGCAGCTGACGGTAAAAATTTGGTGATCCTAGCTTGGACCATTTTTGCCTGATCCACCCATGTGACGGACAGACGGACGGACAGAATTGCGATGGCTAACACATGCTGAAAGCAGTAGCTGCTTTCGCGCGTAATAATTACCATTTACTTTTTAAAATGTTTACCAGTATAGTTATCGCTGACACTGAAATGTGTTATTTGTGTTGCTTGATACAGAGCGTAAGATTGTACCATTTAATGTTAAAAAGTTTTTCTTTTTATTTTTAGTAATTGATGTATCATTCTTTCAATTGCCGTAATTGTTAACTGAATTCTTGTAACTGTGTTCACAGTTCGGAGTTCTGTTCAGTCGTTAAGGTCCTCACACTCAGCCGAAGCACCCTCGTTTTCGTTGTCGTCTGCAGTAGGTCAAGACACACAGAAAGTTGTCAACACATCCACATCTTTCTCCTCATCAGATGTGGAAATGCTGCCCAACAAATTTCTTAACAGAAACCCGCGGTATATTCTAATATTAATTTTACAGAATTAGCAGCCACATTTAAAATTAGCAGCCAAATTTAGTTCTTAATTGGTTACGTTATTGTTTTATTTTTTACGTTTGGTTCTGTTCTTGTATTTTTTGTGAACAATGCCATGTTTATGTATATGGATGCTGCATGTGGTTTCTGTCTAGCAGGTTTACTTTTTCTCAAAATAGGTTTTTTTGATCGAAACCAAAAATGTTGTGTCTATTTTCCACACACCACGTATTGGCCACTTTTCATGTTTTTACATGTTTAGCCGGTTGCCCTAGATTCATAATCTTTGTCAGTTTTTAATGTTAGCATCTTTCTAGGACAATAGAATTTTTTATTGTGTTTTTGATGTAGTTCATACAAGCCTCTTTTTGGTGTCCAGTCTGATTAATTTCATTTTTCATCATTGTCATACAGTGTTTAGCCCAGTCAGCATTGATAGGACAGTTAACTTTGACTTTTTAACAGTAATTATTGTGTCTGCTGCAGCAGGCCTAAATGCAGATTTTCTGAACTGTTCTTCTTACAGAAACTTGGAATATATGGCACTTGCAAGAAAACGTAAAGGATGGGTATTCCAGTATCCAAAGAGGAACTACTACCATCGGTGAACACAAGCATGATATGTTTTTATTTGAATACTGCTCATTGAATTATGGCTTTTCACTCCTTTGCCATTAGGATGATTCACCCCCTGGCTTGCCCCATGTGTTGGGCAGATCACCCTTGTTGACTCTTCTGGTGTGTAGAGAAGACTGTATGTTTTTTCTAAGTTGTTGAAATGATTCACAGGAAATACAAGAACCATGTCAGTTCCAGAGCAGTCAGTCATCCAAGATTTTGTAGTAACATTCACACAAGTACATGATCTTTGTCTGTATATTTGTTGTGCAGTTTACCTTACAGATCACATTGGAAGCCGGATCACAAAGATTGTTTTTTGCAATGGGGGCTAATCATCTAACATGCAGGGGCAAACAAGCCAGTGTGCCAGTCATCTAGGGGGTGAATCAGCCAGGAGGTGAAATGGCATAGGGGCGAAAAAGCCAGATACTGAATCGTCAGAAAGTCTTTTTGCACCTGTGATTCGATGTGTCTGTAATTACTATGTTTACTGGTTAGTGGCGTGGTGTAGCAGTAACACGTTGACATCAATGAGTTGAATCAACAAAGTCACTCTGTGACAGGCCCGGTTAGTACTTGGGTGGGTTCCTGTGTGCTGGCAGGTATACCATTTTGGTACAGAGCTGGCCAGCTAGGCGGACTCGGCCTTTTGTCATCTACAGCAGTGTTTTTCAACCTTTTTCCTGCTGCGGAACCCTACGAAAGGATGGCGATCACTCACGGAACCCCATGCAATGATTCGTGAGTCGAGTGGCATAGGCGAAGTGGAAGTTTTAGGGTGTCTGGGCTCAGGGGCTGATGTCACCAACAGAGTCAATAGACAGAAAACCTGTGGGGATAAAGGGGCAAAGCTCCCATAAGCTGATTATAAAGCAGCAAGCAAAAGATTGTTTAATTTCACCGTATTAGACAATATTTAGCAATTTTATTTCAACCGTAGACAACGTTATTGTATTTAAACATAAGCACCAACAGCCGTTTAGCCCCCTTCCACAAACTGAAAAAAATCATCATCGGATTTTTTACATTTTACGTACATGGATGTACGACGTACAAACCGAACAAATTTTGAAAAATCGAATATTGCTTTACATCCCTAGTTGTGGCTATTACTATTGCTATTACTCACCACATACAATACCTGAGCTTTGTCTTTTGTAGCACTGTGTAGAAATGTGTAACCTGGCTGCTGGGTTTTAGGTTGATATTTGAGAGTCGACTAAGACAGACGATGGCGTATGTTGAACACTGCAGTGGTAAGAGAGTCGTATCAGCTTCAACGCAGGAATATGCCATCAGACGTCACCTCTACAGGTTCACTGATTTTGCTTCTTTACAGTAAAGCTATTTATCATCTATCACTGATGTCACTAAATATGTCACCAGTCTTCAACGCTTGTCGTTTTGACAACAGACAGGATATCCAGCCATTAAATTTTAATGTGCACTTAAAAGAAGCTTGATTTGCTCACAGCAACACACAGAAAATAAACGAACAAAAGGAATTAATCTTTTTGCCATTTTCTTAGTATTTGCTCAGAATTTTGAAGTGGGAATATGTTTTGCTGATTGCAGTAGTGTATTACTCGTTGCAGTGTAGTTTTTGTATGTGCAAAATTGCATGCTGTCTGCAGGTGTTGAGTGCATAAAATTTTGCGCTAAAATTCCAAGTTGTTGCTTAATAAATGGCAAACAATTTTAAATTTTTGAACAAGAAGAGAATTTTGTAACATTTTTCCGACAACCCAAAATTTGGGGGAGGGATGGCAAGGTCACTTGATGGTTTAGCAACAGTAGTGCATTGTCTTTTATTGCCTTGTTAACCAGTTTGGTCATTTACTAGCTCAGCATTGTCACTGCGGAGTCAGCGATAATTACCTTGAGAACAGTAATGAATACACAAATCAATTTTACGTGACTCAAGAATAGGTAACACATGTGCAAAATTTTGCTCGAAAAATTCCAACCATTTGCTCAGCAAATGGCAGTGAACATTGGGGGATTACTTGTTTGCTGCACACTGGATGTAATGCCAGAATATCTGGGCGTCTGTCTGTGTAGTGCTGTCGACGTGTCTGCAGCTGAAAACATCGGTCGCGTTCTAGCACAACGGTGTCTTCAGTCTGGCATCACGTCCATGCTGCTACAGTCACTTGACAACTCGGACAAATCTGAGAGGGTAATAAGACACCATTTGTTGCACTTTTTGACGCATGTATTTACAGAGTCCGACATTTGACTTGCCCATATAATATTGGTCAACTGTTAACTGGCACGCACTGGAGCTATAGCCATTGTCTTTTCTGCTCAGGTACATTTTCTGTCTGTCTGTTTGTCCGTAATCGGATCCTCTGCAGTGTGCCGTTTACATTTAAAAGTGCCTCATTGGACGGATGGACGGAACGCGTGCTTGCAGTTTTTTTGTCGTGGGCGCACTGCTGCTGCTAGTGCGTTGCAACTGTGCCATTTACATTTAAAAGTGCCTCATTGGACGGATGGATGGAACGCGTGCTTGCAGTTTTTTTGTCGTGGGCGCACTGCTGCTGCTAGTGCGTTGCAACTTAGCCAAGCATCACACAGCTCACACGACGACGATGTTTATCGACGACCCAATATTTATTTATTGACTTTAGCGGTCAACTAGCGGAGCGTGGAGCGAAAAACAGGACGTGCGAAAGCAAGCGAGATTTTTGCTGTGTGCGAGCGACAATACATACAAGCGAGTCGAAGCATGCACAGTTCAGACCGGCACGTTTTTTTGACTGCTGAGCGCACTGGCGCTATTTATTGTCTGTCGTAGTACTCAAATCAGTCATCTACAAAGCATGCGCACACCGTCCATCACTCAAGCCCCACTGCTTCGATTTATCATGCAACATATGCAGTACAACAAAGTCCATAAAACAAAGTAGTGGAGTTTGGTTTTACTCTTTAATTAATTTCAGTCATGTCTGACAGGCATACTAACTTAACGTTTAGCCTAATGGCGACGAAGTTTATCAGCCTCTGTCGATATTTATGTTTCTAGTTATACTATCCGCGAAATGACCTATGCTGTGTCAGGTGGGATGTTAAACCCTACTCACTCACTATTTTGTTTATCTACTAGTACAGTGTGGATTGTTTCATGTATTTTTAGCATTGTTAGTTTGGACTGTCAGTGATTATGACGATAATAGGTCAAGTGATGTGCTATGTTGCTGGTGTGTAGTTCCGTGTGTTCTGTGATGCGATGACGTCGGCCGGCATTGAAATGACAGAGCCTGAGGAATATGAGCCAGTCTACGAGCCCGGCATAGACTACGGCAACGCGGAGGCCATCGCAGACCTGGAACGACGACAGTTCCTTGTGCACGACCTCGGAGACAAAAACGCAACGATCAAAGCACTGAACAAAGCGCATAAACATAAGCGTGGCCGGCGTCGACCAATGCGTGTGCCCGAACCGCTTGTCCAGCCGATCTGGCCCTGAGCGAATAATTAACTATTGTATTACTTCTTATCATTTGATTGACTAGGTGGGATTGACTGCATTCGGAACTGTAGGCTGTTGAATGTGGAAGACTGAAATGGTTCCAATTTCTCAGTTTGTTACATGGGAAGTTTTCATAAATGAAAATTTGTCGTCAGTCAGAAGAAAAGTGTTGTCTGCTATCTCGAGTTTCTACATTGATAATAGTAAAAATAATAACACCGACAATTTCTAATGTGCCGTAACACAGAAAACTATTACAAGGGCGCGAATGATTGTGCTTATTTTTGAGATGGGAGGGGGTGGGGCAAAATTACATTTGCTTTGAGACAAAGTTTGGGACACAGTTTGTTTGTTTACTTGTCTTTTTGCAAAGTGGTCACACACTGATGACATCTTGGCCCTAGTGTTTATAGCATAACACAATGCAATGAGCAAATATTACCGTGAAGTGAAAAACTGGTGATGAGATAGCTATGTTTTGCATTTCTACAGTATTGCTCTGTTCCCCAAAGTGAACTGTCTGGACACGTTGGCACAACGTTTTTCTTCCATTTCAAAATTTGAATGTTTTTTGTCGCCCAAACAACCAGTGTCATGGCAGTGAAGGGTAAAAATGGAGAAATAAGAGAATATGTGTAAAGTACATTAATTGCAAGATTTTTCTGAGTTAATTCTGCACGTTGGTACAGAGTGATGCAAAAGTGAGCTGCCAAGATTGGTCATACGATAGGATACGATATTAAATTTGAACTTAAAAGCTGTCAGACAGGCTGCCATTTTAATCTAGCACATAAACTGAAAGGAACTGAAATGTTTGAAATAAAAAAATGGAATGAGAAAAACTGAAATAGAAGTACAGACTACACAAAGCCATGCAATTAAGTACCCAATACACATAGCCTGTGATACGTAAGTAAGTAAGTAAAATGTAAATTAATTTTTTATAGCGCATATTGTTAAATTAAAATAGGCTAATGGAGTTGCTAACGATCTCTTTTATTGTACACCTACGGACTACAGTTGAACATGCGAGATTTGCAAGGTAATGCGGCAACAGATTTAAGGTGAACTGGCAGATGAGATTTTATTTCAGTTTGTTTACAGTTTATCTTGGAATGCTAAATTAGAAAGGCGAACTTTGCATCACAAAAAACTCATTAGGCTATGTATCGACTAGGGGACGTGTATAGTTGAAGCGATATGTGTATTTAGGCAACTTGGCAAGAATAGGTTTACTAATACGTGACATTTACGACATGGTAATCAGCCACTTATCCGGGTGGCGTAAGTGTGGTTCTGATTCTGATTAGCGTGATATTAAACACATTAACGTGAGCTGTACGTGCACTGACTCTGGCTTGTGTATTATCGTGAGTGCAGTAGGCCTATTAGCTGCATAATTTGCCCTCCTCGTAAGCTTAATATTATGTGTAATCTCAGACTATCCATGGGCCCGTAGCTAGTGTTAGATTCAGGTAGATATCGGGAGCGCTGTACTGGGCCTTCTGTCCCTATAGGCCTCTCTACCTGGTGGGTGCAGCTTGCACCAGTTGAAAATATGGTCGGGGGAGCTTTATTAATGAAGGGTTTATGCAAAACTGCTGTCACCAGAAGCGCTGTTTCAGCTCAGAATGCATCACAAACCCTTTGGCGGCCGGGTTCTGCCCGGACCCGTGGGGGAGCTTACAGCGCCCCCACAGACTCCCTAGCTGGAGTAAACGTGTCACGTGTGAGGCCCCTGAAGGGGAGGGGTCGAAGGGAACGCAAAATAATGGGGCGGCAAAAAGTGGAAAGTAGGGAGGTGAGACACGATTTCGAGTCTACTTCTACGTTCGGGATATAGATGCCCCTGGCGCTGTTAAGCTCCCGCAGCGGTTTTTTTCCCGGCATTTCAAGCAAGCGTAGCTACAAGTACTTACGATGGCGCAAATATGGTGAATTTTTTATGTGACAAGTTTTTTGACAACCGAAACAGGTCTTCCTAATCCCGGCAACAGTTACGCGTGAGGGGGTCGATCGAACCCATCTAACAGTAAGTCTAACCACTTTTAGCTAGGCTATATAGAGGCATGCTGTGAATTGTATTGTAGGCCTGGGCGTAGGTTCTCGATGCGTTCTCGATAGACATTTTAATTTCGACTAATAAAGCTGATAGCATTATGGTTAAAAGACGAAGACCATTTTGTCTTGTGTGTGTGACGCAGTGTTAGTACTAACAGAAAAGTGTAACATCCGTAACATAACGTTTGAATGCCCTGAGCAGTTGAGCAACACGTCAGTCGCTGCAACATCGTGACGTCGCCGACTACGTCACTTCCACCACCTGTTGATGGCGCTGTCACTAAGGCAACATTACGCACATCATCATCATCAGCAGCCGCAGCAGTAAGAGAGGCTAACTTTATCACTTTAACTTCGAACAAACTGCTGGCAACAGGACCTGCCTCTGAAACCGTGTTTACCTTCTATCCATCAGATCTACCTAAATCGTCATCAGCGGTGGCGTCTACATTCGCTGCACCGTCTTCTCAGCATCGGCTGCAGCAGCAGCAGAAACGTACTATGTCATCGGCGCAGCTTTTAGACGTACAAGACCAAGAACTGGTATGCACCAGCTTTCTGACCCAGTCGTTTTTGAGAGGAAAATGCAATTAAGCCTAAAGACAAACTCATACAGCGTCGTGAAGAAACTAAATGTAGTCCATGATAGACCTAAGTGATATAGCGTAAGATAAGAGAGTGCTAATCAAATTTTAACACGCCGGACAATGATTTAAATTATAGGGTGTTTACACGATCCAGCAAAGGTCCAGCAAATGTATTCAAAACACACGTGCTAATGCTGGACGTTTGCTAGATCGTGTAAACACCCTATTACCGGACTTATTTCACGGTCGCTGAAGCTGTGTCTACATCCAGTGGCGTAGCCAGAGGGGGGACAGGGGGCACAGCCCCCCATCCTCCAGACAAAACATAAGCATACTTTTAAACTGCACAAAATTGGCCCATTTGAACAGTTTAAAATAATTACAATCATTGCCACCGGATCTCATTTTTAAAGCTAAAATGCACCAAATTCGATTTCGGTTGGGGCTCCGCCCCAGACCCCGTTGGGGGAGCTCACAGCACTCCCCAGACTTCTAGCTAGATTTTAAGTGGTCTTACTTCTAATGGAGGGAAGGGGAGGAAAAGACAGGAAAGGGGAGGAAAGGATAAAAGGGGAAGGGAAAGGGAGGAGAGGGGAGGGACACATTAGGGAAGGAAAGGAGAGAGCACGGGAGACGACCCCCCAATTGAAATTTCTGGCTTTGCCACTGTCTCCATCAAACCTTCGACTGGAAATTATTATCATGCTATCGTGCAGGTGACTGAGGTGATCAATCTCAGATCATGTTCGGAGACGCACGAAATTTCTCAGTCGCTTTGCAGTTCGCACGCTTTATCGAATTCTATATCAACTCAGAAATCCGGCACATGCTCGATATCATTTTTGGACTAAAATTGTGTCTATTGCCATGGGATGTACAAAAACGGGCCGGGAACACATTTTCTCGCTTGCTGTCTTCGGCCTAAGATTTTTTTGGAGTGGCTTTAACAAAGTGGCAAGTGCGCCGTCACGTAAATAGTCTTAATGTCTTTCTTTGTGCAAAAATTTGCTATTAAGCTTTATAAAAAAATTACATGTCTTTCGTGCTGTAGGCGTCTACTGTTAAAGTTTCAGTTCTGTGGATATGTGCAAAGAAGTTAGAAACTTGGTAAGTTAGGCCCTTATAGTGGCAATTTTTCAAGCCAAAATGAAATCTTTGAATACGTATCAAGTGCGGAGTATATAACGAGTTTAAGATGTAGGCGGAAAAGTAAATATGTAATGATATTGGCACTATATATTCAGGAAACAGTTGGAGTCGAGTATCCTCTTAACTACGATGAGCAGCTCAAGAAGCACGGCTGGAGGATGGAAGTACCCGGAGATCCGTTCGATCTGAAGTGAGTCAACATTATGACACAGTATTTCGTTAATTACTCATATTATTCATATCTCAGTTTCCAGCATTTCCCGCGATATACAGTAGGCCTATGCGCGCATTTGTCTCAATAAGAGAAGTTACTTTACGTCAGGTTCGCTTAGCATACAAAAATCGACTATTGCATAGCCTACCATTGCTCTGATGGTTTATGTACTTAGGCCTATATATCTTCTCTGGCAGCCTGTTTAATTCAGTCGCCGTTGTGATAATTACCGGCATATACAATTTTATCCATTTCTTCGACAAAACATTTTTTTATTCATTCAGCTACCCAGGTCAAACATTATTCGCAACAAAATGCAGAGTGTGAAAAGAAAAACAACAATATTGTACTTTGTTGAAATTTACTGTTGTATTACGTAGGCGGCCGTGTATAGCGAGGCGTCGTCCGCTAAGCATTGTCTGTCATGTAACTCCGTCTACGCCGTTTAGCTGTCAAACACTGACTGTTCATCGTGTCCGGTCAACATATTCAGCTGGCACGGAGACGTTCTTTCAGCATACGATTCCTCACCGTCCACTCGCGTTCACGATTTATCCCGACTGGTCGTCCGAGCTCGGACGCCATCATCTTGAGTCGCAGAAACGCAGCTGCCACCGCACAGATGCTGCGTCAACTCCGGCTTCGTCTACTGACTATAGACCCAAACTCCACTTGTTTTGATATTGGTTTGCGACGCGTCAGCTTAACATTAGCAAGGCCTTAGTTTCAGACGGCGTGTCGTTGTGCCATGGCCGGGGTGTGCGTGCGTAGGCTACGTCCGGCGGCGTCCAGAGTTCGGCATCTTTACATGGATATATCTTAGCAACGGAGCACCGGATCCACTTCGGGTTTGGTTCTAGGGTAGGATACTCGGGGTAGGCGGATCCAACGGTCACGTGATCGATGACGTCACGTAATCCCGTAAGGTCAAACTCGTGACCCCAATATTTTTGGCCGTTTTTTCTCGATAACCGTGCAAGATATAGACGCACGGTCATTATTGATCACGAATAGGAGACCACAATATGCTGAGTTCATTGGCTTTCAAATCAAAGTCTTACCAAAACTTGACTTACCCAATTGTCACTTGCCTTGTATTGCTATAAGCGACCCTTGTTGTCAAACAGCGTGTGTTTGGGTGTCTGCGTCTCTGCGTCCGCTGTCTGTTTTCCAGTCTGTCCGCAAAACTGGGATTGCTTACAGTCGCAAGCCACGTTGCCTACCGGCTTGTGTTGTAGATTTGTAGGCCTACATCATGCTGTACAAAATGTCGAAAGTCTACAACAAATCCACAGTTTTTATAACACGTAAAAAATTGAAGGCTTGCAACACGTCCACAAGATCTTGACGTGTCTACTTGTTTTTTTGGCGAGTTAGGACAGACGGAGAGACGGACAAGCAGGACGCGTAATGAGGGCTTTAGGGAGGCAGCATAATAAGACTACGCCCTATTCTATCGTTGACGATCGCAGTCGTAGACCACACACGCGAAGTACAAAGGCATAGCCTCTAGAGTACGACTGAAAGACTTGACAACATGAACGAACGGCTGGAGTGGCTTCGCTAAACGGATTAGATTTTCCCGGACGTGCACGCGGAGTCGTCGCTTGCGGTGTGCGCGAATGACGTGGTTTATTCCTCAGAGTGCGGAGATGATCGATGACTGTCTCGGCGTAACAGCAGAAAGCTGTAGCGATGCCTAACAACATCAACGCGACAATATCTTGGTGGAAGGTCGCGACTTCAGAGACTGTGGTGCGTGGCACATTTATCTTCAAATTCGCGTTCAAGTCCAGGTCAATTAAAATTACAACAACCTGTCACATTGAGGTCAAGTTTCGCTGAGACTTTAGTCTAAAACTAAGGTCTCAGCGAAACTTGACTACGTGTAACCTATACGGGCAAGAAAATGCAAAACCAGGTAGGCCTAAGCTACTACGTACGTCCGTCTTTGCCAATGCGACGGCATAAGCTGCGATATAAATTATACCGCTTGTTACACTTATATAAGCTTATGCCCAGTTCACATACGACGCCGACGCGATTCAACTCAACAGTTGAGTTGAGTCGCATCGGCGTCGTAGGTGAGAATCGGCCATTACACGTGGAACGATGCTACGGAGCGTACAGTCACTGACAGATAGCCACGTGGTTTAGAGGACATTTATTGTCGTTACGTCCGCCGCACATTTCATTATTTTACGCACTGGCAAGCCGACTGTTGCCCTCGACGGAATCTTTATAGACTATGTAATTTTCTATACATTGACCGATCAGTTCAACGTTAGGTCAACGACTATCATTTTGTTAGGCGGCACGCATTAGGCATACAGTCTGGCGAGTTTCTTGCTCAACTGCAAAAGTCGTAAAACATCGAATTTTACGGAGATATTGCGTGTGTCGGCAGCAGCATTTTCAGTTACAAAAACCAATATCGAGATCATCAGACGTCACTTTCATAAAGCATAGTTTCAAACTTTGTAAACATGACGCTCCGTACTACTTACGAATACAATAAGTCTAAACGTGCAGGCCTATATATTTTTGTCGTACTAAATAGTTGGCAATTCTTAACAAACGCTCTATTTATTGGTTTATCATTATTCGATATTTAATTACAAAATACGAACATACTGTCTTAAATAATAATGTTGAAAACGTGTTCGTATATCGCGAGCAAACATTGAATACCTCTGAAACCAGAAATAAAACATTCTTATCCACCAGGATAGATGTTAAACGAAAGAGTGACAAGGCAAGATGAGTTCACTTAATATTGCTTATCAAACAATGTGCAATTTAATGTTCAACATCTTATGAAGGCAAACGGCTTGATAAACTGTTTGGTGATAAAAAAAGATGAGATGTAAATAAAACGTCAATGCAATTCCCGCCCTGCAGCGTTACAAATAAGGTAAGTGTATTATAGTGTCTACAGTCTGGATATGGGCCTAACCTAAGGCCGAAATTGCAGCATAGCCAAGGCTTAATCAGCCGAGCCAAGAACAGTAACCTAGGTCCAAAATTCGGTTTATTAACGCAATATTCTAGCGGACTACACTGCACGCGCTGTTTCTCAATTACTGACCATCTATTAGTCTGTGCTAACTGCTGGCAAAATGTTTACAAGGAAGTAAGCAAGCGAGTAAAACGCGAGAATGTGTTTTATGTGAAAGTAAAACTTGAAACTTGAAGGTACATGCGAAAATGGTTTTTAACATCAGGGCAATCAAAAGTCGTCGTCGTCGTTTGGAGCCTTCCTTCATAAGAAGAGTTGGAAGCGCGTAGTATTCCTCTCCAACAATCACGATCTTCCGCTGCTGCAGCCACTTCATTGATTAAAAGTAGGCCTACGTACTATAAATCACATGAAAACAATTGAAATTTTGGAAGCTGTGCACCACAGCGAGCAGAAAAACAGCTAAACTCGTCAGTCGTTTACTCCGCACTTCTCAAATCACTGTTATGTTTCGATGATAAAAACCTATAAAAATTATTAAAGAACAAACTACAATTAGTGAATTTTTAGAAACTTTCAGTCGCAACTGCACGATAGCACCAAGCTTCTAGCTCTACTGTCACCGTGGTAATTTACGTTAACGCGTGAGAGGAAATTAATATGCTGAACAGCTCATCCACCCATTTCCTAAACTGCTTGGAAACGGACAAGACTACGGCTCATATTCTGCTGATGAGCAGCTGGCCGTGCTATTTCCATGTCATTTGATCACTCCTCGGTCGAAAGCGGTCGACTGGTGTTGTCATAGCGACCGCTGCTGCAACCCGTTGCTGCGCACTTGACGAGACGGGTCTGTTTTTTTGTCTGCATTAATATTCACGAGCTCGAGATAAATAAAGCCCGATGCGCCGATTGTTGGCTTTGCAGTGACTGAGTGACCGTCGGTCGGTTATGACGGCACGGTTCATTTATGTACCGTACTACTAAGGCAAGCGGCGTTCATCTCCTCTATAGGCTACTGTGCAAGATGTGATGAGGCTACGACGACGAAAGCATTTTGGCTCTGCAAACTATTTGTGCATTATTTAACAGGTCACTCAGGGACTCCCACTGGACCATTCCTCGCAGCACACAGCATATAGCGTGACCTGACTCATATTTCACAGGTCCGCGCTGCAATAATAACGTAATAATAACCTTGGGGAAAGTTGTGTAGCGTCCATGCACTGTGACCGCAGTGTGCACATTTATATAGGCCTAAGTTGCGTGGCGTGACAACATGAAACGTCGACGACTGCTATTATAACCGCTGTGTAGCAGTTTTCTCCGGGATTTAGGCTACTCGTTGCCCGTAAACGTGTTGCATTACTTATACCCTGTTTACATGAGGAAGCATAGGCCTACATGAAGCACACATGAAGCACATTTAGAGCAACCTTAGAGCAACCTTAGAGCAAACTTGAAGCAAACTTAGAGCACACGTCGTGCACGTGCATATTGAATACGTGTACTTCGTGTGTGCTTCATGTAGGCCCTAAATGTTTCCTCGTGTAAAAGGCGTATTAGGAATAGGACAACTCAAAACGTCATCGACGGATGTCAGGTGAGTCTCAGTCTAATATGATTCATATTTCGCAATCGGTAAGTAGGCTACCTGCAGCTGTTCCCATACCGTTAGGTGTCCGATGAGATAGCGGGATCAGTTGCAGCAGTTTCATAGCGACTTAAATCGATCACCTGGACACGAAACGTGATGTGCAGCAGCTGCGTCTGTCACTCACTAATTCCAACGCAGAATTTGTAACCTGATATGTCGCGAAGTAGACCGTCCACGTAAGTTATATCTCATTTCTTTGCCGTCTGCTTGTCCATAGCATCGCGATACGTAGGCCACGCGCGCAACGCATTCTCGCAGAAAAAGAATACGATTTTAAAGTTCAACTACACATTGAGCAAAAAATGTTAGACCGTGGTTGCATCTTAAATAAAACATGCACAAAACATTATTTCGCATGTAAACGACAGTGAGAACTGAACCGCAACCTGAAAGTTACGAGTCGAAACTAGCCACTATAACACTTGCACACAGGCAGGTATAGGTGTGAACACTTGCCCAAGGCTGTTACTTAGTAAGTGCACTGGCAGGGCATTGAACCGTGGACCTTTCGGTCTCGTATCCAACGCCTTAACCGCTGAGCCACCAAGGTTTGTTGCGGATATGACGTCATTGTAATTTATGACATTATAGACCGTTAAATGTTTGCAGCATCAGTGCAAACCACATTTAATGATGCATAGCGGACAACACAAAGATAAAATTTCAGATATCAAAACTGGTGATAGTTATCGGGGGTTTGGTCGTTACTGTGAGCAGGGTGATCTTATTGCATGAAGCCAGAGTCGCCAACAGTTTGTTGGGGCAATCACAGATTTGTGGTTTGGACCTCAGTAATAGATTTATGGCAGGGCACGTGGGGGCTCACTTTCGGGCCCCTGTACATTGAGGTCCTTCGCGTAACAAATTCAGAATGTTGCTAATTTTCTCGTCAACACAATACACTGTAGATGCCATAAACTATTAACTTTTCGACAGAATTATACTGGTAACGTTAAATTTTGACGTGACGTCATTAATAGCTCAGGCGCTTTTATTTACGGCCAGCGCAGATTAAGGCTATCGTATATTCGAAGGTGCATTTTGAAATTCGTAAACGCATTTGTTATGGCTTTCAGAAAATCAGATGCTTCAGGGCACCACATTGCCAAATTCGGCTGCAGACTGGAGAATAATATTGTCGTGCAACAACAAGCCTAATTCTACGCTGTTTGCGTTAGCACTCCAAATCGTTTCTGTTTAACTTGCAGTGAAGTCATAAATTATAATGACCTCACATGCGCAACAAACTCATACGTGTTCGCAGAAAATATACTTTTTACTGGTATATAGATTGTAACAAAATTTTAAGTTTAATACATTGATTCTCAATACTTATTGACCAACCCTCATACAATTAAAGAGGCCTATCATATCGTGTTTGCAAGAACAGCAAAACAGCGATGACTAATACCAGCGACAACGACTGATGAATGATGAACTTAGCTTTTCCTGTCGTGTTATGTGCTGAATTTTTGTATAAACACCCAAAAGTAGATTTTTGCACAAGTCTTCTACGGCAGTGTGTCATTTTGTGTGAAAAGGACGCACAACGGAGACGAGACGGTGTGTTTGCCGTCGGTGTTTTTATTTCACATTGTATGTATTTTTTGCACCTAAACATGAATAAATAAAGGAGTTAACGGTTCGTATTTGAACTGGCCATTTAAGTGTTTTCTATGACCACACTAGGCCTAGGCTCCTAGCCTAAACGATATCATTGCCTGTGGTGTCACAAAAGTAGTTTTACAACTTCGAAACAAAATACCGCTACGCAAACAAGCAATAATAATTGCTTCTCGGCGTGAATGTGAAACAGCGCTGCAAGGGCGGTCCGATAGTAACGTTGGCAGCCACTCTGTTGTTTAAGTGTTCTGCTGCGGTTGCTGATGCTGCTGAAGAGCTATTTATCATCGCAGCTGCAGTAGACTCCATCATCTTACGCCGTTTTCATTAGTGATGGGTAAAAGATGTCTTTTTCTTTCGATATTTAGCCAATCGTTGCACGCCGTATTGTGACTTGACAAACTGACGATGAGCGCAGTATGCACAAACGCGGTTTGTAATTTTGTCACAAAAATATCAATTCTAGAAAATAGCATGCAGTGTGTTACGTTCAATGCATGTAAGTCTAACACAAACGACAAATCACAATATCGTTCTGTAGCTTTAAGTATGTTTATTCAACAAATAAATAACAAACTTAATAGGCACAAATTTAACAGTTTACAAATCGCGGATGTGCCGCTATTTTGACATCCGAACAAAAAATGTCTTTAGCGGTCGCTTTCGAACTGTTCAAAGTTAATGTCAGTTAGTCTCAAGCGAACTGGAAAACTCTTCTATGCCTAGTTTTTGGCCTGACTTTTATCTGTTATGGCCGTGCAATACCGCAAACTGTTGTAATTACTCTTTATCGCTTTCCGGTTGATATAATATCGATTGTCGAATGCTGATAACGACCCATCACTGCTAGCATTCAGGCGCCGCTGCGGCTTATAAACGTAGGCCTATAGCGCAGCGCGCTGCATGTATTGTCTACTGCAGCGTCGCTGCTTTTTTCGACGTCGCCGCAGAGTGAAGAATTACAATAGACGGTATCAGTTTTTTTCCCGTTGCGCCACCTTTCCTGGTGGCACGCCGTTCAGTTGACCTCTTGACCTCTGTCGTTTCTCGGCCATATCGAAGAATGCTCATCAGCTAACTCGGAGGTTTGTAGTTGAAGTCTTAGTTTGATCCTTTGCTCCTTTTGCTCCGTAGTTTGCCGTAGTCATTGTTAGGCCGCCCGTAAAAAAGGTCTTGTTTTTGCATTTTTACGCTCGAAAGCAGCTAGTGCTTTAGCGCGTCTTAGCCATCGCAATTCTGTCCGTCCGTATGTTCGTCTATCACACCGGTAGATCAGTCCAAAACGGTGCAAGCTAGAATGACCAATTCTTCACTTTCGGCTGCCTGGAAAACTCTAGTTTCAGGATCCGTAAAGTTTTTCTATAAATTTGAAGGAAGTGACCCCAAACGAGGGCGCTAAATGAAAAGAAGTGGGGAAAATTGCGATTTTTAGCCAATAAATGGCTGTATCTCAATAACGGTACGAGATAAGGTCTAGATTAAGCTTACTATTGATCACTAATAAAAAGTCGTATATTGGCTCTCGATTGCCACCAAATTCAATGACCTTGGATGACACTGAACGCCAAAATAGAGTTTTTTTTATGGATTTTGTGGTGATTTCGGGCTGCGAGACACATTTCAAGAGCGAATTGCGCCGAAATCAATTGAGATACACATGGATATAAGCTGCGTATGAAATTTTCAGCATTTAGCGTAGATTTCAACGGTCCAATTGGACTTAAGCAGGCCTATCGATTTTTTAGGTTCAAGGAAACGTGCTCACGAGAGCATCAAAGAGAGGTACCCCCGTAAAAGTCGTTATTTTACCGTACGGTTGTTCGCCAGTCTACCATGAAAACGCTTGCAGATAGGCATGGGCATGCTGCCTATCACAACAAGCACTATAGTGACGAGTTTTTCAATCGTGTCAACATCGATGACTTTGAAAGACCCTGAACTTCCAAAATAAGTGGTTTTCTTGGTTTTTCGGCGATCTTCGGCTGCAGCGCACGCTTTGAGAATGAACTGCGACGAAATGACTGGAGATAGACTAACAGTTTGCGAACAGGAGCTGCTAGTCTATAGGCTCTCGCGCGTCTCGTGAGCATTAGCTCAACTTTCTTGTGTACTTTGTATTATTTCTATTTTTTTCATTATCAACTTCTTTTCCGAAACCGGAGAACGGACTAGGATCAAAATTGAGAGAAAAGAACGAACCTTATGTGGAAAGAATTGAGACAAAATTTCAGCGAGATCCGTTGAGGGGTTTTGGGCGAGGGACATTTTTGCCACATTCATAATCGACGGCTTGTCGAGGAAGCAGTCGTGGAAAAGACTCCCTCAATTTAAGCCTTGCCCCAAATTTCTAGTGTTAGATAATGCAATACAACGTTAGTGAAATAGTAATTACTAAGTTAAGCCCAAAATGCGAGAAACGATTGCTTAAGTATAACTTCTGTCGGATATCAACATATTTGCGATAAGTGACGTTGAAAGGCCCGTGACGTCTAAGACACAAAACATAAAAGATATGACATAGACTATAGGCCTAAAGTAATATGCCTTGCAAATTTTGTCTATTACTCTCTACGTTATTTAAATCTACTTGCTTTTCTGATTCAAGCAGTGGCGAGAGCATGCCACTGAGGTCGGCAAAATATAGGCCTACCTACCTGTGTAATAAATTAATAATGCAATAGTAAGCCTATGCCCGTTGTTCTTCGTCATTAACAATAGGCCTACAGTAATGACAATGATACGGTTTTTTCACTGGTGTCCTCCGCTGTGACTTCAAGAACACGTTACGCGGTACGTGGTTCAAAAGTTGCGTATCACTGGACCAAATGGTCTAAAAGTTTTTTTTATTGACACATAGCTTGTATGCTAGTCTCGTTGTCAAAGCTAACACAATAGCAACTGCGGCGGTCCAGCTGCAGCTCGATCGATCGATGTTCGTTTATACTCGCGTGTATAGCATCCATCGATTTATTTCTTGCGCCTGGCTCCGCGTCTTCTGACGGGTTTATGTTGAGTTATCTGGAAATCGTCCCAAGGCATCACGACCTCGACAAACGACATTTTCTTCGTCGCTTTCGGCGGCCGTCCCCGAATGGCTGGCTAGCTGTCCGCTGCGACTTTGTGCTACTCAATTAGTGATGGAAACAAAACTCGAGATTCTCGGCTCGTTTCGATTCGGTTTAGACTTTCGTTAGATCGCTGTTTTCTTCAGCTTGCCGCTGTCGTCAGCGTTGCAGATTAATGTTCGCTTGAGTTTCTAGTGTTAGTACGAGTATTAAAAGATAAAAAATGTCAAAATACGTAAAGCAGAGTTCGTTGATTTTTTAGCAAAGAGGAGTGTCAAATAACGTTGTACTTACTTAGTTACTTAGTTACTTTTCTACTTACTGAAATAACATTGTATGCAGCGTGCATGTTGGGAGATTGCGTTGAGTTTGTGTGGTTTATGTCGTTTTCTTTCGGAAATGGGCTGCACTTTTCGGACACCGTGTTTTTATTTTTTAGCACGGCCGACGAGCTGAAATTGTTACATAATATTCTCTTCCGTTCGGAGTCATCAATTCAACGTTTGGGTTTGAAACCTATCACTAGTAACTACACGTGCACGCACGGTCGCTGCATGACGTCATAAAGCGGATATGGATGGTACTGTGACTAATGTAATATAGGCAAAGCAGTGTTTTAAAAATGTGAGACTTTAAGACGGTTATACTTGTTCGCGGAAGGGAATGATACGGTAGGATTCAACAGCTAAGAAATACGAGGCGAAACACAAATAATCACGTCGATTAAGAGCTGCCTTTTACAAATACAGTATAGACGATTATGGTCTAGTTTCATTTTTCTGGCCAACGTATGTTTAGTTGTCAATCGTCGCAAACGTTAAATAACAGTAAATTAAAGCTACTCGTGCCCTTGGAAACGTTTACTTCAAAGTTGGTTTTGCTACGCTTTCTTTTATTCTCTAGCTAATAAAATTATTTTCTACGTGACAGACGTACGGACAAATAGACGGACGGGCAAGACGCGTAATACGACCCATTGGACGGCGGTATAACAACCGCTGAAATAGCGCGTTTGCCACGACACTGTGGAAATAACGGCATGTAGCTGGTCAAAAACCGAGCAGTTTAGCCCAGAGCAAGGACGGACCCACCGACCATAACGTTCAGTATTCGCCATCAAGTAGATTACGCGTCGGAAATGCTTTCATTTTGCAACCATCTATTCTGCGAGTCTCCCCATGCTAGGCCTACCCGGTGCGGGGTGCTGTCCCTTCTATGGCCCGCCCGGAACCAGTATTAGATCTATCGTCGCTATGTCGGAAATACAATTCCGGCAGGAGATCGAAGTGACCGCCCGCCACGCCGTGTGATGGCGCTGCCTGCAGTTTGCGTGTGTGGCATTTGGCGTTCGGTCACATGCTTTACGACGCAGTGAGACGAGTCGACGCCGTTAGAGCTTTGCATCACTTAATTACACTATTAAACTATTTCGTTACGTAGAATTTCGCCTCGTCCAGCCTTCTGCCCTCAGCGAAGAGTTTTGATGAAGCGTACCAGAATTGAAACGAACTGGAACGACATATGCTATCGAAATAAATTATAGTTCAAACGGCGGATATTACTTATGGACCATAGCGATTTACGTCAACGACAAAGGAAATGGCATTCGTTCCTACGTGCATTTTGTTTTCGAGGCAGTTTATAGCATTGTTGTTATCTGTCTAGTCGGACTAAGTAACTGGCTAATGCCATATTACAACACGATCGAGAATGATGTCATCATTTTGAACTACGAAATCAGATGAATTCATGGATATGTAATATTTTGGTTATTGGCGTGGCGTAACGGTAACGCGTTTAATCCAATAACGAAGTTACTCTACGCCGGGCCGGGTTAGTACTGGGATGGGTGACTGCCCGCGGGCAGGTATACCATCTCGGTATGTAGGCTAACCAGCCGCTTAGGTCAACTCAGCCTTTTATCTCTCCGGGGTAGGTAAGTCGAGTACCAGCATATCTGGCTAAGGTTAAGGCGGGGCGCGTTCACCTGTGTCGGGTGGCAGGTAACACTGTGTGATCCCATACGGCAGGTGACGCTCCGTAGCTCTGAGATGGGCTTTCCATTAAGAGTTATATCACCATTTTTAACCTTTTAACCTTCACTTCTCGTGGAAACCTGACGTATTTTTGTTTGTTCTGAGCAAAAATTATTAAAAGTATGCTTAAATACAATAATATTCGTCCATTTTGTGTTGTTTCTCTGCACTTCTGCAAATAAAAAATAAAGGTAAAGGTAGGCCTAAAGTCCAGCACTTGCTATAGCGCTTCTTTCATGAGACGGATTCAAGACCAGAAGCGCTTTACAATATTGGAAGTGGCAGCTAATCGGCATGAGCTAATGATACCGCAGCGCACTATGCGGCCATCCATTGCCCGCTTTAGCGAACGATTGGATTTGGACCCGCGGTTTGCAGCTAGCAGACATACCACCGCCTCAATCAACCACATTAGACTTTCACCTCGTAGCCCGTAATGGCCACCATTAACATAATAGACAACGATATAACAGAATAATGACAGACTATAGATAGACAGAAAAGGTGCAAACAAAAACCATTTAAAGTGCTGCATCTATTTCAACGACTGCAATAACAACTTCTTCAACCTAAGTCTAGAAGAATGACATGATCCTATGGCTTTAATATAATCAGGTAAATTATTCCAGAGTTTACATCCCTTATATTTAATGCTCCTTTTATCAAATTTAGTCTAAATAAAATGGGTATGAAAATCATGTTTATGACATGTATTGTGATGATGAATAAACTGTTTTTCCTCAAAGTATGTAGAAAATATTTCTGTGATGCACATACCAATGCATAAAAATCAAGATATGATAAGTATGTAACAGCTGTAGTGGAAGAGTAAAATATGTATTGTATAGGTCAATAGCATGCGTTTTAAAAGGTTTATGCTGTAAAATACGCAACAATCTATTATTAAGTACTAACAACTTAGACAAATGATTTGTTGTTGTATTACTATATATTTCAATGCTATATGACAGATGTGAATGTACAAAGGCAAAGTAAGTCAATCTGAGTATTTCAGATAAGAATTTGGATCTTATTTTATTAAAAATACTAACAAATTTAATTAATTTGTTGTATATTTATTTAATATGTTCTATCCATTTTAAATCACTATCTATTAAAATTCCAAAATATTTACAACTTGCCATATTCTTAATTACTTTATCATCAATATATAATGTATGAACAGTGATATTTTTGTGAGTCGATCCAAATATAGTATAACGTGTTTTATCCAGATTTAAACTTAATTTATTAACTTTAAACCAATCACAAAGTTGGGACATACAAATATTTTTAAAATAAAGTTTAATAAAGTTTATAATAAGTTTAATAGCAAGAAGTGTAAAGTTTTACATCTTGGTCATGATAATAATAAAGCCACATCCACTATGAAGAATGATGGTGTAGAGGTATCGTTGGAACACAGTACCGAAGAAAAGGATCTGGGTGTTTGGACAGATGACAAGCTAAAGTTTGCAGGGCATGTAGGGCAAGTTGTGGCCAAAGGAAGTCAACTGCTTGGACTCATTAAAA
>Ga0056128_1002138_pt1 | contig 23098 bp, 17 predicted proteins | sample WorMetLIZISLAND2_FD_71113 | JGI IMG/M metagenome (GOLD analysis project Ga0056128, IMG submission 71113) | Marine gutless worms symbiont microbial communities from Max Planck institute for Marine Microbiology, Germany - Olavius geniculatus... ... | reverse complement strand
CTTAAGCGCTTTTATTTACGGCCAGCGCAGATTATTCGATGGTGCAAATGAGAAATTCGTAAACGTATTTGTTAGGGCTTTCGCAAAATCAGATGCTTCAGTGCACCACATTGCTAAATTCGGCTGCAGACTGAAGAATTGACGTGCAAGAACGAGCCTAATTCTACGCTGTTCGCGTTAACACTTCAAATCTTTTCTGTTTAACTCGCTGTGACGTCATAAACTACAATGACGTCACATCTGCAACAAACCTATATGTGTTTAAAGAAAATGTAATTTTACAGGTATATAGATTGTGAAACAAATCTAAGTTTAACACATTGATTCTCATTACTTATTGATCAACCCTCGTACTTGAGTAACGGTCTAGCTTACGGTACGGTTGTCGTTGTCTGTCACGGATGTATCGTGACTAAACGGTGGGAGATAGGGCCTAGATTGCTATTGATCACTAATAGGAAGTCGCATATTGGATGACCTTGAAGGGTCATTACGCAGAGCTGGGCAAATTACTGGCTCAAATGTAATTTAATTACAAATTACAAATTACTTTGGAATCAGAGGCCAAATTACAAATTACATAATTTCAATTACTTCAATCACAAATTACACGCAATTACTAATCTTGTTTTCCAATAGGTATTATAAATGCTAAATACATTCATAGGTTTAGCAAACTAACAGTAGCTACACTAGACCAAAAAACACCAGGAGCAAGCAGCAGCTCGCCAATCACCTGTTAATGTCAACTACTGTTTACACTATTTACAAACACAACTTACATTTAGTAATATAAGTTACATCATGTAAATCACATGAAGGTTTATATCACTTTAAAGGCCTGGGAAAGGAACAATTGTATAAATTTTTTATGACTTGACAACGATCGGCGATGATGACTGTTCAGTGTTCATCCCAAGATTAGCGAAATGAAAGTCTGCTATCTACAGTCTACACTAGTTAAAAAAACAACTTGTGCAGAAAACAGTTACAACTGAAAATGTAAATCATATGGCAAAGTCTAGTTAAGTAAATAAGAGAGATCGACATGATGCTTAATATAAAATTAATAGATGTTACCACTTAAAACTTACAAATGTAACTGAAAACTGTAATGTAATTTGAAATTACAAATTACATGACCATGTAATTGAATTACCAATTACAAATTACGTTAAAACCAAATGTAATTTAATTACAAATTACAGTTGTAATTTGTAATTAAATTACGTAATTGAATTACATGTAATTTCGTTACTGCCCACCTCTGTCATTACGCACTATGATATGCCAAACGTGCGGTAGTGTAGCTAAACGTTAAGTTGTAGGGGGTCGGCGATGATACCATCTGATAGGGCGCTGGCGACTTCCTATAGGCTGTCAATAGTAACCATGTCTCCATCTGCAGCGGTTTGGCTGCAATTTTAATGGAAAGTTTTAAGCTATAAGTGGCCGTATCTCGAAAACGGTGAGAGATAAGGCCGAGGTTAGTCTACTATTAATCACTAATAGGTAGGGCATACGCTTTTTCAAATTAGATGAAAATTATCGACCTTGGATGATCTTGAAGGTCAGTACTGCAACAGGAATTGTATAGGCTGTAGATCGGCTTCCCCGGCGATAGCTGAGCTTCTTGTTTTGTTTCAGTTTATTTCAAGTCAGTTTATTACGCATCTTTAGTCGGCGTCGGCGCCAATAAACGTGTTCGGTGAGATCTGTTACGCAACGATCACAAAACAAAAACCGGCGTGCGTTGTATTACTGAGAACTAGTTCATGCCGGCGGCGCAGGTCCAGCTAACTGTCCGCGAAACGTTTGCTTCCTCGTCGTAATTTGCATAAACGCAAGCTGCTTGGCCACACATGATTCATGACGATTGACGACGAGCCTGCCGTTATTTTGAACGACGCCTTGTCCGCATCAAATTTAAATTACGATTTTTCCAACAAACAAAATGCAACTATAACGAATGTCTGTTTCAGTTTTTCTGCCTATGTTACTCGTATTGTGGACTCATATTTTTGTAGATGAAGTTAGTATCTTGCACTTGTACTCCTGCGTTGATCTAATTTCTAATATAAGTCTAATAGGCCTACAAAATATTTGGTTGTTTTCTCAGTATTAGATAAAGTTTTAAATTTCTGATCTGCTAGCATGTTGTCTCATAACATTAACAATTAAGGCCATATTTGAAAGAAGTTATTCTACTGGCTCACAGCTTCTTAGACTACATATTGCAATGCACTGCAATATTTTCTATCGAGTTTCTTCGGATTTATTTTTGCCGAACGCTGAGACTAAAGTTAAGCGTTAGTTATTCGTGTGTTCTTTGGTTGTTTTCATGTATGAGTTAGTTACAATGAAATTCGATGTACGGCAGTTTGTCGTACAGTACCGTAAACCGAATGTGAGCAGCAGCTATAGCAGCCTTGAGGCTTATAACGCTTTACGATGATGAAGAGAAGGCCTCACACTATCACAGTGCCGTTGCTGACAGTCTGCAGTCATTCATTCGTTTAACGTCATTTCAATAAAGCAATAGCAACACTCGTCAAACTGTCATAATTGCAGCGCATTGTGACTCGGTACAGGCCAGTCAGGCTACACTGTCACAACTGTGTGCGGCGTCGTTGCGTCAAGGCAACAGTCGCCGACGTACGGAAGCCGGGAACCGCCACCGAATAATTCACATGTAGTTATCGACCTCAATAAGTCGTCCGGACGAGTTATCGAGGTCGATAACTATATGTCAATTATTCTGTGACGGTTCCCCCGGCTTCCGTACCGACGTGAGCTAATTTTGATTCCCCAGAACTGAATCTGGCACACTGCACTGCGTCGCTGTAGTTTGCATTCACAGACGGCTTTAACCTTTTACATAATATTTACTGTTTCAATAATAAGCCAGATTAAAGCCTAAGGCTTACAGTTTTAACACTGCCAGTTACTTTTACTGAAATTTTGTAATCAGAACACTGAGCCATTACTGGTGAACAAAATTAGCAGTCTTCCTGTTTCAGAGACTGCCGTCCTGGATTTTGTTTTTAATCTTTGGTTTTATTTAGCCGGTTGGTTCTTCGACAAACGCAAAGTGTCTAAAAAAGCAACAGTAAAAAAATCTGAAACTTAGTGACTTGGCAAAACCAATAGAAAATTGAGAACTATTTTGAGCCGACCGAGCTATTGGCATGGTTGTCGCCGATCTGTCTGTCTGTAACGGATGTATTGTGGCTAAGTTTTAGGTCGTAGGAGAAAACTTTTAGCCATGTGTGTTAAACTCGGGCATGCAAAATTTCAGCCATCTTGTGCAAGGGGAATATTTTCAAATTGGTGGTTGAAGGGAGGGAGTAGGAAAACTGTGCTTTTTCAACGGAAAACTGGCCACATATCGGAAACGGTCAAAGATACGGCCAAGGTTACTATTAATCACTAATAGGAAGTGGCATACGAGTGGCATACGCCCTTTCAGATGAAATGAAAATTATCGACCTTGGATGACCTTGAAAGTCACTGACAACCAGTACGGTCGGCTAATCTAGCGACAGCTGGGCTTCTTGTTATAATATAACAATGTTGTACACAACATGTAGGCCTACAGTGTGTCTTAAAAAACTTGTACAGCAAGCTCTATCAGTAAGTACTACTGAATTAACGAAGCACATTAAACAAATACGTTTAATTTGCATGACACTTGTGCGTAAAACATGTTTTTATGTATTACAGTTAGTGGCTGGGCAGAAAGATGAAAACACTAGGCCAATAGTAAAAAATTTTAGATTGCAATTACGCATAAGTGATTGAATGCACGGTAAAAAGACAGCACTGCAGCACGCGAAACGAAAGCATCGCAAAACTAATTCTATACATTGAGCCTACCTGACGGCGTAGTTCGTGGACTGGAGCGAGATAAAGATCGTTGTGTAACGGGTTGTAAAATAGATGCAGTACGGCGTGTGACAAGTAGCAGCCGCAGCCGCAGCAGCAACGTGTGAAACAAGACGCCAGCCAGGGAAGACGCCTTGCAGCTGACCACGACAGCAACTCAACAATACGGCGTCCAGATCTTCATATCAAAGACTCCGCGTACCCGACCTAGCCACACCTCACGAGTCCCAACCACCACGGCTTGTAACGGCGCTTTTGTAACGCGATCAGGCCAACTCGAGTTTTACAATCTTAGCTGCGACATGCATGGCTGGGGTCTGAGAAAAGACGATCCCATTGGTCTACCGTGCATCCATGTCAAAGGAGCGGCGGCGGTGTCTTGCACTGATAAAAACAGGGAAGTCACCCCCCTGTAGAAATGTTTACAAGACACTTGCAGCAGTCGTCGCCAGTTGTCATCACATCGGAGTACCTAGTAGTCTAACTGTATCTTTGTGTCGTTGGATTCATTTGCGCTGCGGGATATCACGGCTCAGAAAGAGACTGATTGCAGTTTCACACGACAACGTAAGTTCTTATATTATATACAGCCTTATTTACTGAAAAATATAGAGTACAAACAAGAAACTTTACTAAATTTAACTGAAAATTGAATTGGGACATAACAACTGTTGCTCGTTATTTAACATAAAACTTTTTTACAATGCGCTAAATGGCAAATGCTAAATTGGCAGATCAATAACGTAAAAAACTGTTGACATTTTTGACAGTGTAATATAAGCCCCGTATCACATTTGCTACTGCTAGCGAAAGCAACGGCAGTATTATTTTCATAAGTCAAAGATCAAGGTCACATGAAGTTTACGTTTTTTTGCGGAAATGGCAAACCCGAGCCGAATTTTAGCATTGCGTGCATTCCAACAGCAAATTTGGAATGTTCGACCATGGCGAACTTGAATTAGGTGTTGCCGAATAATTTTGACAACTATTGAGACCGAAAATTACACCCAAAATGGCAATATATGTTGACATTTGGTTGTCGGTCGTTGTCCCGTATCCTGAAAACAGTTTATTCGTCGAGGTTATAGTGGGTGAAAACTCCAGATTTACCGCTGGATTATTTATGTATGAATTGAATAGGCCCTACTGTAACTGTAGACAGAAAATAGCCAAAGAAACGAGGTAGGCATTTAGTGAATACCAGGAAAAAACCGCCATAAAAAAAACAAATCTTCCACGGATATATTTACGACAACGGCTACAAGTTTTGCTAACGATTGGTTACAGGTTTTCTTTGACGTGGGGAGTATTTTGCACTGTGACACTGATTTCGTCGCCTTTCTTAAAGGGTCAGTGCTAGCGGTAGATCGGCGATCTCGCACTAGTGAGCAGTAAATTACTAGCGGACTTTATCTAATTACACTTATCTCGTTATCAATGTTAGAATGCAGCCACGTTTTTTACTGCATGGTTAAGACTGTGGTTAAAACTGAAATGTTATCAATTACGAAGCATTAAATAAAATTTATTCAAAAACACTATAGTTCTAAGTCCGTGTTACAAACAACAACTTTGGCTTAAGATGAACTCTGATATAATACTGAATAGGCTAAGCCTGATTTAAATACGTGACAGTGTAGTGGCATGGTTTATAGACCTCCTGTGTCTACCAGGAAGGAATATAAGTTCTACCATCTTCCCAATAATGTATCTACCCGATTTACCTCTAGCAATTTTCCAGCGCTAACAGCAAGATCGCCGCTAGAATTATTGTTCTTTAAAATCATCATCATTGAGAATGAGCAGGGAAGCATGGGGTTTAACGCCACAGTGGAGATTAGAGCTTGTCCAGAAACCGAAATTAAAACTCAGTGTGTAATAAAGAAAACGAAGTAATATCTGTCTTTGCGCTGTTACTGTTAGATTGCCGCGTGTTTACGCCGTGAAATGTGTTACTGTTATGCGGCCGTCCCAATAATCGCAATGCGGGTCATGCCAGTTTGTCCGTCTGTCTGTCCGTCTGCTAAAATGAAAAGGCTTAGAAGAATTTAAAAAATGATGTGAACATTTTGGAAGGTAAGAGTAAGCGATGTGTCAATTTTCAGCTGAAGAGGTCAAAGGTCAAAGTCATTGGATGTCGAAGATCTCCCTCGCGTATCTCGCGTGGATGTTTACATACTGTTGGTAGATAGTGCGTTTGCCGGTTGGCTGGCTCACATTCGTTTGAAGACCTTGCCCACTGCACCCTATAAGCGCAGAACTAACGCGTACACGTACGACTCTCAACAACTCGAAAAACGGCTGCATATATGTCAGCACAAAGCATGAGCCGACATTTTTACCTTTTTGAACCTCAAAATGCGTTCAGAAGCTCAACGTGTGACTTTCTCTACTGCCAGATTCTACACGTGCTACTAACTACGTAATATAGTCTAATAACAATAATTATAGCCTGTCGTTATTGTCGTTATTTTGTTCTGTGCAGTCAGTGAATACGACGCCCGCCAGAATGCTGCACGATCACCGTGTGCAGTCGGACTCTGTGGTGGATATGACGCCATTCGCCGCAAGATATCATCCCTATTATCACGCCGCCGCACAGCGACGCATCTTTCCACATCATCATCATCATCAGCAGCAGCAGTTTGACAGCAACGGCAATGTCGGTAGAGGACACGTGACCGTGCCGCGCTATGACGTCATAATTTCTCCGCCGCCGCCGCCGCAGCAGCAGCAGCAATACGTTTACAATCCACCTCATCCTGCTACAGGTGCTTGTGACGTCACAAGCGAGCAGTGGCTGCAGGCGCACCCTATCGGCGGCAGTGACTGGAGAGCGTGCGTTCCGCCTGGCGCTGCTACCACCTTCTGGGGCTGCGCTACCACGCCGATTTTGACGACACCCAACGACAGATTACACAGCACGACGACGACGACCGCACAACACGGTGGTTCAACGTCAGCACCGCCACCGTTCATTTCCAGCGACTTCTCGTCTACTGACAGCCTGGCGTCCCCACACTGGCGCCTAAACAACGACCAACGCTCGTCAGCAGAGAAGTAATAGCAACGATGATTCACACCCCCTAACATTCCCAACACCCCCTTACTTGTGGGACCACGCACCGCGCTAAAATTGCATCGAGCCACCAGGCATTACGTCAAAGCTGCATCGTGCATGGTGCGTGCTTCTCATAATAGTTTTGTTTAGTTGATTTTTAGGAAAATCATTGAAATTCTTGGCATCAGATGTCAAATTTTAAAGCTAAAATGCACCCAATCGATTTCGGCCCAGGCTTCGCTGGTAGAACTTACAGCGCTCCCAGAACCAGATTTTCTTGCTAGATTTTAGGGGTTTTGTTATTAAGGAAGGGGTAGAAAAGAAACAGGAAAATAAGGAAATAAGAGGGAAAGGAGAGGAAAAGAGGGAAGCAAAAAGGGAAGAAAGGGAATAGGAGTGGAAAGAAAGAAAAAGAAAACAGAACAAAGGGGCCCAATATATTTGCACATTACCTGTTTCAGATTTTTAGCAATATTCCTGGGTCAGAGTACTAAGAATCGGAAACGAATTTGTATACAAGGTGGCGCTTTATATTTATGTCACGCATATCACAAAGAGACAGGGAAAGATGACATATCGTATCGACAGTAATCACGTAACTATTCAAAAAGCGTTTGTTGTGACCCTACTTCACTGATGCGATAATCGAGACGGTTATAAATCCCTTTCTGAACCATCTTGACTGTTGTCGATGACATTTTAAAACAAGAAGCCCAGCTGTCGCTAGAATAGCCGACCGTTCTGGTTGTCATTGACTTTTAAGGTCATCCAAAGTCGATGATTTTTAAGCCCGACAGCAGAATGCTTCGCGCGTCTTTGCCATCGTCTGGGAGTCTGTCCGTCTGTCTGTCTGTCCGTCTGTCTGTCTATCACACTCGTGAGCTGTATCAAAACGGTGCAAGCTAGGATCACGAAATCTTCACTGTGGCTGCCCCAAGGTCTCTAGTTTATCGTGACAAAATTTTGTGCCACTGGGTGCAGGGGTTCCCCTCGAACGAGGGCGTCGAAGAGGGGTACCCCCTAAAAAGACGTCATTCTGCCGTTATTGGGTCGAATAATGTGAAAACGGTTGCAGATAGGTACATAAATGCTGCTTATCATAACAAGCACTGGTGACAGGCTTTTTGGATTTATAAACATCGATGACCTTGAACGACCATGAACCCCTCAAAGAGAGGTTTTTAGTGAATTTTTCGCAATTTTTGGATGCAGCGCACATTTCAACACTGAATTGCGACTAAATGGCTGAAGATAGACCAATATAACCTGCATATGAAATTTTTAGCATTAAACGTAGATTTTAGCAGTCTAAGTCCCGACCCCCTAAATTTAAGGAGGCCGGCGCAGGCGGGCGTCAAAGACAGCTACCCCCTAAAAAGTGGTTATTTTACCGCAATTATCACGTGTAGCGTGAACACGGTTGCAGATAGGTACAGACATAGTTATTTTACCGCTATTGGCTCGTGTAGCTTGAAAACGGTTGCAGATCGGCAGACATGCTGCTTATCATAACAAGCAATATAGTAACAAGCTTTATATTGGTGTAAACATCGATGACCTTGAATTTCAAAAAAGGGGTTTTAGTGTTTTTTCCAATTTGTGGCTGCGGCGTAGATTTTAAGAGTGAAATGCGTCAAAATGGATAGAGTTAAATCAAGACAACCTGCGAATAATAACTGCTAAGGCTGTCGCGCGTCTCATGAGCTTTGATCAAATCACTTGTTATTTTACTTAAAAGCCAATATGCGACTTTCCATCAATGATTAATAGCAGTCTAGGCCCTATCTCGCACTGTTTAGTCGCAATAACGCGTAACGGCCTTCAAAGTCATTCAAGGTCAATAATTTTTATTTAATCTGACAGGGCGTATGCTACTTTTTATTAATAACCTTGGCCCTATCGCGCACCGTTTCCGAGATATGGCCACTTATAGCTTGTACATTCTATTCTATAGTGCGTTATGACCCTTTAAGGAGATCCAAGGTCATTAATTTATGTCATTCAAAAGCTAGTATGCGACTTTCTTTAGTGATCAATAGCAACATAAGCTTTATCTTGCACCGTTTAGTCACAGTACACCCGTGCCAGACGGACAGACGGACGACAACAATGACCACAGCTCGACCGTTACTAAAGTACGGTCGGCTAGAAATTAAAAACAACTTTTACGCAATGCATTTTAACGACTTTTTTTTCCAGTGTTTTGATGTTTCTCATTTAAAAAAAAAAATAAATAACACCCAGATCTGTGTGCTATATATACTTATGTAATGAAATAATTATTCAGGTAGCATTTTGAAGAACTGTGTAGTTTGTAGTTAGGACGTTATTTCCCATCGTCAACCGTAGATAAGCTTACGATGTTTAGCCACTCTGCCCTGGATTTACTTTATAGACGAATACGCGCCTTCAAAATGACTTTTATAATTATAATAATAACAGTCGTAGAATATTCAATTTATTATTTAGCTTCTGTTTCGGTTGTTAGGCGCCTATCAGAGATGACAAAACACAGCAGCAGCAGCAGCGGCAGTGGTATCAGCGGCTATGGCTGCGTCAGTGGATTATTGACGCCAATCAACGCCGAGTTACAAAACACGTTCGCAACACACAGGTCGACTGCATTCAGCTCCAGTGAAGCACGGCATCAATATCAGTCGTTCAATCATCACAACATCTCGTCCACACGAAACGTCAGTTCAACACACGACTCGAACGCACCGCTTCCACTTCTATTAGTACGTTTTCACAACTTTTGCGCATTGTGCAATATTAATAACAATAAGCAAATTAACGCATAACGCGTGTCTTTTTTTGCATTGTAAGTTACTTATAATACATACTACCCGGTACTTAATATGTTGGTTGGTCTTTCTATTAAATGTATCTGCAATTGGCTTCTCTATGCATTAGAACACGTTGTAGTATTTCGTCTATTACATTTGTATTTACGTTGCAATGTGTGTTCCCGACAACGTTGTCTACGGTGTTTGACAAATTTCCGCTCGGTTTTCGTAATTGACTGTATTTTTGTAACTCAAATATTATTTATTTCGTCGTAGATGAGGAACAGCAGCAGCAGCAGCAGCAGCGGTTTGACACCGATCAGCAACGAGTCGCACAACGCACTGACGACACAGAGATCGCCGTTCAACATCGAAGCACCACATCACAGCAATCCAGCTTACATGCCGGCGCCGGTCTGCCAGACAGACTTCAGAGGCGGCGATAATTCTCACATCACGTCGACGTTTTCGTCACGCCACGCGCCGCTGTACGCGTGTGACGTCACATCCTCCTCCTCAGCACTCGACGCTGCAGCGCTCGTCAACGACTACGACGACGACGACCACGACTGCGCCACGAACCATCAGTTCGGCACGAAACCCACACGTGCGTCCACCTCCATCGGTACGTTACCGACCATGCATCGTGTGCATATCGTTTATCGTCCATGATAATAACGCAGTACATTAACTTTATGCTTTAGATCTGTGTCGTTGCTATTTAAGTTGCTGCATCTTTTTAATTCGAGCGTAAGGAAATTTGTACAGTCGTCAACTGCGTCTCTGGACCCTAAATCTCGTTTTCCAACCGACGCTCACGTTTGTTTGTTATTTTGGAAAACACGGCCATGATAAAGCCAATCGTCCGGCATAAAATATTTCTGGAATTGGCTGCAGCTTTAATTTTATTTCCAGCAAGATCGTATGATTTGTTTTGACCAATTTCCATTTTGTTGTCGTAATTGTGTGTATATTTAGCCGACCGTACTTAAGTAACGATGGAGCTTATGTCATGGTTGTCGTCTGTTTTTTCGTCGTCGTCTCTCCGTTTGTCATGGATGTATTGTGACTAAGTGTTAGGTCGCAGGAAAAAACTTTTTATATAAATAATTAGCCCCGTCTTAAACTTGGGCATGCAAAATTTTAGCGATCTAGTGCAAAGGAACATTTTCAAATTTGGGGTTGAATTGATCAAAGAGAAAACTGCGCGTTTTAACGGAAAACTGGCCATATCTCGGTGAGAAATAGTGAGAGATACGGTCACGGTTACTATTAATCACTAATAGGAAGTAGTATATGCTCTTTCAGATAAAATAAAAATCATTGACTTTGGATGATTTTGAAGGTCACTGACAACCAGTACGGTCGGCTATTTTAGCGACAGCTGGACTTTTTGTTATAAAATATTTTCGTCGTAGCTGTATAGACGTTTTGACCCATACGTCAGAAAATGAGTGTTTTTACAAAAAAAAACTCTGTTGTATTTACACTGTAACTGTTTGTGTTCTGAAAAATAAATGACGATTTAGTAAGAAAGAAAATAAAAAAGTAAACAAGTAAGTAAGTAATTAAGTCTATAAGTAAATGTTGACTAGAAGCCCGCCGACTCCGATAACGAAAATCATGCATTTGCTACAGAGTATTGTGTCGACTAGATGGCTATAATGTGCACGTATTTTAGTGAGGGTATGTATGGTTATAAATAGCTACCTATTTGCAGGTAAGACGAGGACTCGGGAGAAGTATCGCACGGTGTACAACCGACGGCAGAAGCTGCAGCTGGAACAGTTATACGTCGACAACACGTACATCTCAGCCGAGCAAAAAAAGCACATCGCGCACGACGTCGGCCTGTCCGAGCGTCAGGTCAAAATCTGGTTTCAGAATCGACGAGCGAAGGACCGCCGACTCAAGTATCAGAGCTGATGTCATGTCCACAGCCCAGCACCTGCAGACCGAATGCCTGCAGTTGTAACGGATGGCAGCAACAAACTACTAATTAATGTTTTGACATCGGTCACACATACGTATGTCGTAGAAATGTCTGACTTGTGCGGCAATCGTCATAGGCCGCAATACGGATATTTTTTGTCCGAGGTCTGTATCGTCCGGCTCCTAACTCGAAAGCATTAGGCGTAGGAAAACCAAAATGGCGATAACGTTTTCCAGCGCAAGAGTAACCAATGTGTCAGTTTTAGTTTAAAAAAATTAAAGGTCAGCGGTTGTGCAGCTTTAAACGGACGGCCGCATAATATGTCGCAGTAGGTCGACACATTTTTCTGGTTAGGGTATCGTGTTAAGATATTCAATTTTGGTCAAAGCTGTCCCAGCGTAAACTTTTTAGGGCATTATTTATTGGCATTTTGGTGCGAGTTTGGATTCAAAAAATTATTTTGTGGTTTGTTGCCAGTGACAAATGACAGTCAAACATTTTGATAGTCTACCTTTCATCGTAGGTGTGGCGCAATACGTGGGCTACTATCGTAGCTTACTTAGCATGCAAAAGCCGATTACCAGCACTGTAGAGATTGACTTCCGGGCAATCTGGCTAAATGCTCGAATATAGTAAATAGGCCGATACAACTAGCGAACATTTAAATATTGTATTTAATAAAAATATTTTATAATAAAAAAACGGTTGTTGCAATAGTACAGTTTTTCCGATTTTAGCTGTAATTACAATACTTCAGCCAAATAAGAAGTTATACTGCGACGATATGTGATATTTTCAAGTCTTGAACTCTTTATGACAATATATTAGCTGCTTATCGTTACACAAGCGCTTTCACGAGAGTATTTTGTTATGATTTTTTGCTACCGTAGTCACGATAATGTGCGATTGATTTGTAATTTGTAAGTAATTTGGAAGTGTATCTGTGTTATGTTTAGTAATAATTTTTTTGATATTTACAGTTTCGGATAGTGCTGCGTTTCCAAACGGTAACTTAATTAGGTAAATTCAATTTGATCACATTGAACAAACAGAAATTGACTAAATCATACAAAATATAGTTGACCATAAAATTTGTGCGAAAAGCAAAAATGCATTTGCACTCTAATTTTTTAAATATATTTATTCTCTGTAAAGCCAAATTGAAGGACTGCATACATTTTGAAGTGATTTATTATGTCTGAACCTTAGGCTTATATTATATGAGTATCAGAGAAAGTAGAGTATACATGCGATAGACAACGTAATGCCTTTTGTATAGATAATTAATGGATTATGGTTTTTTTGTATATCGTATATCGTATATTGTATATCGCACTTGTTGCCTTGTCGATCTCTCTTTCCGAGTCTTTCATTTGTGGCTGTGTTCTTATGTCAATTATGGCATTGAGGCGACTGTTTGTGTTTGCGCATACAATCTGCAGCCTGTCGTTTGTTCTCTGTCGGAAAAGAAACGATTTCTGATGTGAAAAGCGTCTGCGTGAGTGATTGGCGATGATTTGTGGGTCTGTCTCGAGTCTTCACACCAGCTCTCAAATTCACATATCTAAATCTTCATGAACTGACTACGTCTGTCAAGTAGCAAGCAGCAGGCGGCCCACAGAAAGCATCAAAGCAGCACTGGCAGCTGACAGTGTGACGGCGCATGCGTAATGAGATGCGTGATAACTTGGCGTGGCGCTCGCAAAACAATTAATTATCCACCAAGTGATAACTTAACGTTTCTTTCAAAGTAGTTCGTATTCTCTACTCTAGTCGCGTCTTTCAGCCGAAATACACATTATTATGCACAACTCCAATTAAGCCCAATGTTAACAATGTCTCAGCAAGTATAGACAAAATAAAAATAACGAAACTTTACATGTAGGCCTATATCTTATTAATTACTTGTCAATTATTGTAACTGTTTTTTTCTTACATTATTTCGAATAAATCGTCATTGAACCTGTTATGCAGATATCATTGCCTACAGCAAAACAAGACACTAATGCGCGCAGAGGCATCGTTGGTTAAAAAAATTAGGCGGGGCAGAAAGTTGGGATTTTTTCATAAGTACTGCACATTTTTGACAGAATTCTAACGTACGGTTACAAATTTTAGGCAAAAAAAGTTCTGGGTGCTAAAATATAGGATGGGGATTTTGAGCCCTAAATCTTCCATATTTGGACGATAATTTTCGGACAAAAAGATTATCCGACAATTTTCCAACAGCCAAAAATCTAAGGTGGGCAATTGATCCCCCTACCTCCGCTGCTGCGACGCCACTGAGAAAACGTGGAAAAAAGGTTATGATGAAAACAAAAGTGATCCGCTTTATTTCTCAACATGGTGCAATATTTTTTTAATATTACTGGAAAATACTCAATGAAAATTTATGCTTATTATCGCACGTGTCGCAAGCTGTGTGCGAGGGCAACGCAACTGTGATAAGCGTTAAGGCGTATTTAAAGCGACAGAAATAAATCTCAGATAAAAGACCTAAATTCGTTTTACCTATTTGCGTTTAACTCTAAAGAATGTACAAAGCGGCTGCACTGAACTGAAATAAAATGCCAGTTCAGTTGCGCTGATCGAACTGTAGAGTTTAGTTTCTTTCGTTTGCTCTGTACGCGCTTTTAACAAGCGAAGATATTGCAGCTATTTTATCGTCACAGAGCGAAGACGACGCGCTGTTGGCTGGATTGTGCGCCCAATTGTCAACTGAACGTTCTCTCTGTCAATCACTTGCTGCTAAGAGCAACCCGGCTGCACGAAGCATTGTGCACAGCAGCAGCAGCAGCAGCAACAGCAGCAGCGGTAGGCGCTACTTCATTAAACGCGTCATCAGATGACGTCTTCTTCTTCGTCTTCAGTATACAGGTTGAACATACCTACAGTTGAAAACTTCTGCGTTGGCGTACCGTCAGTACAGCGCGCATGGGTGTCTAGGAATCGTCTTAATGCGAATAAAATAAAATAGAGACAAGTGTCTCTGACTTCTCACAGATAAGTCGCGGCTCCCTTTTACCGGCACAGGTGGAATATACATTGTACCTAACGAAGTCGTTAGCGTCATGTCGACGTCGTTTTTTGTGGAATCTCTGCTGATGTCTGATGACGTCAGAAATGCCTACGGCAGCAACAGCAAACACGTAAATATTTATATTTCTGAATACGTATTTATAGTTATGTGTAATGTACTGGCTTGTCTTATGCTATACCGATAATTGTTGTGTTTGATGATTGTGTCGGTTTTTATTAATCAATCAATCAATCAATAACCTAAACTGCATATTAATAGCAGTGTCACTTGAGCAAAACCTTGCATGCTCTGCTATTATAAACATGCATTTCTAAGTTGCTGATTTGTTGTAACTAACATTTTCAACATCGTTGTAACGTTCTGTGCACAGTTGCAGGCCTAATCATTGACGTCGTGGCAAGTGAAACAAAGGCAATTGCCTTTTTTAAATTTTAGCCTGTCAGAAATTTTTTTGCAATTTGTTTTTATGAAATACAAAACTTAAAGATAGAAATCTTCGTTTTAAAAAAATTAATGCGCAAAATTGAAATTTGAGCACTTATAATCTTCTTTGTCAGAAATTTGCATATTGCAGATATCTATCGATAAATTAAAACCTTCCGTCGTTTTTAAACCACCACGCCGCTTACTGCAGTAAAATGTGTGTTATGTTGTATTAGAACACGTGTGACAGTCACAGTGCAGTGGACGTCACCAGCGTGAATCAGTTGTTATCGACACAACCTTTTAATCACAAACTCGACGCAAGTCTGACTAACAGAAGTAAGCCGCAGAACGCCGGTAATCACGACGTTCTACTTGGTTCTGAAATGATGACGCAACGGTTTAGTCACCACAGACCAGTAACAGCATATCACTGCGGCGGTTCTACGCCATTGCCCGTCGATCGCTACGTCCACTTCCAGTCCTTACAAGTCGCTGCCGCTGCCGCTGTTGATGCTTACCTACAGCAGCTACAGACGCTGACAGCCACGGTGCACACATCTCAGCGAAGTGGTAACAGCAACAACGTGGCAAAGACGATGAAAGGACGATGCGTAGCACAACGTCGACCGAACAAAGGAACTGGTAACTATAGCAAAACTAATAGCAATTAACTTTGCAAAGATTGACAATTAATTAGTTGTTAATTTTGTATATCGCAGCGATGTAGTGAGAGCAGCAACGTCGCAAAGATAATGAACGAATGATGCTTAGCAGACACGCTTCAGCGATGGCAGCTCAATAAGAATAAGTTGGTAATGATTTTAAAAAGTTTAAATGTACATCGATCAATCATTAATTTTGATTAAAAGCTAACTGTGATTACTGTCCAGTAGCACATGCTTTTGTTTAGAGGAGAACGCTGAAACGTCGAGTAATTGAAATGTCGGTTAATGGAATGTTTGAGTAAAAATGCAAGTAATGCTTTTAATTGGATACGTCGACTATAGAAAACGTTGTGTAACAGCCACTAACGGGAAATGTCGAGTAAATGAAACTGCGAGTAACAGCCAAGGACTGGATATGCCGAGTAATAGAAACGTTGAGTAACGGTCACGGATGAGCCTACGCACTTTCCCGGCGTAGTCAAAAGAACAACGACAAACGAGTACGAGAGAGCATAGAAAAATACTTCAGTAGTCAATATTCGAAACTCAAGTTTCTGCTTGTAGTTAGCCATTGTTTAAACATTTCTAAAGTGAAGAGAACTCCGACACAGAGGAACATAGTTGGGATGAAAGTGTCCAAGACGACTTACAAACAGTGTCAGTTTTCATTCGTCTGCTGCGTCTGCGTGTATTGCCAGTATTTTTGGTTTCGTCGTCGTCAGATAACTTTTGCAACATTTGTTCTGCTAACCAAAAACTAAGATTGTGTTTTTTCTTGTAGTCATGCACCTTTTTGCGATTCATGTGCACATTAAAATGTTTGTAACTACAAAGAAATGTAGCATCTGTAAAGGAGAATTAACTTGCAACTGCTTATTCTTAGTTGATTAACTCCCGCATTTGCATAGCTTACTACTGTTTCTATTATGTGTCACGCAAACAAACATCGCGCTATTTCATTTTTTGATGTGTAGAAACACTTTTATTTTAATTAACTTGTTTTAACAATACTGTTTATAAAATTTGTGCTTCGGGATTTTTCTGAATGTTAGATTTTCCAATTACTCGACATATCTAGTGCACGGTCTTTACTCGGCGTTTCTGTTGACATTTTCAGTTCGTAGTCATTAGTCGACGTTTCCGTTACTTGGCATATACGGTCAATGACCATTGTTTTACGTTTCAGTTTCTCAGCCTTTCCTAACCCTGCCAAAACCCTATGTTCGACGTTTCAATTACTTGACGTTTCAGTGTTACCGTTTAGAGTCGTCATCAGTTACTCAACTAAACGATCAGTGATTGTTTTTCTTCCAGTCTTATATAGATCGTTAACCTACTCCAAAGTATGGGCACTTTGTTATTTTTGTAAACACAAGCAACTTAATTGTCTCACTTTAGTGTGCTTTATTAGCGCGTTGCCTGCGTTGTATTGTAGTTTTGATCAAAATAAGAAATACGTAGTTATACACGTGTTTTACACGACGTGTTTTCTTTAAAATAAAAGTCTAATAAAACTCGCGAAAAAATTTTAGTGCAAAGGACTGAATTACGACATTATTTTGCTATAATTGATACTCACACTATGTTATGCAGTCTAACTTTTTTTGATTAGATTGATATTATAATGCTGTATAATAATTGCTAAACGTCGTGGTAAAATTGATACATTGTCAAGAACAGCACATCTTCGTAGTTTTTTAAGTTAATATTATAACAACATATGACCTTTTGATAATGTTGCCTCAGATTTTTTCGACAAAATGTAATGGCATAAAAAATGTTTAAATATTTAATTACATGGAGAAAAAACTTAAGCATTACGTTCCACTGGACATTAATTTAGCTCTTTGCTTGTACTTAAAGCGTTTTTTGTGAATTATTGTTATTTTTAAGTTTGTGTAGTTTTTCGGTATTCGTTTTTTGTGTTTTTGCGTTTACTTTTGTGTTGCGCAATAAAAGATTTACTTATTTATTTAAATCGCAATATTTTATGTATGTTTGTGTTGAACGCAGTTACTTTCGGCTTCAGCAGTCAGTCCAAGATGGCGTCGACTAGGGATCGACGTTGTCGCACTGCGTTCACGAGTGATCAGTTGCTGGAACTCGAGCGTCAGTTCGCCGCCAACATTTATCTCACGCGACTGCGCCGCATTCAGATCGCTCAGGTGCTAAAACTCTCCGAGAAACAGATCAAAATCTGGTTCCAGAACAGACGCGTCAAACACAGGAAAAAACTGAACATGATGACGACCGAAGATGCTGATGCTGATGATGCTGATGACGTCACCGATGACGTCATTGCAAGTGCTGAACGTCGACGTCACTGCTCATGTCAGCTGCACACTTGTAGACAACAGCGTCTCTAAGTCAATGACGTCGATATTACTATAAGTCAGTGAAAATCCTCGCTAGTGCCGACGTAATTATATGGGGCCGCCGCTTATACTTGCGCAATCCTAATCCCAACTAGCCAATCTCAACCGTTGCCTCTAACTTTTTAAACTGAAAATTGGCGCATCGGTTATTTTTGTTTCGGGGAACGTATATAGTGCGCTAATTTTGCTTTGCTACATTTTTTTTGTTTTTTTAACTAGAAACACGTTTAGGATAGATAAACGGAGAAGATTCGTAATTCCAACCTTATTGAAACATTTTGAATATTTATCTAATACGGAAACACAGGGAATTATCATTCGTGTATGCACTTAAGTGTTCGTTGATCGATTTGCAAAAACACGCTATTTTTAACAGTATCTTTGTCAAATTATTATGCTTCACAGATTTAACTGCGTTTCCGTATCAGATATTGAGTCCCGTGATCACGCGGCCTTTTATTCCACCGCACGTGTAGGCTACGACATTCTTCGTGAAAGCGATGTGAAAGTGCATTGATGCCAGTGTGGACTTAGCAGAATATACCAACTGTGACTAAGGTCTACTATTAGCTACTGTTGATGTGCTCACGATCACGTATTAATTACGTTTACTATTTATACGACGCTCGAACTCGAAACATTCTGCACTCGCGAAAAACGCCCGATGTTTTGTATCGTACGCTTTCGCCTTGTTTTTATGTCATATAGTTTTTATACAAACATGAAACAAAAAACATATCCCGGTTTAATAATGACAAGTGCCGAAATAATTAGGTATTTTAAAAGTAGGCCCCTACAGAAGAGTGTTAAATTAAGGTTCAACAATTTGCTTAAGTCTTACTTCATGCCATTACTGTTACTGTCGTGTATTTTTTTGCATAGAAAATTCTTTCACAACATTCAAGTAATTATATGACATCGTCATTTACTGAAGGCAAGATTAAAGTAAGCGTTAAATGTTACTTTAAAGTCAAAACTCTGCTACTCAAACTGATTAGAAAACAACGAAAGTCTCTTCTGGCTTACTGTTTGCTTTCATTTTCCAGCAAAACGGCGCGCTTGCACAAGCTCTGCAATGAATTTATCAGCAAACACAGCGCTTAAAAGCAAAAAGTCGTCTGCAGGCTCAATGAAACAATGTGTCTTGACAAGGGTTTAGAAATTTTGTAAACTCACTTAGGGTTTATATTGGCCGGTGATCTAAGCTGTTAATTATTGGCGATCCCATTTTCGCGTACCTGTACGAGCGTGCAATAATATTGACTGATGAGCAGTAAGTATGTAAGTATTGGGTGTCTCCTAAACTATCACGTTTCTGAACTTTTACCAGACGATGTCGGCCAAAGCCTGGACAGTTAAACAGTTTTATCACTGCTTTAAGTGGTTTCGGTTATTTTTTTAATCAGCGATCGAATTATTTTTCGCAGCCTTAGAACTAGAACGGGCCAAGTCAACACAGTCATATGCCTCGGTACAAACATTCACGCGCCTATCACACGGAAAAAAATCAGACCACAAACGCAAAGTTCGCGTGCGGCGCCAATTTGATTGAGCCGAGTTTCGGGACTGTCAGGGTTACGACGACTCAGCCGAGTAGTAGGCTACAGATCTTTTTGCATGTCTACTATAGCGGGTGGTCCGTAAAAAAGTAAGCCATTGACTTTTCTCCGTTTATGACTTTATCAAATAGTAACCAAATTTTAAAATTCTTTCTTTATCCACTCAGCAAATTTGAAAAATACTAACAATCGCACTTTTAAATTAAACGTGTCGCAAAATAGGCCTATAGTCAGCTTTAGAATATACTAAAAGTGGCAACGTGCACTTCTCCAAACCAGAAGCTAATTAAATTTTACACAAATTATTTACTGAAAAATGTGTTTGTAAATATTTGATGCAGTTATGCAAAAACTGGAATTTACTGTAAACTACATTCATAAATTTATTAACAACATTAAATAAATTTCATATTAATTATGAACAACTTTTAATTATTTAGCATTTTTACTATGTGTGAGTTTTTCAATGTGTATGCAATAAAGGCGCAATTTTTTTTAAACTGAAGACTTCTTTGTTTACACTCCACAGGGTAGATTGTTATGAGACTATAAATAACAATCTGCCGTAATGCATGAGTACATCACAGTTTATCAAAACGCAGCACGAATCAATATGAGCCTACTGGTTCTACGTAGTGTTATTTTAGCAACTATTTACATTTTGTATGAAATTCTCGGCATAATTAATTAGCTGTTTTCATGTGGGACTAACGCACGAGAGAACAGCATTCCACACATAGTGACCTAGCCCGCGGTTCGTCTGTTAAAGTATTGCTGATAGTAATGCTATTCATTGGCTGCTGCTGCTGCTGCGGCGGCGGCGGCGGCGGCGGCTACTGCTTTGTAGCGTGGTGCATAAAAGATGCTAGCACTGAGCTTGTGCTCACAGAAACTGTCAGCACTAACCGTAACGTTTATCAGTGTGACAAACGCACATGAAATGTAGGCAAAACGGGACTAGTTCGAACAATAATAACAAGAGTAAGCCTACGCGAAGCAGCAGTTTTTTTACTCACATAACGGCTGCAGTGAACAAACGTTTATCCAACATAAACGTTTCTATAGCTAAGACAAGTGTTGGCCGATGGCTATGAAGTCGTCATCTCGAGTTCACAGCGGCCTTCTTCTTATGCTGGTGATTGCTCACTGCTGCTGCTGCAGCCCGCTGCGTCATCATCATCATCATCACACCCAGTCTCATCGACCGCTCAACAGATACTGGCGTCACGAGTCAGTCTCTGACACTCAGCAGTCAGGTACGTCGAGCAGCTTAATTGCGATAGACTTTGAACTTCTTTCCGGCCTATGGACCATACGTTCGTGATGACTTACGTCAAATAGTAGACTAACCGATTTTCAGAATATGTTTTTACTAGTCACGTCATAAAATACGCTAACCCTAAATCTTCACACACACTGTCTATAAACGCGCCGAAAAACAGTAGTCACTTTTCGAATAAAGTGAAAGGTACAAAGGCTACCTTGTAAGTTGTAATTTATTTATTCTGAGGTTAACCCCATTTGAAAGTAATTCTAAACATCGACGCGTTTGAACGGTTATGGGATCTTAATTAATAGTTAGCCTACTTAATATTTGCAACAAATTTATTTTAGAGTAATATCGGTGGGAAAATTTTAAAAACTGGTCAATATTTGACAAGCCCGTCGAGATCCACAGCGGGACCCGGGAAAACATTTTCGCGGGGTCCCTCTGGGGAAAAATTTTTGGATTTTTAATGTGGCATTTTGGTGTACTATATATTTTTTTTAAATTTTATCGACAACATGGCCACCTTAAACGTCGTGGGGCCCGGGGTAACTTATCCTCCCTACCCTCTCGCGAACCTGATATTTGATGTAATTGGGAGTACAAAAACTTAGGACATAACCTAATTTTCTGTTTATTTGCTGTAATCGTTGTTCAGGGCTGACGAGATGTCTCAGGCACTCGACGTCAGAAGACGGTTGTGAGGCGTACAAATGTGTCGCCGAGCAGATCGCATGTCCGTCCGTTCAACAAAGCGTCGCTCATAAGTTTTGTGTGGCTCTTCACGACTCGCATCTTCTGCATTCCCATGCCAGTTTTTCCTTGTTCTGCTTGATATAACTGTCTTGTTACGTTGTGCGGTCATCCTAATTTTTATAGACTGCATTATGGGTCCTGTTCGTTTATGCTGTACGACTCGTAACTCGAAAATCAAAAAGCATAGAAAACAAACAGGACAAGAGTAACTGATGTATTAATTTTCAGTTCGAAAGCTCGAAGGTCACGGTTTAGGCCATAGTTTGCGGGTTGCTCAACTTTAGGCTTACGGCCGCGTAGGTCTAATATTTCGACACTGGGCGAAATATTTTTTGGCATTTTATTATTGTTGCCACCCGTTTGACCAAGTTTTGAACTATCTTAACTTGCAAATCATTGTTTTAGCAACGAGATTGTTCATTAATGTGAATGACAACCATAGGCCGTAACGCTGCACCAGCTGCGTGCAAGACAGTCACCGTCGCTTTATCAGTTAGTTGTCTGACACCGCGTCTTTCAAACGAAACCTTAAAACATTACCGTTCCAGCGAGCATTCTTAGACTAATGACTATTTCTATGAGTATTTTAGACTATTTCATGTAATCATTTTTTTCTAGTTTTTGTTGGGTTTTACTGTTTAGTTTGTTTGTTTTTTTATTTATTTTGATTAGGCCTACTGTTCTAGCGATCATTATTACACTGATTTTAATTCTCGTTAATATTTTATTTCACGTAGTTATTTTTTGGTAGTTTTAGTTGGGCTTTGTTTCTAAATTTCTAAACCACCGTTTTGTTTTTTGACTAATTAACTGGTTAAACAGGTGATGTCTTGGGCTGAGCGGACCAATGAGTGTTTGATAGAGCGCACCGTGGCTCATGCGGTTGCTGGGCGTAGTCTGCAGTGCTCCAACGTTGACGTGATGATGCGAGCTGACCTGCACGCCTGTACACAGCTCACTAATGCCGCAGCGTGTCGTCAGCTGCTGATGCTGCAACGCCGAGATACGCTCAGACTCTTCACTCACATGTCAGTATCGCTCACTATCGTTGTCACAGCTAGCTGGACTTAGTGGTCAGGTGTGCACGATACATTTGAGCCGAGACCGAGACGAGAGCCGAGACGCATGTTTTCGAGACCGAGACGAGACCGAGACGAGACCGAGACGAGACGTTGCAGCTCCCGAAACGTTGGCTGAGACATAGGCCTTTGGCAAAAACCATGGAAAATGACAAAATTTTATGTGTATTGTTTTTTTTTGTTTTTGCAGCTTTGTTGGCATTAAAATAAAATGAAATGTTAGTGCCACAAATGACATTTCAGGTGATTATGTTAACGTGTTGTTG